>VFQS010000369.1_pt1 | contig 53061 bp, 45 predicted proteins | sample 3512361 | NCBI WGS metagenome assembly VFQS01 (sample SAMN10412375, study PRJNA504923) | tailings metagenome | isolation source: Relicate 1 Philex TSF3 active mining | place: Philippines | reverse complement strand
ATGGGTGAAAGACTCAATTCTCCCATGGTGTGGAACAAATACATGATGAATAACCAAATCACGCCTAATTTATCTGTACCTAAGTTCTTCACTTTAAGCGCAATGATTAAGTAGCCTATCGCTAATAACATCAAGCCAATTGCCTGTTTACCAGGAGAATTAGGTTCAATCCCCTTTTTTGCAAGGCGCATCCAAAGCCAGGAGAAAGGGAAGGCTAAGAGGATGATAAAAAACGAATTGGCGTTTTGTACAGAGCTAGGAGGCAACATAATGCCAAAGAAATTCAAATCCGTCTGTTGATCAGCAATAAACGTTAAGGAGGATCCAGCTTGTTCGTAAGCTGCCCAGAAGAAAATTACAAAGAAAGCGACAAAGTACATCACCCAAATTCGATCCCGTTCAATTTTAGTCAAGGTCTTGTCTCTAAGAATTAAGAAGGCTAAACTAATTCCTGCTGAATAGATGACCGGATAAATCCAGTCTTTAATTGGATTAGCCACCTCGGTGACAAATACATAATGGAATCCAAGGATTAATCCAATAAATAAGGCAGCAGAGATAACAATGGACTGAGTAGTGAATTCAGCCTTTTCGGTTTCTGCGTCCATTGGTTTACTTTTACTGAATGTAGGTGCTAAACCAATTTCACTGCCATTAGGAGCTTTTAAAAACACCCCTTTTAATAAGATGAATAAAATGGTACCCACTAACATGGCCCCTCCAGCCGCTAAAAAACCCCATTTGAAGGCTTCAATTACCCTAACACCATCCACTTTCACGTCACCTAACCAAGGACAAATAAGCATCCCTAGCATGGCACCTGTATTAATACCCATATAAAAAATAGTGAAGGCTGCGTCAAGGCGACTATCGCCTTTTTCATATAGCTGACCCACCATGGAAGAAATATTAGGTTTGAAGAAACCGTTTCCTAAGATTAAAAATAATAAACCACCCCACATTAAATTGGTAGCGAAAGGAACATCTAAAGTAAAAGTGCTGGCAGAACTAAATAATAAGAGTTGACCTAAGGCCATGGCAAATCCTCCACAGATGATGCTATTTCGATTTCCGATGTAACGGTCCGAAATATATCCGCCTAGCATAGGAGTTAGATAACTTAGTCCCAAAAATCCTCCATATAAAATGGCCGCTTCATCTTGTTTAAATGAAAGAGCGCTTACTAAAAAGAGTGAGAGAATGGCGCGCATGCCATAGAAATTGAAACGTTCCCACATTTCCGTGGAATAAAGAAAATAAAGTCCTTTAGGGTGTGATGTATTGTTTGAAGACATATAGGTTTGCTGAATTTTTGATGACAAGATACAAGAAATTCGAGATAGATGTGAAACCTTTTTTGTAATATTGTTAATTCATTTCGTTAAACATCCTATGGGCAAAACAATCGCGATTGCAAATCAAAAAGGGGGAGTAGGGAAAACAACAACAGCTATTAATTTAGCTGCCAGTTTAGCTGCTTTTGAATTCAAGACCCTTTTGATCGATGCGGATCCTCAGGCTAATTCCACTTCTGGATTAGGTTTTAACCCGAAAGAAGTGAAAAATAGTATTTACGAATGTATGGTGGGGCTTTCTACCGTTCAGGATAGTATTTTACCTACCGAAGTTCCTTTTTTAGATATCATTCCATCCCACATTGATTTAGTTGGTGCTGAGATAGAAATGATTAATTTGAACAATCGGGAACGAAAGATGAAAGAAGCCTTAGAGGCAGTGAAAGATCAATATGATTTTATCATTATGGATTGCTCACCTTCCTTAGGTTTAATTACGATAAATAGCCTTACTGCAGCGGATTCAGTAATTATTCCGGTTCAATGTGAATATTATGCATTGGAGGGTTTAGGAAAATTATTAAATACAATAAAGATTATTCAATCTCGATTGAATACTTCATTAGTAATTGAGGGGATTTTATTAACGATGTACGATTTACGTTTACGCTTATCGAATCAAGTAGTAAATGAAGTAAATTCTCACTTTAAAAATATGGTTTTTGAGACGATTATTCCGCGTAATATTCGTTTGTCTGAGTCCCCTAGTTTTGGTGTTCCGGCTATCCTTCATGATGCGGACAGTAAGGGGGCGATTAGTTATTTGAATTTAGCCAAAGAGATTATTCGTAAGAATGGTTTGTTAGTAACCATCTAGGTAAAGTAATATGAGTGCAAAGCAAGAAAACGCAAAGAAGAGAACGGGTTTAGGTCGTGGTTTGGGTGCCTTATTAGAGGATTCTGATGGAGGTGGCTTGCAAGCACGCCATCCTTCCGATTTCGCTGGTAGTCTCGAAGGAGTAAGCTTGATGGATGAAATAGCATTGGAATTAATTGAGACCAATCCTTTTCAACCGCGTGAATTTTTTGCGCCAGAAGCTTTACAAGAATTAGCAGAATCGATTCGTGTGCAGGGTATTATTCAACCTATCACGGTACGTAAGGTATCTCCCAAGAAATACCAACTTATTTCTGGCGAACGTCGTTTTCAAGCCTCTAAAATTGCGGGTTTAAAGACGATTCCAGCTTATGTTCGAACGGCTGATGATCAACAAATGATCGAAATGGCTTTGATTGAGAACATTCAACGAGAAAACCTTAACGCTATAGAAATTGCACTTTCTTACAAACGGCTAATGGAAGAGTGCGATTTGAAACAAGAGGATTTAGGTTCTCGTGTAGGAAAGAATCGGTCGACGGTGACGAATTACATGCGTTTATTGAAGTTGCCACCTCACATTCAAGTGGCGATTCGGGACAATAAATTATCGATGGGCCACGCCCGTTGTTTGGTTTCTTTAGAGGATACGGCTTTGCAGAATGCCTTATTTCAAAAAGCCATGGCTGAGGATTGGTCGGTTCGTCGTTTAGAGGATGCCGTTCGCCAATCTGGAAATATAGATGCTCCCACCTCAGGTTCAAATGCTGTAAAAGTTTCTGCACAGGAGCTACAAGCTTGGCAAGCCACCTTGAAAATATTTTTTAAGGCTCCCGTGACCTTAAAAATCAATGAAAAAGGAGAGGGAGAGATCAAGTTAAGTTTTAAGTCGAAAGAAGAGCTTTTAACCATTCTTAACAAAGTTCAATAATGTACTTTCGGTACTTCCTGTTAGTTTTGTTTATACCATTAGGCCTTCATGCAAAGGACGTGAAGGATTCGGTTCAATTGAAACCGGCAGTGAAAGCTGTAACAAAACCCTATAAAATCATTCCTCGACAAGCCACGCTTAAGTCCTTAATGATTCCAGGTTGGGGACAATTGTATAATAGGCAGTATTGGAAATTACCTCTTGTCGCTGGGGCATTTGTATCCTTAGGTATGATTGCGAATTGGAATGATGTCCGCTATGCAAAGTATAGAGCCTATTATTATGAAGTTTCTAACCACCCGGATGATCCTACGTATAAACCACCTACGACAGTGGCGGTTCCTTATGAGGATGGAACAATTCGGGATTTAGATGTCAATCAGTTAAAGCGTTTAACCGACGGATATAGAAGAAATAGGGATTATACCTATATTGGTATGGTTTTAGCCTGGACTTTGAATGTGGTGGATGCGAATGTGAGTGCACATTTGAAAACATTTGATGTGTCGGATGATATCAGTTTAAAGGTGAAACCGACAGTAGATTACCAGCCTTTTTCCCAAAGCTTGGTATCCGGACTCACCTTAACGTTTAATTTTAAATAGAGATGAAGATAGTATTAATCGGTTATGGTAAAATGGGCAAAGAGATTGAACGCATTGCGTTAGGTCGCGGCCATTCTATTGTAGCTAAAATAGATGTAGATAATCAAGCCGATTTGCAGGCTTTAACATCTGCTGACGCTGATGTGGCGATTGAATTTTCGAATCCAGCGTCTGCTTACACGAATATATTAACTTGCATTAATAAGCAAATTCCGGTGGTTTGTGGTACAACGGGTTGGTTAGAAAAGAAGTCAGAAGTAGAGAGTTTGACGAAAGAAAAGAATTCGACCTTCTTTTATGCGTCTAATTATTCAATTGGTGTGAACTTGTTTTTTCGTTTGAATAAAATGCTCGCTCAATTGATGGCTCCGCAGAAAGAATACGATATTTATACCAATGAGATTCATCATTTAGAAAAGAAAGATTCTCCGAGTGGCACGGCAATTACGATCGCTGAAGGAATTATAGACGCCTATGCGACCAAAGACAAGTGGGTGAATAATGAGATTCCGGCGGCGAATGAGGTAGCGATTTGGTCACAGCGCGAGTCAATTATTCCGGGCACGCATACGGTAAAGTATATTTCCAAAGTAGATCAGATCGAGATTACCCACGAGGCATTTAGCCGGGAGGGATTTGCCTTAGGCGCTGTGATTGCAGCGGAATGGGTTCAAGATAAAAAAGGAGTCCTTGGTATGGACGATATGTTAAAATAAGATGAAGGAAACGAAAGAAACACCTAAAAAACAAAAATCGGCATTCAGAGAGTGGTTGGATTCGGTAGCATTTGCTGTAGTAGCAGCCACTTTAATTCGCTTTTTTATATTTGAAGCCTACACAATTCCAACTCCTTCAATGGAGAGTTCTTTGATGGTAGGGGACTTCTTATTTGTGAGTAAGCTTCACTACGGGGTGCGCACACCTAAGACGCCTTTGCAATTACCCTTGACTCACCAAAAGATTTGGTTTACAAATATTCCATCGTATTTACCTTGGTTAGACTTACCTATTTACCGTCTTCCAGGGTTCTCTTCGGTGAAGCAAGGTGACGCGGTAGTCTTTAATGTGCCTAATTTCGAGGAGGATGGTGATGCACCGGTTGATTTACGCACGTTTTATGTAAAACGCTGTGTGGCGACTCCGGGTGATGTTTTGGAGGTTCGTGACCAACAAGTGATCGTGAATGGAAAAGCGATGGAAAATCCAGAACGGATGCAGCATCCTATTTTCATGAAAACAAAGGAGAATTTAGATGAGAAATTCTTTGAAGACTATGGTATTCGCAATGCGCCAGATGCTAGCTATGATTCGGCGGATTGGTTGCCTTTAGCTGAACCAGATTCGCAAAATGTGCTTTGGGGATATAAATTGAATACGTCCAAGGCAATGATGGATGAGATGAAAGCTTTGCCTTTTGCAAAAACATTTGATACGAATTTATTCAAAGATCCTAAGGGAGTAACCTTTGTAGATATATTTCCACATGATACCACTTTATATAAATGGAATCGTGATTTCTATGGCCCGTTAAAAGTACCTGCAAAAGGTTTAACAGTCCCTATGACACCAGGAAATGTGGCTTTATATAGTGAAGCGATTCAGAAATACGAAGGAAATAAGAATGTGGTTGTGAATGGCTACCAAATTTCTATAGACGGTAAGTCTATTACCTCATACACCTTCAAACAAGATTATTATTTTATGATGGGTGATAATCGCCATAATTCAGCTGATTCTCGCTTCTGGGGTTTTGTTCCTTCAGATCACATTGTAGGTAAAGCGTTCTTTGTGTGGATGTCAATTGATGCTAATAAACCCTTATTTTCTTGGAAATTTTGGGAGGTCATCCGCTGGAATCGACTTTTCAGATTTGTAAACTAATATAAAAGGCAGCTTGAGGGCTGCCTTTTTTGATTAAATTACTTTCAGTACAAATCCTTTTAAGTAATTACTTTCCGGGTGGAAAAGGTTTATTGGATGATCAGGTGATTGTGTCATCTGGTGAATAACCTGGATTTCACGTCCTACTGCGATTCCGGCAGCCACGAGCATATTGTAAAACAAATCACGCGTAATTACTTGAGAGCAAGAATAGGTGAAGAGTAGTCCGTTTTTCTTAATTTTCTTTAAGGCTAATTCATTAATTTTTTGATAGCCTTGAAGTGCCTTGTGTTTTGCATTTAAGGATTTAGCAAAGGCAGGCGGATCTAACACGATGATATCAAATTCATCTTCATTAGCCTTTAAATAGGGAAGAGTTTCTCCTACAATGGCTTCATGCTTCAGGCTTTGCATCTTGTTCAGCTCTACATTAGTCTTGACTAAATCGATAGCCTTAGCTGATGCATCTAAAGAGATAACTGAGGCAGCTCCTGCCTCTAGGGCATAAAGTGAGAATCCACCGGAATAACAGAACGTATTTAATACCGATTTACCTTTTGCATATTTTGCAAGTAGTGCTCTGTTTTCACGTTGATCGATGAAGAAACCTGTTTTTTGGCCAGTAATCCAATTGATAGAAAAAGAGATGCCATTCTCTTTAACCGTATATGGCACAGCAACTTCCCCAAAAACGTAGCCATTTGTGCAATTTTGTGCATATTCAGTGGGCAATGTCTCCCGGCTTTTATCGTATATAGCTTTGATTTTCTTACCTAATACTTTTTTAATAGCTTCTACAATTTCATCGCGATCGCGGTGCATCCCGATGGTATGTGCTTGAAAAACAAGTACGTCCTTGTATAAATCCATAATCAAGCCCGGGCAACCATCACCTTCTCCGTGAATGAGGCGAAAGGCATTGGTTTTTTCTAATGGCAACAAGGCGCGTAAATCCCACGCATTTTGAATGCGTTTTTCCCAAAAGGTGCTCTTCGATTCAATTTCTTGGAATGAGATGATTTTAACAGCGATACTTCCATTGTGGTAGTGACCTGTTCCTAAAAATTCATCTCTCGAACTAAAGACACTCACCCAGTCTCCGTCTTGAAGTTGTGGGCTTTGTTTTGCAATAGCTCCAGAAAATACCCAAGGGTGAAAACGTTTGACCGGTGCGTCTTTTCCCGGCTTCAATTGAATAAAAAGAGTGGATTTCATCCTGCAAAATTGCAAAATTTATTCGAAAGATGGTTGCCCTGCGGAAAGCCAAGCGGAATACCACAGATCTCCCACGTGTTGTACGGCGGCTAAAAACCTTGTTTCAATTTGGCGATTTAGTGATTTGTGATACGCTAGGCTATATTTAACGCTTTGTATTTTAACTAAAGCTTGCCCTTTTTGCTCAAAGCTATATTTTTCACTTTCTTTTAATTGATTACTCACTTGTGTAGCCATTGAAAATAAGAGGGGTAATTGCTTGTGAGAAGAAAGCACCCAGGTCCATGCGCTATGCTGTACATCCGAAATGAAGGTGGCGGGTCCACTAAATTGATCTAATTTATTTCCTAAAATTTCCGGTATACGTGATTCCCAAAAACCGTGCAAGCCACTTTGCCCTGTTTTTTGGCCATCATAATTTGAACTTGTATGTAATGGCACGTGCGAGTCTGCCACATAATGACCTAATTCTGCAGATAGTTTAATTATTTGCAAGGTATCCTTTTTCTGGAACGCTTGGACTAGCCTATGAAAGACAATGGGTATATGCCACGGCACAATCCCATGTTTTTTCAGTGAATCTACTGGCCTTTTGCGTAACATTTGTTCCCAAGTACTAAAACTGACTTGATTAAGGTCATATTGATCGAGGTCTATGTAATGTCTAGCCGCCTCTTCATCAAGGATATAGCGCCTTGAATCAGGTAGAACTGCGAGCTCTTGCAGCTCCTTTTGATGTCTTCGATAAAAAGAATGAAGTGGGGGAGGTAGTGTGTAAGTGGCCAGCAAATTGATTTTGCGATGTCCAAAGAATCCCCAAGTGCCTCTAGTTTCAGTATGTACAGTCCATATACAAAGAATAAACACATAAATTTTAAGAGAGGACTTGTTATTTAATTTCATATTACGTACTTTTGCAATTCAATTTTGTAAAAGAGAATTTTATTTAACAGATGGCAAATCATAAATCAGCACTAAAGCGTATCCGTTCTAACGAAGCAAAGCGTTTACGTAATCGTTACCAACACAAATCAACTCGTACATTAATCAAGAAATTGAGATTGACGACTGATAAATCTGTGGTGGTGGAGCTTTTCAAACAAGTTTCTTCTTCTTTGGATAAATTGGCTAAGAAAAACATCATTCACAAGAACAAAGCTGCAAATCAAAAATCTAAATTAGCTAAGTTAGTGAACAAAGTAGCTGCTTAATTTTAGATTATCAAGATAGTGATAAACCCCTCCGCAAGAGGGGTTTATTCGTTTATATAGGTTACCTTTCTTGAATGAAAATTGTCAAGAAGGAGGATATGCCTCGGGAAAAATTAGCTCGATTAGGAGCAAGTGAAATGTCGTTGGTCGAGATTTTGACCATTCTGATTGGTTCTGGTTTCGCAGAACATTCAGCCGCTGATTTAGCACAACTTTTAGTAGATGCCATTGATGGGGATTTGTGTTTATTAGCCCGTTACAATTCTTTCGATTTTTATAAAATTAAAGGTATTGGTCCAGCTAAAGCGGCTTTATTAGTGGCAGCTTTGGAATTAGGAAGGCGGCGCCAGATTTATGAATCTGGTTCTAAGCTAGTCATTCGGAATTCCAATGATGCGTATAGTTTAATTAAGCCATATCTAGCTGATTTGATCCGAGAAGAGTTCTGGGTATTTCATCTTAATCGAGCCTCTACTGTCGTATTAGCAGAGAAATTAAGTATGGGTGGTGTCTCAGGCACGACAGTTGATCTTCGGTTATTGTATAAGTCTGCTTTAGAACGATTGACCTCATCCATTATTCTGGCGCATAATCACCCAAGCGATCAAATGCGTCCTAGTAAGTCTGACGTGGATTTGACAAAGCAAGTAGTAGCAGCAGGTAAGATTTTTGATATTGATGTGGTAGATCACCTCATCATAGGATCTACTACTTTTTATAGTTTCGCAGACGATGGGAAATTAAACTAAAAAGAGAGGACTATTTTCCTCTCTCTTTATAAATTTTTTGAAGTTTAGCACCTACTACAATTGAAATTGCAAATAAGATGATAAAAAACGCTGCTCCTGAATATCCCATTGTATTGTTATTTAATAATGCAAATTTACAAATTATTTTAAAGAAGTCCTTTGGTACTTGGCAAAGAATCTAAATTTTTTCGATCACGATTCACCGCCATTTTAATGGCTTTTGCAAAGCCTTTAAAGATAGCCTCTATCTTGTGGTGCTCGTTTTCTCCTGAAGCCTGGATGTTTAAATTACATCTAGAACCATCTGAGAAGGATTTGAAGAAGTGATAAAACATCTCAGTAGGCATTTCACCTATCATCTCCCGTTTAAATGTGGCATCCCAAACTAACCAATTACGTCCCGAGAAGTCAATCGCCACCTGTGCCAAACAATCATCCATAGGCAATAAGAAGCCATAACGTTCAATGCCTTTCTTGTTCCCTAGAGCGATGGCAAATGCCTCGCCTAAAGCAATGCCGGTGTCTTCAATGGTATGGTGCTCATCTATATGTAGATCTCCTATTACTTTTACGGCTAAATCTAGATTGCCGTGTTTCGCTATTTGATCTAACATGTGATCGAAAAAGCCCAAGCCTGTTTCATTTTTAGCGATGCCTTTTCCATCTAAATTTAAGTCGATGGAGATTTTCGTTTCATGCGTATTGCGTTCGTGAAGGACACGTCTTGCTGGCAAAAGGAAAAACTCGTGAATCTCATTCCAATTTGCACATTGCAATGCTGTATGTGGTTGTAATTCAGTTGGGATTTCTATGTCACCTATGAAGATTCCTTTGGCTCCTAAATTCTTCGCTAATTCAATATCCGTTAAACGATCTCCGATGACGAATGAATTCGCTAAATCATACTCAGTGGAAAAATACTCGCCTAATAAACCAATACCTGGTTTGCGCGTAGGCTTATTTTCGTGAGCGAAACTACGGTCTATGTGAATTTGTTGAAAGATAATACCTTCTGATGCGAAGATATCTAACATTTTTTGGTGTGCAGGCCAAAACGTTTCTTCTGGAAAAGAATCCGTTCCTAAGCCATCTTGATTAGTCACCATCACTAATTCAAAGTTAGTAATCGTGTCTATTTTCTTCAGATTAGAGATGACCTCAGGTAAGAAGGCGAGCTTTTCATAGCTATCCACCTGTTGGTCAATTTTAGGTTCTTCAATTAAAGTCCCATCCCTATCAATAAATAACACCTTTTTCATCTTACAAAGGTAAGCAAATAAAAAAAATAAGGTAATTTTGTGTCAGAAATAATCCATATGAGCCAGGTATTTACATTAATTACTCCCGATGAAAAAGCTTTTTTTGCAAAGCGTCTTGCGGATCTTTGTACAGAGAAGCAGGAGAAGGTGATGGAATTGATACCAGCCTTCGAAGCGGTTGTTTTAGGGAGTGTATTGAAGTTATTTAGAAATCGTATTCGATTTAATGCGCTCTATAATTTTATGTTAGCAAAATCGGCTCCTGCGGAGGATGTGGCTAAATTATTGAGTTCAGGTAAAGGAATGCCAGATTATGAGGCGATGTACCGTTTTGGGGAAGGGATGATGGGTATTCTATTGCCAGACAAGAAAAGTGCCATTGCTACATTATTAGGAGGGCAATTAGGGGCTAAAAGTTCTACAATTATTAAAGGCTTAACGTTGAGTTATGCTTTGTATGGTTATCGGTTGAAGGAGTTTGATTATGACGCGCTTCGTGACTACAAGTCTTTTGGTGAATATTATTTACCAGCTACGAGTGATTTCTATACCTTAGCTCCCACTAAAATACAGGTAGCTTTAATTGATATCCTAGTTTTAAAGGATGTTTTGAAAGGGGATACCTTCGTCTTTGATGAACCATTTGTTGCGTCAGATGATCGACCTGCTCGAAATTATAAGTTGATTTTTGGGGTAATAGGCGGTATAATTCTTTTGTCTTTGGGTTTGTTTTTAGTTTTACGAAGTGGCGGTTCAGAGGAGGTAGTAGATAAAGAGGAAACGGATCAAATTATCCCCATTGATAGCTTGACAAAATTAAATGATAGCCTAACAAAAGCGGTGGTAGATTCAGCGAGGGCTTCGAATGACTCCCTGGTTTCATTAGCATGGCCGGAAGGTAAACCATTTCAGGTGCCTAAGGAGTCCATTGTGGTGGCTTTTCATGCGTATGTTACCGATTCAACTGTAGTTACCCCTTTGGATCTCACGTGTACTGAACTAGATTTTAGTGATAAAACAGAATTGCTTGCATCTCCTACAACCTACTTATTTAAGCAGATAGCCTTGGGGATGAACAAATTTAAAGAGGTGGATGTACAGGTACAGGTTGCGTCCGAGAAAGGAGCAATGGTGGCTAAAGAGCATGCTTATGTATTGAAAAATAGGCTAGTGGGAGAGGGATTAAATCAAAAGCGAATTTCGGTTGCTACATTACCCAATTCCTCGAATAATCAAATCATTTTTAGCTTTAAGAAGCGTTCAGCATTAAAATAGTACAATTTTATTGCATGCTAATTTTATAAGCGGTACTTTTGTGCTTTGTTTATTAAATACATCCGCAGGAACTCTCTTTTTCCCTTTTTCAAAGGCTATCGGCAGGAGTTAAATTACGGATGTGTTCGGGCATCGTAATTAAATAGATCAAATGAGTGAAAAAATTCGCTTCGATTCGCTTCCATTGTCGGAAGGAATCCAGGAAGCAGTAAAAGAAATGGGCTTTGAGTTTGCTTCTCCCATTCAATCAGAAGCAATACCTTTCGTTATGGAAGGTCGTGATGTCATCGGACAAGCACAAACAGGTACTGGTAAAACAGCCGCCTTTGGTATTCCGATGATTGAGCATATTATTCCTTTTGAGAAGTATGTTCAAGCCATCATCTTATGTCCTACGCGTGAATTAGCTGTTCAAGTTTCTGAGGAAATGAAGAAGTTGTCTAAGTACACTAAAGGGGTTTGGGTGACAACCGTATATGGTGGAGATTCCATCGATCGTCAAATTAAGTCTTTAAAAGCAGGGGCAAATATCGTGGTGGGAACACCAGGTCGTGTCATCGATTTAATCGAACGTCGTGCATTGAAATTAAATCAAGCATCGATGATCGTTTTAGATGAGGCTGATGAGATGTTAGATATGGGTTTCCGTGAGGATATTGAAAGCATTTTGGAAGAAATTCCAAATGAGCGTCAAACAGTCTTGTTCTCCGCAACCATGTCTAAGCCAATTATGGCCTTGACTAACCGTTATTTGACTAACCCTAAGTTAGTGAAAGTGGTTAAGAATGAGATCACGAACGTAAACATCGAGCAATTATATTACGATGTGAAAGGACGTGCAAAAATGGAAGTAACAACTCGTTTAATTGACTTCTATTCCTTGAAATTGGTTTTGATTTTCTGTAATCAAAAGAAACGTGTAGACGAAGTTGTGGAAGAATTGATGTTGCGCGGTTATGCAGCGGAAGGTCTACATGGTGACTTGCGTCAATCTCAGCGCACACAAGTGATGAACCGTTTCCGTTCTGGAAATGTGAGTTTCTTAGTAGCGACGGATGTGGCTGCACGTGGTTTGGACGTAGATAATGTAGATGCTGTAATTAATTACGATATTCCATTAGATGAAGAATATTACGTTCACCGTATCGGTCGTACAGGTCGTGCTGGCAAGTCTGGAAAGGCATTTACACTAGTGGTGGGTTCTGAGCGCAATCGTTTACGTGAAATTATGAACTATACTAAAGTGAAGATCGATAAAGGTGTTATTCCTACTTTCTCTGACGTAGTGGGAGTGAAGAAAGGGATGTTTATTGATCGTGTTGCTAATACGATTGCTGAAGGTGGTTTAGAATTATTTGATGATGCTTTGCCAAACTTACAACATGCAGGGTTCACAGTAGAACAAGTTGTTGCAGCTTTAGTGAAAATGAACATGGGTGTCGTGAAGAACGAATTCGGTGATGAGAATCTCGAAGGAGAAATGGAACGGAGCTCTCGTAAATATGGTCGTGACGAACGTGGCGGTGGTCGCTTCGAAAGAGGTGGCGGCGGAGATCGTTGGGGAGGAGACCGTGACGGAGGACGTCGTGGTGCGGGTCGTTTCGAAAGAGGTGGTGATCGCGGTGGTCGTTTTGAAAGAGGTGGAGATCGTAATTCCGCTCCTCGTGGGCCTCGTATGGATCGCGATGGTAAACCTTATCGTTCTGATGAAAATATGGTACGTCTAGTGGTAAATATTGGATTTAACGAAAAAATCTCCCCGTCGAACATCGTGGGAGCTTTTGCTGGTGAATCAGGAATACCAGGCAACGTATTGGGTCAAATTCAAATCGAAAACAAACACACATTTGTGGATGTGCCGAAAGAATATGCAAATGTAGTATTAGACAAAATGAGTGGCGCCCAAATCAAGGGCAAGCGAGTGAACGTCGATATTGCAAAAGCAGACAGATAATCTAAAGGGGCTCTTTTCGAGCCCTTTTTTTTAGTTCATTTTGCGTAAATAGAAATGCTGTTTAGGGCAAATCGGTTTGAAAAAGAGCAGACCAAGGTTATATAAATCGACGGTCTGAATCACCTTGGGATGGGAATGTAATTCATTCCAAATTTCTTCTTGATTGTGGGGTTTCTCAAATAGTATAACGGTATTTTGAGGAATTTTGGCAAGATCTACATAGGATTGTATTTCCATAATGCTACAATCCGAATAACGATGTGCCAAAGCTTCTTTGAATTGAGAGTAGCTTAATTGCCCATTTAAATAGGGATTTAGCAATTCACAATACAAGGAATAGATGGATGGTGAATGTAATCCATGCGCAGTCTGTGCCTTGAAATAGAATTGTAGACGATTCATTAATTTAAGTGATAGGCGGGAATGAGTTCAAAGGCCGGTATGTCTACCTTGAAGGTGGCTTGATTTTCTAGATTAAGAAATACATAATGACCACTCATTTTACCTATTGAGGCGATTAAAGGACAGCCTGATGTGTAGGTAAATGAATTGCCAGGTTCTATGATGGGTTGTTGGCCCACTACGCCTAAACCATTCACAATTTCTTTTGATCCAATTCCATCCACAATTTCCCAATATCGACTCACTAATTGACCGGGTTGATTACTCAAGTTTTTGATCGTAATTTGGTAGGAGAAAAAATGCTTGTAAGGCGGATTTAGTTCAAATTCAGGTAAATGAGTGGTGTCTACTGAAATTAAGAATCCGTTAGAATATGCTTCTGACATCCTGTAAATTGGAATAATGAATAATCTTGTTGTAAAATTAGCCGAAACTTTGAATAATGATTGGAAAACAGCCTTGAATTCCACTATTTCTGCTGCTTATTTTCAGGACTTAGGTTTATTTCTGGAAAGGGAACTTATTTCTTACGATATTTTTCCAGCAATGGATCAAATTTTTACTGCTTTTCAACGGTGTAGTCTTCAACAAACCAAAGTGGTGATTATCGGTCAAGATCCTTACCATGGATTAGGACAAGCGCAAGGTTTATCCTTTTCCGTTCCTGCTTCATTTCCTTTGCCACCTTCACTTCGTAATATTTACAAAGAACTTTACGATGATGTAAAGGTAGTTCGAATGGATGGAGATTTACGTTCTTGGGCAGATCAAGGCGTTTTACTCTTGAATGCCGTTTTAAGCGTTCGATCTGGTGAACCCAATTCTCATGCGAAGCAGGGCTGGGAAGAATTTACTCAGGATGTTATTCGTATCTTAAATGATGAGAAACAAAATGTCGTATTCGTTTTATGGGGTGCTTATGCCCAAAAGCTTTCAAAGTTCATCGATCCTCAGCGTCACTTTATCATTCAGGCTGCTCATCCTTCGCCGTTATCGGCCAATAGAGGAGGATTTTTTGGATCGAAACCTTTTTCTAAGATTAATGAATATTTATTGAGGAGTGGTCAAACTCCTATTGATTGGGGTAAATAAAGCACAAAGAGCAAAGCATAAAGCAAAAAGGTGGAATCGCCTCTGGCGATGTATTCACTATTTACTTGTCGTTGCTTAGCAACTTAGTCGAAAAAACATATTCTGACTATTGACTAAACGACGCAGTCGTGACTAAGCCGCAGGCGACTAAATCGCGCAGCGATGACTAAACTCTACACTCTTTTCAGCTGACTCGGAAAGTACACATACTGATTCGCGAATTCTTTTTGAAAAAAACCAGAAACAATTCCTTCAATAAAGTCTTTTTGCTCTTCCTTAAATTCAGGCAGCCAACATTGTAAGGAATAGCCATTTGAATCAGGTTCTTGGTGAGAAGTGATTTCAAATAAATGAATTTGGTCAATGAAGGCTTGTTTCTCGATTTCGGGAATAATTACTGTTTTTAAGGCCTTTAAAGCTGTTTCCGTAATACTGGGCTCAATGAAGAGCGAGAGGTTATATTGTATCATTTTAGGGCGTTATAAAGGATTTCTGCTGTGTGGAAGCCTGTTTGTTCGATCCCATCTTTGATTTGGTGTCTACAGGAAGTACCGTTGCTAGCGATGATGCTTTTGATGGGTTTATTTAACAGGCGAGGGAAAAGGACAAGGTTCGCGATTTTTTGAGAGATTTTATAGTGTTTTTTCTCATAGCCAAAAGATCCCGCCATTCCGCAACAGCCCGTGGGTAATAATTCTACTTCGTATTGAGATGGAATGGTCAAGGCGATGCGGGTTGCACTTAATCCGGCTATGGATTTTTGGTGGCAATGACCGTGTAACAGGATTTTTTGCTGTTTTCCGTGGAAAGAATCGGAAGTTATTCTTCCTGCTTTGAATTCACGTGCGATGAATTCGTCGATTAATTGGCAATTCGGTTTTAATTGTTCCGCTTTTTCGCGTTTATCAGCATCAACAAGAGAAGGGATTTCATCTCTGAAGGTTAATAGGGCGCTTGGTTCAATTCCAATCAAAGGTCGGTCAATCGAAATGAGATCTGCTAATTGGTCTACATTAGCATTGGCTAACGCTTTTGCCTCCCTTAACATTCCTTTTGAAATAAAACTTCTACCGCTAACAATCCCTTTCGGAATTCGAACCCCGTATCCTAATTGATTTAATAATTTAACGGTCTTTTGGCCTAAAGGAACCTCATTGTGATTCGTGAATTCATCTGCTAAGAGATAGACAAATCCCTTTTCGTAGTTCTCTTGTGGGTTTTTTCGCGCATAACGATCAAACCATTTTTCTAAGCTGGTGAATTGAACAGTAGGCAGACTTCGCTCGAGGGAGAAACCCATGGTTAATTTCACTAGGCTAGATGTGAGAGGGAATTCAACGATAAAATTATACAAAGGTGCTACGTAGCTAGCAATGCGTTGCAGGGTAGGGAAATGCCCGATGAGTTTAGTACGCAAGGGAACACCATTTTTCAAATAGGACTGTTGTAGCGTTTCCGCCTTTAGTTTGCCCATGTCCACGCCGGAAGGACATTCCGTTTGGCAACCTTTGCAGGACAAACACAAGTCTAAAATTTCATGCAAATCGGGGTTGCTAAACGTTTCCTCTTTAGGTGATTGTAAGAGTTGCCGGAGCATATTGGCTCTCGCTCTGGTCGAATCTTTTTCTTGCAAAGTAGCCATATAACTTGGACACATGGTGCCACCGCTTAAGACTGTTTTTTTGCAATCTCCAGAACCAGAGCATTTTTCAGCGAGGCCTAGCGGATTTCTCCAAACCCCATAATCAAAGAAATAGGACGGTTCATCCGCTTTGCTGTTCGTAAATCGGAAGGCCATATCCATGGGTGGGCTATCTGTTATTTTACCTGGATTAAAGAGGTTATGAGGATCAAATACATGTTTAATCTCTTTGAAAAGGCCATAAACTTCTTTTCCCATTAATTCCGGGATGAATTCGCCACGCAAACGACCATCTCCATGTTCGCCACTTAAGGATCCGTTGTATTTTTTTAGTATTTCTACCGTTTCTGCCAATAATTGACGGAAAAGGGAAACACCCTCAGGGCTCTTTAAGTTAATGAAAGGCTCTATATGCAATTCGCCTGCACCAGCATGTGCATAGTAGGCGGCATTCGTCTGATATTTAGCGAGTAAAGCTTGTATTTCTGCCACATATGCCGGTAAATCCAAAGGGTCCACTGCACAGTCTTCGATCAAATTGACGGGCTGGGTATCTCCCTCCAGGTTTCGGATTAATCCTAGGCCGGCTTTTCGGATATCCCAACCTTTGGCAATATCCTGACCATTTAAGGTAGGGTAGGCATACCCCAGGTTTTTAGACGTTAAATGATCAATGAGCTTAGAAACTTGATTCTCTAATGTGGCCCTATCAGTTGATCGAAATTCCACCATTAGAATGGCAGCTGGTTTTCCTTCAATAAAATCTCGGTCTTTTTCGAAATTCGGATGACCTTCTGTGAACGATAGGATGTAATCATCCACTAATTCAGAGGCAAGAATCGGGTGCTTTAGTGCCTCAATATTCACCTGTAATGCTTCTTGTAGGCTTTGGCAATGAATACAGACAAGTGCCACTTCTGGATCAGGCGTGTCTAGTAAGTTTAATTTCATGGCATGTACTACCGCCAATGTCCCTTCTGATCCCGCAATTAACTTAGAAAGATTAAATGGTTCGCCATCCGGTTGAAAGGGCTGCATTTCCAATAAGGCATCCAAGGCATATCCCGTGTTTCTACGCTTGATAGCCTTTTTAGGGAACTTTTCCCTAATTAAGGATTGAATTTCCGGGTTATTCAACATGCGGTGAATCTCCCGATAAATCTTGCCCTCTAAATTTTGTAAGGTAGTCTTGTGGTAGAATTCTTCGCGGGACAATGGATGCGTATGAATCTCGGTGCCATCAGATAAAAAAGCGCGTGTTTCCAAAATATGATCCCGAACGGAACCCCAAACAATACTATGCAATCCACAACTGTTATTTCCCAACATCCCACCTAAAAGGGCACGATTTGCCGTAGATGTTTCAGGGCCAAAAAACAAATCAGCTGTTGCTAGGTGTTTATTTAAGTCATCTCTGACGATGCCTGGTTCAATCCAAACCGATTTTTCTTTTCTGTTAAGTGAAATGACTTTGCCTAAAGCTGAAGAGATTTCCATGACAATACCTTCACCTACTACCTGGCCAGCTAATGAAGTTCCAGCTCCTCTTGGAATTAATCCGGTCTTTGCATGAGAGGCAAATTGTATAAGGCGTTTGATGTCTTTTATGGAGGCAGGGATAGCTACTGCTGCAGGTTTAACTTGGTATACGGAGGCGTCGGTCGCGTAAATACGCTTAGCAATTTGCGAGTTTTGGTTCTCGTCAAAAAACAGCTGACCCTCAAAATGGTCTTTTAACAAACGTACTTCGTAATTGCTCCAGCTCATAATTCCATAAGGAAAAGTGAAATTACAAAATCCAATCTTACCTTCATATTGCCATTCAAAGTTTATACACTCTGTTCATAAAAAGCAAGCGTATTTCTAGGGATTAATTTTCTAAATTTGAATTCAAGCAAAATTCTATGAAGTTTTTAATTCAAGTTTACGAGAGTTTGATCTTTGCCTACCAGGCATTACGCTCTAATCTTATGCGCACAACCTTATCCCTTTTAGGTGTCAGTGTGGGGATTTTTGCCATTGTCGCCGTATTTACGGCCGTGGATTCATTGAATAAGAACATTCGTTCTGAGATTGATTCTTTTGCCGGTTCAGGAGTATTGTATGTAGGAAAATGGCCTTGGATTATGCAAAACAATTATCCTTGGTGGAAATATCTGAATCGCCCGGAGATGAAATACTCCGAGTTTCAATTTTTGAAAGACAATTTAAAATCAGCGAAAGCCATTGCGATAATAGATAATGGTCGTTCAGCGTCTGCGACTAAGGGAAGTTCTAGTATGGATGTGAATATGACAGGTGCGAGTTACGATTATAATCAAATCACGAGCGTTCCTGTGCAGTTTGGCCGTTATTTCTTACCGATAGAATCGGAGAATGCGTTAAATGTTGTTATTATTGGGGCCAAAGTCTCAGAAAACCTACAAGCCACTATAGGCGATCAAATCAAATTAAATGGTATTAAATTTCAGGTCATAGGAATTATTGAAAAGAAAGGAAATGATATTTTGAGTTTTGGTGGGACTCCTGATGAAAAAGTATTTATTCCTTACTCAACTTTTTCAGCCGTGTTTCAAAAAGACAAACCAGCTCCCGACATAGCCATTAAAGCGATGGATGATGATATAGGTCAAGAGAATTTAGAAGGGGAGGTGACGGGTTTAATGCGCTCTTTACGTTCAATTAAGCCGAAGCAAGAAAGTAATTTTGCGGTAAATCGCTTAGATGGATTGAATCAATTTTTTGATGGAATCTTCGCAGCGTTGAATATAGCAGGTGCGTTAATAGCAGGTTTCTCTTTATTGGTAGGAGGTTTCGGGATTGCTAATATTATGTTTGTTTCGGTCAAAGAACGCACTAATATCATTGGAATCCAGAAGTCTTTAGGGGCAAAGAACTATTTTATCCTATTCCAATTCCTGTTTGAAGCTGTTTTTTTGAGTTTGATTGGTGGATTAGTGGGAATCGGACTTGTTGTTTTACTAACCTTAATTCCGCAAGACGCTCTACCTCTAGTATTATCCATGAAGAATATTGTAACGGGTTTGTTTATCTCTAGCTTTATTGGAATCCTGTCAGGAATTATTCCGGCTTGGGTAGCAGCGAAAATGGACCCAGTAATCGCGATTCGATCGAAATAATTGCCCTATATTCGAGGAAATAAAAAAGCCTCTCCTAAACGAATAGGAGAGGCTTTTAAATGACTGAGTACTTATTAAAGTGACAAGGTATCTAATACCGAGTTCATGTTGCGAACAGCATCAGCTGATTTGTTGAAAGCAGCTTGCTCGTCAGCAGTTAATTTATAATCTACAATTTTCTCCCAACCATTCTTGCCTAATACGACAGGAACACCTAAGCAGATATCTTTTTGGCCATATTCTCCGTCAAGAGATACGCAACAAGCCATAATTTTCTTCTCATCACGAACGATAGCTTCTACTAGAGCAGCTCCTGCAGCACCTGGTGCATACCAAGCTGAAGTTCCTAATAAGCCAGTTAATGTAGCTCCACCTACCATGGTATCAGCCACTACCTTATCTAAAGTTGCGTCATCCAAGAATTGAGAGACAGGAACACCGTTATAAGTTGCTAAACGCTTCAATGGAATCATTGTTGTATCTCCGTGTCCACCGATAACAGTACCTGAGATATCATTGATAGACACATCCATTGCTTTCGCTAAATAACATTTGAAACGTGCTGAGTCTAAAGTACCACCCATTCCAATGATGCGGTGCTTGTCTAATCCTGCTACCGATTTAGCTAAATACGTCATCGTGTCCATCGGGTTAGAGATGATCACGATAATCGGGTTTTTCGAATATTTTAAGATGTTTTCAACTACACTTTTCACGATTCCAGCATTCACTCCGATTAACTCTTCACGAGTCATACCAGGTTTACGTGGAAGCCCTGAAGTGATCACTACTACATCTGAGTTAGCTGTCTTTGTGTAATCATTCGTAGAACCGATTAATGTTGTATCAAAACCTAACAAGCTAGCTGTTTGATACATATCTAATGTTTTACCTTCAGCGATACCTTCTTTGATATCTAATAAAACTAATTCATCTGCCAATTCTTTTCTGGCAATGTTGTCAGCACAAGTGGCTCCTACAGCACCTGCTCCTACTACTGTGATTTTCATTGTTATAATTTTTGGTAAGAATGATTCAAAAAACGATGCAAAAATACGACAAATCCTTAAATGATTTCATTATATTTAAGCATTAATCTAAATTATTATGTCACAATCAGGGACTTGGGTAAAGCGAATTGTAGACTCTCGTTTTTTTAAAGAGGCGATGGAAAAGAGTGAAGCGCTTTTTTCTCAAAACAAAGTCGGATTACTTTCCTTGCTGAAAGGGGCTCTTAAAAAGGTACAAGAAACGGCCTCTTCCAGTAATTTGACCGTTGTTAAATTATTAAATCGCTACATCATTCTTTTTAGTGAATTAATTAAGGCCTATGTGCAAGGTTCTTATACTAAGTTACCTGTCATTACGTTAGTTAAAATTACAGCAGCGTTGTTGTACTTTGTGATGCCATTTGACTTTGTTCCAGACTTTTTACCATTAGTTGGGTTTGCGGATGATTTAGCAATTGTAGTTTGGGTAGGTAAAGCGATTAAGGAGGAGTTGGATGAGTTTGAAAAACATCTTTAAATACACGATTAATTAACCTTTTTTAAATATATTTACGAAATTTTAGACACAACACGATATGATGACTGCAAGCATATTATTATTTTTAAATAGCCTTGGTGGTGGCGAAATGCTATTAATTGGCTTATTGATTTTATTGTTTTTTGGAGGAAAGAAACTTCCAGAATTAATGAAAGGATTAGGAAAAGGTATTCGCGAGTTTCAAAACGCGAAGAATGATGTTAAAGATCAAATCAATAAAGAATTAGAGGATACAAAAGAATAATTAGTATCCATTGCCTTAAATCTGCATAGTTGGAGAAATTCAACTATGCTTTTGTGTTTATACAGATTCCCACTTATTAATGAGTAATTCCATTCAACCCTATGCGAAAATCAGGGAGAAATTGTTAGCGGGCGAGCTTTCGGTTTCTGCTATTGTCGCAGGTCATTTACAACAAATTCATACACATAATGCTACATTGAATGCATTTTTAGAGGTGTATGAGGAAGAAGCGATGATTCGGGCCGCTCAAGTGGATGCTAAATTGAGGGCAGGTACCGCAGGTAAATTAGCGGGGATGGTTGTGGGAGTTAAGGACTTATTATGTTATAAAGGTCATCATTCTTACGCAGGGAGTAAGATATTGAACACCTTTGAATCTACTTTTTCAGCCACAGCCGTTCAGCGTTTATTGGATGAAGATGCCATTATCATAGGTCGTCAAAACTGTGATGAGTTTGGGATGGGTAGTACGAATGAAAATTCAGCTTATGGTCCTGTGTTGAATTTTGCGAATCCAGCTTACGTAGCTGGTGGAAGTTCAGGTGGTTCGGCAGTTGCTGTTCAGGCAGGAATGTGCCAAGTTTCCTTAGGAACAGATACGGGTGGATCCATACGCATGCCTGCGGCTTTTTGTGGTGTAATCGGATTGAAACCTACCTATGGCTTGGTTTCTCGTTGGGGATTAATTGCTTATGCGTCTTCTTTTGATACGATAGGGCCGATTGCTCATTATGTTTCGGATACAAGATTAGTATTAGATGTAATTAAAGGGGAGGATGGCCAAGATAGTACATTGAGTTCCCATATCCCTACACCTACACTTGATAAAAAGCGTGTTGCTTTTATTAAAGAAGTTGTGGAGCATCCGAGTCTTCAGCCGGAGATTAAAGCGGCTTTTGAAGTGCAAGTGGCTAAATTGAAAAGTTTAGGTTATACAGTTGAGGCCGTAGATTTTCCCTATATAGATCAATTGTTGCCTACGTATTATGTGTTGACTACCGCTGAGTCTAGTTCTAATTTAGCTCGTTTTGATGGGGTTAAGTATGGCCATCGTACCGCTAATGCGGTTGATTTGATGCAGCTGTATAAGCGTACCCGTCATGAGGGTTTTGGAGTAGAGGTGCAACGCCGCATCATGTTAGGTACGTTTGTTTTAAGTGCGGATTATTATGATGCGTATTATACGAAGGCACAAAAAGTGCGTCGTTTAATACAGGATAAAACGCTTTCGATTTTAGCTGATTTCGATTATATCATTTCTCCTACAACATCATCTACGGCTTACCGTTTAGGAGAGAAAACAGTAGACCCCATCCAGATGTATTTAGGTGATTTGTTTACCGTTCAAGCAAATGTGGCGGGAATTCCAGGTTTATCGATTCCGATGGGATTTGATTCAGCTGGTCTACCAATGGGTTTTCAGTTAATGACAAGTCCTTTTCAAGAGGCAAAAATGTTAGATTTAGGCGAATTACTTAACAAAGATGCGGAATAGAATTATACTTCTTTTCTGTTTATTTATTTCCTCTTTCTCATTTGGGCAAGTCACTGCTGCCTATCAACCTGCTTATGATTTAGAACAGATTGATTCTTTGGCCAAAGTGGAGCAAGGTGGCCCACCTGTTTTCAGCATCGATCCCGGTTTAATTCAAGAGCGCTTGAAAAAGTTGGAAAACGAGATTCCTCTTAATTATAATATAATTACACATCAGTTTGTTGAGATTTTCGCCTTTAGAAAGGCGAGTTTTACACAACGAATGCTGGAGCGTAAGGATATCTATTTTCCTCTTTATGAGAAGAATTTGAAGAAATACGGTCTACCAGATGAATTAAAATATTTATCCTTAATAGAGTCTGGTTTAGAAAATAAGGCCATTTCGAATAAAGGGGCTGGCGGATTATGGCAATTTATGCCCTACACGGCAAGAGGTGATTTTGGGATGCGGGTGGATAAATATATTGATGAGCGTTTCGATGCCGAAAGAGCAACGGATGCAGCTTGTCAATATTTGAAGCGACTTTATAAAACGTTTGGAGATTGGCATTTAGCGTTAGCAGCCTATAATACAGGTCCTTCTAATGTGAAAAGAGCGATGCGTCGTTGTGGAGGAGCAAATGATTTTTGGGGTATTTATGCGTGTTTACCTGCTCAAACCCGGGCTTATGTACCTCAATTTATAGCGATTACCTATATGATGAATTTCCATTGGGATCATTCTATTCAGCCTGAAAACTGGGTGATTGATATTCCAAAGGATAGTATTTTAGTGAGTGGGTATCTGAATTTAAACACGCTTACGCGGTTGACAGGATTCTCTTTAGATACGTTAAAGCGGATTAATCCCCATATTATTTCACACTTTTTACCAAGGAACGCAAATAAAGTTAAAGTTCATATTCCCAAGAGTCATTTTCCTTATTTTGAACAAAATAGATCTCGTATTCTGGATTCTGCGAGGGTAGATTTATCAATACTGGATTCAGCTGAGATTGATACAAGTGAAAAGGTAGAACCAATTCCCATTGCTCAGCGTCATACCTATCGTGTTAAACGAGGGGAAACTTTATCACGAGTTGCCCGTAAATTAGGGTTGAGTGTATCTGAATTGAAGCGAATTAATCGCATCAAGGGGAGCAAGTTACAGAAAGGGCAAATGATTGTTTATTTTAAACTCTCCCAAGCTTCAAAGAAATACAGCAAGAGAAACGCATTTAGGAAACACAAAAAGACTACTCGTAAAAAGAAAAAGACTAAATCTAAAAAACGCCGTAAACGCAGATAATTATGATAGCTTATTTAAGAGGTAAATTAGCCCACAAAGATCGCGCTCACGTGATTATAGATGTGAATGGTGTAGGGTATGAGGTTAAAATTTCTTTGCAAACGTATGCTGCTTTGGCGGATGGAGAAGAGAGTTGTAAACTTTTTACACATTTGCAGGTAAAAGAAGACTCCCATACCTTGGTTGGTTTTCATTCCATGGATGAAAAGTTGTTATTCCTTGATTTAATATCTGTTTCAGGGATTGGTTTAAGTACGGCTTTGGTGATGTTATCTTCCTTCTCTTCCAATGAAATTCGTTCGGCTATTATGAATGAAAATATTGCCTTGATACAATCTATCAAAGGTATTGGATCTAAATCGGCCCAACGAGTTATTCTGGAACTAAAAGATAAGTGTAAGAAGGATACACTGTTTGTCGAAGCGGGAATAGCTTCACATGATGCGAATTATGGAAATAAACAGGAAGCGTTAGCCGCCTTAGTTACATTGGGAATCCCTCGGAGCGCAGCAGAAAAGAGTTTAGATGCTATCCTAAAGTCAAATCCTGATGCCACCGTTGAAAATTTAATCAAGTTAGCCTTGCGATAATTGTATTCGAGAAATAAACATAACTATTCCACCTGGTTTCCCTTTATTCTTGGGTTTGGAATCGTGTTGTCTTTTTCGAGTTTCTCACAAGTAGATTCAATAGCTAAATCGGGTAAGAAGCCCCGTTTAAGTCTTAAAAAAACGAGTCAAATGGAGGGAAAGTCTCCCTTTTCCATTTATTCCTCAAAATCTAAACTCAATTACTCCTATCAGACAGATCCTAAGTTAGTTATTCAAAAGGATGCAACAGGGACAGTGGAAATCAACGATTTTAATACGTTTAATCAAAGGCAAAGTCAAGAGGTTTCTCGTAATTTTTGGAGGTCCTATTCTAAAAGTTTAGACGGTACAAATAATCTTAAATCACGCGGACTATTTCCCAAAATAGAGTTACCGCCGGCAATAGATCGAATTTTTGGTGGCACAGAAGTCTCTTTTAAGCCGAATGGTTCTCTTTTGCTTGATGTGGGTTACATGGGGCAATTTGTGGATAATCCCGCCATTCCCGTACAATTACGTTATGTAGGTAACCTCTTTTTTAATGAACAGGCACAGATAAACTTCCAAGGTAAGATAGGTGATAAGTTAAATCTGAATGTCAATTTTGATACAAAGGCAAGTTTTAACTTCCAAAATCAACTAAAGTTAAATTGGAAGACGCAAGAAGAGGATATTCTCCAAAACATCGAGGTGGGAAATACCTCATGGACCTTGAATTCGCAATTGATTCCTGGTATTCAGAACTTGTTTGGGGTGAAAACATTGTTACGATTCGGAGCCTTGGATATGACCGTTGTGGCAGCACAACAGCGTTCAAAGCAAGATTGTATTACACTGAAAGGTGGATCACAAGGAAAGAATTTTGAAGTGCGCGTGGATCAGTACGATGAGAATAGGCACTTTTTCTTATCATCGTATTTCCGCAATAATTATGAGCGGGCTTTAAAAAATCTGCCTGTAATTTCCAGTGGGATTACAGTGACGCGTGTGGAAGTGTATGTCACGAATCGAACTCAGAGCACGGAAACGCTTCGTAACCTTGTTTCCCTGTATGATTTAGGGGAAGCGAGTCCTTATAATAACTCGAATCCGATTTTTCAGCCAATTAATCCTACGAGCCCAGTAGATAATAAGGCGAATGGGATGTATGCAAAGCTTTTGGCAGACCCTACTTTACGTAAATCGAATGAAGCCACAGATCGTTTAGAGACGACTTATAATTTAAAACGTGGTACTGATTTTGATGTTTTAAAAGGGGCAAAAAGGTTAACAGATCGAGAATTTAAGTTTAATCCTCAACTTGGATATATTTCCTTAGTGGCTCCTTTGCGTAACGATGAGGTATTAGCGGTCTCTTACGAGTATACGTTGAATGGCCGTAAGTACAAGGTAGGGGAGTTAACGGAGGATTACCAGGCACGTCAAGATGATGAGGTGTTAATCCTTAAAATGTTAAAATCCAGCACGATTCGGAATAATTTGAATTCGAGTGTCACGGGTAAACCACATCCAATGTGGGACTTGATGATGAAGAATATTTATTCTTTAAATACCTCAGCCTTAACAAAACAAAATTTTCAGTTACGGATTGTATACAAAGATGATGCAACGGGGATTGATAATAGTAACCTATTGGAAGGGACGAATTTTAAGGATATTCCGCTCGTCAAAGTTTTAGGTTTAGATAAATTGAATTTTGCAGGCGATCCCCAGCCAGATGGGAATTTCGATTATATAGAGGATATAACGGTGGACTCCAAAGCGGGTAAGATCATTTTCCCAGTTCTGGAACCCTTTGGTGCTAATTTACGTGCTAAGTTTACATCCACAGAATCCAATTTAGTCGATAAATACGTTTACGATAAATTATACACCGGGACACAGACCGATGCAGCTCAACTATCTACCAAGAATAAGTTTTTTATCAAGGGAACCTTTCAGTCTGGTGCTGGAGGTGATATTGCCTTACCTTTTGGTGTAGAAGCAAAATCAGTGACAGTAACTGCAGGAGGTCAATCGCTAGCTGCTGGAACAGATTATATTGTGGAGCCTCAATCTGGTCGGGTTAAAATTATTAATGAAGGCGTATTTGCTTCTGGAAGAGAGATTAAGGTTTGCTATGAGAAGCCAGATTTATTCTCAAATCAAATAAGAACGCTTTTAGGGACTCGTCTCGATTATAATGTAGGCAAGAACATTCATTTAGGGGCTACCATTCAAAACATGTCAGAAAGTCCGCCTGCCTTTTTCCGCCGTGTTGCGATGGGGAATGAGCCGGTGAACAATACCTTACTAGGTTTTGATGCCACTATACTTCAGAATTCACAAGGAATTACGCGTTTCTTGGATAAATTGCCATTGATTTCTACTAAGGAAACTTCGGTAATTGATTTCCAAGGAGAGTTTGCGAAGCTAATTCCGAATGTGAATGATCGGGTGCAAGGAAACGCCTTTATTGATGATTTTGAAGCTGCTCGCGTTATTTATAATTTGAGTTCCCAAGCAAATTTATGGAAGCCTGCAGCTACACCTAAGTCCTATGTTTTAGCCGGGAATAAATTAGCTGCTGGTTTTAACCGCGCAAAAATTGCAGCCTATACCGTCGATGCGAGTATCTATGGGCAAGGAGGTTTTGCTTTAGACGTTCCTGGTTTAGACCCTGTTAAAATTAACGCTTATGCCTATGAAAGGGTCGTTACTCCCAAGGGGTTGTTCCCGAATAAAGACTTTGCAAATAACATTACCAATTTGCCAATTGGAGTCTTAGATGTAGCTTATTTCCCTTCAGAGCGTGGTTTGTACAACTTTAATCCAAATTTATCTTCCAACGGTTTATTGCCTACCCCGGCCTCTAATTTTGGAGCCATAACGCGTGCCATCAGCTCTGATACGGATTTCGATAATGCGAACGTAGAACAAATTGAATTCTGGTTAATGGATCCGTTTATAGGGGGTAAAGCAGGTAAAATTCGGGATGGCGTATTTAATAAAAACAACGAGACAGGGGGGAAACTAGTTTTCCATCTAGGAGATGTATCAGAGGATTTTATCCCGGATGGCTATTCTAATTTCGAGAATGGAATACCTGCAGGGGAGAAAATCACTTCAGGTACAGGAAAGAATGTGGAAACGACTGATTGGGGCTTAGCGCCGTCGCGCCAATTTGTAATCAATGCATTTGATAATTCAGCAGGAAGAGAAAAGCAGGATATTGGTTTAGATGGTTTACCTAACAATTCTGATGATGCCACCGCCGTGACAGAGGCGACTCATTTCAAAGCTTATCTAGATCAAATTAAAGGGAGAGTGACAGAAGCATCCGCTTTAGCAAAAATCCAAAATGACCCAGCCGCCGATGACTTTGATTTTTACCTGAATCAAAAATTCAATAATACGGAATCGTTAATTCAACGCTATAAAAATTACTTAGGGTTGGAAAATAATAGCCCTACTACGGCTAATCCTTCTAATACGAATTTTACGGAGGCTAATAGTATGCTTCCAGATCGAGAAGATTTGAATAATGACAATACGGTTAATGAAAATGAGGCTTATTTTGAATATGAGGTAGATTTAAAGCCTAGTAACCTACAAATTGGAAGCGGTTTTGTGGTGGATAAAATAACGGAAGGTGGCGTAAATTGGTATTTGTTCCGCATTCCGATTAAAGATAAACGCAACTATAAAACGCCAGCAGGTGAGATAAATTCATTTAAATCGATTCGCTTTATGCGGATGATTTTGAAGGAATTCCAGGAGCCTGTCGTGTTGCGTTTTGCCCAATTACAACTTTCAGGTTATAGCTACCGCAAGTTTGTGGGAGAATTGGATAAACCAAATGGACAGGATTTACCTGAACCTTACGATGCAAAGTTCCGTGTATCGAGTGTGAATATTGAGGAGAATGGGCCAGCAAATAAAGGGGAGACCGCCATCCCTTATGTGGTTCCACCAGGTTTTGTACGTGATCAAGACATTACTACGATTAACAACGCACGTCTGAATGAGCAGTCAATGAGTCTTTGTGTAGATAATTTAAGACCAAACGATGCCCGTGCTGTATTTAAAAATACGTTATTTGATTTCATCAATTACAAGCGATTGAAGATGTTTGTCTCTATGCAAAGTCCGGATGCGATTAATGGACTAGTAAGTGCATTCTTGCGGATTGGAACGGATTTGACGGATAATTATTATGAAATTGAGAATACAGGATTAACTCAGACGCAGAAGGGACAAAGTTTAGATACGGAGGTTTGGCCCATGGAGAATGAGTTTGACATCGAGTTTGACTTAGTTAAACAGGTAAAAACAGAAAGAGATAAGCAAGGGAAGAGTCTTAACGAGCGCTTTACCATGATTGTGACGAGTTCTACGGGTAAGAAATACAAAATTACCGTGATGGGACGACCTGATCAAAGCGCCACCATGGTGACGATGATTGGTGTTCGAAATACGAGTAACACGAATAAATCCTTCTGTATTTGGGTGAATGAATTGCGTGCTTCAGGTTTCGATCAGACATCTGGGCAGGCCGCCATTGGTAAATTGGGGATTAAGTTAGCTGACTTGGGAACGATTCAAATGAATGGTAGCTTTAGGAATTATGGTTTCGGAGGCGTTCAGGCTAAAATTTCAGAGCGTAGTCGCGAGAATAATTTAGAATATGGAATTACAGCCAATTTGAATTTGGACAAACTCTTGCCTAAAAAGTGGGGATTTAAAATACCGTTCTTTGTTACCTACGATCGCCGTAATATCTCACCTGAATTTGATCCTTTTGACCCGGATATCTTTTTACGCAACTCAATTCAGAAATTTAGTTCAGAGGCCAAAAAACAATCCTACCTTGCCCTAGTGGAAGACAATACGGAACGAAAAGGGTTTAATTTTTCCAATGTGAAGAAGAGCAGAAATACCCAAGCTAAGTATAGCTATCCGTGGGACTTCTCTAATTTCACCTTTAGCTATGCGTACGCAGAAATGTTGCGAACGAGTCCACTAATAGCGGAATACACCCAGTTAAGTCATAAAGGGAGTGTTCTTTATGCCTATACGAGCTCATCGCGATTCTTAGAACCATTTAAAAAAGCCAAATTTGATTTAATCAAAGATTTCAATCTGAATCTAGTACCCTCTTCATTGATGGTCCGATTCGATATGGATCGTAGTTTCATTAAGACGCAAATGCGTAATGCGGAATTCACCACGCTAGGAGTTGCACCTCAATTTGAGAAGTATTGGTTCTTTAATCGCCAATATGCCCTAAATTGGAATTTAACTAAGAGTATGGTGCTGAATTATAATGCACAGGTGAATTCGATCATTGATGAGCCAATTGGGGACTTGGATACACAAGAAAAGCGTGATTCGGTGATGATTAGTTTACGCGCTTTAGGTAGAGCTAAAAATTTTGATCAACAGGCTGGAATGGTTTGGCGATTGCCTCTTCAGAAATCAGTTTTAACCGATTGGATGAATGCCGATTATACGCATCGGATAGGGTATAACTATTTTGCGAATTCGTATGATATAAGGGATTCTTTGGGATTACCTTTTGGCAATATTATTAAGAATACGAGAGAGCAGGCCATTAATGGTAAGATTGACTTCGTCGCACTTTACAACCGTGTTAAGGCTTTACGTTGGGCCAATAGTCCTCGTTCTTTTGGTAAAAATGTGGCTAGAAATCCAGGTGATGAAGAGGATATTGTGATTCCAGCGAAAGGTGCACTTAAATCGATTACACGTTTATTGTTAACACTTCGGGGTATTCAGGTGAATTATGCTATTAATGAATCTACGACACTCCCCGGTTTTATGCCTAATCCAGGTATGTTAGGTATGAACGCCATGAATCAGGCACCAGGATTTGATTTTATCAGTGGGGGACAGGATGATGGGATCCGTTTTAAGGCAGCTGAGAATGGTTGGTTGACTCGAAGTACAGTTCAGAATACGCCTTTCACTCAATTGCGTACACAGAAATTGACCTATTCTACTCAGTTAGAGCCTACGAAAGATTTAAGGATTCAAGTAGATGGGAATTATAACAAAGGAGATAATTACCAAGAGTTTTACCGCCCAGAGGTCGCAAATGGTCCATTCAAATCACAAAGTCCAATTCGTTCAGGGAACTATTCGATGTCATTCTTATCTTTTATGACTGCCTTTTCTAATCCCGAAACGGTTTTTGAAGAGTTTAGATCTAATCGTTCTATCTTGTTGTCTCGCTTAAACAAAATTAAATCAACTGAGATAGGAACCTACAATCAGAATTCACAGGATGTATTAATTCCTGCCTTCTTCGCGGCATATTCAGGAGTTTCTGCCAATACCGTTAAGTATTCTCCATTCTATGATATCCCTTTACCGAATTGGAAAGTGGATTACAATGGATTGAATTTATTGCCTGGAATTAAGAATAGGTTTGCATCCTTTACGATTTCGCATATGTATTCGAGTACCTATAATGTAGGAAACTTTGTCTCATCTTTAGAATACGGGCAATTTGCGACAGACTATATGAATTTAACGTTGAATAGTTTATTGTACCCACTTTCCTCTCGATTCGACCCTGCCACTAATACTTTAATTCCGGTCTATGTGATGAGCACGATTTCATTTGTAGAGCGTTTTTCTCCTTTGATTGGGGTGAATGCAGTGACAAAGAGTAAGATTTCCTTGCGTTTAGAGTATAATCAAGATCGAAATGTAGGTTTGAATTTAGCGAATTCGCAAGTGGCAGAATTAGCGAATAAGGATTTTACGGTGGCGGTAGGATTTACTAAATCTAATATGTTGATTCCATTTAAAATAAATGGCCGATCTGTTCGATTACCTAATGACTTACGTTTTAATATGAATTTAACGATTCGTGATACGCGAACATTGCAACGTAAATTAGATGCAGAGACAATCGTTACGCAAGGATTTGTTAATTTTCAATTCCGTCCTCAGCTTAGCTACAATGTAAATAATAAATTAACGGTAACGGCCTATTTTGATAAGATGATGAATAATCCCTTGGTTTCTAATTCCTTCTATCGATCTACCGTGGCAGGTGGTTTCCAAATACGGTATAGTTTAAGTGAATAATCTGAAATCGTTTGCAAAAAATCGAGATTTTAGTGACCTTTGTACGCAAATAATAATCATATGAATTTTCCAAGCGAATTAAAATATACTCAAGAACATGAGTGGATTAAAGTGGATGGCGATGTAGCTATCGTAGGTATCACAGACTTCGCGCAAAGTGAGTTAGGCGATATCGTTTTCGTAGAAGTGGAGACAGTAGGTCAAACAATTGCTAAAGACGGTGTTTTCGGGACTGTAGAAGCAGTTAAGACGGTTTCAGATTTGTTCTTGCCTATCGCTGGTGAAATTGTTGAATTCAATACAGCTTTGAACAATAGTCCTGAATTAATTAACTCTGATCCCTATGGTGATGGTTGGGTTGTGAAAATCAAAGCGGCTGACGCAGGTGATTTATCCCAATTGATGGATGTAGAAACATATAAATCCTTTATCGGACATTGATTTTAAAACCCTGTTAATCAGGGTTTTTTTATAAGCCAAAAACAAATGCGGATCTTATTCAAACAGATTTTAATTCAAGATAGTCGGTCTTCTTTTTTCGGAAAGAAAATGGATTTGTTAGCTTCTGACGGGAAGTGGGCAGAAATAGCTCCTCATATTCAGGCTGAGGCTGATTTAGTAGTTTCTAGTAAAGATCTCCAATGGTTTCCTTCTGTAGTCGATCTTCGGGTTCATAATACGTTACCCGGTGGTGAACACAAGGAAGATTGGGTTAGTTTACAAGCATCGGCTTGGAAGGGCGGGGTATTGGACTTTTTACTTTTACCCACAGGCGATCCCGTGCCTCAGCAACCCGAGGCGATTCAATACATAGCTGATAAGTTAGCGGGAACAGGAGTAGCCTGCTACCCAGCGGCTCCCCTAACGATTGGAAATAAATCAGAGAATTTTAGCGATTTGATGGATTTACATCAGGCTGGAGCATCTTGGTTCAGCCATGGCGCAGGCTCATTGCAGGACACAGACTTAATGTTAAAGTGCCTTCAATACTTGCAACCCCTTTCCGCAAAAGTAATTTCCCGTCCAGATGTGAAAGGCTTGTCTTTATTTGGCCAAATACATGAAGGACTTCAAAGCACACTTTTAGGACTAAAAGGAATTCCTGTGCTCGCTGAAACGATGCATGTGAAGCGCGATTTGGATTTATTGGCATATGTGATGCAACATTCATTTGGTCTTGCTAATCCGGATTTCTCTCTTCATTTTTCTTGTATCTCTACTGCTGAATCAGTACGTTTGATTAGCGATGCTCAGAAAGCGGGTTTACCTGTGACAGCAGATGTCGCGATCTACTCACTTATCTTTACAGAAGACGCAGTTTCCGATTTTGACACCTTGAAAAAGGTGAATCCTCCATTAAGAACTGAATCTGATCGTTTAGCATTGTGGCAAGGTTTAAAAGACGGAACGATTATGGCGGTCGTTTCGGATCACCATCCGGTGGAAGTAGAAAATAAGGAGTTGGAGTTTGATCAAGCCGCTTTCGGAACAATAGGTTTAGAAACGTTGGCATTGGCTTTTATTGAAGAAGCGAATGAACAAGGTTTGTCCAAGATCGATTCCTATCTATCCCATAGTTCTGCCACTTTTTTAGGTATTCAACTGCCTGAATTGAAAGTCGGTGAAATGATGAAGGGGTTTGTTGTCGTTCCTGATTCACATGTATATACGAGCAAAGAGATAGTTTCTAAATCTAAGAATTCGATATTCATCGGTTCTACTTTTCAGCATCGATTAGCAGGAGTGTTTAACGGTTTAACGTATACTTATGGTCAATAATTGGTTTGCTGAAATTGGTAGATTTACCTTGTATGCCTTTCTGTTTATTCTCTTACTGGTTCTCTATGGGCTAATTTTACAGCAGTTTGGGATAATCCCCATCGGTGGTAAGAAAGCTCCCACCTATGTTTTTCTTTTGTTTTTTCAATGGTGGTATATTACGCGTTTCCCTAAACGTAATGGTGGGCAAAAGAGACATTTTTTAGCCTATTTCGTGCTTCAATATATGTTGATTTTTATTACAGCTCTTTTAAGTGCTTATTTCTTGTATTTCTTCTTTCAATCTCCTGCTGGAATTCAATTATTGGATGCGTATATTCAGCAAAGTCTGTTGGAATTGAATTCGTATAAAGAAGTTATTGTCACGCAAGAAGGAGGGGAGTATTACAATAGTTTGCACGCGGGAATAAAGGCGATTGATGCCTATAGTATTGCTAAAGATGATTTTTCCCAAAAGATTGCTTTAGGATTCCTGCCTAATTTGTTAATTTCATTGTATTATAAAAAATAAATATGGAAAATACATCTGAATCAACTGCCTCTTCATCTATTATCGCCTTAAAATACGGCTTTATTAATGGATTATTAAGTTTCCTGTTTTCAACCCTTGTTAATGTTATGGGTTGGGCTGAGCAGTTTCAAGAATCCATTAGCTGGATTTCTACTGTTTGGTCTTTGGTATTATCTGTTACGATTTCATATCTCTGCTTACGTGAATATAGAGATCAAAACGAAGGCTATATTAGTTATGGTCAAGGATTAGGTTTAGCGACTTTGCTTGGTGCAATTAGCGGTTTAGTTGCAGGTGGATTTAACTACATATATATTCAGTTTATCGACAATACTGTTATTCAACGTCAGATGGATATCGCAAGGGAGCGAATGGAAGATCAAGGTTTAAGTGCAAGCCAAATTCAAAGTGCAGAGGAAATGACCTCCTTGTTTTTAAATCCTGGTATGCAATTTGTTATTGTAGTCCTTATGTCCGTAATATTCAATTTCTTATTAGGTTTAATCGTCTCAGCTGTTGTGAAGAGAGAAAAACCTGTTTTCGAATAAGATGTTTCCTCTTTTAAAGAAAGACGTGTTGGCCTTTTTTAGCTCATGGATGGGCTGGGGAACCATCTCGTCTTTTTTTGTTTTAATGGGGGTCTATGTTTGGGTGATTGATGGAAATGTGCTCGATTATGGATTTGCTGAATTAACGGTTTTCTTTGATCTAAGTCCTTGGTTTTTTCTATTCTTTGTTCCCGCTCTTTCTATGAATAGTTTTTCTGAAGAAATGGATCGGGGGACTTTTCAATTGTTACGTTCATTACCCATCACCAGCAATCAAATTCTTTTAGCTAAGTTTGGAGCCTTGGCTTTTATTATTGTTTGTACCTTATTACCAAGTATCCTGTTTATTAAATCAATTGCCTTATTAGGTTTGCCTGAAAATAATTATGATTCGGCCTTAATTGTTGGAGGTTTCATTGCCTTGTTTCTATTGGCTCTTTGTTTTGTGGCCATAGGTCTTTTAGCCTCTAGTCTAAGTAATAAGCAGCCTGTGGCCTTTATTCTGGGATTTGGAATGAATTTTGTCTATTGGCAAGGAGCTAAGGAAATAGGCCTAGACTATTTGGATTTGTCCTCTCATTATGACCGAATGAGCATAGGAGTAGTAGGCTTTGATGACTTACTTTTCTTTTTAGGATTTAGTTTGTTACTGTTGGGTCTTATTCGATTAAGATTGCGGTTTCTTATTTGAAATCTTGAATAGCTATTTTCTCCTGGCAAAATTCTATCTCTCTCGACTCGTTGGAAGCAATAATGATTAATTTATGACGCTGTTGTTCTAATCGATTAAAAAACCAATTTTTAGCTTGTTCATCAAAATTTGTTGTCGGTTCATCTAACAAAAGAACGGGTCTGTCTGAAAGTAGTGCAAAGCCGAGTTTGATTTTTTGACGCATACCTGAAGAGTAGTTCTTGATTTGTTTGAATTTACCCGGGTGTAAATCAATGAAATCCTCCAATACATCTAGGTTGACAGAAGCTGGTAGGTAGTTGTTTTTCAGCAGTATTTCGAGATGTTCCGTTAAGGTATACTCTTCTATCAATTCAACATAAGGAGCAGCATAGGTTAGCTGAGAATAGACAAGTTCTGGGTCGACTCCCAACATTTCTACTTTCCCCTCATTAGGAAGAGTGAATTGGGCAATTAATTGAAGCAATGTAGATTTACCTGACCCATTTGGGCCGGTGATGGCGTAAGAATTTCCGGAAAGGAAGGTAAAGTTAAATTGACGGATAATAAATTCCTGTCTGAATTTTTTTGAAAGATTTTGAACAAGAATTTCCATTATTGATTAACCTTTCATAATTCCGCGCTCTGAATTTTTAACGAAATCAAGAATTTCATTTCGCTCAGGAATATTGGGTAATTGTGCTTCTATTTCTGCCAAAGCAGCATTCGTATTCAACCCTTTCAAATATAAATACCGATACGCTTCTTGTATGACATTAATTTGTTCATCGGAGTAATTACGGCGACGCAAGCCTACAGAATTTATTCCTGCATAACTTAAAGGTTCCCGTCCAGATTTAGTGAAAGGTGGTACGTCTTTTCTAACAAGTGATCCACCTGAAATCATAACGTGTCTACCAATGGTAGCGAATTGATGAATAGCAGAAGATCCACCAATGATAGCAAAATCGCCAACCGTTACGTGACCTGCCATTTGAACGGCATTCGCTAAAATACAATTATCCCCAATGAGACAATCATGCGCCACATGCACGTAGGCCATGATTAAACAGTTCTTACCAATGACTGTTTTCATTTTATCAGATGTGCCACGATTAATGGTCACACATTCTCTTATGGTTGTATTATCTCCAATTTCTGCCGTAGTCGTTTCTCCTCCAAATTTTAAATCTTGAGGTATAGCTGCAATTACGGCACCTGGAAAAATACGTACATTTTTACCTATGCGAGCACCGGGATAAATAGTAACGTTAGACCCTATCCAAGTTCCTTCACCAATTTCCACATCGGAATGAATGGAGGTAAAAGCGTCAATACTTACATTAGCGCCGATTTTAGCTTGAGGGTCAATATGTGTTAATGAATGAATCATAGGTTAAATCTTACGATTTGCGTACTAAACTAGCAGTCATTTCTGCCTCACAAACTACTTGACCGGCTACGTATGCCTTTCCTGTCATTTTAGCTATTCCTCTACGAATAGGGGCCTGAAGTTCGCATCTAAAAATGATGGTATCACCTGGGATAACACTTTTTCTAAAACGGCAATTTTCAATTCCTACTAAATATGGCCAATAATTTTCTGGATCTTCTACAGAGCTTAACACAAGAATACCACCCGTTTGTGCCATAGCCTCCACTTGCATAACTCCTGGCATAACCGGATTGTTAGGGAAGTGACCCATAAAATAATTTTCATTCATCGTGACATTTTTCACTCCCACGACACTTGTATCATCCAAGTAAATGATTTTGTCAATCATTTGAAATGGATAACGGTGCGGTAAAAGCTCATAAACGCGCTCATGCGTGAAAATAGGAGGCTGTTTTGGATCGTAGGTAGGCACTTTGTTTTTCTCAGCGTCTAACATCAATTTCTTGATTTTACGCGCTAATTCTACGTTTGAGGCGTGGCCTGGACGGGATGCAAGAATTTGAGCCTTAATAGGTCTTCCTACTAATGCTAAATCGCCCATTAAATCCAATAATTTGTGGCGCGCCATTTCATTATTGAAGTGTAGATTCGTGTTATTTAAGATGCCAGCCTCTTTCGAAACAGAGATTTTAGGCTTTCCTAAAACTTCAGCTAAGTGTGCTAATTCTGTTTCTGAATAATCCTTGTCTGCGATTACTATCGCATTGTTTAAATCTCCTCCTTTAATCAATCCTGCCTTATATAACACTTCTAATTCGTGTACAAAACAAAACGTTCTGCACATAGAGAAGTCTTTCTCAAACTGAGAAACGTGGCTCAAGTTAGCGTGTTGACTAGATAAGAATTTTGAATTGTAATCTACCATCACGGCCATTCGGTAGTCATTCAACGGTAATGCCGCTAATTCAATGCCGCTTTCTAAATCTTTATAACGCACTTCTTCTGTTAATTCAAAGAATTTACGATGCGCATCTTGTTCAACTAAAACTGCCTCTTTTAGCGCTTCCACAAATTTGATGGAACTTCCATCCATAATAGGAGGCTCAGGGCCATCTAATTGAATTAAAATGTTATCTACTTCTAATCCAACTAAGGCTGCTAATACGTGTTCTACGGTATTAATACGGGCACCATTGTGTTCTATAGTGGTACCACGTGAAGTATCTACAACATAATCTACGTCAGCATCTGCAATGGGTTGTCCCGGAAGATCTACTCGTTGAAATTTGATTCCGTGGTTTGCTGGAGCAGGTAAAAAAGTGAGATTGGCAACTACGCCAGTATGCAAACCTACACCAGATAGGGTTACAGCATTGGTAATAGTATGTTGCTTATTGTTCATACGCGTTTTAAGATTCTAATCGTTTTAACAAGTCCGGTAATTGACGTAATAAGGCATTACGTTTTAAATAGTCACTATTAGGGGAGGCCGGAGTTCCTCCTAAAATTTGTCCTTCTTTTCGGACGGTTTTAGTAACCCCAGATTGTGCGGTTACAATTGTTTTATCTGCAATACTAATATGGCCAGCAACACCCACTTGGCCACCAATTAAGCAGTTCTGACCAATTTTTGTAGAACCAGAAACACCTGTCTGAGCAGCAATCGCAGTATTAGCTCCCACCTCCACATTATGTGCAATTTGGACCAAATTATCAATTTTAACCCCTTTTTTTATCAAGGTAGAACCCATGGTGGCTCTATCTATAGTGGTATTGGCTCCCACGCTTACTCCATCTTCTAACACCACATTTCCTAATTGTGGAATTGTTGAAAAAGTTCCATCCGCTTGCGGCGCAAAACCGAAACCATCGGAGCCGATGACAGCATTCGCATGGATGATACAATTATTACCTATGATGGTATCATTGTATATGACTACACCAGGATAAATCACACAATTATTACCTATGCTTACTTTATTTCCAATGGTTACATGAGCTGATATATAGGTATCATTTCCAATAGTAGTACCTTTTCCAATACTTGAAAACTGGCCTAAATAAAGGTTGGAGCCCACTTTTGCATCTTCTGCTACAAAGCTAGGTTGCTGTATGCCTATTTCCTTAACGCTAGTAAACTCTTGGTATTTTTGAAGAAGAATAGTAAAAGCAGAGTAGGGGTCTTTCACCCTGATTAAGGTGGCTAAAGGCTTCTCTTTTAATACTAAATCATTAGCAACAATAATGGCTGTCGCCTTCGATTGGTATAAAAAAGATTCGTATTTCGGATTTGCTAAAAAAGAAATGCTTCCCGCTTTTCCTTCTTCTATTTTATTAAACGCTGTTATGTTTGCTGATCCATCGCCATCTACTGTACCTTGAATTAATTGGGCTATTTGGTCAACAGTAAATTTCATTCGGACACACGTTGTTTAATAAATGCAAAGAGAATTCCCATTAGCTCAATTCTCCTTGCAAATATACGCTCTTTGGACAACAAAAATAGTATTTTTTTACAATCTTACTTAAAGCTTGGATAGTCGGTAAATCGGATGCTTCGAGTAACTCGACCACTTGACCTTGTTTGTCGACCATCTTAATGGTATTGTCCCCTTGTACATAGGCTGCATTAGAGGTGGAACCTTCCACGACAAAATAGGATAATTCTTCATCCGTGATGCCATATTCCCGTTTGATATTTTCCTCGATTTCGACTCTTTTTGACTTGGGGATTGGTTGAGATCCTAATTTACAGGTGAATAATTTTCTAGCCAAAAAGTGGGTACACAAATGCTTTAGAATTTTATCACTCGCATTTTTCCATTCTTTAATGGCTGCCCACACATCGTGGTCATCTAATTCTGTAAAGGCTATTAACAAACTTTCCTTTGTCGAAAACTCCTCCCAGGTATAGGTACTTTTTAAGAATGTTTTCAAAGGTGTAGAGCAGGGTAATTTTTGGCCTTCAGAAATTAAGAATTTAGCACGACGTAATATTTGAATTAACATCGTCTCTGCTGCGATGGCTGTTTTGTGTAAATACACTTGCCAATACATTAAACGACGCGCCATCAAGAAGTTTTCAGTGGAATAAATTCCTTTTTCCTCGATGACTAATTGTTCATTATTTAAATCCATCATACTTAATAGACGCTCGGAGCCGATAAATCCTTCCCGTACACCCGTATAAAATGAATCTCTACTTAAATAATCTAATCGATCTACATCTAATTGCGATGAGACTAATTGATGTAAGAATTTACGTGAATATTTGTTCTCAAATATTTCAATGGCGAGATTTAGTCTACCGTTAAAATGTTGATTTAACTTAGCCATTAATAGGGTAGAGACGTCTTCGTGTTTTACCTCATTTAATAAGGTGTATTCTAATACGTGTGAGAAAGGACCATGGCCAATATCATGTAATAGTATGGCGATTTCAGCTGCCTCGCGTTCCTCAGGTGTAATTAAATAGCCTTTTGCTTTCAAGTTATCTAATACTTGATCCATCAAATGCATGGCCCCTAAGGCGTGGTGAAAACGTGTATGATGTGCACCCGGATAAACAAATTCAGCTAATCCTAATTGTTTAATACGCTTAAGTCGTTGAAAATAAGGATGATCAATTAGTTCTAGAATTAATGGATTATTGATTTTAATAAAACCATAAATCGGATCATTAATAATTTTAGTCGGGTACATGGGAGATTCTTTTCCGAAATTTAGCTAAAAAGGTTAGTATTCCTTAATTTTGTATCACATTGAATTCCTTTAATGGATGTACAATGCGGACTTGTAGCTCAGTTGGTTAGAGCATCTGACTCATAATCAGGGGGTCCATGGTTCGAGCCCATGCTGGTCCACTCTTTTTTTTACCATACTCTTGATGAAAGAGTATGGTTTTTTTTATCCAATGAATTCTAAATAAAGAAGAGCTAAAGCTGCTAAGGTCATAATGACTAGTGCCATCAGGCCCAATAGGTTTGATAAACGTGAATTTGTGTTTTTCCCCATAATTTCTTTATTATTTGAAATAAGTAAAATGATAGCAATTAATACAGGGGCAGTCATTCCATACAATATCGCGGTATAAATTAAGGCGTCTATCGGAGAAATGCCGATATAATTCAGGGACAATCCCACTAAAAGTGAGAAGGCAATGATGGAATAGAAGCCTTTAGCCTCGTGAAATTTTTTGTTTAATCCTTGTTCCCATCCAAAGGTTTCGGTGAAAATGTAGGATAAAGAACCGCTTAAAACGGGTATGGCAATAAGTCCTGTACCAATAATTCCAATGGCAAATAAGATATAGGCCATATCACCTGCCAAAGGTTTTAATGCGAACGCTGCCTGCTCAACTGTATCAATTTGACGAATTCCGCTTTTGTGCAAAACGGTACCCGTCGTCAAAATAATGAAGTACATGACAATTCCAGAAAATCCCATCCCAAAATCGACATCTTGCTCCATGTCATGAATGATCTTTTTGTTGACTACTACTCTTTTTTTGACTTGCATTTCTTCTACTTCTACTGAAGCTTGCCAAAAAAACAAATAGGGAGATATGGTGGTACCTAAGATGCCCACTAATATGGCAATGTACTCTTTGGTAAACTGAATATCAGGAAGTAGCGTTGCTTTTAGTATCTCTTCGAAATCTTGCTTGTATAAAAACGGAACAATTAAATAGACCAGCATGACTATGCAGAGGTATTTCAAGGTGGCTGCAATTTTAGAATAGGGCAAATAAATGATTAAACCAATCAATATCAGGGTGAAAAGTACACTGAAATAGCTTTGATCGATGGATGGAAATAATAGGTTACCTACAGCGCCCATTCCGGCAATATCTGCACCAATATTCATGACAATGGCTGGAAAACTAAAAACAAGCATGAGGTACAAGACAGGTTTAGGGTAGTGTTTTTTTAATGTACCGGTTAAACCTTGCTTTGTCACTAATCCTATTTTGGCACACATTTGCTGAATTGCTGCCATTAAGGGAAAGGCAATTAAAGCTGTCCATAAGGTGGAAAGTCCTAATCCTGCTCCCGCTTGTGAGTAGGTGGCGATTCCAGATGGATCATCATCACTAGCACCCGTTACCAGTCCTGGACCTAATACTTTCCAAAAGCGGGTTATTTTTTCTTTTATTTTCATCGTTTTTATCAATAGATTGGTAATTTACAAAGTATTGATTTTCATTCAGTATATTTTCGTATATTACAGTTATATCTAACCACTTCAAATGTTGTTTCTATTTCAATCGATATTTGTCATGACACTGTTTACTAGTTTTATGACACCTTCGATCATTTTTCTGAAATCGAGAGGTTCTTTGTTTGCGAACCCTAATGTGTATTTAGCTTTATTGTTTTTCATCTCAGGTATCTATTGCTTGACTGTTTATTCCATGTCATTGGGGCATAGTTTATTATTTACTGTCTTATTATACGGGAACTTTTCTTCTATCTATTTTTTAATAGGCCCACTACTGTATTTCTATTTAAGAAGTTTGCGCACGGGATCTACCGATTTGAAACGGGTTGATTATTGGCATTTTATTCCATTTGTGTTGGTTTTTATAGATACGATCCCCTATTATTTGGCTCCTTATGCTTACAAAGTGGAAGTGGTTAGGTTGGTATTCAGTGATTGGACCTCTATGTTCAATATTCGATTAGGTTATATTTTTAGTGCAGCCCATTTGTATGTTTTACGTCCTTTATTGCTAACAGGGTATACGCTGTGGGGCATTCATTATTTGTGGAAGAATCAGGTTTATTTTTTTAAGGCGACACAACTGGGTAAGTGGATACAATTATTTTTATTCTTCCAATGGATGGTGTTTGTGGGTATGAGTTCGGTATTTTTTGGTGTTTGGTTAGAGAATTCGTGGGGACTGACTTTTTTAAATCATCCGAATGAAATAAAGTATATTTCATTAATGGCCTATATGATAATGGTATGTACCCTCTATTTCTTTCCAGAGGTTATTTATTTGAACGCTGATCGATTTAAGCGTATATTGAGTCCTCAAGAGGCTTATTGGTGGAAGTTAGATCAAGCAGTAAATGATTGTTATATATTTGAAAAACCTTTTTTGAATCCTGATTTGTCTTTGGATCAATTCGGCGAATTAGTCCAAAAGGATACGAAAGAATTGCGTGATTTTTTTGACCTTTATCTTTTCACTAGCTTTACAGATGAAATGAATCGACTTCGAGTTCAATTTGCGAAGCAATTGATTAGACAAGGATGTTTTCAAAAAACGTGTTTATCCAAGCTACATATAGAATCTGGATTTAATTGTGAAGCGGATTTAGAACATTTTTTTGGTGATTTTGAAGGGATGAGTATTCAAGAATTTATTGATAAAATTAAAATATAGAGTAATGATGAAAGTATTACTAAGTTTGGCATTGGTGTTAACCGCTCATTTTGTTTTAGGACAGAAGGTAATTAGTTCGGCAATCGGCTCTGGTGGTGCAACTGCGACAGTAGATGGAAAGTATTATTCTCAAATTATTGGACAGCAAAGTGCTGTCACTGGAACTTCAACTAATGGAGGTGTGGTGGTTCGTCAAGGGTTTAAACAACCTTCATTATTAGAAAGAAGTATAACGGCCTCAGGGATTAAAGTAAACCTTCAAGAAGAAAATCCCATTACCTACACAACATATCCTAATCCATTTGTAGATAAATTAACCATTGGATTCTCTGTTCCAAGTACAAAACCTACTTTTGTGGCTATTTACGATCAATTGGGTTCGGTCATTTACCAACATACCTATGAGGCTCCTATCAAGGAAATAGTGTTTACTGATTTCTCTGGTATCAGAGTGGGTAAATATGTTTTGCATGTTATTTCATCCGGAAAACCGTTCGCAACTACGATCGTAAAAGAGTAATTATAGGCTAAAGGCGACGTATTTATTTCCTTTAGGAGTTCCTAGTTTCGTTCCTCCACAAGCGATTACAATGTATTGTTTGCCATTCACAGCGTAAGTGGATGGTGTTGCAAAAGCTGCTGCTGGTAAAGTGATGGTTCGAAGCAGTTTTCCAGTTTTACTGGCATAGATGCGTAATTTTCCATCTTTGGCAGCTCCTATGATCAATAGTCCGCTGGCTGTAACAATAGGTCCACCGTAATTTTCAGCACCTGTATTGTTTATTCCTTTATGCGCCAAGGCTGGTTCTTCACCAAATGGTATTTTCCATACATATTTACCTGTATTTAAGTCAATAGCATTTAAGGTTCCCCAGGGTGGACTTAAGGCAGGTAGGCCTTTGGAATCAAGAAACTTAGTGTATCCAGTCATCTGGTAAGGAGAAACGTAGCCTTTTGAAATGCTTGCTTTGACTTCTTTGGGGATCTCTTGTAAAATGTAGGATAGGATATTTTCTTTTTCTTCTTTTGATAAATGGTTAAATCCGGGCATCATACCTCTTCCATGGTTGATGAATTGTTGGATGTAAGCTTTTGATTTTTTAGCTGAAATGGCGAATAAAGAGGGGTATCCGCTCTGATGATTTCCTTTTCTGTCTGCACCGTGGCATGATTGGCAATGGGTTACGTAGGCTTTTTCACCGGGATTTGAACTTAATATTTTCATGGGTACCATTTTTTGAATCCACCCCATTTCGTTACTATTAATATAAAGGATTCCATCCGGATCTGCAGCCGCACCACCCCATTCTCCTCCTCCGTCAAAACCGGGTAATATTAAATTGCCTTTTTCACTTGGAGCGTCGTGCCATCCTTTATTTAAAGACGATAAGGTTTTAATGAGTTCTTCTTTGTTTTCCGCAAATGGATTAATGTCATCGTTCTTTAGTTCGTTTGATAATCGGGCATAAGGTGCTGGCAATGTAGGAAAAGGCTGTGTCAGCCAAGCTTTTTCTCCTTTCAGTAATGAACCTTGTACTTTCTGCTCTATGATTGGAAATAGAGGTTTTCCACTGACGCGGTCAAATAGAAAAACGAAGCCCTGTTTCGTGATTTGAGCTACTGCCGCGATCTTTTTTCCGCGATGGGTAACGTTGACTAAATTAGGGGGTGCTGGTAAATCACGGTCCCAAAGATCATGGTGAGTTGTTTGGAAATGCCATAGACGCTTTCCTGTTTTTGCATCCAATGCAATCAAGCAATTCGCAAAAAGATTCGATCCTTTTCGGTTTCCTCCGTAAAAATCATAACCGGCAGATCCAGTAGGAACATATAGTATTCCTCTCTCATTATCTACTGCCATTCCAGCCCAATTGTTAGCTGCTCCAGTGTGGGTATTTAAATAGGCGTCTTTGGGCCAAGTAGTGTAGCCATATTCCCCAGGATAGGGAATAGTATGAAAGCTCCAAACTAACTTACCAGTTATCACATCGAACGCGCGAATATCTCCAGGAGCTGCATCAGCACCCTCAGATAGGCGAACGGGCATAATGATGAGGTTGTGGTAAATAGTGCCGGGAGTATTTGAGATGATGAATTTATTGGAGGCAATGGGGGGTAATCCCAAATGCAGATCGATTTTTCCTTGATCGCCAAAACTAGGAATGGGTTTCCCGCTCTCAGCATCTAATGCCCAGAGATTAGACCCAGATGTATATAAAATGCGTTTCTCTATCCCATTCGTCCAATAACTTACTCCTCTAGAAGTACTTGCCCAATTTTTTAATGGATCACCAAAATGCCAAATTTCTCGACCTGTGGCAGCATCCAAGGCGAATGCCTGTACACTAGGACTAACTCCAAAAAGTACGCCTTTGACAATTATGGGGTTAACTTGAATTTGTCCTGAATCAGGAAGGTTGTATTCCCAAGCCACTTTAAGTTGATCGACATTAGACGCATTGATTTGTGTCAACGTAGAATAATGATTGCGGTCAGAACCTCCTAAATACGCTGTCCAATCCTCGGAAGAGGAGAAGGCATAAGTTATTAATGATAATAGGAATAGTTTTTTGTACATAATTTTCAAAATATAATACTAGTTTAGTGTGATTTTAGCTCTAAACCTTATCAAAATGAAATTATTTGCACTCATAGGCCTTGTGTTGCCTTTTGGCTTGTTGGCTCAAGTATCTATTCAGTCCATTTCTATTGAGAATCAACAAAATCCTATCGGAATAGGTGTATCGCATCCTCGTTTTTCCTGGAAAATGAGTTCCACAAATCGCAATGAATCTCAATCCGCATATACTATTCAAGTGGTAGAAGGAAAAAAGCTAGTCTGGAATTCAGGCAAGGTAGCCTCATCTACCTCTTTGTTTGTCCCTTATGCGGGTGAGGCTCTGAAAAGTAATACGAAATACACCTGTAAATTACAGGTTTGGAATGCGAACGGAAAGGCGAGTAAAGAAGCGACTGCATTCTTTATAACTGCTTTACTAAATCAACAAGATTGGAAAGCAAAATGGATTAGTTCAGGTCTACCTGCTGATACAGTAAATGGTCGGGTCCCGTTTTTTATTCATCCATTTGTTTTAAAGAAACCTGTGAAATCAGTCAGGGCTTTTGTGACTACAAAAGGGGCATATGATGCACAAATTAATGGTTCCCGAGTAGGTGATTCCTATTTGAATCCAGGTTGGACAAGTTACAATAAGCATTTGCAATACCAAGTGTATGATGTAACCAAGCAGGTTAAGCAAGGTATGAATGAAATTCAGGTACAAGTAGGTAGCGGCTGGTATCGGACGAGATTAGGTTGGATGAATAATCAGAATTACTATGGATCTCAGACGGCATTGCTTTGGCAATTAGAAATAAGCTATCAAGATGGTACTAAGGAAACAATTATTTCTGATAAAAATTGGCAAACGGGATATACCGCTATTCTTTCCTCTGAAATTTATGATGGGGAGCATATTGATACGCGAATTCAGTCTACCATAATCGGTAATGCAATAGAGGTTGCTGGAAATTACACTGCACTAGAAGCTCAAATTAATGAACCGATAAAGAAGCAAGAAGTTTTGAGTGTGAAACGCGTTTTAACAAGTCAGAAGGGCTATACGATTTTAGATTTTGGTCAAAATATAGTAGGATGGGTAAAACTGAATGTTAAAGGAAAAACAGGCCAAAAAGTGGTTTTAAGGCATGTAGAAATGTTGGATAAAAAAGGAGAGCCGTATTTTGAAAACCTTAGATCTGCGAAGGCCATAGCTTCCTATGATTTGAATGGGGAACAGCAAACGATTGAGCCTCATTTTACCTTCTTCGGGTTTCGCTATGTACAAGTGGAAGGTATTGAGGTGAATCCGGGGGATTACCAGGCTATCGCCCTGCATTCTGACATGTCTTCTACCGGATCATTTGAGACGAGTAATCCACTCTTAAATCAATTGCAATCTAATATTCGTTGGGGCCAAAAAGGGAATTTCTTGGATGTGCCTACCGATTGTCCGCAACGGGATGAGCGCTTAGGTTGGACGGGCGATGCGGAGGTTTTTTCCCGAACGGCTTCCTTTAACTTTAATGTGAATCAGTTTTTTGCTAAATGGTTAAAAGATATAAAAGCAGATCAATTCCCCAATGGAGCTGTCCCTTTTGTGATTCCTGATATTTTGAATAAACCTAATGCCCCTGCTTCGGCTCAAAATGGGGCTGCCGGGTGGTCGGATGCGAGTATCATTATTCCCTACAATATCTATACGACTTATGGTGATAAACAGATTTTAGAGAATCAATATGAAAGTATGAAAGCCTATTTAAATTATGTGCGTGGGGTGGCTAAAAATGATTTATGGAATACGGGTTTTCAGTTTGCGGATTGGTTATCGTATCGTGTGGATGATTCCAAAGGGATGATTGGTCAGAAATCGGCAGTAACAGATAATTATTTAGTGGCACAATGTTTTTATGCCTATAATACAGAATTGATGGTAAAAACGGCTCGGATATTAGGTAAGGCGGAAGATTACAAGGAATGGGAAAAGCTATTGGATCGTATTAAGTTACAGTTTCAAAAGGAATTTATGACGGCCAATGGACGGTTAATTTCCGATACTCAAACAGCTTATATTTTGGCATTGCAGTTTGATATGATTCCTGGAAATTTACGAGAAGCTGCATTGGAGCGTTTGGTTAATAATATTAAAAGTTACCAATATCACTTGACTACCGGTTTCTTGGGTACACCCTTTTTGAATCCGGTATTGAGTCGTTTTGGTCGAAATGATGTGGCCTATTCATTGTTATTACAAGAAACTTACCCTTCCTGGTTATATCCAGTGAAGGCCCACGGCGCTACGACTATTTGGGAGCGTTGGGATTCGATGAAGCCTGATAGTACGTTTCAGGATCCAGGTATGACTTCCTTTAATCATTATGCATATGGTGCGATAGGGGATTGGATGTACCGAACGATTGGAGGAATAGACACGGAGGAATTTGATGGGGCAGGTTATAAGCAAATAGTCATTAAGCCTGAATTAGGGGGTAAGTTAACCTTTGCTAAAACATCCCTTGAGACGCCTTATGGAAAAGTTTCTACGGATTGGACAGTAAATTTGACTGGTTTCACTCTTAAAGTAGAGGTTCCTGTTAATACGACAGCAACAGTAATTTTGCCTGCTTTTGGAACAAATAAGCGATTCCAAGATGGGTTGGAACTAACAGGGGATCGTGTTCGAATAGGGAGCGGTTCTTATACATTTACCATAAATTAAGTAATAATGGGTGCAATTTTAGGCTTATTCTTTCATTCTCTTGGTGGCTTTGCTTCAGGATCATTTTATATTCCTTATCGTAAGATTCAAGTATGGTCTTGGGAAAGTGCCTGGATGGTGGGTGGTGTTTTTTCTTGGTTAATTGTGCCAGTTTTGGCAGCTTGGTTAACGATTCCAGATTTTATGGGCATTATCCAGTCAATAGACTCTGATATTTTTTTCTGGACTTTTGTCTTTGGAGTATTATGGGGTATTGGTGGACTGACTTTTGGATTAGCCATGCGTTATTTAGGGATGTCCTTAGGAATGTCCATCGCCTTAAGCTTGTGCAGTATTTTTGGCGCTTTGGTTCCACCTGTTTACCGGGAAATCGCTGGAGTGAAGGGTGATACCATATCGCACATTGTAGGAAGCACGGGCGGTCAGGTAGTATTAGTAGGAATATTAGTTTGTGTTTTTGGGATCTTCCTTTGTGGAAAAGCAGGTATGATGAAGGAGAGAGAGTTATCTCAAGAACAAAAACAAGAGACCATTAAAGAGTTTAGTTTAACTAAAGGTTTGATAGTCGCAACGATTTCGGGTCTATGTTCAGCCTGTTTTAATTTTGGGATTGAAGCGGGTAAGGATATGGCAGATGTGGCAGTAGCAAAAGGTTGCGATCCTTTGTTTCAAAACAACGTCATTTTTATTGTGGTTTTGTGGGGAGGATTTTTGACCAATTTTGTCTACTGTATGTATTTAAATTTCTCGAAAAAGACTTTTGGGGATTATTTGAATGCCGCGGCGCCTTTGCGAATGAATTACTTGTTCGCAGCCGTGGCTGGCACAACATGGTTCTTGCAATTCTTCTTTTATGGAATGGGGGAGAGTAAATTAGGGAATGGAGCAAGTTCCTGGATATTGCACATGGCTACAATTATAATTACATCTAATTTCTGGGGTCTTTACTTTAAGGAATGGAAAGGAGTTTCATCTAATACGATGAGAACGGTTATAGGGGGTATTGTAGTAATCCTTATCTCTGTTATCATCGTGGGAATTGGTAATTCTATTCATTAATGTTGCGTTTGATTCAAATTGATGAATTTTCGTCCACGCCTAAATACCGACAATTAGCGAATGCGATTATTGAGGGTATACAGCAAGGGAAAATAAAAAAGGGGGACTTATTGCCTTCGATTAACGAAGTTAGTTTCGAGCATTATATGGCTCGAATAACGGTTGAAAAGGGCTATAATTACCTCAAGCAACGAGGAATAATTGATTCTGTTCGTGGAAAGGGTTTCTTTATTAAGGTGGATGAAGTGCCTCGAAATCTTCGTATATTTCTGTTATTTAATAAGTTAAGCGTTCATAAGAAGATCATATATGATGCCTTTGTAAAGGCGATAGGCGACCAAGGAGCTATCGATTTTTACATTTACAATAATGATTTTAACCTCTTTAAAAAGATCGTTGAAAGTCGTGATCGGGATTATACGCACATAGTATTGATCCCTCATTTCATGGAAGGAGAGGAGATGGCTGTAGATTTGATTAATTCATTGCCTAAAGAGAAGTTGATTTTATTGGATAAGTTATTGCCCGGGATTCAGGGTAAGTTTGGGGCGGTGTATGAAGATTTTGAACATGATATATACCAAAGTCTTCAACAAGCCAAAGAATCATTAGTTAATTATCAGCAAATTCGCCTTGTATTTCCTACGCAGAGTTATTATCCCAAGGAAATTGTTCAAGGATTTATCAATTTTTGTAAGGATTATGCATTCGAATATGAGGTGGTGGAATCAGTAGCTGATTCAGCATTACAGGTAGGGCAAGTATACATTACCGTAATGGAGGACGATTTGCTAATTTTACTAGAACGGATTCGCACTGAATCATTACAATTAGGGAAAGAAATAGGAATTATTTCATATAATGAAACACCTATCAAACGTTTGTTGTTTGATGGTATTTCTACGATTTCTACGGATTTTGAAACATTGGGCAGAAAGGCTGCTGAGTTAGTACTTTCTAATGAGCGGGCTAAATGGCAAAATCCTTTTGTATTTATTTCCCGCGCATCCCTTTGACTTGTATAAAATTTGGCAAATTTCTACTTTAACAGCCTATTTACTTTGCATTTTTGCAAAAAAAACGCCATTTTTGTAGCTTAATTATAATTAAAGCGCCTTTAAAATTAATTGATATAATGAGCAATTCCCCAACAACCTTATTTGATAAAGTCTGGGATTCACATGTCGTTCGTAAAATTGCTGATGGTCCAGATGTATTTTTTATAGACCGTCATTTTATTCACGAAGTGACCTCTCCGGTAGCCTTTTTAGGACTTGAAACACGAGGTATTGGTGTATTATTTCCAGAACGTACCTTTGCAACTGCGGATCATAATACGCCTACGATTAACCAACACCTACCTGTAGAAGATCCATTATCTGCGAATCAATTGTTGCAGTTAGAGAAGAATACAGCGAAATACGGTATTTCTCACTGGGGTTTAGGTAATCCTAAGAATGGTATTGTTCACGTCGTAGGACCAGAAAATGGGATTACCTTGCCAGGTATGACTATTGTTTGTGGTGATTCTCATACATCTACTCACGGTGCTTTTGGTGCGATTGCTTTTGGAATTGGTACTTCAGAAGTAGAGATGGTGTTATCATCTCAATGCATTATGCAACCTAAGCCTAAGAAAATGCGCATTAATGTGAATGGTGCATTAGGAAAGGGAGTTACGCCTAAAGACGTTGCTTTGTACATTATTTCTAAATTAACGACTTCTGGTGCTACGGGATATTTCGTAGAGTATGCAGGAGATGTTTTCGAAAAAATGTCAATGGAAGGTCGTATGACCGTATGTAATTTATCCATTGAGATGGGCGCGCGTGGTGGAATGATTGCTCCCGACCAAACAACGTTTGATTATATCGAAGGTCGTGAATTAGCCCCTAAAGGAGCAGATTGGGACAAGCAAATAGCGTATTGGAAAACATTGAAAACAGATGCGGGTGCTAGGTTTGATGAAGAGATTACTTTCTCAGCATCTGACATTGAGCCTATGATTACGTATGGTACCAATCCAGGAATGGGTATAGGTATTTCTAAGCAAATTCCGAATGCGGAAGAAGTGGAAGGTGGAGTAGCCACTTATGAGAAGTCTTTAGAATATATGGGCTTTGCTCAAAATGATTCGATGATCGGTAAGAAAGTGGATTATGTGTTCATTGGTTCTTGCACGAATGGTCGCATTGAAGATTTCCGCGCCTTTGCTTCTATTGTTAAAGGACGTAAGAAAGCTGATCACGTGACCGCTTGGGTGGTTCCAGGTTCTCACATTGTGGAAGCGCAGATTAGAGAAGAAGGTATTTACGATATATTGACTGAAGCAGGATTTGCGCTTCGTCAGCCAGGATGTTCTGCTTGCTTAGCGATGAATGATGATAAGATTCCAGCTGGAAAATATGCGGTAAGTACGTCTAATCGTAATTTCGAAGGTCGTCAAGGACCTGGTTCTCGCACATTATTAGCGAGTCCATTAGTTGCAGCGGCAGCTGCAATCACAGGTGTTGTAACTGACCCTAGAGAATTTTTATAATATCGATTAAATAAAAGCAATATGGCTTACGATAGTTTTAATATACTAAAAAGTTCCGCAGTACCTCTTCCTATTGAGAATGTGGATACAGATCAAATCATCCCAGCTCGTTTCCTAAAAGCAACCGAGCGTACCGGTTTTGGAGATAATTTATTTAGAGACTGGCGTTATGATAAAAATGATACTCCTAAAGCAGATTTCGTTTTAAATAACCCGACTTATTCCGGTAAGATTTTAGTGGCTGGCAAGAACTTTGGTTCTGGTTCTTCTCGTGAACACGCGGCTTGGGCTATCTACGATTATGGCTTCCGTTGTGTGGTATCCTCTTTCTTTGCGGATATCTTTCGTGGTAATGCTATTAACGTAGGTGTTTTACCAGTTCAAGTGAGTCCTGAATTTTTACATGAAATTTTTACGGCCATTGAAGCTGATCCGAAAGCGGAGTTAGAAGTAAATCTACCGGAACAGACCATCACGATCGTTGCGACAGGCGCATCTGAGAAATTTGCGATCAACGGTTACAAAAAGAACAACTTATTAAATGGTTTCGATGACATCGATTACTTACAAGCGATGAAGTCAGAGATCAGTGCTTTTGCACAAAATCGCTAGTCTTTTGAAACGCCATATAGAAATAATGGATACGACCCTTCGCGATGGGGAACAAACCAGCGGAGTATCGTTTTCAGCCTCAGAAAAGTTAACCATAGCTCAATTACTTTTGACCGAATTAAAGGTGGATCGTATTGAGATAGCGTCTGCGCGCGTTTCTGAAGGCGAATTTCAAGCGGTAAAGAAGATAACATCTTGGGCCGCTGCGAATGGATTTTTAGATAAGGTCGAGGTGTTAACTTTTGTGGATGGTGGTACATCTGTTCAGTGGATGTTAGACGCTGGGGCTAAGGTGATGAATTTATTGACTAAAGGCTCTTTAAATCACCTAAAGCATCAATTAAAAAAGACACCGGAACAACACTTTCAGGAAATTGCCGAGACCATCACTTTAGCTAAGACGAAAGGTTTATCGGTGAATGTATACCTAGAGGACTGGAGTAATGGAATGCGTAATAGTATTGATTATGTATTTCAGTTTTTAGA
>VFQS010000367.1_pt1 | contig 53293 bp, 54 predicted proteins | sample 3512361 | NCBI WGS metagenome assembly VFQS01 (sample SAMN10412375, study PRJNA504923) | tailings metagenome | isolation source: Relicate 1 Philex TSF3 active mining | place: Philippines | reverse complement strand
CCGATCACGTCCTACACGAAACCCGTCCTGCCAGGAGCGACAGCGAATGTGGTGGATGCGAAGGTCAGCCAGACGGGTCAGTACATGGTGGCGGTTACCTCCGCCCTCACGAACAATGTCTATTACTCGACGGATTCAGGTTCCTCGTTTAATGCCCTCTCCGTCAACGGCTACACCCAAGCAGGTGCGACTACTCCTCTGGCTCGTCTCCCCTTCGATAATGCGAGCGGGGATGTGCTGGGTGGCCTGACGCAGGCGACGGGAGCAGGAACGGTGACGTACTCCAGTTCCATTAAGCAGGTGGGAACGCATTCGGCGTTTTTTAATAATACGGCGGGTGGGACGCCGAGCGTATATTTGAACTATACGGTGCCAGCGGTGCTGAATACTCCTTCGGCGTTGACGATGGCATGTTGGGTTTATCCAACATCATACCCTTCATCTACCTATGCTACAGCCATTGCTTTGACTTCAACAGGAATAGTTCATGGAAGTATGCTACAGATTAATCCTAATGGTCAAGTTGTTACTGTTATTATAACAGAGACGCATAATGCTGGTTTAACTATAAATGGACCAACTATTCCACTTAATACCTGGTCACACCTTGCGATAACATACAACGGAACTGGTATATTATATGTTAATGGTATTAGTCAAGGTAGTGTTACAAGTACAGGCGGGTTAGTATTGTACAATGGTGGTAATATAACAAATATTATAGTTGGTGCGATAACTACTTCAGCCTACGCCTTCGCCGGCTACATCGACGACGTCCGCCTCTACACCTCCGCCCTCAGCGCAACGGAAGTCGCCGCCCTCCACGCCGGCACCTACGACTCCCTCTACACCGTCGCCCCCATGGCCGCCTGTTCTATTTCAAACGACGGCTCCTACCTGACAGCGACGAACACGGCGGGCACCGTCTACACCTTGAATAAGAACTCGTCGGGCTACACCCTCGCCCTCGGCAACCAAGCAGGTCAGCTCAACCAAGCCTCCAATGCCATCGCCATCGGCAACCTCGCGGGCCAACTGAACCAGTCGGCGAACTCGATTATTCTGAACGCCTCGGGCTCCGCCCTGAATGCGACGGCGCCAGGCTTCTACGTGGCCCCGATCGCAGGAACGGCGGGTCTGCCGATGGACTTGTTGGGCTATGGGGCGGACTCACAGGTGGTGAGGACGGGGGTGACGGTGCTGCCTGGCAGTGCCGATCCCTTTCAATTGGCATCAGGTAATATTATTCTGAACGCACCAACTACTGGAAATGGAACAAGTGCAGGTGTTCTGTTTTATCAAAATTCACAATATTCTGGAATGGAGGTTGAAGGATATGGCTCTTCAGGTGAAACGATATTAAATTTTGGCATTAATACAAACAGAACAAAACCTCGTACCAATGCTTCTGCGAATAGTTTATGGTTTCGTGTAGATAACAGAGCGAATTATAATGGCTTTCATTTCTTTAATATGCCGCGTGGGCAAAGTGAAACAGAATTAATGACAATCTTGCCTACAGGCAACGTCGGCATCGGCACGACGAATCCTGGCACTAATTTCCAAGTATATGGAACAGTTGATCCAACCATTGCAGTTGGAGGTGTAAATACAACAAACTATGGTCGTTTTTCTCAGGTATTATTTGGCGGATCATTCTTTACTAATTCACAACCTGGAGATATTATCCTTCGTAATGATGATTCTACAAAGCGTATCCATCTTGGAGCAGGATCAGGTAATCCAGCGGTTACTGTGACGAGCGGCAACGTCGGCATCGGCACGACGAATCCAAATAGCAAATTAGAAGTATACGCAGGTGCTGATAAATCACACATTCGAATTACAGATGAAAACAATGATGGAAGCGGTTCCACATTTATGTATCCTGTAGCATCCTATTATGCAAGACAGGATGCTATAATTAGAACAAATGACCCATTGACTGAACGATACGGCGCAACCGCATCTATTATATTTACGGACCGTCCAGGAACAGGTAGTTGGTCTGAAAATACAAGAAGTTCTGATATTCTGTTCTATACCGCAAAATCAATAAATGATGCTGGAACAATCTTGGGAGCTTACCCTCGTGAGCGTATGCGTATTACAGCGGAGGGCAACGTCGGCATCGGCACGACGAATCCTGGGGCGACGCTGCATGTGAATGGCGACCTAATATGTAATCCTAATATTATTTCTACATTACGAACATCATCGCTAGCATATAACGGTTCTTTTGGTGTATATGGTGTATCAATTGGCTCTACATGGTTTAATATGTCAAATTCAACATGGAATATACCATCGGATGGAGGTAATCGTGGTGGTGGCAATATATCATTTGATTGGTATGGTAATGTATATATTACTCCTTGTTACGTATATGGTGCTTCTGGTACATTAACCGATGCTCAATATAGGGGATATACAGCACTTCAATGTAATACATCTGGAACTGTATATCTTAATCGCTATACTACTAACGGTACTCTCACAACTAGTGGCTCAAACGGCACACTAACTGTCTCCTCCGACCGCCGTATCAAAGAAAACATTGTCTACCAGTCGGATACCCAGGATGCGCTGGCTCGCATCCTCAACCTGAAACCCGCCACCTATTCCCTCATCGGCTCCTCAGGAACCTACCTCGGTTTCATTGCCCAGGACCTAGAAGTCGAAATCCCTCTTGCCGTGGATGGTAAGAAATACGAGTGGCAGTGGGAAGTGGATGAGAGTGGAAAACCGAAGTTCGATGCGGATGGAAACATCGTATACAAACTGGATGCCGATGGAAATCGTATCATTCGTCCTCGTGGTGTCCAGGACCGTGCGATTATTGCGACACAGACACTGGCGATCCAGGAACTCGCAAAGCGTGTCGATTCATTACAAGCCGATCTAGCCTCTACACAGCAACAACTTGCCTCCACCCAACAGCAATTGGCAGACAAATCCACCCAACTCGACGCCCTCCTCGCCTGGGCCCAAGCCCAAGGCTTTACAGCCTAAACCCTTTTTTCTCCCCGTGTAATAGAAATGGGTCTCATCAACAACGACATCTTTGAATCGAGTAACGGCGTCCAGAAAGCCGGCACCTATATCTCGTTTAATAACGAAACACTGTATCTGCGCAAGTCATCCTCTCCTGCTCCCTCTTAACACGTGAACGCCAACTACCGCATCTTCTGGGACAAGGCCGCCCGTGATGCGGGCAAGTCCTTCATGGAACTCCGTTCGGTCAGCGCTCAGGTCAGCGAGTCGGAGTTGGCTGACAACCTGTATGCGATTCTGTACGCCTGCTTGAAGAAGCAATACCCGAACTCGGTGGATGATTTGGTTCTTCCTGCTCCTTCCGCTCCGGCTCCTTCGTCCGACCCAGCCCCAGCCCCGTCATCTGATCCAGCCCCTGCCCCGTCATCCGACCCGGCTCCTGCCCCAGCCCCGTCATCTGATCCAGCCCCTGCCCCGTCATCTGATCCGGCCCCTTCGTCCGACCCAGCCCCAGCCCCGTTATCTGACCCGGCTCCAGCCCCGTCATCTGATCCGGCTCCTGCCCCTTCCTCCTAAAACCCTAATGTTCATTCTATGATCTTCCAGACCATAATGATGAACATACCTTACGGCTTGATAGAATGAATCCTACAGTGGATCTCCTCATCGCAGGAGCCGGCATCGCCGGCCTCCATGTTGCCACCTCCTACATAAAGAAAAACCCAACCCACTCTGTTCTGCTTATCGAACGCAACCACTATCTCGGCGGTCGCATCTACACCCATCACCAACACATCCCAGGAAAAGGCCGATACCAATGGGAAGCAGGCGCTGGCCGCATCCCTACCAGCCACATACGCATCATCCAACTCATTAAGAACTACGGCCTCACCTTCCAGCACTGGACTGCCCCCAAAAACCTCAAAGATCCCTTCCCCGACCTCATCCCCATCTACTTGGAGCCTCTCCTGGCCCTTCCGCCCAAAACCCCTCTCCGCACCGCAGGTGCTCCGCCCGCCGGCCGAAGGCCGGCTTTGGCAGAACACACCTTATCTGAACTCCTCCATCAGATTCACGGCCCCTCCATTCGTGATTTTATCCGCCTCTTCCCTTACTGGGCCGAGTTCCATACGCTTCGGGCCGATGTGGCCTTGGATACATTCCTCCACGGTCCGCTGAATGGTAAGGTGGAGTGGGGCGGCTGCGCCGAAGGCCTAGGAGAACTCCCCAAGCGCATGGGAGAAGACATCCTGGCTCGTGGGGGTGAGATTCGGCTGGGGACGTCGGTCCTGGAAGTCCGACCCATCAAGGGCGGTATGGCGGTTCTCCTGGAATCCAACGGCAATAAAACCTGGGTCACAGCGAAGCAAGTCGTCCTGGCACTCGACGCATCTTCCCTCAGACATGTCAGAGGTCCGACTCAGAGGTTACCCGTCCTCCGCTATTTGAAACAAGAACCCCTCCTCCGCACCTACGCCGTATTTCCCGTCAAGGGTGGTAAGAGTTGGTTCTCAGGCATGGCCAAAGAAGTTCTCCCTCACAGCCCGATCCGCTTCTTTATTCCGATGGCGGCCGAGAAGGGGCTCGCCATGATCTCCTACACCGAAGGCAAAGATGCGAAGCACTGGCTTTCCATGCCACCAAAGAAGAGGGAAAAGGAAATGATGAAAGCCCTTAGAGAACTGTATCCAGACAAAGAGATTCCTGATCCGCTCTTTGTGAAGTTTCATGGGTGGGAGACAGGATGCTCCTATTGGCTCCCGTCACAAAAAGGGGGAGAATATGATCCAGAGGAGGAATCGGACAAGTCTGTCGAGCCCATCAAAGGGCTCTATCTCTGTAGCGAATCCTTTGCGGTTCAGCAGAGTTGGATGGAGTCGGCATTGGTACAGGCGGAGAAGGTGCTGGCGAAACTGCTACGTCCATAGGACGGTTTGCACGATTGGGCTGGATGGGCTGGATGGGCTGAATAGACTGGATGGGCTGGATGGGATCCGCCGGCCGAAGGCCGGCACGCCGCCGGCTCGCCTGGCCGTTAGGCTAGACTTAATGGTGAGCCTCTGGCGAGGCCTTACGCCTGGCGAATGGGCCCAAAACATCCTAAACCACCCCACCGTCCTCTCCCTAACATGCCCCCGCCCGAACGTAGTGATTGGCCCGCCTTTTTAGAAGAGGGAGAACGGCTTCACTCCCATCTCCTCGAACACTTCGACGAAATGATAGGAGATCGGATGGAGTACTTTGATATTGGTTACACCAGTCAGGGAACCTCTTGTGAATATGAATGGCTCAGTGATCATTACAAGGACGACGTCAAAGAAGCCATCCGTCCCTGGATCCTGGAGCAGTATGCGTCAGGTCGGTTATTGGAAAGAGACCAGTGGAGACCCTTCCGAGACCCGTGTACGTACACGAGAATGTACTATGGATATCGAACGCTGTTTGTCTATCATGGGGCCGTCTATTTCCAGTTAACGATCCGGGATGAAATCGTGGATCACCCAGACAGGACGTCAGGCTGGTACATTATCTTTGAGGCAGCGCTGTATGGATGGAAGGAGGAAGGAGAAGAGACTCTGAGGCCTGGTCGTAAAGTCGTGGTGGGCGATCAACTAACCGATCGTGAGTGGTCCTTGAGTTTAAAATAGGGGGGCTATATGGGATGGGATCTGCCGGCTAGAAGCCGCCGAAGGCGGCGACCCTTTAGGGAAGGCCGGCACGCCGCCGAAGGTGGGGTATGGTGACCCGCCCTCTGGGCGGGTGCCTCGCCTGGCAGATGGGCTGGATGGGCCGCCTAGTGGAAAAAACTCCAAAACCATTTCCAACCGAACAAGAACATAAGGTGAGAGTAGTCAGTACCCGTCACGTCTATGTTTAGCGATAGATTTCCTCCGCAAACAGAAGAAGGGGATCATATGGAGAAGGAAAAAGGACAAGAGCAAGAGCAACTAACTCGTAATCAACGTCATTATGCTCGTCATCGTGAGGAGAAACTACAGAAGGTAAAAGAGCGGTATCATAGTCGTCCTGAGGTGATCGCTCGCAACGAGGCTCGTGTACAGAAGAAGGAGGAAAAAGCGAGGCTCGCTGCTGAAAAAGAAGCAGAAAAGGAGGTGCGCAGAGAAGAACGAGCGCAACGAATGCGAGAGCGACTCGAGCGTCTGGAGAACCTAAAGACCGTCTCGAACAAGCCCGTCGCTCTCCGGCGGGCGGAAAAGGTTTGACAAAATGATTTCCGCCCTCCCCCTATTTTTTCCGCCCTCCCGACCCCGTATACCTCGTCAGCGGCATCCTCGGATAAACATACCACTGAAGGGCCGTCAGAATCGCCACCATGTCCCTGTCCTTCTCCGTCGCCGGTTCGGCTCCTGATAACAAGTCGAACGGCGTCAGCCAGCCGTGGAGCGCACACAGAAGGCCGAGGAGTTCGAACTCGGCCGCAGCGATGGAGGGGCTGGTGACATGGAGTTCGTCGGGCAACGGTTGGCGCCCGTTCCAGTACTCGGAGGGGGCTTGTTGGCTTCGGTGGAGGGTAAATTTCATGTCTTGGTCTGTAGGATAAGGGGCTTTTATATAAAAATTGATGAGCCATCCCTCTTTTTCTTTAAGTCAGCCCCTACCATGAGCCAACAACAGCAATTCTGTCAATCACACAACCAGACCGAAGGACAATCCATCTTCTTCCGTCCGATTCAACCCGATGTCAACCCTCAAGCCTCTTCTTCTTCCCTCACCACCCTTACCAAACGCCGCTCGGCGGATGTATCGCTCCCTCCCCTTCCTGTTATGGATCCGAAGCGCACCAAAACCTCTCATTCGTAAGTAGAACCACTTCTCTTATCGTATACCCATGAACCACTACCTCGCAATGTTCCTCATCATGCTCCTCGCAGGCTTCTTCAGCACCATGAACCTGTGGGTGGCCAAACCATCCGATATCCGATGGAGCATTAATGATCTATACATGATTCTGGCCATGACAGGCTGGATGTTCTTTTTTATGGGCCTTCACGCCCGTAAAGCCTCTGTGACCTTGTTCGGCCTCCTCCTTCTGGTTCTGGCCTTCCTGGCCATCCGAACCCAAGCCCTCGTCGGGCCGAATCAGTACTTCCTGGGCATGATCCCGCATCATTCGATGGCCATACATATGAGCCAGAAACTGTTGGAGAACCCCGATCTCACCGAAGACCAGACCCATTTCCTGGAGAGGCTGATTCGGACGCAGGAGGAGGAGATTGGGCTGATGAAGGCGTGGCTGTAATGGATCCTGGAGGATTTAAACGGGCCCTGGGGGCTTAAAGGAAAAATTGATGAGAAATGATCCATAGACCATTCACAGCCCAACAACCATGAGTACAGAACAAGAAACAAAAGACCAAAAAGACTACCGAGACGCAATCCTCGACGCCCTCCTGACGCTGAAAAAGCGGGAACTCGCCAATAAAGCCCCCTTCAAGGCCCGTGCCTACGGCACGGTTCTCCAACAACTCCAACAACTCGCTCATCCGATCTACTCGATGGAGGACCTCTCTGCGGTAAAGGGAATGGGGGAGAAAATCCGAGAGAAGGTGGAGGAGATCTTTGCGACGGGCTCCCTTCAGACGGCGGAAAAAGCCAAAGAGGTCTATTCGCTGGCAGCGCATGATGAACTCCAAGGCGTCTATGGAATTGGCCCCGCCAAGGCCACGGAGCTAATCCAGCAGGGCATTCGCTCTGTCCAGGCGCTACGAGCAGCCGTGAAGGCGGATCCTTCCCTTCTCAATGACAAACAGCGGATTGGCCTCCATTACTACGAGGACTTGCTCCAACGAATCCCGAGAGCGGAGATGGTGGAGCATGAAGCCTTGCTCTTGCGGGAGAGTCCGTTTCCTGCGGAACTGGTGGGAAGTTACCGTCGAGGTTCTCCTGATTCGGGAGACATTGATGTGCTTCTTCGTGTTCCTCAGTCGCAGCAGTCCCAGTCACAGTTCTACCAATATGTCCAGCGCCTAAGAGACATCGGCTACATCGAAGAGATCCTCGCTCTGGGTGGTCATAAGTGTATGGCGATATGTCGTATTCATAAGCCGGCTTCGCCGGCTTCGCCAGCAAGACGTCTCGACCTCCTCATGACCCCCGACAAGGAATATGCCTGTGCTCTCCTCTACTTTACGGGCTCCGATCGTTTTAATGTGGCGTTTCGCCAGCATGCTCTTAGCCGAGGGTACACCTTAAACGAGCATCGGTTGGCAGTTCTGCCAACCTCCGCACCCCCTTCGCCTTCGGCTCGGGATGAACATCGACTTGTCGTACTGCCAGTCCCCGCACCCCCGCCCCACTTCCAACAAGAATCCGATCTCTTCCACTTCCTCGGACTGGAGTATACGCCCCCACACGAACGCATCGACGGCACCTTGCGTCCCATGAAGAAGAAGATTCGTCGACCGGTTTTGGCGAAAGCCACATAAGAGACCTACAACGTTCTTTTCAGCCAAATCAATAGGATGGCCTCCCTGCCAACAGAATCTTTTTTACAACCCTATGATGCCCTCCTGGGAATCGCCGATACGCTTCATGATTTTTGGCCGTTCCTTCGCAACCATCCGCCTTCGTTGGCGCATTTGAATCGGTTGGCCAGATCCCTGTCCAAAAACAATTCAACCGAATGTGCCGACGCCCTCGACGCCATCCAACAATGTCTCCACGGCCAGCCCACTCATATTACGGTCAGTGGGATCGAATGGAAAACGACGGCCTTCTTGGAACGGGTCGATCCTGATCTGGCGGTGGAGGAGTCGGTTCTCGAACTCGATGAGGAGAGCATCGGTGTCACACTGAAGGGGGTTCTGGACGGGACACATCCCTCTTTACAAGACAAGGAGAACAAGGGCTGTCTCGTCATCAAGGCCAAGGGAATCCACTCGCTGTTGTACAACGGTGGGAACAAGGTCACCGCCGTGGATCGAACCGTCGCGGTGGACGGTCACGGTACAGTCTCCGTCCGTGATACCCTGCGTAAGATGATTCTTCCGTACATGACGGGCGACGCAGATCTCTATCTGACCTATGATGCGGCAGTGGGGAAGACGGCGTTTATGATTTTACAACAAGCGCAGCAGCCACAGCAGCAGCAGTCACAGGGGAAACAAGAGCAGCAGCAACAACAACAAGTCTATTCCGTCATAACACCACAAAACATGTATGATTCAGGGCCGATGTCAGAGAATATCGCCATGAGTGACCAGGCGATGTATTACTTTCCGAGAACTCCTTTGGCCTCGTTGGCCTCATCACCCGATTCGTTCCCTTCAGGGCAGACTCCACAAAAAGAAACCTTCCTCTCCCGCCGCAACCTCTTCTCCCGTTCGTTCTATGACATGATCTACGAAAACCACGGTTTCGACCAAGACCATCCCTCTCAATTCAACTACATGATCCGTGATCGATCCTCCGAATCCGTTTTTCCGATCGCCATGAAGGGATCACAAAAGGACGGGCCAAGCACGGCGTACCTTACCGCCCTTCTTCGTACCCTCGGGGATCATAAGAGCGATTCTCCACAGACGCTCCTTCAGCGGCTTGCCGCCGTTACGCCCGATAAGGCAACGGTCATTCCGTTCATGAGCCAAATGGGCCTCGCCGCAAAGGGAGCGAGACCCCAAAGGGAGCGAGACCCCTTAAGGACATGGTACACCGCTTCGTCCAGCGCCTGAAGGAGGATCGCATGGGCTTTTTCTTTGATGCTAAGCGGTGCGGAGACCAGGATCAAGTCGACGCAGCCCAACTTGCCAGCGCTTACCTCGGGAGCCCCGTCTGCCTTGTCACAGGAGATATCTTGTGTGCGACCTTCGGTCGTCTTCTTGGCCTCCCTGTCATTCTTGAGACCGTTCAGTACCAGCCCGAGAAGGTGTCGGTGACACGGATCTATCGCTCTTCTTCTCCCCTTCAAGGGGCAGAACAGCAACAGCAACAGCAACAGCAGCAGCAGCAAAGACGAATCGAGAGACTCCGTCCTGTCCTGGAAGTGGTAAAAAGGAAGGGAAAGCCCTCCCTCCTGGAACAGTGTTTTTATCGATGGATCGGTCTCCTGGAATCCAATACAGTAGAGAACCCACTGCGCCCACAAGGCGCTATCCACGAGGGGCTACAACGGCTGAAGGTACTGGATGCGGTCTCCACGTTACACCATATACTGGAAAGTATCGCCATAATCAGAAAACAAGAAACAGCAGCGGTAGAAGAAGCAGAGGCAACAAACATCGCAGAAGCCATCTATCGAAGAGAATGGGTATGGGATGTTACCGCCTGGCGAGAACTGGCGGACCAGATCAAGAATGATCCCCACGGAGTACGAGACAAGGACCTGCTCATGAAATATATGGTGATTCAACCCATTGTTCTTCGAGAGCTCAGTCGTATAACACCGATGACAACGATAATAAGAACTCGTACCACTCCTCAAGCGGATGCCATCATAAAGAATCGAGCGATCCTCCATGTGAATGAGCGTTGGGAAGAATACGTGTCATCGTTTCAGAGCCCCGTTCTCTATCAGGGAAAAACCATCCGTGAGTGGCTTCGAGACAGTATACCCTTCCCTCTGTCACTCCTTCCTCTGGAGGGAATCACAGCGGATCGTCTTTCAAGGGCGGTAGAGGAACGAAATGCTCTTTTGTTGTCATTTAGAGGAAAGGTAGAGGGCCTCGTCCAGGGGCTACAGAGACGAAGGGGTGGAGGCAAACCCCATCCCTTTGACCAGACCATTCTTCATTTGGCCTCGTCTGACCCTTTGGCCCCGTCTGACCCGTCTGACCCCTTGGCCCCGTTGGCCCCGTCTGATACCTACAACCAGGAGAACCCCTGGAACCATGAAAGGCACAACGCGATTGTCTCGGTAGGGGGTAGACTAGCTCGTTATCTCCTGGATAAAGCCTCTTCTCGCTATGCTCCGATGCTTTTTCAACATCGCCTTTCTGTTCTGTGTCAGGCACAACCTACGCTTTCTACCATTCGACAACATCTGTATGAATGGCATTGCCTGTCCCTACAACAACAAGAGCAACAACAAGAACAACAAGAACAACAAGAACAAGAACAAATCCAGGAACTCCTGGAAAAGACGGATGAAATGTACCAGGAACTCCTGAAAGGAGATGCTGGAGGAGGCGCGGGCTAGAGAGAATGCGCAGCGAGGTCGGCAGGGTGGCAAGCGACAGGGCCAACGGAGCCAACGGGGTCGGAAGGACCGTCGTCATACAAAATCGACTCGTCGCTTGCGTCGCAAGTAAATCTTGAAAGAACATAGGATGTCATGGATCGATGCGCTGCTCGAAGGGGACGTAGAGGGCGCGATTGCGATCGCTTCAGATCCAGCGGCTTCCACAGAATCGAGGTTGACCGCCGAGGGAATGGAAGCCATCGTCTTGTCCGATACGGACGGCGTGGCGGTCTTGGAAGCGCTTCTTCAGGCGGGGTTGCTAGCGGATTTTGTGCTAGAGGACGGTCGAACGTTGTTGACGGAGGTGGTATGGGTCTTTCGTCATGCCCTTCGCGCACAAGAACGGTTCATGGACCTTGGAGAGATTCAGCGGCTGCTTGCGGTTCTGTTGGCCGCTGGGGCAGATATTAACGGGCAGGATGATCATGGACAGACAGTGCTCATGATGCTGATGGAAGGCTATCCTGTCATGTATACGGCGCAGGGTGTAGAGCTGGTGCGGTGGTTGCTTTCGGTTCGGGCGGAGGCCAATCTCCAGGACCGACGGGGTCGGACGGCGGTTATGGGGTTGTTTGAAGGGTACACAAACGCAGTGGGCAGAGCTCCGCAGGAGCGGGGGGTTGTTGTTCGACAACAGCGTCGGCGTCGTGAAGAGGTCCGTTCCGCCATGCGGGAGCTCTGTCGGCTGTTCACGGATTACGATCACTCGATCGAGGACGAGGAGGGTCGTACCGCTCTTGATTTCTTATCCCCTGAAGATCGCGAGGTAGTGGAGAGGTTTATGCAGAAGGGGGGTCGGGGTCGCAGTCGGGGTCGCAGTCGGAGTCACAGTCGGAGTCACAGTCGGGGTCACAGTCGGGGTCACAGTAAAAAAACGCGGGCTTTAAGTAGGAATGGCCTACGATCCCTATTGGAACGGCGTGTATCACGGCGCGCACGGGGAGCCAGTCGAGCCAAACGAGCCAGTCGAAAGGGGAAGGGTCGCAGGACCGCGCTACTATCGTCGACCCGGTAACTGGCCTCCTGAGAGCGCGACATGGACCAACGATCGGAAGCAGGCGCAAGAGCTGGCCAATGCGATCGAATGGGGGTCGGAAGAAGAGATACGGGCGCACTGGAGTGTGCTTCCGCGGTTGCGATCTTTAAAGGCGGAGACGCTGGCCTTGATCCTGGGCCAGGATATGCTGCTCGAAATGATCGAGGGCGGGATGGATCCCAATATCGTGGTAGAGGACGAAGACGGAGGCGAGGGGCTGCCGCTGTTGTCGGCGGTGGTGGCAGCGATGGCAGAGCCCGTGACCTACTATGAAGTCGATATCGCAGAGCTACAGGATACCGTGGAGGCCCTTGTTGGGGCGGGAGCGCGAGTGGATCTACCAAGCTCGACGGGGCGCACCGTGCTCCATGTGCTTTTTCGTGAATATGGCGATGTCTTGTATGAGGATGGCGTTGGATTGGTGCGCTGGCTGGTCGAGACGGGGACAGATCCGAACCTACAAGATGGGGACGGGGTCACGCCAGTGATGGAGATGATTCGTGGGGCGCCATCGGAGGCCGATGCGCTTCGGATGCTTCGGATGCTTGAGGTGCTTGGCAGGGTGGATGCTCTGGAGAATGCGGCGGGTAGGACGGCGAGGGCGATCGCGGCGGGGAGGGGCTGGCGTAGAGTCGTGGAGGTGCTGGATCGGATAGGTCAGGCGCCGGGGGCGCGAGGTGGTAAGCACGCAGTGCGGACATGTAAGGGAAAGCACGCAGTGCGGACATGTAAGGGAAAGCACGCAGTGCGGATGGGTCGGACTCGGAAGGCTCGTACATCCCGAAAATCTCTTAAGCGTAAGTAGATAACATGAGTCGTCTGGCTTCGAGGACACAAAATGAAAAAGATAAGACACACACCCGACATCTCTTTTCCCGTGCGATAGAATCAGGAGATGTTGGGTCTCTACGTGAGCGATTACATGAAGGGGTAGACATTTCACCCATTATGGAGAAGGTCATGTTATCTTGGCATATCCATCCGCGTTATTCTGAGATTTTGGATCAGCTTCTTCAAGATGGCATTGACGTGAACCAACAAGATAAGAGTGGTCGTACTCCTCTCCACATGATTTTACATCCGAGCAATCCTTATGATCGAAACGTCTTAGAAATCATTGACCTGTTCATTCGCCATGGTCTTGATCCGACACTAGAAGACAACAGGGGGAGAACAGCCCGACAAGTGGCGGAATCTCTTCGAATTTTTCCATTGTCTGTTGCGAGACTTGCGGAGTATGAACAGCAGTGGCTGGCAGAACATCCTGTGAACGGCGTGACGGGTCAGGAGATGTTGGAACAGGCGTGGGCTCGAGAGAATGTTCGGAGGGGTGGTCGTCGCGGCCACGAGTCCCGAAAGTCCCGAAAGTCCCGAAAGTCCCGTAAGTCCCGCAAAGCGCAAAAGAGTCGGAAGAGTCACAGTCGCTAAAGGGCCTCTAAAGTGACTCGTATAAGGACATTCTTTCTAGGTCTTTGATAGATCGAGAAAGAATGGCTAGGGTAGCACAGCAGGCACAGCAGGCACAGCCTCTTCTTCGAGAGATCCGAGCGGATCGACCCCGTTTGTCTGTGGTAAAGCAGTTGTTGGCAGGCGGGGCGGCCGCAGAGATGTCCGATGGGGACGTGTCGCGACTGTGTAAAAACCAACAGTACGATATCTTGTTGGCCTTTCTGGATGCGGGAATGGATCCGAATCGTCGGAGCGAGGACGGTCGCACGCTCTTGATTGGCGCGGTGACGGGCTTGGCGGCTCGAATCTACGAGATGCTGAAGCGTGGTCGTTTACAGTATCCGGATCTGGGGCGCGTGGTGGAACCCCTCCGTGCCTTTGTGGGTGTGTTGGTGGAGCGTGGGGCTTGTTTGGACGATCAAGACGATACAGGCGCAACGGCGTTGATCGCCCTCTGTGAACTCGAGTACGGTTTGTTTAATGGCGCGGGGGTGGCTCTGGTTCGGGCGCTTTTGGAGGCGGGAGCGGAAGTGGGGTTAGCGGATGGGGCAGGTCGTACCGCCCTTCATGCGGTGCTGGCGAATCCGACGCGATACCAGTTCACGCCCTCGGGCGTGGAGATCGTTCGGGCGTTGTTGGAGGCGGGTGCGGATGTGAATGCGGCCGATCACGAGGGCTATACGCCGCTGTTGTTGGTGGCGTCACATGAATTGCTCGCGGAAGACGTAGAGGACGCAGAGGACGCGGAAGCAGAATGGGCGGAGCAATTGGGTGCCGTGTACGATGAAGATAAGGCGTTTACGTCGCGTGGGGAGATTCTGGAGCTCTTGAAAGCGGCGGGAGCGGATCCGACGGCGAAGGTACGCCGTGGGCGCCAGGGAAAGGAGGCGAATGCGTTTACGTTTGCGTCGGAGCGTGACAACGAGGGGTTTTTTGATTCGATGCTGAACTATCGGGAGGAATGGAAGGCGGCGCATCCGAATGGGGAGAAGACGGAAGGCGAACGGTTCGAGGCGAAGAAGCGGGCGTATCCGGGGCGAAAGGGTGGTCGCCGCAACCGTACCTATCGCCAAAAGGGCCTAAAGAGTCACAAAGGTAAGAAGAGTCACAAAGGTAAGAAGCGCGCTTAAAGGCTTAGAGGGGTACTTAAAGGGTGCTATGGCTCCACTGGCTCCACTGGCTCCACAGGCTCCACTGGCTCCACTACACTGTGTACTTCATGGGAGAGGGTATGGGTGTAGAGGTAGAAGACCGCAAAGGAGGCGAGGATCGCTGCTTCCCAGTTGAACGCATGATGGTCATTGTAATAACAATAAGCAAATGCCGCAGTGATCGCAAGATGACCTACAAAGAGCGCGCGAAGCGTCCAGGTGGGATGCGTCCAGAGATGGGTAAGCATGAACGCGATCATGGAGAGAAAGACGAGGGTGGAAAAGAAGGTATGGGTTGCGAGGGATTCTTGGAACACGATAACGCCGATGACGCCGACGAGCAAGGCGAGCACAGGGAGCCCTCGGGTCTTTAGGCTGTATTGGCCTCTCGAGACCTCGTAGGCGATGGTGAAGCCGGCCATGAGGAGCATCCCTCCAAGGATGGACAGCTGGCATTCTTCTTTACAGATGACGCTGGAGATGGTGCGATTGTCTGCGGCGGCGTGATAGGCGACGGTGCCGATGGGGAAGAGGTAGGAGAGGGCGATGGAGGCGAGAAGGGGGGTGGACATTCCTATCTATAAGGGGGATGTATCGGTTACTTCGTTCCTCCACTGTTAAAGAGGGGGGGTGTATCGCAGCGCAGCTGCGATAGCGTGGTCCTGCGGCCCACTTTGGGGGCGCGAAGTGCCTCCAGATGGTGCTATTTCCACTGGGTGTAAAGAAGATAAGGAAGCGCATACGAGACGAGGGCACCCGCGGACCAAACGACATGGCTCGGTTGTTCACTAGGTCAGACGCCTTCAGCGGCCATTGTGTATCTGGCGGTCTGGGATACCAATAAAAAGATCCGCTTCTAAGTAGATGGCTTTCTACGACCCCTACGACAAGGTCACCAAAGATCTCCTAGCCCTCTTAAAGGCGGGTAAGGTCGATGCGATTCTTGCGTTCATGCGGGAAAATGCGGAAGACATCGAAATGGATCAGATCATCGGCGAATTGACGAAGAAGAAGGGCTCTCTTCTCCGACGCTTACTCGAGGGAGGACTCGATCCCATGATGCCCATTGGGCAGGAACATCTTACATTTTATCATCTATTCATCCTAAACTACGATCCTGATGGGGCCTTTCGTCCAACTAATCTCCTCGAATGGCTGAATCTCTTTCTACGGCATGGGGCGGATATCAACCATCAAGATACCTATCATCGCACCCTTCTCCATCTGCTCTATGATAACATAATGGATATGCAAACGGCTGCGGGTCGTGGGTTTCTGAAGAAACTGCTTGCGCTTGGTGCCGATTTGGATCTACAAGACGAATTGGGGTTGACCCCCGTTCATTCTATGATTCAATCGGCAGTAGATACTCCATCGTTGATCGAGACGCTCGAGATCGCGATGGCGCACGGGTTTAATCCCCTGCTCGAGTCCAATGAAGGACTGACCGTGCGTGGTTTGGCGGAACGGGAACTTGAGGAAGTTGAGGGAGATTACCAGGAGGTGTTGATGATCTTGGAGGACTATGAAACGATGTGGCTGGATCAACATCCTGAGAATCGTATGAGCGGTCGGAACATGTTGAATGCCTCGCAGGGCGCACATCGTGGAGGTCGACGAGTGCGGACACGCAAGGGTCGGTCGGGTCGGAAGAGTCGGGCGGGTCGGAAGAGACAGACCCGACGCCAGTAACCGCATGGGTGTATGTTGCGACAGAAGAGGGAGGCGAGGAATAAAAATCGATGGGGGGTGGCACCAAACAAGGGGAAAACGACGCCCCCTTCTACGATGTTCATCTATCTTGCTTCTACTCCCGCTTGGCAGATCCCAGGTACGCTACAGATCGGCTGTACGAGGGACGTGAATGGACGCCGTGCGCTGTTTCGTGAGCTCTGTCCGCCTGATGCGGGCGATGCGTATCACATCTACTTCTTGGCGATCTGGGAAACCACCGCGGAGACAGAGGAGGAGCTCCGTGCGCAGTTGGAGGAGGTCCATCAGCGCTTTCGTGCGGCTCGCTTAGAAGGGTCGAACTGGTTCCGCGTTGGTCAATGGAGGGGGTTGGTTGATCGCTTCATCGATGGCAGGGAGTGGGTGCGCCGCGTGGTGGAGCGCCAGTAAGCCCTCGTGAATCACCGTAAAAAAAGGGCTGGGGCCCTGTTGTGTCCGTTGAGCTCTTTAGGCTCTTTTTATTGTGTGGCGTATCCTAAGGCGTCGTATACTGGTCCGCACCTGTCGCATGTCGGAGGGTCGGCGTGTTCTTCTTCTTCCAATCGGTGCCGACGGCTTTCTCGCTCATGATGTACATGTCTCCGCCATTCATCGGGATTTGGATGCGGGGGCCGAGGGGTTGGCCACGATGGTACCACTGGTAGTAGAGGGGGAGAGAGCCGCCGAGACGGAGGGCGATCACTTTGCGGCGCTCGGTGTCGCCATGGAAGCCGATGCCGCACTTGGTCGGGTCGTAGTAGTAATTGCCTTCGCCCTTCAGGTCGGCGGCTTTCGGGCCGAACCAGGTGGGGAGGGCTTGATGAATCTGGTGGAGGGCGGGAACGGCCGACCACGGGATGACACGACCTCGACCTTCATCGTAAGCTGGTTCCTTCGCTTCATCGTCAAAGCAGAGATTCCAACGGGCCTTTTTATTAACCACACGGCCATACATGTAAGCATGTTTGTCCATGGGGAGGTTGCTTTGTTCTTGAAAGAGGGCGGTGTGTTCCTTTAGGAAAGCGGGGAGGCGGAGGACGATAGCGTCGCCGAATACGTGTCGGTCTTGTTCCTCGTTGTGCTCCTGTTGGTCTTGCTCCCCGAACGCCGCCTCGTACAAGTCGTACCATTCCACGGTGTGGCCTTGGGCCGTCAAGCGCCAGTAGATTTCTTCCATGTCCTGGAGCTGGAAGCCGTCGCCCTCCGCCACGCGCTCGCCGAGCTGTTCCATCCCAACATGATTCTCGGCTTGGTCTCCGAAGGTGATGGTGTAGACGGGGGTGTCTTTGGACATGGTTTGTGTTTGATGGGGTGTGACGGGTTTGGGGTTGCCGGCGCGATCGATTTTTTATATTGGCAGAGTCTTTAGGTGCCCTGGTGGTCTTGATGGGCAGGGGCATGAGGGGATGTCTCGGGCGAAGCCCCCCCAGTCTTTAAGTGCCCTGGTGGGACAGGGGCGCAGGGAGGCGGAGCCCCCTCTACCAGAAACATCCCTTCATAGAGTCTTTAGAACCACCGTGCTGTGTCGGCTGTATCGGCTGTGTCGGCTGTGTCGGCTGTATCGGACGCTCTAACACAGACAACCGCCTTTCAAGATCCTGGATGCGCTCTTCGAGGGTCTTCTCCTTCTGCTCCTTCGGTTGAACCCTTAACTGAACACGGAGGGGCCTTGGCATTCTACTGGTGTCGACGTTTCTGCGACTTCTGCGACTTGCGCCGCGCTACGCGCTTTGACATCCGCGCTACGCGCTTTGACATCCGCGCTACGCGCTTTGACTTCCTTCTACCTGCGCTTTGGACATGCTGGACATGGAACAGGGTCTTGTTCTTGTCATTGGGTGTCACACGAAAGTTGGCCTTTGACTGGTTCTTTTTGTTGGCGTTGTTTCCCTTGTTGGCACCATTTCCCTTGTTCTTCTGATTGGCTACTGGTTCTGCGGGTTCTGCTGCTCCGTTTGGTATGACGGCAGGAGCATTCGCGGCAGGAGCATTCGCAGCAGGAGCAGCAGGAGCATTCGCGGCAGGAGCATTCGCGGCAGGAGCAGCAGGAGCATTCGCAGCAGGAGTAGCAGAGGCATTCGCAGCAGGAGCAGCAGAGGCATTCGCAGCAGCAGGCATCGGATTGATATCCGTTTGGGAAAGATTCGTAGCCATCGGGATCTACTTAAGGGCGCGAATGGTGCGGGGGAGTGTTCGAGGCTATGGCAGGAATAAAAAAAATAGAAGAGATAGAACCAACGATGTCAATCAGTTCCCTCTGTTGCTATGATAGCACCAGTTCACTGGTGTGTAGCTCTGTACAAAACCTCGTAGTTGTCACGTCATCCCTTAGCGGCACGATGTCGGTCGCTCAAGCCGGGTTTTACTCTCTATCCGGCTCCATTTTGAACCTGAATGCAGGTGTCGGCAGTGGTGGAGGAAACTCGGACATCATTGTGACCTCGTCGCTCATCGGTTCGACCCTCACGGGCGGGATGGTCTCTACCACCTCTTCCATCTCTCGCGCGTCCGTGGTTCAAGTCGGACGCTTTTCCACGCTGATTGGTTCGACGGTCTACACGTCGGTCGGCTCCGTCTCCACCCTTGGCGTCTCGACACTGACCGGGGGAAGCGTACTAGGGTCTACGGTGCGCGCATCCACCCTTGTCGCGCCCTATGCGTCCATTTCCACTCTCTCCGTATCCAGTCTTGTGGGGTTGGACGGGCAAATTACGGCGGTGGGCGTAGGCGGGGGGTCAGGAACGGGCGCAACGGGTGCCACTGGCCCACGAGGCGACGGCGAACGCTATGCGTCCTTTACGCTCCAATCGACGGCGTTGTCGCCCGTGGTGAACGAGCTCTTGTATCTGACGGTCGGAACGGGCTTGGCCTATGTCATGGGCAACACCGTCGTCGTTACGTGCGCGTCGGATCCTACCGTGCGCTGCGTGGGCACCGTCATGTCCTACCTGTCGTATTCAGGCGCGTTGATCCTGGCGGTGACGGAGATCGAGGGCGACTTTGCGGCGATCGGTGCGGCCATTTACAACGTGGGGCTGGACGGCGTAGAGGGTCCCACGGGCGCGACGGGTTCCACCGGCGCAACGGGTCCACAGGGTGCGACGGGCTTCTCCGATCGCTTCCTGACACAAACCACAGGGGAGGTGGTCCTCTCGCCCGTGGAGGGTCAATCGCTGTCGTTGACGGTGGCCCCTCAACTTGCCTACGTGGCCGGTAACTCGATCGCGGTGGTGTCGGTGTCGAATCGCCTGGTGCGCTTCTCGGCTCAGGTCCAGGTGTACGATCGCAACACGGGTGTGTTGGTGGTCGACGAGATTGCGAATGTGCGCGGTGTGTTCGGTGCCGCGGCGCGGTACAATGTGAATCTAGATGCCATTGATGGCCCTACGGGTTGGACGGGTCCACGGGGCTTGTCGGGTGTGACGGGCGCGGAGGGTGCGACGGGTGCGGAGGGCGCGACGGGTGCTCAGGGTCCGACGGGTCTCCAGGGCCCTCAAGGTCTCCAGGGCTTGCGAGGGTATCAGGGCTCTCAGGGCGCGACGGGCGCGGAAGGTCTTCGCGGTCTGGAAGGCGCAACGGGTCCACGAGGTGCGGACGGCGTGACGGGCGCAGAGGGTGCGGTAGGTCCGCAGGGCGCGACGGGTTTACAGGGCGCACAGGGCTTGCGAGGTATTCAGGGCGCAACGGGCGTGACGGGTGTAGCAGGCCCACAGGGTGTGACAGGCTGGACGGGTCCACTGGGTACAGGTCCCACGGGTAGCACGGGTCCGACGGGTCATTCGGATCGCTTTCAGACGGCGACGGTGTCACCTGTGTCTTTTTTGCCGATGCGCGGGGGGTCGCTCTCGTTCACAGTGGGTCGTGACTTGGCGTACATTGTGGGCAACTCGGTGGTCGTCGTATCTGCTTCGAACGCGGGCAATCGCTTTGAAGCGCAGGTTGCGGCATACTCGGCTGCGTCGGGTGACATGACGGTGTCGAACATTCAGAACGTGACGGGTATGTTTGGCACGACGGGTGTGTACAATGTCAATTTGGACGGTATGGATGGCCCTACGGGTGATACGGGTAGCACGGGTGCGACGGGTGCCACCGGCCCGACGGGTCCGCGCGGTGTGGACGGCGCGACGGGTTTGGCGGGTGCGACGGGTTCCAGCGGTAGCACGGGTAGCACGGGTTCCACGGGTGCCACGGGTGCGACGGGTTTGGCGGGCGCGACGGGTGCGACGGGTGTGGCGGATCGCTTCATGACCGCGACGGCGGGTGTAGCGGCGATTTCTCCGTCGGCGGGTGGCTTTGTGACCTTGATGGTGTCGACTGGACTTGCTTACATGGTGGGCAACTCGGTGGTGGTCGTGTCGTCGGTGGATGCCGGCAATCGCTTTGAAGCGCAGGTGTTTTCGTATTCGGCCTCGTCGGGCATGCTCGTCTTGTCGGCGGTTCAGAACGTGCTTGGCGTGTTCGGGACGCCCGTGGTATACTTGGTGAACTTGGACGGTGTGGACGGCCCCACGGGTGTGACGGGTGTGACGGGTGCGACGGGTCCCACAGGGGCAACGGGTTCCTCTGGTCCGACGGGCGCTACCGGTTCGACGGGTCCCACGGGGGCCACGGGTCCCACGGGTCTTCAGGGCGCAACTGGATTGACGGGCGCGACGGGTCTTCGCGGAGTGGAGGGCGCAACGGGTCCGACAGGTTTGACTGGCGCCACCGGTCCAACAGGTCAGCGGGGTGTAGACGGTGCTACGGGTTTGGCGGGAGCGACGGGTCTTCGCGGAGCGGAAGGAGCGACGGGCGCAACGGGCGCCACGGGCCAACGAGGCGTAGACGGCGCAACGGGTCCATCGGGCTGGGCGGATCGTTTTATGACCGCGACTTCGTCCGTGGCCATTTCGCCCGTGGCAGGCGGGTTCGTCACGCTTATGGTGGCTCCGAACTTGGCGTATATGGTGGGCAACTCCGTGGTTGTGGTGTCGTCGGTGGATCCGGCGAATCGCTTTGAAGCGCAGGTATTTTCGTACTCGGTGAGCTCGGGTACACTGATCTTGTCGGCGGTTCAGAACGTGCTCGGTGTGTTCAGTTCGCCGGTGGTGTATAACGTGAATCTGGATGGTGTGGACGGCCCTACGGGTCCTCGGGGTGCGGATGGACGTCAGGGCGTGGATGGTGTGACGGGCGCGACGGGTCTCCGCGGAGCGGAAGGCGCGACGGGTGCGACGGGTGCGACGGGTGCGGATGGCCCAACGGGCTGGACGGGTAGCACGGGTGCCATCGGAACGGGCGCGACGGGTTTGACGGGTCCGCAGGGTTCCACGGGCTGGACAGGTACCACGGGTCCAGCATATTCGAGCATTATATCATATGTCCAGTATGCGGGTCAGCCCACGGTGTATAATGCGGCGGGCACAGCGCTGGCGGCATCATTGTCGGGCGGTACCTATTTCTATGTGGGTACGACATGGTCACGCGGATCCTCGGCATACCAGTCATCGGTTTCTATGGCGGCCGTTCCTAAGTTTCGTGTACAGCGCAGTGGTATTTACACGGTATCGTTTGCGCTGGGAGCTTCGCCGTGTTCGGGAGACATGGAGATTTTTGTGAGTAAGAACCGCGGAGATGGTGCTGATTTGTCAGTGACGGCGGTAAATCAGTTGTTGGTGTCGGCGCGTGTCTTTGGACAACAGGCGGTGACCTGGACGGGTTATGTGGCGACGTCGGATTATTTGAATGTGGGTGGTGTGCTTGCCAGTTCAGTGCCTGGATCGTCGGTGACCTTGTCGGCGAATTCGGAGTTGACAATTGCGTTAGTGGATGGCGCAGAGGGTCCGACGGGTCCAGTGGGCACAGGTGATCGCTATCAGGCGTCTACTTCTTCGGTGGTGTTATCGCCGTCGAGTGGAACGGTGTCGTTTGTGATTCAAGGCGGGTTGGCGTATATGGCGGGCAACACGGTGGTGGTGGCGTCGGCGGTCAATCCGACGGGTCAGCGCTTCCGAGGTGTCGTATTGTCGTATGTTACAGCGACGGGTGCGATGACGGTGACCTCGATCTCGGGCATTGTGGGATCCTTTGCGTCAGCGACGGTGTACATCGTGGGATTGGACGGCGTGGAGGGTCCAGCAGGTGCCACTGGTAGCACGGGTGCGATGGGAACGGGTGCGACGGGTTTGATGGGTCCTCAGGGTGCACAGGGTGCAACAGGTCCAATGGGTGCGCAAGGTATTCAGGGTGTACAGGGTGCGCAGGGCATTCAGGGCCCAACGGGTCCAACGGGTGCGCGTGGCGCGGATGGCGCAGCAGGTGTGGCGGGTGCGGCGGGTGCGCAGGGCATTCAGGGTCCAACGGGTCCAACGGGTGCGCGTGGCGCGGATGGCGCTGCGGGTGCGCAGGGTGCTGCGGGTGCGACTGGTGCAAGTGGCTTGATTTACGGCGCGATGGATATTACAGACGCTTCAGAGCTTGTAATGGTGGATGGCTCGAACTCGGGTTCATGGGGCACATTGAGCGCGTTTCCAAGTGGTACACAGTATTATAACATTGCTGCGTCATATAATGGTCGTTATGTGGCCGCGGTAGGCAATTCGGGTTTTATTCAAGTTTCAACGGATGCGGGTCAAACAGCGGCGGGACGTTCGACGTCTTCCGCCTGGTTGGGTATTTGTATGAGCAACAGTGGTCAGCGAATGGCTGCGACGATGAGTGGTGGTAATGTGTTCACGTCATCCGACTTTGGTGTGACATGGACGAGTCGTGGTACCGCACAGTCATGGTCCACACAGGGCCAGACGATCGCAATGAGTGGCGATGGGCGCTATATCATCGCGCCTACGAAAAGCGGCTATTTGTACCGATCGGAAGACTTTGGAGTGACCTGGTCGAACGTGGCGGTATCGGGTGCAAATACGTTTGTAACATGTATTGCGATGTCGGCATCGGGGCGATATGTCGTATATGGCAATGGCACTGATGGATTGTATATCTCTTCTGATTATGGGTTGACGTTCCCTACGACCTTTACGGGTATGGTGAATCCGTATGGTGTGGCGATGTCTGCGTCGGGCCAATACATCACTGCGGTGCGCTATGGAGGCAATGCGTTTGTGTCGAATAACTACGGAGCCAGCTTTAGCTCAGTGGCGGTGGACTCGCCCAATGGGCCATACAATTCATGTGTGTCTATGTCTGCATCGGGTCAGTTGCAGGTGGCATGTTCGTACGGAAGCAATAGCAACGATTACATTTACTGGTCGAACAATTATGGACAGTCGTGGTCTCGTTGGTTTGCTACAAACAATCTGACATGGTATGGTGTGGCGGTTTCTCGCTCTGGAAACCGTGTGTACGCATGTGTCCGAGGTGGTAATGTGTACCGTATCAGTGTCGATGCGTTATGTTTTAACAGCATTGCTCCATTTCCTTCGGCTACGATGAATCTGGGTGGAACGGGTCGTACATGGGCAACTGTGTTTGCGGCGTCGGGTGTGGTCAGTACGTCGGATTCCAACTTAAAGGATTCTGTGCCACTGCCCTATGGATTACGAGAGATCGAGCAAGTGCGCACCATTAAGTACAAATGGAAGACACAGGCCGATTTACCAGATGATGACCCTGCGAAGGCGTTTGAGTACTATGGTTTCTGTGCCGACGAGCTGCGTGATGTCTTTCCTGAACTGGTGTATGACGAGAACAAGGAGGCGCCTGTACAGATGAACTACTCCGAGATGTTGCCGGTGGTGGTGAATGCGGTGAAGGAGCTGAAGGCGGCGAACGATGTGCTTCGGGCGGAGAAGGAGCGGTTAGAGATGCGGTTGGGGGTCGTCATCGAGTGGCTGCGGAACACACAGGGCTTTGTGGTGCCTCGGGAGTTTTCGGAGTAACCATAAAAAATCGATGGTGGTGCGGCTCTTCGGAGGTCGATTGAATCTGTGAACGTCATGGAGGCTGTCCCTGGCTTAACCTATGAACCCGATGTCTTGACGGTAGAGCAAGAACAGGCACTACTGGTGTGGCTGGATGGGCCCGATGCGGAATGGGTCGGTGTGACTGCGAGTGTCAATAGTCGTCGTGTACAACACTACGGCTATCGATATGATTATGTGCGACGCGGGGTGTTCGAGGAGGCTCGAGAGATACCGGATGTGTTACGGGAGATCACACCCGATGGTGATGCGGCGTGGAATCAGGTGATCGTGAACGAGTACATGTCGGGTCAAGGGATTTCGGCGCATGTGGATTCGCTGGCATACGGTGGCGAGATTGTTTGTATCACGCTTGGCTCGGGGGCGACGATGCGCTTTACACCGTGTGGGTCTGTTGCGTCTGGGGAGTCCGTGGACCTCTACGTAGATGCCCGTTCGGTGTATCGGATGTCGGGAGAGGCACGGTATGCGTGGAAGCACGAGATGATTGCTCGAAAGTCGGATATGGTCGAAGGCGAGCGAGTGCCCAGAGGACGTCGGGTGTCGGTGACATGGAGAATGGTGCCCGTGTAGACGCAGTCCCAGAAACAATCTCGAGAAAGATCAATGACGTCCGATTGTCATTTAGAAGAGGAGTGGTTTTCTCTGCCGGCGAATGGTTCAGTGGATACTGCGACTGCGACTCCTGCGACTCCCGTTGCCGCCGTGCCTACGCCCGATCTTTTTATCGAGATCCGAAAGCTTCATCACAAGATCGAGGCGCTGCAGTCGATGGTTCATGCACAGTCGGAAGAGATCAGGGCGTTGAAGTCGGCTTCGCAGGCGGATCGGATTGGGCCTTTGTTGGAAGAGCTTAAACGGGTGAAGGAGCGCGAATTGAATTATGCGCTTCGGTGTCATCAGCCTGTGCCGTTCTTCGACGCCCGTTCCATTGTTCGACTGGTAGGACCAGGGTTGAAGGGTGTGGGGGGTATGGGGGCTGGGACTGCTGTCGCGGGGTCAGTCGCAAAGACAGCCCTTTAAATGGTTACTGTAACAAATCTCGTCGGACTAGATAGAAAGTCATGTATTCCGGTCTACATGTAATGGGTCGTTATGTGAAGCAGCTCAATGGCCCTGTGTTGATGTATCTCCTTCGTCCTCCCTCTCCCGTCTTTGAACAATGGCTCGATGAAGGCATCGCATTGCCCATCGTTCTCTTTTTAGGGGAGACGCACGGAAAGTTTCGAGAGAGTCAACCATGCGAGGAGAAGAACAAGTGTGTGACCCTACGTAACACGACCTTTATGAAGTATCTTGATGACATCGGTCAATATACTCCAGTGGATGTTCAATTCGAAATTGGGCCCCAAGATATCAAGCCGCCTCCCGAGAAGTTCAAAAATATGTCTTTTTACGGCCGACCCCTTAAGACCGCAAATCAGATTACTAATATAACCATGAATACCGCGAGATCATACTATTCAGACTGTTTTTCGCGCCAGAAGGGTCCAGGATGTCCTATGAAGCATCTCCGCTTTCACTACAATGACGCGAGGGCCTTTGTGGGTTGTATTGAATTTTATTTGATGAAACCGTTTACTGAATGGTCTGCTTATACGTATAAACAGCTTGAATCACCTGCGCCGGATGGCACCCTTATTCATAGCATTTCTACGATAATGCCAATCTGGTCGATGGCTGACGGTGATCCGCTCGTTCAGCATAGTTGGGACCTCTTACGTGCGTGGCTGGAAGTCATGATGCGCGGTACGAAAAGAGAGATTTTGAATTCCAGTCGCATGTTCTATGACCGTTATTTTGATCTTATTGAACAATTGCCTGTTTCCAGTAGCCCTGTTAAAAAGCAACTGCTGAAGTTACCTGCGGGGCTTCAGGGGGTTGATCGATGGAAGGAGGCGATTCTATATTCTTTTGAAAAGCGGTGGGTGTTATCATCCATTACAGAGAGTATTGAATGGCTGTATCAGGCTCGTGAACAGCTTAGCGTATGGCAGAGAGAGCGCGTGCTCGAACTCCTTCTCCAGTCGATCCAACCGAATGCGCCGATTATTCAACTGAACGCGGAAGATGTGAAACTCTTTCAACCTTTTGTGCATGCGTTAAATCAGCAATATATTGGAGTGACTACAGCACTTATGGATTTGTATGCGATTATGCGAATGATCAAGCCGCCTGCGGGGGGGTTGGGTCCGACACTGGTGGTATCTTTTGCGGGTGCGGAGCACGGAATGAGACAGGCCGCCATGTTACGAAAACTGTTTACTTACAAGACGGTGTATTATAAGAATGTAGTTTATCAATCGGATCCTTTGCGTATTGATGAGGAGGTCGATTTGACGCATCTTGTGTTTCGTCGGCATCGTCGGCGGTTTATGCTTCGGGGGCCTGATGCCAAGGCTCGACTGGCGGCGTGGAAGGCGACCCAACCCGGTGCGGCGGAGGAAGCCGCTCGGGCGGCAGCGTCTCGGAATGCAACGGCGAAGCGAAAAGCGGAACGCGAACGCCGACGCAGTCGCAAGCTCCGTCGTACTGCGCGACAATTGGTCGACTACGTGGGGGATGACAGCGAGAGTGAGAGCGAGAGCGAGAGCGAGAGTGAGAGCGAGAGCGAGAGTGAGAGTGAGAGCGAGAGCAATTCTCGAGGAAATAACAGTAGTAGTAGCAGCAACTATCGTAGTACGAATAGCAGCAGTGGTAACAGTGGCAGCAACAGTGATAACAGTGGCAGCAATGTGGGATTGTCCTTCTTGAATAACATGTACAAGGGTGGAACAAAAAAGCGGGGTCGGGGTCGGGGTCGGGCTTAGCACATATACACGTTCTCTCGTAGAGATAGATGTCCTACGTTTCTTCAAAGAAGAAGCTTCCTGCTGCCGCTTCTGTCGCTCCTGCTGCCGCTTCTGTCGCTCCTGCTCCTGCTCCTGCTCCTGCTCCTGCCGCTGCTGCGCCTGGGGGCGTGAATGGTATTCATCTCCGTCATAAGGTGATTCAGCAGATCTCTGGACCGGTGATGATGCTGCTCGCCTATCCGTATATGAAGGACTTTCAAGACCACCTTGCCCAGGGGGTGTCTCTTCCCATTATCCTATTTATGGGAGAGACACATAATACGTTTTACGAGTGTAATCCGTGCGAGGAGGAGAAGGGATGCTACAGTATGCGAGAGACGTCGCTATTTCGTATGTTAAACGATTTGGCTACACTGACACCGATTGACATCCATGTCGAAACGAATCCGTCCATGATTCAGCCGTATGCGGGGGAGTTCGGAAAAGAAAGCGATGGGCTCGATCCCCCCGGTATATCACCGAGCACTGTGCGCAATATGTCAAAGCGACTCTATCCAACGTGTTTTGGGCCCAACAAGGGTGCGGACTGTGTGACTCCCTATCTACGGTTTCATTATGTCGATGCGCGTGTCTTTCATCATACGATCGAATTCTATACGATGGCACCAACCATGTTCACGCTTATGAAAATGGCAAATGCCTTGAAAAGAGGGGTGCAACAATCGAATCCGATCTCCTCGTATTTCCCGTCTTGGACACGTCGCAATCCACTGGCTGTGTATGCGCATGAGCTGGTCACGATGATTTTTAAAGGGCTATTGGTTCCGAAAGACACGCCGCAAGAGCTCTTCGAGCGAGTGTATGATCACCTGTTTCAAAGAATGGAAGATGTGTCGTTGAAGCAATCATCGATTCAGAAACAACTGCGGAAGCTTCCCGAGCGTTTTCAAGATAAAGCGTTTTGGATGACGGGTCTGCGAAATGCCTGGAGTGCAACGATATCTATCTATTTGGCCGATATAATGCCCTATTGGGAGGAATTACGGAAGGATGAAACGGAGAAGGAGCGGATGACCCTTCATCGGATTCTTACCAACATGATCGCATTGGATCAACTCGTAGAACATCTGGATGAAGAGGAATACCGGATATTGAACAAGCATATTGGTCATGTGATCTCGTTTTATATCAATTGTACAAATCATATTTTGGATATCTATTCCATCGCTCGAATGATCAAACCGCCGACGGGAGGTGTCGGGCCGACGTTCGTTCTCCATTTTGCGGGTATGAACCATTCGAAAATGATGTTTGTCTTTCTTCATTATCTGTTCCAGTACCAAAATGCGTTTATTGGTGGCGTAAAGGCAGGCGGGCCATCGTGTATTACGATAGATAGTCATATCCCTCTTCAGGAAATCATAATGGAACGCCATGCTGTGCGTTTTCCAGCAGGTGGGCCAGAGCTGGAGAGCTATCAACGGTGGGTACAACGCACCACTTCGATGGCCCAACAAAAAACGCTGAAACGCAAGGTGAATGCGATGAATGCGAAGAATGCGATGAATGCGAAGAATGCGACGAATGCCACAAAGAAGACGCATGCCAAAGCCCCTCGTTCCGCACAGGCGCAGGGTGGTCATAGACGCTATGCGATCTCGCGCAAGAGATAGGCCTGATACTCGCGCTCTTTCTCGGTGTGGGGGAGGTCGAAGCGATCCGCCCAGCGATGGAGGAGGTAGAAGTAGGTTTCGTAGAATGTCAGGGCATGATCCTGACCACTCTGGAGGAAGAACCACGGGGTTTCATACAGGAGCGCGTAGCGCGTGATCTTCGGGCTGCGGAAGCGGACACAGAAGAAGCAGCGGTCTTCCCTCTTATGATACCACTGGGCTTCGTAGTGGAGATCACAATGGTGACAGTAGTGGGGTGGTCGTAGGGTTTGGAGGCGGTAAGAGCCATGTTGTAGGGATTGGTACAGGGTCTGTTGGGTGGGGTCGGGTAAGGCACCCAAGAGGTCGGAGAGATCCATCGTTGTGCTGTGTTTGGTTGGCTGCTTTATGTCCCATCCATTTTTAGGTCTGGGTACGAGTGGTACTGTTGCTGTTTGTGTTGTCTGTGCCTGTGCGATGGTTTGAGCGTGGGAGGATGAAGGGGAACAGAAGACATGCGGCTGCGAGTGTGAGGAGGAAGAGGAAGTACGCGATGCCTACGCATTGTGATTGTCTGCGACATCCGCAGTGCCTGTAGGGGTGATAGCATGCGACGCATACGGTTTCTCTTCGGTGGGCGCGAGCCAGTCGCGTAAAGCCTGGGACATGCTGGAGTTCCGCGAGATCGGTGGGATCGAGAAAACCGAGGGTGTGATGAAGGGTGTCGTCGGGTATGTCTCTGATGTCTTGGAGGTGCTGTGACTCTTGAGAAATCATGTGGGATAGAGAGAGATGGAAGGTATTGAACGAGTCGTCAACACAGGAGTACGATACACACAAAGCAAGTACGTTCCTCGTGGCGAGTCACTGATGAGTAAAGTGCTGTCAGTGGCTTATATTGTGGTGTATACGGCGGTGGTATGGTTGCTGACCGAATACCTGATGCGTGGGAAGGTGACGCGGTGGCTGTACATGGGCACGGTGGCGATGACGGTGGCGTTTGTGTACTCTGGGGTGGTGGATGAGAGGCACTTAGGGGCGTAGCCGGCACTGTCGTGACGGCGAAGCTCCTTAGAGCGAGCGACAGCGGAGCACTTCGGGGCGTAGCCGGCACTGTCGTGACGGCGAAGCTCCTTAGAGCGAGCGACAGCGGAGCACTTCGGGGCGTAGCCGGCACTGTCGTGACGGCGAAGCTCCTTAGAGCGAGCGACAGCGGAGCACTTCGGGGCGTAGCCGGCACTGTCGTGACGGCGAAGCTCCTTAGAGCGAGCGACAGCGGAGCACTTCGGGGCGTAAGCGAGACCCAGAAGAATCCGGCGCCTTTAAGTAGTCTGGTGTCCGATGCGTGACCTTCTCGATACCCACATGATCCTGTCGCTGTTTCACATTGTCTTTGTGGTGCCTCTCCTGCTCTTTGTCGGCTTCCAGCGTTCCGATACGCCCCAGTGGGTCTATGCATCGCTGCTGTCGATCGGTGCGGTGGTGGTGGCGTATCATGGGGCTCGAGTGGTTCAACGGTTTGGTCGTTCGCCGTTTGTATGGGTCAACTGGATTCACTTGCTGGTAGTGGGGCCTCTGTTGTGCGCCGTGGGCTGGTGGGGTCGTGAAACACCCCGATGGGGCTATGAACTGCTGTTGATGCTGGCGTTTGGCGCGGGTGGGTACCACTTGTATCAACTGGTGAAGGGGTTGGAGGCTTTCCCTGAGGGGGTGAGGGACCTCGCTACGATGGGTGGCGGGCGGGAGCCCCTGTACCGACATTAAAGCAACCTCCACTTAAAGAGCCGCAAAAAAATGGATGGCAGCGGGTTTGACGTCTGGTGGGATGTCACAAGTGGAGGAAATGGACGAGTGCAATGAATGTGTGGATTACGTACGGACGGTCGCAGACGGGGAGATGTGGCGCTGTGTCGGCTGTGGAATGGAGGAGGCGACGATCTATCTCGGGAAGCGAGAAGGTGTCTTCTTGTGGCACCGTTACGAACTCTCCTGTGGCCATCAATGTCATGAGCGATGCTATCGACGGTGGTGCCTGGTCGAGGGGTCGGTGGGCTGTCCGATCTGTGGGGTACTGACAAAACGGGTTGAGAACCAGTATTGTCGGTACTGTGATGACTGGGGACACGCTCGCGGGTCATGTCCTCGACTGCGACTGGGGAACTATATAAAGGGGTCTCGGGACTTTCGGGACTCTGATGAAAAAGGGGGCTAACTAGGCATTCAACAACTGCTGTAACTGGGCGTACTTGGGGGTAGTCTGGTCAAAGGTGATGCAGTTTTTAATGTGATAGTAAAACGACGTGGTGGACTGGAATTCGCTTTGACAATGGAGGCACGCATACACGCGACGATCCGGCAAGATACGCAGGAGGGGAGTGATCTCTTCTTGAAAATGTACACGGAGACAATGGATAACACAGTTGCCCTTGGTGTGGGCTTGGAAGTCGCATCCCGGTATGGGACAGGAGAAAGCGGGTGGTTGGATGTCGACCTCGGCATGTTTGGTGCGGAGATGGAGATCGAGCGTTTGCTTCTGGAGAAAGGTCTTATGGCACGTGGGACAGGTGTGATTGGGGGCGTCGGGTCCTTCGAGGTGCTTCTTCATATGGTAGTGCATCGAGTTCTGGCGCTGCATAATGATTCCGCAGGTGGGGCACTGAAAACGACCGTCGGGTGTACGATGATATGTCAAGGAGGGCTTGCGGAGGGGCTCTGTCGCTGTCGCTGCTTCCGTAACATTCCGTGACATAGGTACGAGTTCAACTTTTTTTCGGATGATAGGGCACCGTAAGGCGGGGTTTAGGTCGATAAAAAATGCGAGGCTCCTGGGTGCTCTATGGGGCGTTTGGTGTGGTGATGGGGAGTGTGCTCGCGGCGGTGTGGGCGATAGTATATATCGTCTTATGGGTCGTGAGGGCGTTTTACCGTCCCGAAGGGCCGTTTCACAGTCCCGCAGGGCCGTTTCACAGTCCCGAAGGGCCGTTTCACAGGTGCGTCATACCCGAAATGAGATCCGATACCTCGTCGTCGCCCGCCTCGTCCACGTATTCGGCTTCATAATAAGCCCACAGGGCTTGAATCGCATGGAGGACACCGTCATAGACTTCGAGGTCAAAGACAGGGCCCACTGCCCACTCGTCGATGAGATGCTGAAGAGCGCGTTTGATCTCGGTGGCCTGGTGGGCCAGTGGCGCGTTATCGAGATGGTAGCGGTGCGCGAGGTCGATCCAGTTCAGCTCCGAATACTGGTAGATCTTGAAGAAGCGCGTTTCGAACCATTCATAGCTAGGCTGAACACCGTGCTCTTGAATGTGCTCCGATTCGTAGCAGAGAAGCTCGAGCTGGCGCACTTCGGTGTGCTGTTGGAGCTCTTCGAGTTGCATTTCGGTGGACGAGTCAATCGAGTGGAGGGCATCCGTGGAGTCAGGGCAAGGCTGTCCGTGTTCGTCAATGGGGTCGGCGGGGGTCTCTGACATATCATAGGGCGTCGGTGGGCGATACGAGTCTTCCGCGTCTTCGTCTTCGTCGATACAGTCAACACAGTCCATGTCTTCTTCAAAGTGGACGGAGGCTGTCGGTGCAGTCGAGTAAGAGGCTCGGGCGTAGCTCATGGTATCGGATGGTCTCGGGCAAGGAACGGTAAGAGGTTCTTGATGGTATCTTAAAAAAGACGGGGGATCGATTTTTTTCCGTCTGTCGACTGTCCGCCTGTCTGGCTGCCTGCGATTACCACCAGGCCAGAAAGGGCGCAGGGAGACCCTCGAGATGGCGCGGGAGCAGGAGGGTGCGCAAGTGATCCATACGGCTCAGAAGCAGACAGAAGGTGGCGAGATCGAAGGGCTTCTCGAGGAGTGTGCGGATGCTCTTGGCGTAGCCGGCGAGCTCAGGGGTGTCGGATGCGGTTTCTAAGTGCGTCTCAAGCGCTGGCCAGGGAAGCGCACGGAGCTCGTCGAGCAGGGCGAGGCGGGGAGCGAGCCAGGTGTCGTACAGAGGGAGCTGCGCCATCTGATGGTTCTTGGCATCGTTGTAGAAGAGCGCAAGGCGTTTGGGGCCCGTTGTCTGGTGGAGCTGTTGCTCGAGATCATAGATCGGGTCATGCGGGTTGGGGTAAATCGAGTCTTGGACGAAGCGGAACATGGTTGGTATGTTGGAGGGTGTCTGGTTGCTGTCTGGTTGTCTGGCCCGTCGATTTTTTTCTTAGAGGTATCAAAAAATCTCTAGTGGGTATAGAAATCAAATGGCGGCTACGAAGAAAATGAAGACTGTGGGCTCGAAGAGGATGGTCTGGGCCCGCACAGCAGATCATACTTCATCGGGGCTCAAACGAAAGGATCTCATGATGACCAAGCGCGGTCGCATTGTCTCTAAGAAGCAGCATGCGGCGGGAAAGAGAGCGCTGAAATATTTGTATTCGAAAGGTTACAAGCCCCAACGCGGTCAGTTCACCTTGATGCGAAAGTCAATGGTGGATGGACGTCGCAAGTCGAAGAAGGTGAAGAAGTAAGCATGCTTAGGCCGCCCTTCGGGCTGTAAAATCGATCTCCTCCTCTTCTTCAAAAGATGACGAGATACAGTCAATACAAGATGCGACTCCACCACACTCATCACGGTGCCGAAGCGACCGCATGGCTCGAAGAAGGAGAGTGTACGGTTATGTCCGTGGTCTCCACCGAGTCAGGAAAGGGGTACGCGACCGTGGCGCTTCATCGGCTGCTGGAACACGCGGTGTTGTTAGGGGCTCATAAAGTGGTGGTGGACAATGTCACCGATGATCCGGCTCGTGCGGCGCGAGGGTTGTACCGGCTGTTCCAGTGGGTCGCAGAAGGTCGAGGGCCCGAAATGGTTCTGTGGGTGGGCGCTGGGACACTGGAGCAGATCAGAGACGTCGCAAATCATCCACGACGCGGCGATAGAGCGTATGACGACGGTGCTCCTCGAGGCGATACGTGATGTCGTAGGACGCTGACCATCGGATCGGTGACGCAAAGACGCGATGGGTCGAGACGCTTTGGAGATGATGGCGGAAGGTGCGGAACGCAGCACCCTCTTCTTCCTTGGCCATGTCCTTACCCCAGAGAATCCATGTCTTTCGATCCTTTTTATGCTGTGTGATGATATAAAGGCCCTCCGGTGCCGGCCAGGTTGCGCCGAGATGGACGATGGGTTGTGATGTTGTTTTGAGCTCGATGGGCAGGGTGGTCTGTGGTGTGGTCATCTCGAAGTCGGGCCAGCGTTGGGTGCCGTTGGGGTGTCGGTGGTAGCTGGCGTGGTTTCCACGGGATTTGCTTGGAAAGATCCCATGAAGCCATAACAGACGTTCAAAGGAGCGTTCGTGTTCATCAGCGGAGCCTCGGAGGAGCGTGGGATGACGGTACAGACGGTCGAGGAGGGTGGCGAGACGGTGGAAGAGGGCCATTGTGTCTTGGGGGTTGGGGGGGGGGTTTGGGGGGTTGGGGGGGTTAGTGGGATTAGTCTCCCCGTGGCTTAAACTGTTCCGCCAAGCACTGGAAGAGTTCGGAGAGATGGTGGGGCGGGAATCCGTCATGTGAGGCGGCGACGGGGTCATACCAGTACAAGGCTCCCTGTGCCTTCTCGTCCACTCGTGTCCATGCGAGGCCCGCCTTTGCCATTCGCAACTCCTGTAAAATCTCTTTGTGTTGCGCGAGGGTGTACGTGGCTCGGTAGGCCGCTTGGAGGATGCGATGGGCGGTTTCTCGATACGTGACGTGATCATCATCCATCGGGGCGAAGAAGATGGCATCGTAGGGCTGGAGACGGATCACGGGATGGGAGGTGATATGCAGGAGGGTCGTATGGGCAGGGAGCTTTTGCCATAAGCCGTCGGGTATGGAGAGGTCTTCGATAGTGACGAGGAGAGGTTTTGGGGCGTAGGTGATGTACGTCAGGATCAGTGTCCAGTCTTGGCCATCCTTGGGGTGGAAGGTGGCGTCGTAGGCGGGCACGACGGACGCGGCGAGCGGGAGGAGCTTGGTAGAGACGCGGATGGCTTTGCGGAAGGGCTCGCGGAGGCGGTGGATCCACTCGGACCAGGGAGGGTGTTGCTGCTGTTGCCCGTATCGCTGGGGAAGCGCATAGAGGATCTTCGCGCCGTGTAGGGGCGTTTGGAACGCTTCGAGCTGGATGGTTTCCATCTGGTCTTTAGGTGCCTTGTGATCCTTTAAATGGCTTGTGGAGTCGCGTAGGGTTTAAGTGGTACCTTAGGTTAGAATGCTTTCCCTTCCTGTTCTCTTGAAAACCGCGGCGGTGCTCGTACTCGCGGACCTTATCTGGCTGGCCACCGGTGGTATCTGGGCGCGATGGCTCGCGGAGCGTATCCAAGGCGAGGGGCTCGAGATTCGCTATGGAGCGGCGGCGGTGGTGTACTTGTTCTTGGCGTACTTGCTTCTAGAAACTCGATCCTACAAGCAAGCCTTTTTGTACGGCCTGTGTGTCTATGGTGTCTACGACTTTACGACGCTGGCGATCTTTCGAGGATACGACTGGCGCTTTGCGATCGCGGACACGCTGTGGGGTGGTGTGCTCTTTGTCTTTGCGCGGTACTTGCTGAAACGCGTCTTTTAAGAGATCAGCGACGCATAGGAAAGCACAGGCATGGCTGTTGTTGCTTCTGCTGGAGGTCCGCAAAGGCCTCGATCAGGCGCAGAACCAGTGTAAGGAGGGTCAGGACAAGGATCATGCGCGGGAGGGGATCGGTGACGCGCAGCGGGGGCTCGTGGTCGGGCTCGTCTTCTGATTCTGATGCGGCTGATGCGTCTGATTCTTCTTCCTTCTCTGGTTCCGGTGTGTCCTCTTCTGAATCAGATACCAGTGGGGGGAGATCATCGTCCGACTGTGACTCCGACTGTGACTCCTGCGACTCCGACTGTGACTCCTGCGACTCGGACACGGGAGGGGAATCATAACCAGTAGGAGGATCTGACGGCTCCGTAAACGTGCGGAGCTCTTGCCATTGAAATGCCTCCTCCCTATCCTGTTCCGAGTCGGAAGGAACTTCGGTCGTTACATGATATTCCGTCGCCAGGGCGGGTGAATCGGTGTCTGATGCGTCTGATGCGGTGCGAGATGGCGGAGGGGCGGAAGACAGCTCGGGAGATTCCATGGCGGTTGTGCTTGTTGCCTGTGTGTGTTCAAGGTGATTTAAGTACTGTTGTGTGGTTGGTATAAAAATGGAGAGCAGGACAGGGCTCAGAGGGATTGTTAGGACAAAGAGCTCCATGTACTGTACTACGGGTGTGATTGATTTGGCGGCTCTTTCTGCGCTTGGGCCAGTGGGTAAAAAAGTGGTCGTACCCGTGGCGGGCTGTACACTCTATGTGGGTGCTCGGATGGCCGATGGCCGACCCGTAGAAGAGGGATGGAAATGGCAGGAGGCGAAGCGTCTCGGGCTTCCGATTGTCATGGTGACTCGTGTGGGTACAGCGGTAGCGGCCGCCGCTATCAAAGAGCCCTGGGTGACAAAGTACCGCCCTCGAACCCTCGATGACGTCATCGGGCATCGTACCGAGATTCAGGGGCTTCGGAGATGGATTCAACACTGGGGCGCAGCACAGCGCGCCGTTCTGATCACCGGCCCTCCTGGCATTGGAAAGACGACGGTGGTCCATCTCCTGGCTCGAGAAGCCGGATACGCCGTAGCCGAGTACAATGCGAGCGACGAGCGCACCGTCGGGCGGCTTCGGGCGTGTATGGGCATGGGAATGCGTCGACTGCGTCGGGAAATGGTGGTGATGGACGAAGTGGATGGCATGCCCGAGCGTGGCGGGATGGCGGAACTGGTTTCGATCATCGAGCGGTCGACGGTGCCCGTCTTCTGTATTGCGAACGATCGCTCGAAAGTGGCTCCACTGGTTCGAGTATGCGAGGTAGTGCAGTTTTCGAGGCCGATGAAGGGTGTGATTGCGGCGGCGCTCGAGCGCGTGGCTCGCTTGGAAGGGTTGACGGTGACACGGGCAGAGATCGAAGGAATGTGCGAGCGCAACGGGAATGATGTGCGCGCCGTTTTGAATGCTTTGGAATTTGGAGCGGCGGCAAAAGCCAGTGACAAAGACGCCGTGTTGCGTATGGATGCGTTTTCGATTGCGCCGCGTGTCTTTGCGTCCCCCTTTGCGGAGAGCATGGAGCTGGTGTTTGCCGATGACTTGATCCCTCTAATGGTCCAAGAAGCCTACGTACACGCGGGTCGGGATCAGATGGACGATGTGGCCTTGGCAGCGGATGATTTGAGTCGAGGAGAGATGTACCGGCGAATGGTGTACCAACGGGGCGATTGGTCGCTTGCGAATGTGGCAGCGGCGGCAGCGGTGTCGGCGGCGCGGACGGTCACGGGTAGGCTACCCTTTCAGATCTTTCCCCAGGTGCTCGGTCGCGGCTCGAAACAGCGCAAACACGCCGGATGGTTGGCGGATATGGCTCGGCGGAGCGGAGGCGGCGGTTGCGCCGCATCGTTCCGTCTCGATCGCATGGAATGTCTCGGGATTCGGGCACGGTCGATGTGGTCCTCTCCAAAGGGAATGGTGGCATGGATGGAGGGGGTAGGGGTGACGCGTGACGACTTGGAAGCGATGGAAGCCATGTCGTTTGGAAAGTGGGCCGTTGAGACGAAGGCGCGTGCGGCGCTGACTCGGGAGTGGAAGAAGGTGCATCCTGCGGAGGTGAAGCGCGTGCGCGGGGCGGGTTCCGTTGATTCCGACGAGGACGAGGAGGCTGAGGAGGCAGAGGCCAGTTAAAAGAACGGGTCGTATGCCCATTGGAGCAGCGCTTGACGTTGGACGGGGCGACACTGGAGATCGCCTTTTTTACAGTTCTTCTGTACTTGCGCCAAGTGTCGCTTGAAGGCGCGCCACCGCTGGATTTGGACCGCATCGAGCTCGGGGAGGCGTCGACCGAGAGTATAGCGGCAGTACCATTCGAACCATCCGCGGCGGTCGGGGTTTTGGTCAGGGTCGGAGAGGAGAGCGTGGCGAGCAGGTGGCGGGCTGTCCGCATTAGAGGGGATCCATCCCTTCTCCTGCCACTCGCCCAGTGAAAGACGCGACTTGACGCCGAAGGCGTTCAGGCTGGGATCGGGACCCTGTGGAGACAGTTTGCCTTTTCGGAGGGCGGGGAGAAACCACTCTTTTGGATACTCGAGAAGGGCGTCGTTCAGGTACTTTCCTTCAAAGACGCCGAGGGCGAGGAGTTCGGCGGGTGTGTACGCGGGGTCGAAGTCGGGGTCGAAGTCCTTACCGGGTGCGGCGGTTAGGGTGTACTGGTAGCCTTGTTGTATTCGATTATGGACGCGAACGGTTGTACCCTTCTTGTAAGCACTCTGTGGGTTGCCCTTCCGTTCCAGCAGTCGGAGCATGTCCTCGGGGTCTTTCAATCGGAGGGCTTTGGGATCTTTGAAGTGCATTCTTTGTTGCTGTGCTGCTGTGCTGCTGTGTACAGGGTATAAAATCGAAGGGTTGATACGTTTCCTAAACGGCTAGATACCATGTCGACGACACAGAAACGCTACGCTCCTCCCGCTCCCGCTCCTCTGCCCGACGATTACGACGACTTCTATGCGAGTCTGACGGAAGCGGAGCGGGAGCTCGATGCGCTGGCGAAGGAATTGCTCGGATCGTCCTACATCATTCAGTGGACAAACATGTACATCAAGTGGCAAGCGAAGCAGCAGAAGGCGCAGGCGCAGCAGCAGGGAGGACAGTCGCAGCAGCAGTCACAAGGGACCTAAAGGCCGTATGGTCGATGGACTCGGGAGGAAATGGATGATTCAGGAGGGCGTGTTCGAGGGCGAGGGCGGCGACGTGTTCTTCAGGGTTTTGGAGGGTGTTGAGGGGCGTGATCGTAAAGATGCTTCGGAGATAGTGGGTGATGGAGGGATATCCGAGGACTCGCAAGTATTCCTTTTTCCAGTGGGTGAAGAAGGGGCTCCGTCGTTGTCCGGCGAATGCGTGACGGCTGACAAGAGTGGTAGGATGGGGGAGAGGCTGGAGAGGCTGGAGAGACAAGACGGCTACTTCTTTGTTGAAATGGAGCGGCCCGTGGAGGGCGGTGGTGGATTCGAGCCATACGCCACCATGTTCCTCGATCGCATGGAGTGCGACCACGTCCTCCCAGCGCTCGGTAGTGCGCAACGGGCCCGCATTGTCCCAGTGGGGGAGATCACGGAGGTAGCCATGAACGGTGTCGGGGGTGAGGATACGGATCGACCAGGTAGGGTGATGGGTGCGCCAGGTGTCGAGGGCGTGACGTTGCTCGGGCGTGGCCGGATGGGCGTGATAGGTCCAGAGGATGGGGGGGATGTGTTGGATAGGGCAATCAAGGTCTTTCTTTGTTTTGTAGTCTCGGTGCGCATAGAGGCCGTAAAGAACACTGGGTATCGTGAAGAACAATAGAACGATAAAGAGCGTGTGTGTGATATGGGCGACAATCATCTTTTTATCAGGTTAGGAAAGAGGCGCTGATGTCTGCGAGCTGTGTTGGTTCTGTCGCTCGCATGCGCGTGGGTATACTGTATCGCTCGGCAGGTCGCATTGAATCCGTTCGATGGCCCGAGATGTATTCAGGTGGGCCGTGGCCTGAGTGGCCTTCAGGTCACATGGAAGAGGTAAGGGCGTGGATCGAGCGAGAGTCAGGGGTGTCCTCCGATCGCTGGAACACGGATACCAGTTACTTGGCGTACTTCTATCGAGCACTACAGGAAGGTACAGAGTTCTACGTCTTGTGGGAGCCGGGTGTCGGATGGAGAGGCGGTGGGACCACATGGGACACATACATCAAAGGAAAGCTCCTGCCGTGGTCCGACGTCGTTGTGATCATGGAGTCATGGTACGACAGTTTAAAGAGTCTGGTGAATGGTGGGGGGAGAGATGTCTGCAGTGGACCAGGATTCGAATCGTGAAGCGTCTCGGAGTAAGAAGGTGCTATCCGACGGCGTGGGCTTCGTGGAACTCTTGGAGGTGTTTGGTGACGACTTGACGGTCGTGAACGCGGCGCGCGTGTCCTTTGATAAGGAATCACTGGAGATGACGGAAGCGGATCAGCGTCTGATTCGCTACCTTGCAGCACATGAGCACGTTTCGCCGTTCTTCCATCCGCAGGTTCGGCTGCGCATCAAGATGCCCATCTTTGTGGCGCGGGAGTGGTTTCGTTCGACGATTGGTACGGCTCGTAATGAGGTTAGTCGTCGTTATGTGAACTCGGTGCCCGAGTGTTGGTTCCCTGCCGCGGAGGATTTACGGGAGCGCGATGCGAAGCTGAAACAGGGTTCGAAGGCGACGGCCGTGGCGGGGGCTGCAGTACTGGCGGAGCGCGTGGCGGAGCAGATGCGTCAGGCGGTGGCGTGCTATGAAGAGCTGTTAGCGCTGGGTGTGGCGCCCGAGGTGGCCCGTGCCGTATTGCCACAGAGCATGTACACGGAGTTCATCGAGACTGCGTCATTGGCCGCGGTGGCGCGCATCTGTCACTTGCGATTGGGTGCGGGGGCTCAGAAGGAGATTCAGGCGTATGCGGATGCGTTGTCGTCGCTGATGGCGGAGGCGTTTCCTGTGTCGTGGGCTGCTCTTAGGCGCGTGGATGAGTCGTGATAGGGTTGTATCGGGCGCTTGTGCCTCCACCGCGTAAAAAAGGGAGATAGAAAGTCTTCAGTGTATATACATTGTGTTAGTGTATATACACTAGATTGTAAAATGTGTGACAAACAAGGTGGAATCGATCCTCAAGAATGGAAGTCTTTTAACGATACAACGATCTACAAAGATGACTTGGCGTTTAAGGGTTCTGTGAAACATCTGCGAGAACGCTGTGTATCACATTTGATTGTGAATCGAACGCTAAAAACGGTACATCTCATAGTGAATTCTTCGGATGAGTTTCTTGCGTTTTCCAAAGGAATCATGGATCTCTTTGAATACAAATACGAGGTAAAAGAGTTTGTATGGGATTTCAAGTATTTGAAAATGGTGGGACTTTCTGAACTATCCAAACAGTGGAAGAATGATATCGGTAGCAAACTAAATTACGATCATTATGAAAGCAGATCATCATGGTTTGATGACACCTATCGAACGTATGTAGAACACTATTGTGAGTGGGAGCTATCTAAATCATTCATGGGGCGATATAGGGATTCAAAAGACGAAGCACCGAAGAATCCCATGATAAAAGAGTCATCTCCATTGTCGCCACTAGAAATCGGTGGCTATGATCCATCCATCTATTTAGATTCCTCGCTAACAGCTTCATTGTATGGTTCAACGGCTCTTCCCTCTCGATCGGATACTCGTATTCCTACCATTGTTCTTTTTGGTAAAGAGGAGAATGTAACTTGTGTGCTACAGGAGGGAGAATGCCAGTGGGCCGAACAATGGATCGGCGTCTTTCCATCATGGTCCATTGTAATTCGCTATGAAGGCTTGTATCGAGTCGCAAGCGATTCGTTAAGAGAGTATTTTCACATGCGCCCCTTTGAAGGAATCGAACAAGCCCAGGAAAATGTGAAAAGCTATGACTCCTTGTATCAACTGTCCAAGGAGGTGGACGCCATAGAAGCCGCCATTGAATCTTATTTCATGGAAACCCATGAAATATCAGAGGATCCTCGAAAGATGATGCGTGCATCTGTCTTACAAGAACGCATTGAGACTGGATTATTGTCACTGGCATATGGAGACATTTCGTCTCGATCACTGATTGAAACTGCCATAAGAGATAGTATTAAATTCCGTAAGACTCTTTCAACGGTATTATTGAATATGGGGCTTAATAAGAAGCGTTTGAGTGATGGTATTTATTACTATGGTATTGAGCCTCGTGAAGTGAAACAAAATGATACGGTTGCGGAATGGGAGAAACAAATGCTCGATCGAGGATGGAGCGGAAGGGCGGGGGCATCCTTACCCTAAGTCCGCGCTATCACTGGGGGCGAACAGGGACAGTGATAAACCGATAGAACTCCTTTCTTGATTGAGCCCTCTTCTTCCCTCGACGGCCTCCCTTCCGTGTCTGGGGCGCTTTCCTGGCCTGTAGCACTGTCAGGACATCGTTGAGGAGGCTGTGAATGTCATAGGGACAGGGTACAGCAGGGTCCTTGGTGGCTCGGTACTGGTTCAGTTGTTCGTAGGCGGGTCGGAGGGGTGTGGAGGCGGGGAGGGCACTAGCCTGGACCAGGGCGCGAATGAAGCGCCCAAAGTACTTGACGCCTTTTTTACTACACGGTGTATCTCGGGGATGATAGTGCTCGAGATAGCCGAATTGTTCGATGGCCGACAAGAGGAATCCAAAACGATCAATGCCCACGCGGGCGTTAGAGGCGAACCAGGCGCGGGGGAGGCCTTCTTGTGAATTGGCCTTCGTCTTCTTCTGTTCCCATTCCACGACATGGACGGCGGTGGACGGGAGAACGTAACTTTCGGCGCGGTGGATGTTGGCGAGGGCGAGGGCGGTGAAGAGGTCGAAGGCGCGTTCGGCGGCGTTGGGTCCGAGAGTCGCGTTGTTGCTCTGGAGTCCCTGGGGTGTCTCGAGGAGTCGGAGGGTGGCGGTGGTGGATTCAATGCGTTGGAGCTGCTGGTAAAAGACTTCGCGATTCAGGACGCCGTTGGGGGCTGTTTGTCTCCAGAAGGTGTATGCTTGTGCCACGAGGGCGCGGAGGGCTTGATTGATCCACTGGGGGTTGGGGTTGGCCTTTAGGGCTTTCAGTGCGTGGGTGAGGAGGGCGACGACGATGGGATGAACATGCGGGGGTTGGGCTGCGACTTGGCCCGTCGAGCGGAAGTAGCTGACAAGGGCGTACTTTAGGAGAAGCAGGCGCTGCTGAGGGTTCCAGCGATGGCTGTTCGCAAAGACGGAGCGGAGAAAGCGAAAGTCTCCGTAAAACTCGACATCCCAGCAGCGTATAGGGATACCGTGGGTGTCGGTTAGAGTGCGGTAGAGGTCTTCGAGACGGGCGATGACATAGGACGCGTGGGGGCCTTGGATCGTGATATCGATGTCACTGGTAAGCTCGGAGCTCCCGACGATGGTGAAGGAGTGCTGTTCGAGGCGGAACGTGGGGGGTCGGATGCGGATGGAGGGCTGTTCCTGCTGCTGTTCCTGTTGCTGCTCTTGCTGCTCTTGCTGTGCCAAAAAGAGAATCGTCATGCCGAATACGTATTCTCGAAAGCGCCACAGGACGGGTTGGAGCGGAGGGGATAGAGCAGCGAGGGCTTGACCCCAGAGATAGTCGCAGGGAGGGAGAGGGAGGCCGAGCTCGTTGGCGATCGTCTGGAAGTGGGTAGCGAGGGCGTCGATGGTTTGTGCGTCGGTGGCGGTGGCTTCGGGGAGCTGGGGAAGTTCGTCGAGAGGAAACGCTGCGATCTTGTTTGTGTAGTAACCATTTACACCCTCGTAGGTAAAGGGACGGTCGATCTTCCAGGCCATTGGAGGGGGCTCTACTTATACGGTGGGATTGCGATGACGACGGCATACCGGTTCATAGGACTCTGCACCCCCAATACAGATTACGGTGGGATCGGGTGTCACTCGGCGACTGTAGATCGCGGGCGTTCCATCACGACAATGGACACAGAGGGCTGACAAGCGCATAACCTTCTCGGCGTGCGGTATCAAACGTAGCATGTCTCCAAAGGGTTCACGATCGGATGTTCCATCCAGTCCTGCGACCACGACATCGACGCCCTCGTCGGCCCATTGCGTAACGATCATCAAATCGGGGAAGAACTGGCCTTCATCGATGGCGATCATGTCATAGTCTTTCCAGGGTATGTCGGAGAGGTGGTTGACGGTCATGGCGGGCTCTTTTACGTGGTCGTGTGTGATGACGGCCTGTTCTTGTGTATAGCGCTGATCCAGTGCATGATGAATCACGAGAACACGACGACCGATCGAGCGCCAACGGCGTACCTGTCGAACCAGTTCGGTGGTCTTTTGCGCAAACATACAGCCTAGGATGACGGTGAGGGACATGGGGGGAACAAAGTAACCCATACCCCTCCCTTTAGGCTCTATGGAGGCACTTCGCGCCCGATACAGCCCAAAGTGGGGCGCAGGACCACGCGCACACCCCGTCTTTAAGTGCTTTGTGGGAGGGGGCATGTACCGCAGCTACGCTGCGGTAGCGTGGTCCTGCGGCCCACTTAGGGGGCGGAGCCCCCCGTCTTTAAGTGCTTTGTGGGGGCCCCCCTTTAAGTGCCCTTAGAGAAGGGGGTATGTACGCGTGGTCCTGCGGCCCACTTAGGGGGGCGCGCAGTGCCCCCCCCCCCTTTAAGTGCCCTGTAGCCGCTATCGCTGTGCCCTGTAGATTCCTATAGTGCCCCTAAGGTAGAAACGGAATGCACAACCGCAACTTTAGCGCCTCCGCGATTACGCAGCGTCGCATGGAGAAAGCGGTGGCGGGCTCTTACTTTCGCGGGTTGGGGCCCGTAAAGGACAGCTCGCTGTTGCAGCAAGCTCGTGGGGGGCACATGACCCAGTACATGATGTATACAGGGTCCTGTATCGGTGTGTCTCCCGGTTGTCCATGTGACGAGGTGAATGCATCCACGGTTTCAGGGGGATTCGTGCCGACCTTGCCAGGCGCTGTCTCGGGTATTACATACACTGTGGGTTCCATTACGGTGTCCTGGCGTGCCCCTACGGAAGGTACGGGACCCTTTCGCTATCGCGTTACGCCTTACAAGAATGGTGTGGCAGGAGAGGCACGGGAGACGCGGGAGCTCTGGGCACGCTTTGATGCGGTCGAAGAGGGTGCCATTTACACGTTTACGGTGTGCGCGATGAACGACTTTGGTTCGGGTCCTGAGGTTCCAGCGACGGATACAGTGGTCGCCCCGCCGCGTGCGATTTCCGATGCGCTTTCCGGCTCGGGAGTGATAACGGATCCGGCGACGGGTGTGCGCTACATGGTGTCGTGTGGTGTGGAAGCGGTGTTAGAATGGTGTCGCTCGAAAGCGCTCGGTCCGACCGTGGGCTCGCGACTGTTGTACTTGTTCGCCGTGTCGATGGCGGGCGCGTGGAACTGGGTGACGGAAGAGGTGTACCTTGCTGGAGAGGTGGATGGCTGGGCGTGGTCGAAGGGTCCGGTTCTTACCGCTCGTCAGGTGATTTGTTGGATGGCGACGGCGATGGATGCGATCCTCGTGGGACTGCTCGGCGAGTATCATTCGCTCTTCCCCTTCTCGGAGCCACACGTCGCGGAAGTTCAGGCGGCGGGGGCGTGGTCGACGTGGTTTAGCGCATGGCTTGCTTGGAAGAACGGCAGGATGGGAGATGGCTCGGAGGCGGCCCGGACGACGCAACCGACGCGGGCAAATGCTTCCAAGACGCTGGTGGTCGATGGTGTGACGGTGAACGACATTGCTTCGTGGCCCGCGCCTGGCGAGTGGACAGCGTTGGCGGTGGGAGGCCGACGACAGTCGTACTTGACCTATTTGTGGCGCTCGGTACGCTCCACGTGTTTGACGGAGGAGGATGAGGCGGCGGTCGTGGCGGGGGTAGTACCAGTCGTTGGGGCGGAGCGAGACGCAGAAGTCGATGATGTGCTCGCGCTGACGAGTGTGTTGACGGACGAGCAGAAGATTGTGGCCGAATTCTGGGCCGGTGGGCCGACAACGGTTTCTCCACCGTTGGTCATGGCATGGTGGTGGAAGGAGTTCATGTGGTCTAGCGCAGCGGTGGGAACGGCAAGCACGTGCGTCTACTCGTTACTGGATCTCGCGGTTCATTTGTTTGAATGTGGGCGCATGGTATGGGGTATGAAGGCGGCGTACTTCCAGGCGCGTCCGATTCAGGAGATTCGTCGGCGCTATGTCGGTCAAGCGGTGGCATCGTGGGAGGGCGTAGTCGATGGTTCCCAGTGGCGCCCGTATCAAGAAGCGTCGTTTGTTTCTCCACCATTTGCGGACTTCCCTTCGGGTCATAGCGGTTTCTCGCAGGCGTTCGCGCTTGTCATGGAGAAGTGGTTCGGGGCTGTCGTGCCCTCAGTGGCCCATCGCTACAAAGGAATGTCTGCCGTGGCTCCATTGTTCTCGGAGGATCAGGCGGATGTCTTTGGACAGATGGTAGTGGGTGCGGGGTCGTCGACGATTCAGTCGGCGGTTCCTTCGGCGCCAGTCACGCTGGCGTTTGCTCGGTGGCAAGACATGGCCGATTCCGCGGGCTTGTCTCGTCTCTATGGTGGCATTCATTGTATGTCGGCGCATGTCAGGTCGCGTCAGTTGGTTCAGCAACTTCATTCGGTGCTCGAGTCGCGGTGGGGGATCGCGACGGTGGGGGCTGTGCCTGTTGCGCCTGTTGCGCCCGTGGAATCCTCCGAGCCTTCGGAGCCTGTTGCGCCTTCAGATCCAGTAGAGCCCGTTGCGCCTGTTGCGCCTGTCGAGCCCGTTGCGCCTGTGGAGCCCGTTGCGCCTGTGGAGCCCGTTGCGCCTGTGGAGCCCGTTGCGCCTGTGGAGCCCGTTGCGCCTGTGGAGCCCGTTGCGCCTGTGGAGCCCGTTGCGCCTGTCGAGCCCTCCGAGCCTTTAAGTCCCTCCGAGCCTGTTGCGCCTGTAGAGCCCTCCGAGCCTTTAAGTCCCTCCGAGCCCGTTGCGCCTGTGCCCGTGGAGCCCGCCGTTCCTGTACCCGCCCCCTACGTTATCCAATACCGTTACGTATCCGCCACGCCTTCGGCGACCGTTCAGGCGCTATTAGAGGAAGCCGCAAATTGGTTGACGCGCATGGTGTACTCTCCAGGTTGTCGCCTGTCCTCGGTCAGCTTGGAAGCCGACATGATCGTTGATGTGGACATCCAGACACTGGCGGCGGGCATCTTGGCTGGCGCTCGACCGACCGTATGGAATACCTCCGTGTCTCCTGCGATGCCGGTGCGCCAGTCCGTCACACTGAATGCGTCAGCGTTGACTTCGGGGTCATTGCTTGGCATGTGCCAGTTGAACGGCCAGTCGGTGGTCAAGTTGGTGCCCGTGATGATTCATGAACTGCTTCACGGTATGGGGATTGGCTCCTACTCCCAAACGGGCGATGTCGTCGGATGGGGTCATTTTCTGGATTCGACTAAGACATGGTACATCGGGCCGGCGGAATCAAAGGCCGTGGAGGCGTATCGGGCCGTGGTGGGCTCGGGGTCACGCATCGAACGCATCGAACGCATCCCCGTCGAAAACAGCTTCGGCGCCGGTACGGCGTATTCGCACTGGGAGGAGGGCCTAAAGGACGGTTTTGTTGGGGAAACGCGTACGTGGGATTATGGAGCGGGTCCCGTGGTACACCCTGCGCTACCCAATGAGATCATGACGGGTATTGCGGGCTCGGAGTTCTATGTGACGGGGCTGACGTTGGGCGCGTTGGCGGATTATGGCTATCCAGTGGGGGCGGAGTCGACGGCGGTGGTGGCGTATCCGCTCCCTTAGGGTCTATAAAGGGTGTTATAAGACAAGCGATCCGCACAAAAGGCGCAGCTTCTCCGAATGTGAAAACCACTTTCTCCAGTCGTCCATCCTGACCCATCCTTGTCGTATGGCAGCGGTGACAGTCTGTACCAAGCGCTGGTAGTCGGCTTTTGGGACGGTGCGATCTTGGTAAGCGGCGCAGTCGGCGGGGTCAACGAACAAGAGGGGTTGTTCTTTCCGGAGTCGAACCGCCTGATGAAAGGCGAACAACCATTCTCGGGCAGCGAGACGGAGGCCGGTACCCTGGAGATCTTTTAGAGGCGGTAGGGGATGGTCAGCGAGGTACTGGGTCGCATGGGCTTGGCAGTCGGGGCAGGGGAGAATGCGCGGGAGGTTCTGGAGCAGGTGATGAAGGTAGGCGGCTTGGTCCTTGTCAACGAGGGGAGAGCCCGAGGAGCCGAGGCGTTCGGCGAGGGCGTGGAGATACAGCCAGAGGGTCGGACCCCATTCCGCGGGAGCTTGGACAAGGAGAGGCGTCGGCTCGACGGCGCGCTTTCGACCACAGTTACAGGGCATCTAGTTAGCGTGCGAATCGTTTGGGAGGGTTTTTTTTCTACAGTGGCGGTAGAGATCCCTCGTAGCTCAATCGGTTAGAGCATCTCCCTCGTACGGCGTATGCCAACCTGGTGTAAGGAGAAGGTTTCCATGTTCGAGTCATGGCGAGGGATTTCTTCGTCTTTTTACAAGGTCAATGGTTGAACTGGTAAAAAGAATGGGTTTTGAAGGGGCTGTATCCGACTGTATCTATCTTAGATGTATTCAAGCACGCTCCTCACACGATCATCCAGTATACGAAGCTTGGCGAGCACCGCGTCGGCCATAAATGGTCGGATGGCTTTCAAGAGAATCTTCAGATGAACGGTGGGGTTGATGACCGTGATTTCTCGGAGGGTTTGGCCCGCGGGACCTTGGAGGATTTCCGCGATGCCCTGACCCGTCCGGAGTTCCATGATGTGATCCGTATCAAAGTTCGTGCCATCGAAGATCCACACCCACGGTTTCTGTCCGAGCTCGTTCAAGCGGTGTTGGTAGTGCTGGAGAATGACCTCGGCGGAGGGGGAGGGATGGACCTTGGCGGGATGGGTATAGAATACCACATGTGTCGCCTTGTCGGCCACCTTGCGCAGCACCACACTGGAGGGATCGGCGGCACAGAGGGCACAGGAGGCAGACATGTTCTATCCTAAAGGATGGAGGGTTTTAGGTTATCGTTGGACACGGACCGTGACTCCCGTGACTCCCGTGACTCCCGTGACTCTGACCAACAGAGCATACAATGTAACCACCAATCAATACACGTCATTCTACGGGGTAGAGAGGGATTTAAAGGCAGAAAGGAGCGGGGGAGGAGCGGAGGGAGCATGCTTTTACACTTTCTCGTCGGGGATTCGATTGAATTTGAAGGGACGTGGGAAGAGACGGAAAGGATGGAGGAGGTGATTCGTGCCCATCTGGGGCTGGTAGAGCCATGGAGGTATTTGATTCATCTCTTACGAGACGAGGAGAGGACGGATGTGGTTCATGTCTGGGTCGATGATCGGGTCGGGGCGGAATCGTATCAAGACGTCGCACCGTTGCCCGTGGCGGTCTCAGCGGAGCGTCGGCGTCGGACGGTGTGGGTCGATGGGCCGCCTCTTGACATCCAGGGGAAGCGTCCTGCGGTGCCCTATCCCTGGAGTACGTGCTATATCGAGTACTTTCAAATCTATCATCCGGAGTTTTCGGATGGTGCGCTCTATACCGTCAAGTACTGGGAGCGTATCGAGGAGATTGAGCTCTATGACCCTACCGAGCTCGCGGTGGCGCGGATGACGTGTATCCGGCGACTGTGACTCCTGTGACTCATGTGACTCTAGTCACTCTTCTCCTGTGGGGTCGTAGGGAATACAGGGGACGCAGATCGGGACGGATACACGACGATGTTTTCGAGAACGATGTCTCTTGTCTCTCTTGCCTCTCTTGTGTTTGTGTGGAGGGGAGGCAGGGGAGGCAGTGGTGCCAGTGACAGCGCCCGTTGACGATTGCGCTCTAGCGCCGCATCGATCTGTTTGTCGACTTCCTGGCGTATGGCCTGTTCCATCTGCGGCGACCAGAGTTCTTTTAAGGCATTCTTCTTGTGTTTCAGCATCAGCGCGGCGTCGACGGCGAGCTGTTTCAGGCGCATTTCCGAACTGTCAAACACGTGGGTGTGTTCCAGCGCCCCGCAGATATCGGGCTTCTTTAAGTCCCGAATGGTTCCAAACTTCTGATTGAAGCGCTGGATGGAGACTTCGGGGATGGGTGGGGCCTGTTCAATGAGGCGATCGAGATCGACGCGACACACTTTGAGAAAGTCGAGGGCGTCCATGCGCTCGTTGGGATGGAGGGCGAGCTCGATGGCGATCAGGCGCTGAAACTTTCCCCAGGCGATGGAGGCGACGCGGTGGGCCTCTTCCAGTTGCGCGTAGCGCAAATAGTTGCCGACGGTGGTCAGGAGCCCGGCGATCAAGGAGATCCCGCCAATCCCGAACGAGGCGTACTTTTTCGCCGTATCGTCTTGAAAGAGGGACTGAATGCCAAAGTTGGCCGTACCGCCGAGCGTTGAAAGGATGATGACGGGGAGATTGATCCAGAGCGATCGCTTATGATAGTGTTGCTCGGACTGGTCATGAATCCAGCGATAGCAGACGGAAATGTCGGACCACTCGGCCATCAGGCGCTCGTGTTCCTTTGACCACCCATTTAAAAAACGCCTGGGGGCGGGGGCGTCCTTTTGGGCTGTGGGGGCTGTTGCTGCTGTTGCTGTGGCTGCTGTGGCTGCTGTGGGGGCCAGTGTAGGGGAAGGTGGGGCTGTTCCTGCTGTTGCTGTTGCTGTTGTTCCTGTTGTTGCGGTAGACATCTACTCTTGGGGGTCTTTCTGTTGTGTCTGTTGTGTCTTCTGTATCGGTCGGCTCTTGGCCTTCGAGGCAAGACCGAGCTCGTATAGCGCCTTCATGTCCGCATCCTTGAGGGTGGGTAGCGTGGTGAGATCAAAGCCCTTCGGGAGCGACGCAAAGACCTTCTTTTTGGTGTTCGATCGCTTCATGAGATAGGGCCCATAGGGCCCCTCGCGGGCTTGGTAGTGCTGTGTTTCATGGAGAACGGCCTTTGGGGCCTGGTGGCGCTGATCGAAACGGGCTTGTGTGTCTTCGAGGGACTCGTCGGGCTGGAAAGGGATGCGTTGGCCTGCGGCTTCGAGATAGAGACCGAAGGGACCTGAACGGCGGTAGATGGGCTGGCCGTTCCACTGGCCGATGGGTTGTAGGTCCTGGGTCTTCTGTTGAAGGAAGAGGGTGGCGATGTCTTCGGTCAATTTCTCCCATGACACGCCTTCGGGCCAACCGTAGAAGATCGGGGGCTCGGGGGGCTGTTCACGGAGCAGGAGAGGGCCCTTTTTGGTTTGAACGGCTTTCAGGCCGTTGGAGAAGGTGCGTTGTTTGCTTTGTTGTTGCTGTGACTGCTGTGTGTTGAAGGTCTGATAACGCTCCTGATAAGCGCCCCATGTCTGGGTAAGGAGGGCCGTGGCGTCGGCGTGGCCGGCGGCGATCTGGTCGAGTTGGCGCTCCATCTCGGCGGTGAACGCGTAGCGAAAGAGATCATCAAAGCGTGGGGCGAGCCACTCCCAGACCGAGCGACCGAGGGCAGTCGGCTGGAGCTTGCGCTTTTCTCCGCCTCGCTGCTCCGTTTTCTGCGTTCGGAGAGGCGGCCACTGGTTCGGGGTAAGGGCGTGGTGGAGCGTGGTGAGGGGCGTCGCAGGGATGTCCTGGAGGGTCGCGTAGCCTTTCTCTTGAAGAACCGCGAGGAGCGCGGCGAACGTCGATGGTCGGCCAATTCCATGCTGTTCCAACGCACATACAAGGGTGGCTTCCGTGTAGCGAGGAGGTCGAGTGGTTTCGGCTTCGTAGGCGTGGATGGCTTGCCAGGTGAACCGTTGACCCGGCTCGTACCTCCATGCGGCGTCTTTCTCGTCTTTCTGGTCTTCGGCCTTCTGGTCTTGTTCCTGTTCTTGGTCGTCCAGTCGCTTCACCGTCCCGAGCACTTTCCAACCGGGGAACTGCGTGCGCTTCTGTTCCGAGATCCAGGGGAAGTCTTCCAAGCCGTCGAGGTGGATGGTCAAGCGGCAGCGCTCTCCGTAGGCAGCGGCCATGACAGACTGTAGGGCACGTCGGGAGATCAATTCATAGATACGGCGTTCGGTGGGTCCCCAGGGCGCTCCGAGGGTCGTTTGCTCGAGATGTGTGGGACGTATGGCCTCGTGGGCCTCTTGGGCCTGGGGGGCTTTAGGAGGTGGGGTCTTCGCTGTCCGAGGTCTCGCAATGCGTCTGGGTTCGACGGGTTTGGCCTCCGCGAGATACTCCGCACCCCAGTTCGCCTGTACCCATTCACGCGCTTGGTTGCGCGCTTCTTCCGATAGTGTCGCCTTGTCCGTACGCATGTAGGTGATCAAGCCCGCTTCATAGAGACGTTGGGCGACGCTCATGGTTTGCTTGGGAGAACAATGATACATCGCACTGGCCTGTTGCTGGAGCGTACTGGTGATCAGCGGCGGGGGCGGAGCTTCGGACCATGGTCGGATGTCCTTGGCGTGGAGGGTGCCGCTGGTGGTGTGGTGCGCGTGTTCGAGGAGCGCGAGGGCGGACGCTTCGTCTTCCAGTTCATCCTGTAGGGTTGTGTCAACGGTCTCCTTTTCGTCCTCTGGCGTCCATTGGGCGGTGGCTCTCCAGCTACGTTGTGCCACAAAGGCCTCTATGGCGTGTTCTTTCTCGATGACGAGACGGAGGGCGGGGGTTTGGCAGCGTCCGGCGGAAAGGGAGGGCGCGACGTGCTTCCAGAGCAGGGGGCTGAGGGTAAATCCGATGAGGAGATCGAGCATGGCGCGGGCTTGTTGGGCGTGGACGCGGTTCATGTCCATGGTGCGCGGGTGCGCGATGGCGTGGCGAATGGCGGTCTCGGTGATCTCGTGAAAGACAACGCGGGGTGCGTCTGCGGGGAGCTTCAGGAGCTGGGCAACCGAGTACGCAATCATCTCGCCCTCTCGGTCATCGTCGGCGGCCAAGTACACGGGGCCCTTTTCGGTGGCCGCGGCGGCTTTCAGTGCTTGAATCGCCTTCGCCTTCTCTTTCAGCCATCGGTAGGTGGGCTTCTGGAAACCGCGATCGATTCCAATGGCGTCAAGGGATTCTTCGAGCGCGCGAATGTGTCCCATGGTGGCGAGGACGGTCCAGCTGGGTCCGAGAAAGCTTCGGATCTTTTGGCACTTGGCGGGGGATTCGACGATGAGGAGGGGCATTTGTGTCTGTTGTTGGGCTGCTGCTTCGCGACTGGGCTACTGTTGGACTGCCTCCCTGCCCTCTTATCAATTTTTCCTGGGCTGCTAGTAAATGGACGGAGCGGTGGTAGCATTGGAAGTGGTGATTTTGTCCCTTCTGAATGTGGCGGTGGTGTACTTGGCGGCGTTCACCTACCGACTGAACTGGACCGGTGTGCTGACGGTCATGGTGTTTGCGTCGGTGGTAACGGCGAGTGTCGGACAGTGGTTACTCTCTCGATGGATGACAGCGCTTCCCCAGCAGTCGGTGCGCGCGGTGGTCAGTGAAGGCGCGGCGGTGCTTATCGTGGCCCTGGCGTCGTCGTTGGCGGTTCTGATCGTCCTTGTACAGCGCTACAATCTCCCGATGGCGCTGGGTGTGTCTCTGATGTCGGGTGTGTTGAGCGCGGCTGTTCGCCGTGTGATGGCCTAGGGGGGCTTCGCCCGAGACATCCCCTCATGCCCCCGCCCTTTAAGTGCTCCATGGGAAGGGGGTGTGGGGGCGGAACGCCTCCACGGCACTTAAAGACTGCTAGCGCGGGGGGTGTACCGCAGCTGCGCTGCAGTAGCGTGGACCTTCGGCCCACTATGGGGGCGGAACGCCTCCACGGCACCTAAAGACTG
>VFQS010000366.1_pt1 | contig 53584 bp, 77 predicted proteins | sample 3512361 | NCBI WGS metagenome assembly VFQS01 (sample SAMN10412375, study PRJNA504923) | tailings metagenome | isolation source: Relicate 1 Philex TSF3 active mining | place: Philippines | reverse complement strand
ATATGGAACAAAATTATCAACATAGAATGGATAGTTTGCGTTAACAAATATATTTGCATATGTAATGTGATCCTCTGGTTGTTTTGAAACTCTGATCATCATTTTATGAGTTTCCATTCCCTGACAGCATGGACAACTTACTCCAATATAATATCCATCATCACGATATCGATATGATTCCAAAAGTTTATCTGAATAAAAATAATCAGTTGCAGGATTGAACTCAAATTCACCTTGTGCCACAATCGGTTTATTGTTCATTATTGCCCATTCGCCATCTGCATATTTTGAAAAAGCAAATTTTTCACCAGAGATTAACCGGGCGTATAATTTTTTAATTTCTTCTTGAAATATTTTTGTCATAAGCTTTTTAATATCCTCACTATATCTGCCGAAGAATGACCAGAACCATATATGTCATTCGGTTCAATCTTATAGTTATTTCTTATTTCATTTTCTAATGCATATAAATCATTTGGACTATTGCAAAGAGCACTAGTAAGACCAACTGTTTCTGGACGTTCTGTTATTTTTCTACAAACTATAACTCGTTTTCCTAAAAACGATGCCTCTTCTTGAATTCCGCCGCTATCTGATATTATATACCGGCATTTTAATAAACGTTGAATAAAAATATCGTATGGTATCGGATCAATAACGTTTACGCCTTTAAGACGATCAATATGCTTTTTAACATTTGGATTTGGATGAATAGGAAGAGTATATGTAATATCATTATTTCTTAAAGCAATGTTCGATATCACATCAAACCATTCACTAATCTGATCATGATTTTCTCTTCGATGCAATGTTATTAATACTTCATTACCATATTCAATTTGTTCTCGAAATTGAAGCAAATTATCTAGAACTGTATTCCCAACTTTAAAATATCTGCCAGATACGTATTCATCATTTAAATTGGACATGTTTGTAGATGTAGGTGCCAAATGAATATCTGCAATTCTAGATATCATCTGACGATATACTTCTTCTGGATATGGATTTTCTTTATCTCTTGTTCTTAACCCTGCTTCTAAATGGATTACAGGTATTTTTCGATGAAAGGCAGCCATAGCACACATTAATGCCGTAGCCGTATCTCCTTGTACTAATACGTGTGTTTTTTCTAAAAATGCTTCAGATGGTATGCTTGTTATATTAGCTATAATATTATCTAAGCGATTTGAATTTGAAGTTTCTGATTTTATATCTAGTACGTAATTGACTTCACTCGTATCTTCTAAAAGATTAGTATGTTGTCTAACATTCAAAACATCATATCTAATTCCTTCTTGCTTAAATCGATTAAGTAAAGGTTTAATCTTGATCCACTCTGGTCTAGTTCCATAGCAAACTAATATATTCATGTTCTCTCTCTTACAAAACGATAGCCGTTCTTTCGAGCTAACATAACATATTCGTTCATTGATAATCCACCATTTGTTTGTGGATTTGATACGGCAACTAACTCTGTACCATATCTCATAGCTTTATCAGGCTGCGAACCCCATAAACTCAAATCATCTTTAGGATGCGGAGGAACATATGTTTCTAATCCCATATACTTTTGAAGAGCATATGAAAAATGAATATCTTCTCCACAACGAACAAATTTTGGATCTGGCAGTTCCCTCCAGAATGCCGTTAAAAGCTCTCTTTCAAAGAACCATGAGTGTCCAACTATATCTGCCCTTTGAAGCTCTGTATTGGCGCTTGGCCAGCCTACACGTGCATAAGGACCGTCATATCCCATGACACTATTGAATACAATTCCAACTGTTCCGTATAGACCACGATTTCCTCTGTTGTGTTTATAACAGTTTTCTAGCCAGCGATTACCTGGAATGGTGTCGTCGTCAAAAATACAAACGTACTTGGTTTTAGCCATTAAAGCATATGCAAACCGTGCCCATACTCCCAGATTTGCATTTCCTTGGAAAGCAATTGTGCTGTTAACAATATCTTTATCAAACTCACTAGCTACGTCAGAATGATTATGCCAGAACATAATTTCTTTTGGCTTCATTGTTTGTGCCATGACAGCTTCATATTGCTCACGAAGAACATGAGGTCTTTTATAGCCATTTAAAATTACTGTAATGTCTTCACTCATTTATTTGCCTCAATCCATTGCTTGATTATAGCTGGATGACCCATTTCAACACGATAAGAATTGTTTTTGCTACCATCCCAAGGACGATGGTATACATGACCTCCAGTTTCACTCTCAAGACGTAATGCTAAATCTTTTATCATATCATCTGTAATCTCAGCCCAGGTCAATCCTGGAAAAAATGGATTAGAACGTTCATCACGATCTTCATAATATAAACTCTTCCATGATGCATTCCAAAATAATCTAAAATTACGAATTTTACGTTCAATGTTGAACCAAGAATAATGATGTACGCCAGGCAATTGCTTAATAACATCATTTAAAAACTTTTCAACTTGAGGAACTAATTTCTCATCCCTAAGTGATGCTATTCTTGTTTGATCAAAGCCAGAAGGTAAATAACCAGCACATGGAACTATCTTACCGGTAACAGTTGACAAATAATCACATCCGTCTGTTCCATGACGAGCATACATATAACCATTTACCCATTTACGAAGCTCTGTTGGTATACCATGCACTATCTCTTCTTTATTTTTGGATAAACGCCATTTCCAAACAGTCACATCTAAACGTGCTTTACCTTCTCTACCCCAATAATCAATAACTGGCAATGCCATCAAATCAAATGCATTTTGTTTTTGAAATTGTTCAGCTAATGGTCTAATCAATGGCACGTGATCTTCATGGACAATTTCATCAATATCAAATTGCCATAAAATATCGCCAGTGCATTGCTTTCTTGATAAAGTTTTTACATATCCATCATATATTCCATGATTAGGAGCCGACCAATCTATTTCATCGCTATGAACCACTTTTAGTTTTGGTTCTTCCAATGCCAAAGCTTGAAGTTTTTCTAATGTTGCATCTTTACCATCTCCGGTATCAAATACAACAACCTCATCGGCAAAAGATAAATGACTTTTTATGGATTCCAAATATGGATATTCCATTTCTTCTGCATTGCGTGTAGTACAATATGCGCTTATTTTCATTGTTTCACCTTATGTATAATACGTCGCCCCAACCTTTTTCATCAAGGCTCTTAATCTTTTCTTTAAAACCAAAACTTGCAAGATACTTCTCTACGTCCTTAGCCCCTCTAACCTTTGTATGAACGTTTTTAATAAATGATGGAATTCTTAAAAGATTCTTTTCAAAACCATGTAATGTTTTTAACTCTGTTCCGTCATCTACGTCAATAATCAATGTATCGTAATTTTCTATTGGTATACGAGCTATATTTTCCCTTTGAAATGCATCAAAAGTTCTTGAAACATTCTTTACGTCTTTATCTAAGAAAACTTCAGTAATATATTGTTGAAGTAATGGGTATTGTTTTGTTTTATTATATAATTCAGACAAATTGCCACGATTACGATCTAACCACAATACGTGATTTACGTGATTGTCTGAGTATAGTCTACCTTGTTCTCCAAGATTTGTTCCAATATGAATTATTCCATATATTGGACGACCAATTTCTTTTACTAACGTTTTAAACGCAATATTCATTCTTACCTCAATTTAATTGTTTTAACAAATATACCAACTACTATAAATGCCAGAATAATCTGAAATATTAACATAAAAAATCCTGTGGCTTGTTCAGCTCACAGGATATTCTATCTCACGCCGGTATATTTGGTTTATCTTAAACGCAATGTTCTGTGCCATTAAACTCACAATATCTACAAGAATTACGATTTTTAATCGCCATTCCATTAGATACTTGGTTAATCATATTATTAAGTATATCTAACGCCTTTGCTTCTGTCTTTACGCCAACACTAACTGGAACCAATTCACAACGACTATTATCAGTCTTACGTGGAGTTCTTTTCAACAAAACAAATCCACATTTAACTTGATCAAGACGAAGATTAAATACACGACAAAAATAATGCTTATAAAACACAAGCTGTAATTGCTTCTGAAAATCCCTTTTCTTCATTGCATCCCAACCCCAACTCGTAGTCTTCCAATCAATTATCCAAAACTCATATCCATCACCAAATTCTGGATTATCAGATTTATTAATCTGACCTACAAGCTCAGATAGCCGCATTGGAACCGGTTTGCCGGTGTTCTGGTCTGGCATAGAAGTGCCACGCTTTTTACGTGCATTCTTAGGAATACGAATAACTGTATCAATAAAGCCCTTGAAATATTTATTGGTTTGTCCAGTTACATTTTCATAAAGTTGATGTTCGGCAGCAAATCCTTTCCAATCAGGAAAGGTATTATTCAAAAAATCAGGAACAGATTTAACAATAGCTGGAATGGATGCAGCAAAATCATTAAAATCTTTATCAGAAATTTCTACATTATATTTCTCTTTGATGTTATCACAATGTTCACGAAACTGTTTTTTAGCAGCAGCCACAGTTTCATCATTCAACTCATGTTTTCCAAGAATGAAGTTTTCAAGAATATCGTGAATAACTTGACCATATTCAGTATGAATACTTGGCTTACCAAGCTCAATCTTTTCTATGTGCTTTAGACGATGCCGATATGAACAATCCATCCAATCAGATATCTCAGAATAAGATACATGATGTTTACCTGTTGGAAGAAGAGTTTTATCTTCAAAAAGTGGTAGTTGATATTTGGTCATTATAAATTACTGCTTCATTGCTGTATGACGCACTCCAAACTTTACATTAGCACGAAACTCTTGCAATGTAGTCGCATTTGAATAACTAAATGAACTTTGCAAGCCGCCCTTAATATGTTTAATCACATCAATAGCACTTTGCTCACTTGCATCAATAAGTGTTGAAATACCTTCCGCCGTAGGAAGCGAAGAAGATGAACGAATCGTCAACATAGCATCACGACTTGCCATACCACGATAAACCTTCTTACCATTAATTCGTTCACCAGGAGCTTCTCTGCAACTCGCAAACATTCTACCACACATAACAAGATCTGCTCCTGCACCAAGAGCCTTGGCAATATCACCAATCTCCGAAATGCCACCATCTGCTACAATGAGTGGACGCTTTCCATTTACTCGGTTAGCTTCATATGCACAATCCAATATTGCACTAAACTGAGGAACTGTTACACCAGTGACGTTCTTTGTTGAGCAAGCTGAATTATGGACGACAATACCATTTACATTATAAGAATGATCATCTTCAACTTCTAAGTCATAGGCAATTCCGGTTGGATTGTTTGTATTTTGAATTGTTTGAATTTCAACTAGTTTGAATTTTGATAGCATCTAAAGCCTCTTTGATAACTTTTTCTTTACTATTTTTTATATCAGATTCCCAAAAAAATATATACTTAAAACCGTTTTTTTCTGCCCATTGTTTTTTAACTGCATCTCTAGACATCTTTTTAATTTGAGTTTTATTTAATGATTGAGGGTTGTAATAAGCTGGATTTCCATGCCAATAATCTCCATGAACCTCAAATAAAGTTTTACTTTCTTTGTGTCCAAAATCAAATTGCATAAAGTTTAATATAACTGAGTAACTTACCTCTATACCATTTGACAACAATAACTTATGAAATTCTTTTTCAAGAGAGTTCATCATATATCTTGCTGGTGAAGAAGCAGTTATTTTCCCAGCTTTTGATCTAAATTCTTTATAGAGATCCGGATTTTTCAGATATACTCTCTTTTGAGCAGTAGAAAGCTTTAAAGAAATATTTTGTTTTTGTGTTTCGCTTAATTCCTGATTGTATTTTTTTACGGACAAAGCTATTTTTGTTTTAGATTGTTCAGAATGTTGTTTGCCCAAGAACGAATTATCATTGTTTAAGCTCCATTGTTTTAATTTTTCAGAAATATTTCTTTTCGTTTCTTCCGAATGTTGTTTTCCGTAAAAGGGATTTTTATCACCTTCATACCGGCCTTTCATGTTTTCTGATGAAAGTTGTTTTGTTTCTTCCGAATGTTGTTTTCCGTAAAAGGGATTTTTATCACCTTTTTTATTGCACGATTGACACACATATATTTCTTTCTTTAAAGAGCTGCGCCACCCTATTTTTTTTTGTTTTGCACATATACAGCATTCAATACTTATCTCGCCTAGTTTGGTCACTTGAATTAACTCATTGTTTTCTAACACAGCAAAATTATTTCTACCTTGCATTTTAAACTCGAGAATTCTTTGATTATCTTTCCACACCTTATTAATCATACTAACTCCAATGCCATTATACAGTTAAATATGGCATTGGACTTAAAGATTATTTAATTCGAGTAGTAAATAATCTTTTGTTAGATTTTCCGCTTCAATCCATTCTGCTAAAAGATGTATATTTTCATCGTTTGCTATGTTTACCTTTGATTTGTGTAAAACATAATACTCGTGATTAGGCGTTGATTTAATGCCGTTAATTTCAGTAAAACTGTGTTTGTCAGTATGAGTAAAAGTGTTTGTAACTTTCTTCAAATGACCTTTATGAGTCCATACTTCTTCGCCAACGTTAATTTGTTCAATCGGCTTCAATCCTTCGGATGTTTTAACAAGAGTTCCTTCTGAAAAACATCCGGGTCCAATACCAATCTTAATTGCATCAGCACCCCAAGCAGACAATGAATGAACTGCATCAGGAGTAGCTACATTGCCAGCCATAATAAAAACATCTGGATACGTCTTTCTCAGCCATTCCATCATATCCTTCATCATCTTAGAATGACCGTGAGCAATATCAATAACAAAATATCTTGCACCAGCTTCATATAGCCGATGAGCACGATCCTTGCTTTCTTCGTTCACACCAATAGAAACAAAACAAGGATAAGACTTTTGATTATCAATATTACCGGTTCCCACTTGAAACTCATGCACATTGCGATCAATATCCATAAAACGATGAATCGCACCAATAGCTCCACCTTCAGCCATCGCATATGCCATATGTCCATCTGTAACTGTATCCATATTTGAAGAAATAACTGGAACATCAATTCTCAAATGTCCAAGCTGGATACTGGTATCTACTTGAGAACGTGAAGTTACTTCTGTGTATTGTGGTAGGATAAACACGTCAGCAAATCCAAGTTCACCTGTGTTTGCATAGACCTTGTTAAAAAGGTCTTTTTCATTCCTCATCGCAATCCTCATCGCAATCCTCATCATTTGTTTCAGTTGTAAACACGGTTGAAGTTTCAAACTCTTCAATTTCGGGTTGATCATCATCAACCAAACCAAGTTCTTTTAACTGATTATAGAAAAATAAACTTACCATTGTCATATTACAGTCTCCATAGATTAACATAGCATATGTTGATAAACTTATAAATCATTTATTATCATTTAATATACGCCAAAAACGTGCAGGACCGTCTATGAGATATTCTTCAATCTCAGGAATACTTTTATTAAACCAATCTTCAGATACGTGCAATACAAAATGATTAACAATTGGTTCTCCTCCAAGAAGTTTACATTCGGTAGTGATACGAGAGCCTACATCAATATCTCTTGGAAAGAAAACTAATCCTTTACTCTTTGCTAATTCTTCTAAAAATTTTTCATTTGTTAATCCTTTAAGGATAACGTAAGGCATATCTTTTTCTTTGCAATATTTGATAGCATCTTCAGTTCCTTTAATCCAGCTATCGCTACCAAGAATAGCCCAACGATTTTCTGGAACTAATTCTCCAGCTTCTTTACGTTCTCTAATTTTACGAATGTTTAATATAGTTTCTGGATAATATGTGCTACCTTGTGTGATATCTTTTGTTTTTCCTTTAAATTCTGGATATAAGTTATAAAACTTATCTCTTTGTTTATCGGAACACCAATAAAGTAATTTAGCGCCGGTCATAAACGTTGCGTGAAATTTACCATAAGTTTGTTGATGACAATCACAAGGTTTACCAGATTGCATTTCGTGTTTTAACGTTGAACGCATTATGCAAGGTTTGAAATCATATTCAAAGAAATAATATTGAATTCTCATTTGCATTATTAAGTTCAGAATATATGGCTGAATCATTGTATAATTGCCAAAAATCCATATTTTATTACGATGTTGTTTAAGCATTTGTTCTGTAAGAGAATGACTATGAAGCTTAAACAACTTATATGGTGAAGCTTTAATGATTGCTTCACTTGTTAGTTCAGCTCCACCTATTAAATCTTCTGCAAAAAAATCTGCTACAAAAATTACTTCACTATCTGGTGTTATAAAAAATTCTTTGGGTATATTCATAATAAAAAAATCCAGTCCTTTTGAGACTGGATTAATTTCTTTTATCTGTCTAACTCTTAATCAATCTTCCTTTTGAGCCTCCAAAAGCGCCTTTAAAGCCTCGGGATCGGTTGCTGCACCCATAACGCCTTCAATGTTCTCGGGAACGTCTGAGGGGTTTGCAGAAGGCTCTGTGATGCCTTGCATTGGGTCTGCTGCACTCTCTACCTCTACATCATCTGCATTGACAAGAACCTTAACCTTAAGTTCAGTATCAACGCCATAAGGCTCATCCTTACCATCTGCATTAGGACGATAAAGAATTTCAAAATAACCCATAGCACGGGCTACAGAAGCTTCTTCAAAAGAAATCTCAAGATCATCTTCGGTAAAGATATCTTGACCATAAACGATATCATCTGCAAGGTTTGAAACCTTGAACTGAGTGGAAATATATCCTTCCTCAAATTCAAGAGCAATACCAACGGTATCACCTACGAGAATACTGTCAAAATCTGTAGCGGTTCCTTCTTCATCAAGGATAAGGGTACGTTCAGCGAATTGTTCTCTTTCTTGAGGTTCAAGAAGGGATAGTAGTTTTGTGATAGCAGATCCAAGTTCTTGATTGGAGCGACCATTATAACGTGGTGCTGATGGATGCTTTCGCATCTTAATGGTAAACTCACGATCCATCTTCATCGTCATATAGCTATACCTTTTTCCTTTAACACCAATATATCATAATATGAGGCTAAATTAAACTAATATTTTTAAGGCAATTATAGTCCAAAACGAGTTTTATCAACATTATAATTTTGTAATACCTGTGAACCTGATAGAGCCACGTTATAAACGTGGAATGCTCCAAATTTCATATTGCAATATGAATTAACGCCCATATTTGTTGCGGTTGAAGAACCTATGGAGAAATGAAAATTTTCCCCAACATTATATGGTGCTATTCTGTTAAGAGCAACTGAACCAACAGAAACTCCATTAACATATCCAACTAATGTTGCACCGTCATATGTCCATCCAACATAATACCAATTATTAAATGTTTGCGATGACACAACTCTGGATACAAGACTTCCGTGCCAAACAGATAAACGAAATTCGGCGGTGCCTCCAACATTGACAACATCAATATTACTATCAAACCAAACATCATCAGATAATCCAGCATTTCTGCGCTCTACAATGATATTGCCTTGTGATATTGGATATACCCACGTGAATATAGATTGAGCTTCAGATTTATTTGGCGAAATACCAGGAAACTTTGAATTTAATGATGTATTTGTGTATATACCTTCATCTACACCATTAAATGTTAATATGCCACCATTGTCGGTGCTATATGTTGGAGCATTAACAAGAGTGCCATTACTGCTACCTTCAAGATCAAATAGATTAGCTCCAGAGCCGCCATATGATGCAGATATAGAAATATCATAATGTAATATTAAACCGGCATCAACTATACCAGGATTTACAGGTAAAAACCAAAATCCAGTAGAGTTTCTACTAAACATGGAAACAAAGTTTCTGTATTTGTCAATGTGAAACATACTCTTTTAAATATGGTTCAGACTATAACACAAATACAGAAACTCTCTATATTTCCCGATATCTTTTAAGAAATAGATATTATAATACTGTTCCTGCGTAAGAGTACCAGTTGCCACCACCGGTAGCATAGATATTACCAGCCAATCCACCAACAATTCCAGTAATGTCAGCGGTTGCACTATTGTCATCATTGTTTAATGTAACTTTACTAGGCATAGAATTGAGCTTGAGTGTAGCTGGAATTACTCCAGTTCCTTTTATTCTAACATCTACTCTGTTTTCAACATCAAGAGTGCTAATATAGCAAGGACCACCAATTTGTAATGTTGCAGCAGCGGTTGCAGGCGTACTGCCTACCGTTGGAGCTCCATCTTTGAAAATTATAATATCTGAATTAATTCCGTAAGAGAAGTTTGAATCTCTTACTGTGCCTTGAGTAGCTGGTCCACCTCCGGCATCTGAATTAGATGCGCCACCTTGTATTGACACGTAACTGCAATTTGCCGGACCTCTACTAACAAAAACTTGTCCTGATTGTCCACCATCATAACCGTTTGCATTTCCGCCATTGATTTCTAAATCTGATTTTACAGTTAAGCTGCCACCAACAGTTAATATTCCACCATTTCCACCTGCAAATGATTTATATGTGGTTGTAACTTGAGAACCAACCATATAAATGTTATCGGCTATCAAATCACCTGCAACTGTTATATTTCCGCTTGCGGCGCCGGTGGTCCCAGAACCTGCAATTGTTGTTATACCGCCTCTATCTCCGCCATTTATTAATATGCTTGAATCTGGAGAGATTAAAGTATTACACGTTATGCTTCCACCAGTTCCGGACGTGTGATTTTCATTTGTTGATGTGCATGTGCCGCCATATAGATTAATACTGCCACCAGATACAGTTAAAGTTCCTTCAACGCTAATGCTACCACCATTTCCAGATGAGCAGTTTGTCCCGTCGCCGCCATAACTGCTAACACTAGCTACAGACATATCTGAATACACATTTATTGAGCCGCCGCCTCCTGCGCCTAATCCATTGTCGCAACTACCACCATAAACATATATATCATCTTCTACTGTCAGAGAACCATCAACGATTATAGAACCACCATTTCCTCCGTAAGAAGAGGCGCCGATGCCGCTGCCACCTTGAGCGTCTATATCATTAGTAATAACAAGATTACCATTGACATTGATACTGCCTCCGGTGCCGCCGCTACCACCAACTGAAACAAAGTTACTGCTGCCACCATATAAGTCTAAATCTTCAATAGAAACATGACCATCACAAGAGAAATTGCCGCCATTTCCACCATTAAAATCATCAGCAGATCCACCATGCATACGTAGGTCATAATCACCTAAAGCAATATTTCCGTAGCATTCGAAATTACCACCATTGCCGCCATTACTAAAGGTTGAACCATTGCCGCCATACATACGTATATTGCCGTGACCGGTATAATTTCCATATATTGTTATATTGCCACCGGAGCCAGCAGGATTTGTAGCATTTGCTTGACCACCAAATAAATCTACATCGCTAAATCCGGACATATCTCCATAAACAATGATATTAGCTCCTCCATTACCGTCCAAACCATATGCATTGATAACGCTACCAGCGGCGCCGTAAGTTCCTACTAAATCACCACCAACTCTTATCATTGCTTGAACTAGTCCGCTTTGTTGGAAATCAAGGGCGCCGTTAACAAACATATCACCATCTACTGTAATATCTTGTTGTGCAGCATTTGGATCAGAATGAGTAAAATACATGTTTTGAACAACAAGATTTTCACGAACTGTCAATGAATAACCGGAATCATTAGTTAAGTTACCTAGAACCAACAATCTACCTTCTACTGTAACGTTTCCTGCTAATGAGGCGTTGCCTTTGCAAAGAACATTTCCTTCATATGTTCCAGTTATTGTTCCGCCATCAGCAATAACAGTTTCACCACCACCTCCACCGCCTCCTCCGGAGCCGGAGCCGGCAGCGAGATAATCTATGGCTTGCAAAACATCAGTAGGAACTGAAGACCAATCGCCAGGGTTTTGTGCTGTATAAGCAAAAGCGCCACTAACTTCTAATGTGCTACCACTTGCAAAAGTTACTGTTGAAGTATCTCCAGCTTCTTGAACTATTCCTTTGATTGGATCAAAAGTAATTTTTAAATTTGATGGGTAATAAGTCGTCATACTAAATCCTCTTAATATAAATATATTATTAGATTTGAATGCGGCTTATTAACTCAAGTCATTATAGCACAGTTCCAAAAATTTCCTTTTGCTGTTCGATATCTTTCAAATCCAAGAGATTTTAATTTAGCCGCAAATAAATGTTGAGGATATCTACTAAACTTATCCATATACAAACTCATCACTCTATCACGTTCCATAATAAGAACCTTTAAACTCATACCCTCATTACTCATCTTAAGTTTATCAAAAAACTGTTTATCCAACTCTATAATCAATTTCTGATTATCTTCACTTATCGGTTTTTTAGCACGTGTCATTGCATCAAAATAAGCTTCATTAACTTTTTCATATGACGTGTTATAAGTTGGATATTTAATAACTTGACCAACTAATGTTTGCAATTCTCTATCTGAAATATCGTTTCCATTAACACATTGAGAACGATATGTTTGAGCCGCATTTTTAAGTTGTGTTAAGTTATATCCTTTTGCTCTATCCGATGATAGTAATCTATGAATTACTATGTTGCGAGCACCCATAGGAATATATTTATTCTCAGTTAACCATTTACGAATTAATGTTATAGAACTTTTTGACCAATCCGCTAAGTGATTGTTTTCTATGCATTTTTCCCACGGTTCAAAATTATAATTTTGTTCTTTGCCCAATTTTTTGGGGGTCCGAATTTTTTTCTCCTTAGAAAATAGGAGATTTAAAATATATTTTGGCGCTTCCATTATAGAAAGCCCAAAATTTGCCGTATATAGACCACCACTAATATGTTTACTTGGAGGAATAACTACATACCCACCATATCCCCTAACATCCACTTGCGGCGCTATCTTGCTAGCACTATTAGATATATTATATGGAGTCTCAAACCAAAAATGCCAACCTCCACTACCAGTTCTATAATGAAATGTATCAAATGGCATTAATTCTAAAAATGGATGTTCTTCAGCATCTATATCAATAACAAATAAACGTTTATCTTTACTGTTCTTTCGTCCAGTAGCTATACCATAATTGATATTCTCCATACCTAACCATTTTTCAATCTTTTGACAATCATTAGTGGCTACGTGTTTCCAAGAATATCTTAACAAAGGATGTTTACCTGGAGAATTACAATCCGGATTATTACAAGTGCATTTATGATCTTTTATGGATTGTAATGGAATAAGATATAATTCATTGGTTAATATAAAGTTTTTGATGGTTGCTCTGTCCATAGGTGTTATGTATAGAGCATCCGATTTAACTTATATACTCTTCTTTAATTGGTAGCGTTCCACTTATCAAAATATTCTATTCAAGTATAACCAATTATAACAATATCTGTAGCTCCCACGGGTGCAGAACCCACATTATATATGTATTCGCCACCAACTCTACCACGATATATAGGTTGTTCTGCTTGCGTAGATGTTTGAATTAAATTTAAATCTCCGAGTAATATATCTCCTCGTCCATATCCACCAAGCATTATTGCCGTTTCATTTGCAACAGATGTATTTGTGGTTGGTATATTCATCCAAGCAGCAAAACCGTTTGCCGTTTCATTTAATAAAGAAACCGGTGCCGTTTTAACTGATGCCATTTATCAACCATAATCCTTTGTCCAGGTGAACGTATAACCTTCTCTTGGCGCACCAATATATCCTGGTGCATATGAACCGGTCCAAGGAACAGTAATCTTTCTATTGTTAGCAGTTAAATTTGAACCAAGACAAGCTCGAGAAAAATCTTGACTAACGTGGTATGATTGTGCTCCAACTACAGCTTTCATAAAGCCAGTATCTAAGCTTCCCAAATACCCAAAATGTGGGCTTTCACTAATTCCAACATATATCGGAAATTCATCAAATTTTTCCAATAACTGATTTGGCTGATAACTTGTTCCTGGGAAATTGTTCATTACTTGTAATATGCCACCTCTTGAACCAGTAGTCATTACTCCTAAAGGAACACCAACACCACCTTGACACGTGTCGGAACTGAGTCCAACACTTGTGCCAGCGGTATCACCAAATACAACGTTTGTATTAATTGTATTAATGTTGTCAGTTCCAAAATACATTATAAAACCTTTAGTTCCATTACATATACCGGAACCACTTAAACTTGCATTTAAATCAAATGTACCTAAATAACCAAAATTTATAGTTCTACTAAAATCTCTATCATTATTCATAAATAATGAATCGCCATCATATATGTAATTGCATTGATTTTGATTATTAGTGGTCATTCTTTGATATATAATACCTACACCATTATTTCTTGATGTTGTATGTGATCCTCCAAGATCATTGCTTCTTGGAAGAACATACATTGTTCTATCTAAAGCACCTGAGACCCAACGTGGATTCGCCGCTGTAGAATTGCCATCAGATATGGTTCCATTCCAAGGATTAAATGAGGTAGAACCAGAAAAACAAACTGCTGTTTGAAACAATATACCACGTTGTCCGATATCATTCATAAAATTGGCTATACCAGTTGACAGAATTGGTTGATTAAAAGTTTGAGCAGCGACGGTGGCGGTATCAGAAACAAGTTGTATATAAAGATACCAATCCCAAGGTCGGTCAGCATTTGCTTTCATTTTCCATAAACTGTGAGAACCCAAACCAAAAGGTCTCGTTCCATCCCAATAAGTTCTTGTATTAAAGCTGCCAGATACAGCACCAGAACCGCTATTCCAAGAAACCAAATCCGCTACTCCAGAACCAGTTAAAAAACTCATAAAATCGCAAATATTTTTATATTGTTCATTTGCAATATGTTCTTTATTTGTTGGATTTGATAGGCAGTTTAATTTTGCGTAATAAGTTTTTGTAGTCATATATTAACCGTAATTTATTGTCCAAGTGTAATTGGATCCTGTTCTGCTGGTTCCAACACCAATAGCTATAGAACCAGACCAAGGTATTGATAATTTAAATTGTCCAAGAGCAGTTGATCCGCCAACTATTGCACGTGTATTATCATCTTTCATATCATGTGTGCCAACATCATTTATATATCTTACCAAACCAGTATTTAAATTGCCTATATATCCAATGCTACCAGCTTCAGAAGAACCAACGTAGACAGGGAATTCATCATACGTATTTGTCAAAGTATTTGGCTGATATGTTGATCCCAAAAAAGATTCTATAGTTTGAGCAACTGCGGCTTTAGAACCAGATTTAATACTATTAACAAATGCCGCAATTCCTCCATTACTAAATTCAGTTCCTGCTGCGCTACCAAAAGCAGAATTAGTAGTTATTGAATTAGCATTTTCTTGACCACTATACATAAGAAATCCAACATTAGAATTTGCAATTCCGGAACCGGAATATATATTCCGTAGTTCAAAACCTCCAACATATGTAGCACAGTATGTAGTATTATTGCCCGGATCATTTGCAACAAACATTGCATCACCATCATAAATAAAATGATATCTCATTTGTGTTGTGGGTGGTACGACAGTTGAATAAAAAGCACCTATTCCTACTGCATTATCTTTTCTTGTACTTGTAGCTCCTTCAAAATCATTACTTCTTGGTAAAACATATAAAGTTCTATCATTAGAACCAGAAATCCATCTAATTAAACCATTTCCTGCACCTTCTGAAGCGTTTCCGGAACCATCAGATATTGATCCATTCCAAGGATTAAAAGAAGTTGAGCCAGAAAAACATACAGCAGCTTGCATTATAATAGTGCGATTGGAATTAGGAGTTATTGTATCGGTAGCATTTCCGTATCCACTAATTGGAGTATTGAAACTCTGTCTAATCGCATCGGCACCAGAAACAACTTGGGCATATAAATACCATTCCCAATTTCTGGTAGAAGATGTATGAAATTTCCAAAGAGAATGTGCGCCATTTCCAAATTTGGATGCACCATCCCAATAAGTTCTGGCATCAAAAGAAGCAGACACAGCACCGCTACCACTGTTCCAACTTATAAGAGTTGCAACATTTGAGCTTGTAAGATAGCTCATAAAATCACAAAAACCTTTATAATATTCTCCTGTAAGATTTTCTACAGCCACAACATTTGATAAACAATCCAATTTTGCATAATAAGTCTTAGTTGGCATACATCAACCATAATCCTTTATCCAAGTATAATTAGAGCCAGATCTGGAAAATGTAGTTCCCGGCGCATATGAACCGGTCCAAGGAGCAGATATCATTAAATTTCCAAATAGACCCCCGCCGCTCGCAAATATAGCACGACTTAAATTAGAATACGTATCGTGCGACACAGCGCCTCTTACTGTTCTATATAATCCATAATTTAACTGACCAAGTAAACCAAAGTCAGGAGTTTCATTAACACCAATTGCCACCGGAAATTCATCAATTGACAACAATCCAGTATTTGGTTGATAACCAGTGGCACTAAACGTTTGTAATATATTTGCTATCCCACCTTTTGAACCACTAACTAATGTTCCTATAGGTAATGCTACTCCACCTTGTGGATCAAACGTTGAACCAGCAGTATCCCCAAAAGTTGATCCCAATATTGGAACATTTGCATTATAACCATAATGCATTGCAAAACCATATGGAGAACTGCAAATGCCAGAACCGGTTAAACTATTTCTTAATTCAAATGGACCTACACAAGATGGTATATAATTGTTTGGAAAATTTCCTGTACCACTATCACTTAATAGAAAAACAAATGAATCTCCATCAAAAAACATATTAAATCTTTGATATGTCGTCCCCAAAGCACGATAAACGATTATCGTAGAATTATTTCTTGATGTTGTATGTGAACCTCCAAGATCATTGCTTCTTGGAAGGACATATAATGTTCTATCATTAGAACCAGAAACCCAACGTGGATTAGCAGCAGTTGAATTACCTTGACTTACTGTTCCATTCCAAGGATTAAAAGAAGTTGAGCCAGAAAAACATACAGCAGCCTGGATTATAACGCCACGGCCATTTCCATTGTTAATTATATTTGCAAAACTGTAATTTACAATTGGTTGATTAAACGTTTCATTTGCAACCGCCGCACTACCGCTTACAACTTGAACATATAAATACCATTCCCAATTTCGTGTTGACGAAGTATTAATTCTCCATACAGCGTGAGCACCCCTACCAAATGGAAGATTACCATCCGGAAACGTTCTATTCTCAAAGGATCCGGTAGGCGCTGATGAACCACTATTCCAAGTTATTAAAGTGACATTCCCAGAACCGGAAAGATATGTCATAAAATCGCAAACGTTTTTGTATTGTTCACCTACAATATGTTCTGTGTTTGTAGGAGCCGAATAACAATCTAATTTTGCGTAATAAGTTTTGGTTGTCATAATTTATATCTTTAAATATAGATCAATTCAACGCCGCCAACAATAACTTCATCAACACTTGAACCAGAAACTCTAACTTCATATATAGAAGTCAAAGAATTATCAAAGTTAGTAATACCAGATAACAAATTAGAAGATGTAATAAGAGTGGGTGTTGAACTGGTTATATTAAAATATGTGCTTGTAGAAGGTGTATCAATAATATTTAGATAACTACCAGAAGTTAAATTATATATTTGAAGACTTCCGGTGAAATTTGCAGTTCCATCTGTAGACATTATTGCTCTGACGGTTATAGATGTTAGACCAGTATAATCAGCAGGAACCCAAGAAAATTGACCAATAACATTTGGAGTTGTTGAAGATATGTTGCTTTTTGGCGCTATATATTGTTTTTGTCGGATACCAATTGCACCATTTGTTATTATCAAAGAACCCGTAATTTCTACTGTTCCAGTTCCAGGTGTGGCACCAGGGTTTACTCTAACAATATCACTACGTTCTGAGTCTAAACTTCCAGTTCCATCGCCAATAACAAACAAAGAAAAGTTATTGTTTTGTTTATTGAATACACCTACAACAGTTTGAGTTGAGCCGGAAGCTATAGTTCCATATCCTTCAGCATGGGAATAATTCCCCAATGCTACAGTTTCTCCACCTTCTGCGTGAGAAGCTCTTCCATATGCAAATGTAAATTCACCTTCAGCATGAGAACCGCTTCCATGCGATTCAGTTTGTCTACCTTCAGCATGAGAAGCTTCACCATACGTTCTTGTTTCATATCCTTCAGCATGAGAATAATTTGCATTAGTTTCAGTTTGATATCCTTCAGCGTGAGAATAATCACTATAAGCTCCTGCATAATATCCTTCTGCATGAGAACCAGAATTATAAGCACGTGAACCAAAACCTTCAGTATGAGCAGCATATCCGGAAGCTGTCGTTAGATAACCTTCAGCATGAGAATATAAATTATAATTTAAAAAACCATCAATAGTGGTTGTATATCCACCTTCTGCGTGAGAATAATCGCCAAAAACTATAGTATTATGACCTTCAGCATGAGAAGCGTAACCATACACATAAGAACCAGAACCTTCGGCATGAGCCCCTTGGGCACTGGGATTAGTATATGTTTGATATCCTTCTGCATGAGAACCAGCTCCATAAGCAATAGAACCAGAACCTTCTGCATGAGACATAACCCCTTCAGCCAAAGTATGTCCACCTTCGGCGTGAGAATAATTTCCTCGTGCTATTGAATAATATCCTTCTGCATGAGAAGAGCTCCCACTTGCTATTGTTCTTGTTCCTTCAGTATGAGAATTTGAGCCAGAAGCTATTGTATAATAACCTTCAGAATGGGAACCAATGTCCAATGCTTCTGTTCCTTGTCCTTCAGCATGAGAATAACTGCCAGATGCAATCGTGCCATAACCTTCAGAATGTGAACCTATTTCTAAAGCTAATGTATAAGAACCTTCGGAATGTGAACCAGCACCAGATGCAACCGTATATACGCCTTCAGCATGAGAAGCTATGCCATGACTTACAGAACCAGAGCCTTCTGCATGAGAATATTCTCCCGAACCTGTAGTTAGGAAGCCTTCAGCGTGAGAATAAGAACCATTTGTCCGAGTACCATATCCCTCTGCATGAGAACCCGAAGCATATGCAAACGTATACAAACCTTCAGCATGAGAAGCACCACCTAATGCTTCAGAAAAAGCACCTTCGGCATGAGCTGCGCTACCTAATGCTTTATTAAAAGCACCCTCTGCATGAGAATAACTTGCAAGAGCAAATGTAAAAGCGCCCTCACTATGTAGATAAACGCCAGAATTTTCATCTGAAAATTGTGGTTCTACAACCGTATCAATTAAAAATCTATCAACGTTTGAATCTGGAAAACCAAGTAGATACGTATCTGAACCAGTTATTTGAGTATTTGTGCCATCAAAGCTCGCAGCCGTATAGCTATATTTAAATGTATTTCCCCACGTATTGTTATGAGCAAATATTATTTGTCCGGTAGCATATCCATCAATAATGGTTGATATATCGCCATAGGTTGAATCTAATGCAAAAACTCCATTAACTGTGTCTACTGAAGTAATACGATATCCACGTAAACCGGCCACGGCTTGATAACCTTCTGTATGAGAACCGGTTGTATTAGCTTTTGTTTCTTCCCCTTCGGCGTGTGTATAAGAGGCTGAAGCTACTGTATCTCTTCCTTCTGCGTGAGAAGCATATCCACGTGCTGTTGTATATAAACCTTCTGAGTGAGAATAATCACCATATGCAACAACATTTCTTCCTTCTGTATGAGAAGCAACTCCAGAAGCTACAGTTTGATAACCTTCAGCGTGAGAATAAATTTCAAATGCTATGTTAATATAACCTTCTGCATGAGAATAAGGGCCCAGAGCCGTTGCACCTAAACCTTCAGCGTGCGTATAATTTCCTTGAGCTTTTGTTGAATCTCCTTCTGCATGAGAACCAGCTCCAGAAGCTACAGTTAATATACCTTCTGCATGAGAAGCGGCACCATAAGCTTTTGTTTCATCTCCTTCGGCGTGAGAAAAATCTCCTTCGGCTACAGTATATGCACCTTCTGCATGAGAAGCGGCACCATAAGCTTTTGTTGAATCTCCTTCAGCATGAGAATAATTGCCAAACGTATTTGTATAGGTGCCCTCAGTGTGAGAACCAAATCCAAAAGCAAACGTCTGATAACCTTCTGCATGAGAATAAGGGCCCAGAGCCGTTGAATCGTAGCCTTCAACGTGTGCAGCATATCCACCAAAAGGCGCATCTTCACCTCCAACTATAATATCTGCTCTTATTTTTCCGCCAAGATAGCTTCCAACACCATAAGAATCTGATGCAGTAATGTGTGTATTAAGACCATCATAATTTGAAGCAGCATATCCATAACGTAATACTGAATAAGGTCCACCATCATCACTATATAAAATAGTTGCCGCAGCAAATCCAGCAGTCAAATCTCCATAAGAAGAATTAAGTGTATAAACGTCAGCAGTTATTGAATCTACATTAAAACCAATATAACCAACATCTCCAAATTCGCCTTCAGTGTGAGAATAGATTCCATATGCTTTTGTATAGGCGCCTTCGGCATGGGAATAAGTTCCCATTGTAAGATTTCCAGGTTCACCTTGCGCTAAACTTCCTGTTATTTCAACAGATCCGGTTGTATAAATTAAATCTAAACTTTTTTCAAACCAATAATTTGTGCCACCTGGAGCCGCACCATCAACAGTTAAATTACCAGAAACGTGTAAATCCCCACCAAATACAGATATTGATTGAGCTCCACCAGTGCCTCTTTCTCCAATACCACCAGATACAAATAAGAAAATATCTGTGCCAATGCTTCCAGTATTAAAAACCGTTTGATCAATAAAACCTTGATTTGGACTTGCACCATCATCAGCAGAATGTGGGTATATAACAAGTTGCGCCCCAGTTTCTGTTCCGGTAGAACCAGATGCAATTAATTTATTTGTCTGTATTTGAGAAGCTCGGAAGTCAATTGTCATACAAAACCTGCCCTATGTTCTATCTCTTTTCACATTAAATAGTCTATTCAACCGCCATAAAATATATTGAACTACTCATATGAGCAGATAATTCATCAATAATACTTGAATTTGTTAAAGAACCAGTTTGCGGCTCAACATACGTATTACCATCAAAATTTCCATTATCATCATATGGACTTTGATATAATTCAGAAGGAGAACCAGCTAATGGTGCCCAAGATGCCGTAAAATAACTTACATTATTCGGCATATCACTTCCAAAACTGGCCCTAAATACTGTAGCTGGAAGAATAGTTGGACCTATAGAAGCCGCAGATCCTGTAAAATAATATGGAAAACTTGGCGCATATCCAGCACGATATCTTATCGTTCCAGAGAAAGGCGCACTTAATCCTACTACACCACCAGTTGTATTTTTTGAAACACCATATATGTTAAGATTTTCTGTATTAGGTTGAGCACCATCAGGTGAATTCATTGAATAAACAACATATGGCGTATTGCTAAAACTAAAATTAAAAGAATAAGATTTTAAATCTTCATTGTTGAAATGAATTAAATCTTCATCATATTCACCAAGGATAACTGCTGGTATTGCAGCACCGGATATTTGAATTTGAATTTTATAATAATCTCGGTGGCGTATTGTATTTTGTAAATCTAAAGAATAAGAAGTTTGTGTAATCTCATCATATAAATTGGCTATGACAGGAGGTCTTCTTGGAATTCCAATTGGATAAGATTTTCTCCAAAGATTTCTATTTCTTATGTATTTGTCGTCTGCCACATTGGGTAATTATTGCAAATTATAAAACTTCCGCAGCTAATGAAGCCAATTCCGATCGCTCACCCTTGACGAGTCTAATATGACCAGCAATACTATATTTTTTAAATCTTTCAATAGCAATAGTTAAACCGTTGCTTTTGGCATCAATATACATATTATCAATCTGATCTATATCGCCAGTAAGAACAATCTTAGTATTCTCGCCAACACGTGTAATAATCGTTTTAAGTTCGTGTGCAGTTAAGTTCTGAGCTTCATCAATTATAATATAAGCATCAGCAATAGAACGTCCACGAAGATATGTAATGGCTTCAATCTCTATTAATCCATCGTCAAAAAACTGATTAAATGTCATTTCATTTTGCTTTGATTTTCTTCCGGCTGTTCCTGAGAACAACAGATAACGAAGATTATCTTTAATTGGCGCAATCCAGGGTTCTAATTTCTCTTCCTTATTCCCCGGCAAAAATCCGAGGTCATTGCCAACAGGAACTACCGGACGACATATAAACAATCTCTTATATCTTTTCTTTTCAATTACTTGATTTAATCCAGAAGCTAATGAAATTAAAGTCTTACCAGTTCCAGCAAAGCCAAGCAATGTGACCAACTTAATATCTGGATCTAACAAAAGATTAGCGGCCAAATGTTGTTCTTTATTTCTTGGCAATAAACCATATATTGGAGATTTAACATCGTGAGCAATTTTAAATGGCTCACCTTTTCCAACATAACGAACTGCTAATTCAGCTTCACTATTGGGATCTTCTAAAACGATAAATTGATTTGGAACCAAGGAGCTTTCTAATTCTTCTCCAGTTTCCATATGAAAATGTTTACGTCCATCTTCGGCACATTCCCAATAACGTTGAACTTCCTCTTCTGTAGCAGGAATATATGTTGAGCCGGTATATAACTTTTCTAAGTTATCTGTGACGTGGGCATTTTTATAATCTTCACAGGGGATACCTAAGAAATCGCATTTAACACGTAGAAGAATATCACGACTAACGAGGATTGGAGGTGATTTATCTTCTTCCCGGTGTTGTTTAGCTAAACCACGACATACATCAAGAATATGATTATCTTTATTTGATGCATCCCAATCGTGTCCTAATTTTTCATCATCATCAAATATAAAATCACTAACGGCAACAAGACGTAGAGTGCCGCCAGATGGTAGCTTAACACCTTTTTTTAAAGCCCCAGATTCGTTATCAGAAATCATTTCTGAGAGTCTTCTGGCTACCTCACGAGCATTGGCACCAACTTCGTTTGTGCGGTTTTTAATTTTATCCAGTTCTTCCAATATCGTAAATGGAATGATTATTTCATTATCTTCAAAGGCATATAGGGAATCTGGATCTGTAAGGAGAACGTTTGTATCAAGAATTAATGTTTTCATTCTCTATTTTCTTTTCTTTTTAGAAGATGACTTCTTTTTTGGAGAAGTTTTTGGTTTTTCATCTAAAACTTTTTCTTCCGCACTTTCTTCTTTTACTTCTTCTACTAATTCAGTTTCTGTTGCAACTTCTGTTAAATCAACTCCTGTAAAAGCTTTTAAATCCTGTATAACATCATCCGAAGCTTTTACAACGAAATCAATTTCGGCAATTGTTTCGGGTTCTGCAACAACATCTGTGGTTTGTTCTGCAACAGTTTCAACAATTGGATCTGGCTCTAACCAAGCAGGTTCTTTTTCTTGTTCAACGATAATTGGTTTTGAAAATGAAGCTGCTCTTTTAGCTGCTGCACGTTCTTCCATTTCACGATAATAATCTGCTTTGGTATATGGTTTATCTGTTGCAGTTTTGAAGCCCATAATCAACCTTCTTCTTTAGAAGTTTTTTCAAGGGCAACCATATCTTTTTGTAGTTCGGTTGCAGCCCTTTTTAGATTACGTAGACCAGCACGGGCTCTTCTGCCAGCGGCTACATTGCCTTTGGTAAGATTTTTGGTAATATCTTTATCTAATTCTTCAAGTGCTACTCTTAAATCTGCCCAAGCGGCCAAAATCTCTTCTGCACTTTTTACTGCATTTTTTAACATTTTAACTCCTTATAAACGTCTACATTATATATATGTAGCTACTCATAATTCATAAATTTATTGTTAAAAAACGGCTTTGTATAAATATCAGATATTAGCTGCTATGGCATCCCAAACAAATTTACCAATACCACCAAGAATAGCAGTGATCAATATCCAAAATACACGATCAATATTTTTACGAGTTTTAACAACTGATTCAAGATCTTTAAGATCTTCCCCAGCAATTGATTTCAATGTTTGATCTGTTTTTTGTATTGGGGCTACCATACATTCAACATTGTCAATTTTTTCTATAGCCTTATCAATTTTTTTATCACGAAGTTCTTCCATATCGCTTGTTCTGCGAATACGTGTATAGATACCTTCATCTGGATGATATATAGCTTCGTCAATACGAGCTAAATCTTTTTTGAATTCGCCGCTTTGTTCTTTAACGTGAGATAGATCTGCATTTAATTTAAAAACTTCTGCACGAATCTCAGATGTATTTTCTCTTAACAAAGAGATGTCTGATTGCATACGATCAAAGCCACCATTCAATACTTCAGCTTTTTGAAGCTTTTCATTGATGCCTTTAAGCAAAGTTTCTAACATTTCCAGTTTAACTTTTTCTACAGTATCAGACATACACCTATCCTCCCGTTATTCTCATAACAGAAACCCTAATATAAATATTATGCTACATAAGACTACCTGGGCAAATAAAAAGATAATCAATAAAAGTTTTCTAACAACCGCAGAAAACCTGGATTTTTTGTATAAAAAAGTAGAAAGATCTTTATCTCAACAACTCTACTCTCTCAATAAAGATACCTACCATTTTATAATCAATCTTTTGCAACCTAAAGACCGATTAGAACGTGCCTACTGTTCTCATATATTCAATATAGCTTATCAAACTGAAGTAATAAGCCAAGGAGCAGGGCCTAACTCTTTTATTTTTGCAAATGCTTTTAGTAAATCCCTATTATCCGGAAAAGAGATAGATGATAATTCTATAAAGGTAGTGGAACGCTACCAATTAGAAAGCAACAAGATCTTTCAGTTGGCTCAAGCCATATCTCAACCAGCTTCTCCAGAACATATAAAAAAATCTATATTATCTGCTGTCAGTTATGATGAAATACTTGCTGATGTTATATGGGAAGCAGTTAATCTTGCTGGATTAGAAGGTAAAGTTTATATAGAAAATGGCAAACAAGAAAATTATTTGATAGAACAAAAACTTGGATATTATTTCAAAGTTAATCCTTATCGTTTTTTCTTGAAGCAAAATGACAAATGGGAAGCGAAAGATTGCAAGGTTATTCTTATTGATGGTGTTATAGAAGATACGTCTGAGATAGAACACATTTTAATAAAATCTTGTGAAACAAAAATTCCATTGATGATATTGGCTCAAGGATTTTCTGAAGAGGTTGTAGCAACCTTAAAAGCAAATGAGGAAAGAGGAAACTTTGATTGTATTGCGATACGTGTAATGCCAGATCTTGAAAGTATTAATATAATATCTGATATAGCTAAGTGTTGTAATACAATGCCTATAACGAGTCTTAAGGGTGATCGTTTATGTTTTGTCAATTATGATGATATTCCGGTTGTAGATAAAATTCGTTGTAATCGTGTTGAACTTGTTATAGAGAATAAGAATTCTGGATCAGCCGTTGCATCACAATTAAGATATCTTGTAGATAAAAGACAAAATGAATCGGTTGAAGACATTGTTAACTTATTGGATAAAAGAATTCGTAGTCTTGTAGCTAATACGGTTGTTGTTCATTTACCTAATATGGCAGCCAATCAAATAGATGATGTAAGAGTTAAATTAGATAATGGATTGCGGGCTGTAAAATCCGTTTTAAACTATGGTATAGTTGACCTTGATATTCTTCTATCCCGTTTAGAAAAATCGGATACAGAGGTTTTTAAAGCCATCTATGAGGCTATAGATAGATTACGAGAAGAAAAAAAAGAGTTGCCAACTTTAAGTTTGTTAGCAACTCTTCATACTGTAGGAAAAACAATGTTATTGTTGTTATCCAGTAATGGTATGATTCATTATTGTTAGACCCATCTTGCGTATAGAGTTATATCACCAGTTGGTCTATATGGACTCTGAATTTTGCTTCCGCCCACTCGCTGCGTGCTCCAGCCATTGAATGTTTTATTTGGTTTTGTCATTGTTCCAATACCGGGAAGAGTAATACCAGGAGCTCCTGGGATATATGTGTCTTGATCTCTTTCTGGATCGCCCGCTGCTGCATTATCATCGTAAGTGATTATAAAAGCTCCCGCAGGTCGAGGTTTATCTGTAGAGCCAACTTGCAAATCTCTTTCAACAACTTTCATAAATTCATTTCTAAGAGTTTCTGGTTCTAATCCAGGATATGGTTCAGTTCTTGTGAAGTCAAGCCGTCCAAAAAATCTGGATATAGTGCCAGGCATTTGTCCACCACGTTCTAAAGCTCGATCAAACAATTTTTCTATGGCATCTTTATCGGATGATGATAATGTTCTGGTCGAGGCGAATCTTGTTTTAAACAGTTCTTTATTTTGATCCCAGGTGCGTTTTAAAACAGCGAATGTTTGAACGACCATAACAGCTTGTTTGAGAAGTTTATCAAGTGGACTATCTTTTATTCCAAGAGTGAATATTGTAGTGGCGATATCGCCAATTTGAGAACTTGTTGTTTGATTTCTTATTAATTCAATTAAGTCATCAGACATTTTTCTCATATTATCTTTGATACGTTGATCCATATTATATTGTTCAGCCAAACGCATCATTTCACTTAGTTGTCTTTGAAGATTTTGAAATTCTGGACGTTGTTCAATATCTTGCATTATTTGTTCTTGTAGTGTAGTAGTTTCTGGTTCTACATCTGAAACAACAACGGCAGGAACTTTTTCTACCTCGGACAATGCACGTAAATCATTAACAGAAAGACACATTAATTGTTTAGCTGCATCATTCCAATTCATAGATGGCATAGGAATGTTTTTATAAACACGATCAAAGATATCTTTTTCTTTACGATCTGGTCTTAATGCTGCAACAAAACAACGTTTAACCATTCTATGATTATGTTCTGGATGTTCTATTGTATTTAGTGCATTATCTGGAGAAGAACAAGCTGCTCTGAATACTGGAGTTTTTAGCAAAGTTGTTAAATCACGTCCAAAGAAATCTGAGAATATATTATATAGAAGACTCATACGTTCAAGCATATGACCGGCGGATTTTTTGCTTGCGTTGCCGGTTATAACGACGTATAAGCCTTTTTCTGCATCGGCCAATACTTTTGCTATGGCTGGGAGTTTGGAACGATATGGACCGAATTTTTCTTCAAAGCGTGCGATACTTGAATTAAGACGGTGAAGAGTTCCACGGTCAATTCTTTCATTAATGAAGATAACATTTTCAGATAACCAATTTTCAGTTTCTGCAAGCTTTTCTTCGTTTATTAGTTTAAAATTTTTATATTCTTTGCGAATTTCAGACATAGTATACCTTACTGGCAATGTAATCTTAAATATTGTAAGAAAAATCAAATTTATATGTCAAATGAAAATATAAAAAAAGCTATAAGAACAATATCAATTGATGAACTGATAGAACAAGAAGGTTCACGTGATATTGTTTTATCAACTGATTCAAATAAAAAAAATCCTACAAAAGAAGAGATGCGGGAGTTAAAGAAAGAAAACCGATATTATCTTCCTGTATTACATCTTAATCATATGGATATGTATCCATCTAAACCAAATTCAGAAAGACAACATTGGACCGATGAAAAGGCGATGGAAACTTGTTTAGGAAATTGTTGTGGTATACCTGGAACTAAGGCGATGTGTTGTAAGTTGAATCCGGAACATTTGGAGCACGTTATTGGTCCAGTTGATGAGGAATGGATTAAGAAGACGATACAATATTTTAGGAAAAAAGGAATTACGATGACGAGACAAGATCTTGTTATTGATTATGAGGAAGGTGTTTTGATAGGTCAGAATTTTTTTAACGGTCATCGTATTTTTGAATCAAAAGAAGCATTTCCTATAATGCGAATGAAATTGGAGGGTCCGCATTTTGCTTGTATATTCCTTAATAGTAAGAATAATATGTGCAATATTTATGAAGTGAGGCCCGAACTTTGTAGGGTATATTTGTGTGGTTATGTGAAATCAAATTTCTTTGTCAAAGGAAAACGTAAGCAGAACGTTTGGGAGAAGCTTGATACTCGTCCGAAAGATGAAGAGGAGAAGTGATATGTCTGTTGATATGTTAACTGTTAATGAGTTAGAGGATGAGATAGACACGGAGAACAAATATAGTTCTTTATGGAAATCGCCGGGAGCGGCTAAACGTTTTGAGATGAAGGAGATATTGGGACATATTAATCGTGTGCGATATAATTCTGAATATGAGATAGCGGTAGGGACGGACAGTCAATATCGTGGTAAATATTTGTTTTATATAACGGTGATAGCGTTATGGGAGCGAGGTAAAGGGGGAACATATTATTATCGTTCTGAGTATCATAAACGTCAAGGATTTAATTCATCTCAGAAGATGAGGATGTTTGAGGAAGTTGGTAAGACGATAGAGGTAGCGAATATAATAGAGCAAGAAACTGGTATTAAGCCGATATGCCACGTAGATGCATCGTTATCTGTTAAAAAAGAATATACTTCTTCATTTTCCGAACAATTGAAGGGATATGTTATAAGCTCTGGATATGATTGTGTTTTGAAGCCCGAATCATATGCTGCTAATTGTATAGCGGACAAACATACAAAGAGGAAGTTGCGGGTAAAAGAAACCATATGAGGAGATAATATGACAGATCGTAAGAGATTAGAGACTGCAATTGAAAGAAATATTCACGGTTTATTAAATGAGATTAAAGAATCTGCTGTAGATTTTACGGTATTAACGGTTCGTAAAAAGCATCCTGAGATTGATCGTGAGCAATTGACAGTGGTTCTTGATATAGTCCGGACTGCCATTGATAATGGATTTATGACTTCAATTGATCGTTATATGGGTAGACTTGATAAGGAGCTTACGGAGTTAACAGATGAAGAAAACCCTTTGGATGTTGGGCTGTCTTCAAGCACCGAGAGGATGGCAACAAGGTCCAAGAGGGGCAGAACGGTAAGCTGACAGAGTTAGAAGATTATCAAATAAAAAAGCAAAAGATGACGAAATTGAAGCGGGTAGCTAAGTATACAGGAGCTACAATTATGTCATCTATTGCATTTTATTTATTACATTTCTTTTTATGACAAAAGATTATATAAAGCATCTCCTTGAATGTAAATGTATATTGCCGCAATTTAAAAATTCAACGCCACCTATATTTCATAAATTTCTTGTATTTTCTGAACTTGATATGGTGGATGGTAATGTCGTATCTTCATATGTTCAATGTAATAATTGTGGGGTAATACATAAGATATTAGAAATTGGACGTAGTGATGTTTTAAAACGTGAAACTATGCCATCATTAATTACGATTGAAGATATTAAAGCTTCATTGCCATCTAGATTAGTCAGTATTTTAGAACAAAGTGAGTGTCCATTACCATTATGGCAGGAAGCTCAATTTATATTGCAAAATGGATTATGGGGACGGGGATTTACACTAACTCAAGAACGTGAAGGTAATAACGTTATAGGAAAATATATTGTTATACTGGGTGAAACAATATATGATATTAAATCATTTGAAAGATCTGAAGGAATGATATGACGGAAAATGAGGGACAATGGGATAGTCTTCTTACTGAAGAAATGCAAGACGGTGAGGAGTATATTCAACCGAATATAGAATTAGATTTACCGGTTAACAAAAGAAAAGATTGCAGGGATATTGTTATGGAGATACGTAAATTTGGCGTATCTCAACGACAATTACTTTATATTATTTATTTGTTATCTCTTGAATTAGAAGATAATGCTACGATGCGGAGTATTGTTAAGATCATTGGTGAAAATAGAAAGAACGTTCCAGCGAATTCGCTGGAACGTTCTTCATCTGCTCAACTTATTATTCCCGGTAAAGAATAATATTATCAGCCTTTTGTAATCTTAGCTACACCTTCGGGTTTAACAACTTGTGCTACACCCTCGGGCTTTGTAATTTCAGCTACACCCTCTGGCTTCTCTACTTTGGCCACGGCAGGCTTTGTTGGCTTAGAAGGCACTCCACCGCCCCCGCCACTGGGCGCTGTGTAAGTGAGGGGATCCGGCTGCGCAGCTTCCGGATCTCCAATCTCGTATATCTCGTCAGCAACATCAGCAATCCACCAGTCCGTCCCGCCCGATGTGAGCTGATACACGCCCGGCGTCTCTGTCTCAGCGCCCAGCACCGCCGGAACTGCACCACCGCTTACGTAGCTGCTGATGAAAGAGCCCCCTTCCGGAAGCCCTGTGACCGGATCTCCATTGCTGTCCACGACCCGGAGGAAGTAGAGTCCATCCGGACTAGCATTTCCACCCACCGAGTCGGCGGTGGCATCGGTGCTATCGTACATGCCACCGAAGTAGTACGCTGACACTGATATTGGTACAATACTGATTCTATCACCTACGCTCGGAGCTGGCGACCATTCACCAGTTAAAGTTATTAATTCGGCAGATGGAATACCTACAGATTCTATTGGAAGGGCGACACCTTCATAAAAAACTTCAAAACTTGGATTAATTCCAAGTCCAGCCGGATCAGAAGCTAATGTGCCTTGAAGATCCATAGTAATGGTTGTTTTACCACCAGATACACTGATTGATGCAATAGTTTGGTAATAAGTTATATCAATATCTGTTCCTATTACCAAGCCTAGAACATCAACGGAAAATGCTGAATCTAATATATATCCTATGTCGTCGCCGCCGACATTAATTGTATTTTGAATTGTTTTTGTTTCTCCATTGTAGACCAGTTGATCACCATAGCCTAATGGATCTAATGCTCCACTAAAAACATATATCTCCTCGTCGGGCACATAATTCGTATAATTATAAATATTATAAATTTCATTAATTGTTGATGGCATTTTATTTTCTCCTTTTTTATCTTATTAATCATTAATAGACAAAATAGCTAAACCACCATTAAGATAAAAAGAAGCTTGGTAAAAACTATTTCGTCCAATATAAGTATTAACAAGATATTCAGTTATAACTATGAAAAAAATTAAAACTATAGGCTGGACAACAGATACCCACTTTGAACTTGCTTCAAATAAACAATTTGATAAATTTATAGAATCCGCCCAAAATGTTGATGCCATAATCATAACAGGTGATATAGCTCAAGCTACCTCCTGGCAACATTACCTATTCAAAGTAGCTAAAAAACTATACCCAACACCCATCTACTTTATCCTCGGTAATCACGATATCTATAACTCAGATTTACATACCGAATGCGAAAAATTATCCACTATCTTAGTAGAAAATCTCTATCCACTCACAATTATGAACCCAATCATATTATCCGATAATATAGCACTAATCGGACACCAAAACTGGTGGGATGGCGGTTATTCAGAAAATAAAACAAACTTCATTGATAGAACCTTTATGTTCCAAGATTATAATCTCATAGGAAACTTCAAAGATTTACCAACTCAAGAACAAAAATTCATCAGAGTCAAAGGTATGAGCGATGCCGCCACTACCATCATTATCAATAAACTCAATGATGCCTTTGAAAAAGTAGATAACGTCATATTAGCCATTCACGTTCCACCATATCAAGAAAATTGCACACTACTCGGATTCCCTATGGCAGAAAACTTCTTGTCCCATTTCTCTTCCAAAATCCTTGGCGATGCACTTTACTTCTATATGAGAAATAAACCAGATAAAAAATTATTAGTCTTATCCGGTCATACTCACGAAGAAACTTCCTATTCACCTTTATATAATCTAACAAGTAGAACTCTAAAGTCTAAATTGTTAAAACCAAGAATTCACGATATTTTAAAACTTAAAGACTTGTTTTAATATCACATTACACCAGGAATTATCGGATTACCACGTGCATCCGTGCCAATAGCTATCAAATGCTTCTTAGTCCCATCCGGAAATACATACTCACATTCACCATATAACGATCTTCTACCCCCACTCTCAACCCATATCTTACCATTCTCCATATGATCTAACTTACTCTTACGAACACTACCATCCTCATTTAAAAAATGTATGTAATGCATATATACCTCCTGATATATGTCATTACCAACATATCCCTGCAATCTTAAAGGACGAAATACTCGCTCAATTCCACTTATCATCTTTGTCATATCTTACATTATAGAAAAACATCAACAAAATTGATAATACTTCAACACTTATTTCAAAGCTATATAAAATTGATTCACACCATAATCTTGAGGATCATAATTCTGATCAAGCAAGTTAACTTGATTATTATCCCATATCAATAGCCTATATATATAGGCATCTACTACACTTGAATTAGCATATAAAACATCGCCAAAATCCGGCAAAACAATTGGATTGGGAACAATATTTTTAATAAATGTTCCAATATATTTACCACCCTTATCAAGATATTGCGTATCAGTTATACCAGTATATGTTATACCACTAATAGTCCAAGTTATTGTTGTTCCTATAGCTAAATCTTTAAAATTATTATCAGCCATTATATAATACTTAATTCCCTGATTATCATTGAAAATTCCAGATGAATTAACATTATATGATTCAGTAATACTTTGAGTCCCATTCGGCTCCTGTAAATATAAAAACCTATATCCCTTTTTAATTGGATATGAACTTAAAGTTATAAGCGCATTTTTTTTATCATTAATATCAAATATTGACGCAGTTAATGCATACTGCACATCATCCGTAATGTTAGGATAATAATAAATCCTATCCTGTTCCGGATTAACATATGTTGCGGCAACATTTTTAAATTCTATTGCTGTATAATTTTTTATCGGATATGCCATTGATTATAAATAATACCAAGTAAACAAACTTATAATCAAACATACACAATATATGAAATATTCCTGATTCATCATCAACTAAAGATTATATAATCACCACCCTGAGTAATCAACTGCTCAGATAACTGCGTAAGAATATAATTTCCAATATCTAAAGATGTATCATTAACCGTTATAGAAGAATTAACTAATATAGAACCAACATAACTGCCACTTCTAATCTCCATCACAACCGTTTCAGTTCCCTCAGTTGTTTCATCAGATAATAACGATCTACTAACAGAACCAGTCCCATTCGTTATAGCAAATGTTCCACTCATCATCGTATCCGTAAAGTCCGATGCTATCGTCGTGCCACTATTCGTCCAATAATACGTCCCATCAGGTCCATTCGTAGTAAATGTAAATGATACCGCACTTCCTTCATCCACAGAACCAGTTGATGCTATCAATGTATATTCAGTAGGAATAGATGTAATCGTTAAACTTACAGGACGAGTAATAGCTGTAGCACCACTCGTTGATGCGGCTCTCAATGTAAATGAATATGAACTGTTTGATATCAAATATTGACGAGTATAACTTATAACCCCAGTTGCACTATTAATAGTAAATCCAGTAGGAACAACACCAACAAAACTATAACTTAACGTTCCACCATTTGGATCTGTAGCCGTTCTCGTAGCTACATTTACATTCGTATTGTCTGATATAATAAGATCTAATGAAGCTTCACTAACATTCCAAGACATAGGAAATATTGTTATGTTTTTTATAACTTTTGCTACGTTTGGCTTTGTTATTTGTGCAACTCCAGGTTTAACAACTTTGGCAACCGCTGGTTTAGTAATCTCCGAAACATTTGGCTTTATAATTTTGTCAACCATTTTATGACCCCAATTAATTTTCTATTAATTAGTTATCTGCTCTTAAATGGAGAACTACTATCAGCAGAGAAATATCTTATGTCCTCATCAGATTCTGAAGCTCCAGCCAGAAAAATACCAGGTGAACCACCCCAATCATATCTTTCCTCATAAACTTGAGTCGTAAATCCATAATCAATCAATACAACACGTCCATCGGCCGTCTTACCAAAATGATGCGGAACTATATCACCAACCTCTAACCTCTCCACAGGAGAATTCATAGACGTTAAATCCACAAGAGCTAATAATCCCTTTGGTGGATCTTTTAAAAACTCTAAAAATTCTTCATCATCACTTGCTATGTCTTCCGGTGTTGCATTATTGTTATACACCTCATTCAACCAATATATCGCATCTTGTATATCATATTCTGAAGGAAGACCAATATCCTTTTCAAATTGTTTTTTATCACCTTCTGGATATACTTTGGCAACTTCCATAACTAACCAATGATAATCCGGATCTACATCAAACAATTTAGCACCAATATATTTCGTAGATGGATTCGTAGATACAATCATTTCAGCTTCATTTTGTGCAACACCCGCCGCATTTATCGCTATCTTTAACACCTTACCAGTAGACAATGCATATACAGCTCGGGAACTACCAGAACCCATATAAGGAAGCTTATATCGCTGAAGAACCAAATCAATTAACTTATTACCAACCCATTCGGCATCGTGCATCCAATTGCCTTGACGCTCTTTCAAATTTTGCATATATTTCTTCAATATATCCAAAGAAAATCCACGTAAGGCAGCTTCATCTATATTCTCAAAAAGATAATCTATAAGTTTGTTAAGTTTCATGTATTCTTCTCCACAATCATCTCCGTTAACTCTATGCGGGATGGATCAATGTCTTCCATTACAGCAGCAGTCCCAGTTAACTCTATAGCCGCTCTGGATATGTCATTGTCAGGTTCTCTTAACCATTCAAACTCTAACTCACCATTAACACTCTCATCAGTTTCTGGATCCATCAAATCCCAGATTATCTCCGGTGTCTCTTCTTCATCCCACCATATACCACTCTCAGATACCTCACCACCAAAATCTACTAACCCTGGAATATCCGCTACAAGATCCAATCCGCTAACATCTACACGCAATACAACACCATTCAGATATCTTCCAGGTTCACGAGATAAAAAAATCGGCGTTATACCACCATACGCTTCCGGCATCCAATCCAATGAACCACGACTCTTACCTTTACCACTTGGATTTATACGCAATCCTTCTCTCTTTATCCTTTCAGCATTCACCTCCGACGTGGTATGATACCAATAATCCCCACTTTTTGCAGTTTCTTCTAACAAATAGTTTAATAGTCTTCCCAGTTTCATAACGTTATTGCCATTAATTTCTCTTAACTCTAATTGGTATACCAACCTGATGGGCCGCCCATGCTCTGTTGTGACCGTCAGTCACATAGGCATATTCCATTCCAAGATCATCATCCCGAAGCGCACGAGACCAGTCTAACTCGTGTTCATACCCACCTTCTTCTGCTTCTTTAAATTGCTCAAGATCTTGTTGATCAATAATATGAATGCCACCACGAATAGGCGGCATCCGACCCCAACCATTTTTCTTCATATAAACAGAAAATTTTGGTATTTTTTTCTCAAAGTCCGTAGACGCATTAACACCCGATCCACGAAAAAGATCCGATTGTACCTCGTCCCATGTTTTCTTTCCTTCTATTAAAAAACTTGCCAAACGTCCACCACGATATACACCTTCTCGTATCGATTTTGCTTTTTTATATCTTAACTCCCATGCATGTAATGGAATGCCTTTGTATTTGGCATAGGTTACACGACCCCTACCATCACCGATAGTTGAAAAAGTATCGCCAGTTATAACAATAACCGGGGGAGGATTGTCATTCCACACCCTCGACATTCGAGCCCATTCACTACCCCGAAAATTTTCAAGCTCATCTTCATCTTCAATATCTTCTACCCAAGCATCAATATCATCATAATAACTAAGTTCATCAACCGTCAGCGCACCAAGATATACTTTATCAAAATCTTCAATCCCAGCGCTTTCATCTATCTCTTCCGGATATAGTTGCTTTGCATGCTCTATGGCATCCAACATATCTTCCGGAGAAGGCTCTCTTGTCCCTTCTAACAAATATTCCAACAACAGTTCTAATTTGTTCCTCATCACGGATCCCATCCCCATTCATATATACTGTTACCATCCGTATATAACTCACGTGCCCGTACCGTCTTGCTCAATACCACATACTTACCACCCAATGCTCCCCTACCATGGTCTACCACATAAGGCCGATATATACTTACCCAATCACCAGGATTTATATCCTTTATCTTGCCAGGCCGGGAAACATCGCCCCGCTCTAAATCTGCCTTCAACTTCTCCTTACGGGCATATATCTCGTCATATGACATACTTACCCCCTTCGGTGCTCTACCCCTTCTTAACATCTGTTTCAGATATCCCTCTAACTCCGCTATCTCTTCCTCTACCGTCTTCATGTCTGGAACAGAACGATATATCTTTATCTTTCTATTAGGCTTGTTGTGATAACTCTGGATAATACTCATTACCGCAATATCTCCAGGTTCACTCGCTCCATAGTATCTTGCCGCTGTAGCTACTGGCAATGTATAGATATCATCCGGATATACTTCCCTGCTAACATCCCATAACGGCGCCCCATTTGTCTTTCCAGGTGCTCGGTGAAGTCCACGATAATCTTCTTCTTCAAATAAAAAGCTTATTAAGTTCTTTAAGATCATACCAACTTAAATAGCAAATTTATCCCAAAAAAATTCCAAAAAAAATTTATCCCAAAAAAATTTACAACAAATTTGAATCCAAAACCCACAAAAGTCAATTCCCAAAATTTCCAAAAAAATTTTTGTGTGAGGGTATGGTCTCGTCCAGCACATTGTCAACCCCACACATCATGTAGGGAGGCTACCCCCGGTCATTCCAATACCGCCCCCTATGGACCCCCTATACCCCCCCGTCCTCTAGCCCCATTATATGATCAATTGAGCCGGATAGAGGTGATCCTACATATATGCTTTTGTTTGTGAGTGGGGATCTTGCACCTTTATATACTTTTTATATACTTTTTATATCTTTTTTAGGATCTATTATTTATATAACTGATTTAAACAATGCAAAAAGAGGGGGTAAATGCGATATGGTTATAAAGTGATGAATTTGTGGGGAAAAGGTGCTTGTGTAAAAAATATGTGGGAAATATGATATAAAATCCGTGTGTCTGTTGTAAAAACGTGGGAAAAATGAATGATTGTGATATGATAGTTGTTTTAGTGATGCATTTTTCCGAAGAAGTCTTCGGCGGCTTGCGATAAGTTTTCTTTTACTGCGTCTTTGATATTAAAACCTTTATAGAGTTTTTGTTTAGGTAATAGTGAAGGGATACGTTGTAGGAACCGTAAGTGATTATTTTTGAGAGCGGTAAGACCTTTAGGGGATTTGATTTGATATTTGTATGCTGTTGATATTTTAGAGAAATGAAGTTGAGCTTTTTGTTTAGCCTTATCATATTTGGATTGAAGTTGGTTTATAAGTTTTTGGTTTTCGCCTTCATCTATGGCTAGTTGTAGATCGTCGTATATAGTTTCTACATTGGAGATAATTTTACCTGTTGAGCGATATTTGTTCCATACTTCGCCAGGAAGTGTGCAAGTATCATTTAGTTCTGGGTCATGTATAGATAGGAGGACTTTATTAACGTCGGGTCTATTATGGAAGTAGTAATCCCAGACTTTTTGAGCTTTAGATGAGACTGAGAATCTATCTGCTGTGAGATAGTTTGGATAGATCTTAGAAAGAGTTAGATCATATAGAAGGGGACCGTATCCTGATATGGCTACGCTATTTTTAATTTTGTAAGTATTAGTGCCGCAAGAATCATTTGGTTCTATATTGACGTATCCTACTATAGTGTCTTCAAAGGAGATGATATCTTCTATGGCATAGTTTTGTTTTATATTTTCTTTAATGTTGTTAGCGGCCATTTCTGGATTATAGAGTATGATAACATCATTTGAGGTATACGCCGCAAGTTTTTCGGAGATAGCTTGTTTAACGGATACAGCGGCTTCGTCTATATCTTCATCAAGGTATTCTAATAGAATGGATAGGCTAGTCATATCCTTTAAATATGATTGTTTATTAGATAGCGCCAGAGTTTTTCGTATAAGAATTGGCCTATGGTGAGGATGACGGTAAGGATAATGGTAAGGGACAGAGATATGTCTGCTCTACCTGTAAAGAGGTAAGTGGTGAACATAGAGATAGGGATAGAGATACAACGCCATATGAATACTTTGAGTAGGTCTTTATGATTTTGTTTCATAGGTTAGGGCGTATTGTAGAGCTTTTAAGAGGACATATATACGATTTAGTTTATCATTGATATGGTCCATATCTAAAGTATAGTTTGGGTCTTGTTTGATGGTTTCTATGGCGGTGAGTAGATTATCTATTTCTGAGAGGGATTGATCTAAGATTTGTTCTTTTGAGGGCGCAAGGTTATGTTGCCGACGATATATTTCGGCATCAAGAATAGCGACGAGCTTTTTCTTGGATAACACCACGATTATAAATATGCTTAGGATTAGGTTAAATATAACCAGCCGTATAGGTGATATAATAAAAGCGTCATATAAGTTATGGCTAAGAACCACAAGCCGAATTTAGCTAAAGGATGATGAATATATTTTAAAAGAACGGCGGAACCTAAAAGTGGTAATGATAGTTTGATCATCCAAAAGGTTAACCAACCTTGAGTTATTATCCAGTTCATAACTGGATTTAGTTCTTCTATGAGATTGTTTTGCAGATAATATTGTGTGAAAGCACCATCTATGATATTATAGATGAATACGATAATGGCTAAAGCCCAATATCTGTACACATTACCCACATATATAAATAGCTTAAATGAATAAAAAAAGACCCAGCCGAAGCCAGGTCTTTTAAGTTAAGGTAGGATTATTTATTTAACGATCACGTTTCAAACTGCACGCCAGCCGACGTGATCTCATACGTATATGCAATTTGAGATTGACCGAACCTGTTCTTATCCATACTGGCAACACGCTGCCCGTAGGTATCGCTCTTACGATCCGTGTCAACGGACAGGTGAAGATGAGCATCAACGATATGGCGGATAGCCTGCTTACCAGCGAACGTACCATCCTTAGTGACCATACCGATAATCATAAGAACGCCGAACGTTTCCTTAGCCCATTGCGTAAGGATCTCGGTGGCACTGACTTCCTTATTGGCTCCACTCTGAGCACGCCCCTTCTTACCCTTCTCACGATCCACCTCAACGCATTGAAGAGAATCAACGAAGAGGAAGACTTGCTTGCCGGGATTGGCACGCTGAACCGCCTTAGCCTTCTTAACGATATCCTGAGCAGAAGACTCATAGGAGGGGATAAAGCCATTCTCAAGTCCGAGGCGACGAACGACCTTGCGAACCTGATAGAGAGACTCTTCGCCGGTATTGTAGAGGGCGATATGTCCAGCACCCGTAACAGCGTCAGCGAGTTGAAGCATCAGAGTGGTCTTGCCCGCACCGGGAATGCCGGTGACGATAGCGGCGGTAGAAGGAGTGACGCCGTCGCCAGCGAAAAGGGCATTAATATGAGCAAAGCCGGTATCAACGTTTTCTTCGAGAGCGGCGGGAACATCGATATCGAGAATGTTGGTATCGTTAGAAACACGGGGCTGACCGAGATTGAGCTTCATAGCTATTGTTTTCTTTCGCTGTTGGGGAGCCGTTGATTTATATATAATATAGCATCCCCCGAAAGATATTTCAAGGGATTAAATTCTGCAATAATTTCGGCTAATTATGGGGTATTTTGATTAGCTTTAACGAGAACGATGCAGTTTGCCTTATGATGCTTTCGGGTCATTTTGCCTTTAGAGCGTGGGATATGATCTTCGTCGTTTGGGAGAATCTCTACCATCTTTGCGGAAGTTTTTACTACCAAGCCTTTAAGAATTTGGCATCCGTTTTTTACGGCGATATAATCTCCTACCGCTGGTTCGTGTGCTGTAAGCATTTTCATAGCTGCTTGCTTAGTTGCGAAGACGGTATCACGATGAACGATGTAGAATTCTTCTGGATAACCTTGAACGCCTTTTCGGATATCTCTAACGATTGCGTGAGTAATGCCGATTTCTTCAAGACGTAGGGTATTCACAAAATTTCTATGCGAGAACCAAACGTATACGGTATCGCCAGTTTCCATATATCTGTCATTATATATTCTGTGAAAGATTATATCAAGGGATTAAATTTTTGCAATGTTAACGTCGGTTTAGCTATTTAACGGTATGAAGATCTCAGTAGTAATGCAAAGTTATTTAGGTGAATATCCGCATTCCAGAAAGCATCCGGAGTTTAAATTTGTTAGAGCCGTGAATAGTTTTCTTTCGCAAAAGCATCCTGATAAGGAGTTGATTATTGTTTCTGATGGTTGTGATAAAACTAAGCATTTATATGAACAATTATATTCGCATCATCCACAGATAAAGTTATGTTATGTAGCAAAGAAAGATTCTCGTCGGATGTATGACGTGGAAAAATCTGGAAATACAAACATAAAATATTATCGTGGTACGCCCCGCCGATTAGGTTGTGCTATGTCGGAAGGTGATATCGTTGCTTATATGGACAGTGATGACATTATGTTGCCTACCCGCTTAAGCGAACTAAATGATGTTTGGATGAAAGCTTCTTTGGAGATTAAGTGGGCATCTAATGTTGTTCGTTATTTTCATAAAAATGCGTTAATGGTTCCAAATCTTGAACAATCAATAACTGATACGACTAAAGTGTTATCTTTAAAAGATTATGGATATGACATAGAAGATGATTTTTATTTGAATATAGCGGTTCCGGAAGGTCAAGTGTTTGGGGCACCATATGGTTTATCACATCGTAAAGATGTAAAAGCTATATGGAAGGATTCGGTAATGATAATGAATGAGGACAATAGTAAGATTTTATCTGGCTGCACAGAAGATTCATTATATCTGTCGGAATTGATTAAATTAGATGGTGCTTGTTTTAGACAGGAGCATCCATCTTATGTTGTATGTCATTTTCGTTTAGGACTATGGGACGTGTGATATATGTTTAATATTAACATTGGTATAACGGTTAACATAACAGATCCTAATGATCATTTTTTTGCTAATGGTATTAAGCAAAATACGATTATATTGAGAGATAGTTTATTACGAACGGGAATTGTAGACAACGTTTATTATGTTAATATGGGTGTGCAGATAGATTATTATAATTCAACTTGGAAAGAATATGCACCATACATAATAGACTTTGATACGGCTTTGCAAAAAGTTAATTTATTGATATCGGTTGGTGCATTTATTGCAGGCAATTATTTAGATGCCGCTCATAAAAAAAATATTAAGTTAATAACTCACGTAATGGGCAATGAATATTATCTTTTAAATGAACGTTCATTGTTTAGAGATGATAATCATAGTTTTGTGAGAAAAACGCCGCATTATGATGCGATATGGATATCTCCTCATTTATATGAAACAAATAAAGACTTATGGGAAGTAATGTGCGAAGCGCCAACATATGTTGCGCCGTATATATGGTCTCCTAAGTTTTTAATGGACAGTATTCGTAAACAAGGTTTTGCTGAAACATATAAGCCAACAAACAAGCCTAAAAGAATAAGCGTGTTGGAATCTAATGTAACAATGGTTAAAACGTGTATCTATCCAATTATAATTGCTGAGAAGCTATATAAGAAATATCCGGATGTTATTGACGTTGTTCGGGTATTTAATGCAACGGACGTTATTAAAAAAAGAGACTTTCTTAAATTTGTTTCGGATTTAAGAATTCATAGAGCTAATAAGTTATTTTTTGAGAATCGTTATTCTATATCTTGGTTATTGAGTAATCATACGGATATTGTTTTATCACATCAAAGGGATTGCGAATTAAATTATTTATATTTTGATGCTGCTTGGTTAGGATATCCAGTTGTGCATAATTCAAGTTATGTTAAAGATCTTGGATGGTATTATGGAGCTTTTGAAGCCGATCAAGCTGTTGAACATATCAATGAAATTGCTACAAGATTTGATCAATCTGAAGAATATCGTCAGGAATATTTAATTAAATCCCGAAAACTGATATCGCAGTATTTACCAGAAAATGAAAGAAATGTTGACGGATATAGACAATTGTTAGAACAATTGTTTGTTTCTAAATATTAGACCAGTGTTTGAAGCATCGGGGCTCATATGTTTCTGTGCCACCAATCAAAACTTGATCTTTTGCTGCATCAGGTTTACGATATGTTCTGGTAGCTATCCCATCACATACAGAACAGGTTGCCGTCAATTTATAAACTTTATTAGCTTTAGCCAATAAGGTTGGCATAGAACCAAATGGAACACCATTACTATCCATATCCAAACCAACAGCAACAATATCTATTCCCAATGCCAGAATATTATCTATATGATCTCCAAGTTTAGAAAAGAACTGTGCTTCATCAACAAGCAAAGTATCAATGTTCTTAAGTTGTGCAGAAGTAGGAACATCATCTACGGCTAAACGTAATATATCAACGTCTGCCATTTCTTTAATAGATACGCCATCGTGAGATACGATATCATCATCGGCATAACGTTTATCTATTATTGGCTTTATGATTAGGGCTTTTTTGTAGTTATCTAAGGCTATGGTGAGTTCACCGATAAGTGCAGTTGTTTTGCCCGAATACATACAGCCACTATATAACACTAATTTGGCACGTTTCATATAATAGATGATATGCCATAAAATTAGTAATGTAAATGTTTTAGCTCAGTTTCAAGAAATATTCTTCCCATTTTCTTCTGGGAGACATAGGAATATATAAAATCTTGTCTTCTAACAAAACTTTGTAAAAGGTATATTCATCGGCAGCAAAATAACGTTTTTCAAAATCCAACAATAATACAGTTGTTCCTTCTTGAAAGAAGGGAATATCAAAGCCGCTTACGCTTTTTATGGGTCTGGCTTGAATCTTTTCTAAACGAACCAATGAAGAAATATAATGATTTTTATATTGATCTTCGGTCATACCAAAAAGGACAAAAGTATTGATATATACAAAAAGCTTTCCAACTAATGAATTCATTAATTATTAACGGGATGGGTTCGGGAGCGATCGGTTTTGTTGTTGCTGTTGCGGCTGTTGTTGCTGTTGTTGCTGTTGCTGCTGTTGACGTTGTTGACGTTGTTGAGAGCTTTGTTCTCTTGTTTGAAGACCAGGAGCTAAATTTCTGGCGCTATTTGCAGCATTTCCGGAATCTTCTTCAAAATTATCGATTACCCATTGAGCAAGATTACGTATTGCAGTGCTTTGAGCTTGTTGCAATTCTGTTCTTAATTGTTGTAATTGTTGCTGATTGCCAGAACCTAAATTTTGCAACCAACCGGTTATATTGTCCCAAAAACCTTCTTCGATTAAGAATCGTTCTGGTTGTTCTCGTAATGATTGTTTTATATTTTCGATTATGAAAGCTTTAAATAACTTTTTTTGCTGCTTGTTCATAGTAGTAAATAGCTATTATATAGCTGTTATTTCCGGAAAAAAATAGAAAATATATTAATGATGGCTTTGAGCAAAAGAAATGTACTTTTAATCATTACAAAAATGGCAAACAAAAAAATAGCGATTAGCAGAACAAAAAGAAACATTGCCAAAACTACTTTACACATATATAACACCAATTAAAAAAGGTTGCTATTATAGCATAGCAACCTTTTGTTTATAATTCAATTATTATTTGATTATTTGTTATAGAATGTTTTATAGGCTTGTAATGCGGTGATTACTTGTGGCAACGACGTGAGTACAAGCTGATATTTTTGAGTTAATTCTTGTTGGTTTGGGGGTTCATTTGGATTGTATGTATGCGCCCATTCTGTATTATCACGTATATTAGTTAAAGCTGAATTTTGTGGCATAAGTGGTGCAATATCTGTTTCAATTTCTCTTGGAATGTTGGTCCAAGAATTGGTATCTGTTCTTAAACTTTGTAATATTTGATCAACCACGCCATATAAACGACTTGTGGCATTTGGTTCAAAACGTCGAGTTGTATTTAAAATTTGATTATATTGATTAATATAATTTAATGCTGCATCTGCGAACTTAACACGTGCTTGATTTAAGCGTGTATTGTCTTTTCCAACCGCACCTCCACTGGTTGATGGAGGAATTTCTGGAAGGCGAGGAGTTGCAGAAGCTTGCTCATAAAGATATTCCTTTATGATTTCTCGTATATATGTTTTTAGCAATGACATTTATGTTTAACGATTTTTAAGAGTTTGACGAACAATATTTCGAACCATTTCTTTTAAAGTATCTTTTTCTGAAGATACAGTATTCATTTCACGTAAAGCTTGACGTATCATTTCACGTATATGGTTTTCTCTAATTCCCATTGGAACTGCTTGAACACCCTGATTAGCTATTTGATTAATCCAACCTGTCATATCAGGAGCAATTTCTGGTTCGCCAGTTGGTGTTGGACCACGACCATCTAGTCCAAACATTCGTCTATTAAATTGACGAACGGCATCACGACGGGCCATATAGTCAATATCATAACCTTGTCCAGAAGGTTGTGGTTCTTGTGGACGGAAATTAGGATTACGTTGCAATTCTTGCATATATTGACTTAAAATTTCTTGAGTGCGGCCTCGGATGGCTGCTACTCCTTGCGGAGTCAATTGATCAGGTGAGCCCATTGATTGACCAGATGCATCTCTTCTATCTGACCCAGGTCCACCTGTATATAAACCTTGATCAACTGCGGCCTGTCGTCGGCGTTGATCTTCACCTGCCGCTGAACCACCAGATAACCAGGTTTCTTGTCCTCGTGTTTTTGGAACCGGAGGAACAGAGGTTCGCCCACGTCTTCGAGTTGGCATTACTGGCATTGCCGAAGTTGGTTTTCTACCAGTTTGTACTGGTGGAATCGCAGCCGCTGGGCCTCTTGTTGCTCTTCCTACGGGGCTCGGCCGATTCTGCGAACGTGGTGTCGGCCCAAGATCAGCCTCGAGCGCCTCTTGGTCGATACCAAAGAGAGGATCTTGACTCGGGTCCATAACTTCTTTAAGGATATCAATAATTATTTTTTTTATTTCTTTAACTGATACTTTCATAGCTATACCTTATATGTTTTACTATAACTATATGATAGTTTAGCAATTGTTGCTTAAATCGATGCATTATGATTAAAATTAAAAAAGCTTGCCGAATGGCAAGCTTTTAAAAACAAATATATTAAATTCTAACGTTTTTTTAACATTTGACGAACGGCTTTACGTACCATTTCGTTAACTGGACGTTGGCTCTCCGGGGGCAATGGGAGATTCACTGTTGTCCCAGGATTGGACGCTGGAGGTAGAGCTTCCGGACTAACTCTAGGACGAGCCGCCGGACCTGTTGGTAAATCTGGAACTCGTGGAACTCGTGGAACTGATGGTGGATCTTCTTCTAAATGTTCTTCTTCTAAGGTCTCTAAAACAAGTTTACGAATCATATTACGCAATGCTTGTTCATTAAGTGATTGCTGAGTAGCACGCTGATGTTCAGCTAATGCTTCACGAACTAATTGTTTAACTTCTTTAACTGAAACTTTCATTGTAAAACCTCTTTGTTTTACTATAACTATGGATTCAAATATTTATTTACCAAAATTATCATTCAATGTTTTAGCTGCGGCGCTAATTTTTACATAGTCCATTCGTTGAACATTATTTTCTGTCTGACCGATCTTGTTATCTGGAACAGCAGTAAGAATAATGGGCGGATTAAGTGCATATGCCCATTGAAGTTGATACACCATTCCATTACCCATTGATCTATAAATGCCTTGCATCAATATAATTCCTTTACAACATCAATCTGAGAAAAAGAACAATATTGTTTAATTATATTACCTTTTTGTTTGCCTTCAAATAATCCAGCTTCAAGATGATCAAAACGATAATCATCTAAAAGAGTTAGTTCTGTTCCGGAATCAAAAGGTGAATTATCTTTTGCGATGTATTTAATCTTTGGCTTTGTTGTCATAACCATCTTTATACCATCCACTACCTTGAAGAATGAAATTGCCATTAGATATTAGTCTTTGAACTTCTCCTTTACATTCGGGACATTCTGTGAGAGGTGCATCACTAATACGTTGTTCGGCTTCAAAATGATGTTGACATACCTTACATTGATATTCATAGGTTAGCATATTATTCCTCCGTCATATAACGATATTCAATGGCAAGAACTTGATCATTAATTAGAAATGCGCCATAACGTGTGCTATTGGTTTTTCCAACATACACGCCGGGTGATTTATTTTCCACAGATAGAGTATCGCTTGATACAATCAGCGTCCAAACATTATCTTTTGAAGAATAGTTTAGAACCGGCCATCCACTCTCACCAGTAAAGCCATCTGCTTCTAAACGATCCTTGCTATAGAAATACATTTTACCTAAATCAAACGACATATGATGATGATATCATATGTTTATGGTATTTTAAAGAGAAAACAGAGAGTGTGAGATTCGAGCTCACGATACGCTTTTAACGGAAAACAGAGTACTCGAAACTCATAGGGTTTAACCCCTACCAACCGATTTCCAATCGGTGCCCCTTCCTAAGAGGTTTATTTTCCCCATTCATTGATCCATTATCTTAGCCGCACTATAACATAAATATATTAAATGTTGCGGAATAAATCTGCCTAAATCTTCAGCAATCTGATCTCTTGTCATTCCTCTATAAATTCTTATACGTATTGCTTTTATCAGTTCGTCTATATGAATATGTGAATCAATCATCTTCTATTTCCTTACCCCAATCGTCATATCTTTTATGTTTATCTGGAATGGTTGGAACATCATCTGAATGTGTTTTATCCATTTGCTTTAAACGATTAAAAGAAAACCAAAATATGATCAAGGTCAAGCATATGATGCATAAGGTAAATTCTAACATTAGTTAATCTCTTCTGGCCATTGCCATTTTGGTTTTTTTGGTTTACCTAAACGAATCCAAGTAGATCTATATTCATCTAATATCATACCATTTTTACCAAGACAGTTTGGATCATTTGCTTCTTCTATTAGATCGTGTTCCCAATAACATTCATCACATATGATTAATAATGGAGAGTTAGTTTCTATTGAATGTAAACAGCAAGGGCATATATAGGTGAACATAATTAATATTCTGGATAGAAGATATCATCTTGTTCTACGAATTCGTCTGATGCGTGGAAAAATGTTTCTGGGATGCAGAATTGTATATTTGTGATATCGCCGTTAGAGGATTGTGTGGTGCCTTCAATTAAGACGCCGCCAATTAATTCACAACGCATATCTAAATCATCACGAACCAATTGATGTTCATTTGATGAATCAAACAAAAAATAGAAAATGCTGCCGTAGATTAGTCCTACAGCAAGAAACAAAATCAATGTGGTGATTAGATAAAAATATTTTGTTTCGGGTTGATAGAGTTCTTTATTCATACATCACCAAAATCGTGATGGTGGGTTGCCCATATATACATGGGACTCATTTCAGTTTCTTCATCTTCCATTTTGTTATAATCTTGGTTTGGAGGAGCTGGATCTGTTGGACGAGAAGAATTAACAACAGGGGGAGGATAAAGATCCCGGCTATAAAACTTACAATTTGTATTGCTGCACTCACATTTCCCCATAAAAGATATATATGCTGGTGTTGTTCCACATTCAATGCATTTATTCATAATTGATTCCTGTATTGATGAACTCTAACAGTTTTGTTTTCTCAAGTAAACCAGAATTTCTTAAAACTATTCTATTGTTAGAATAGAAAATTAAAGCAGGATATCCTGGCGGATTTTGTTTTATATCATATTCCGGGTTAGAATCCGCAGCAATTCCTATTATTTTGATGTTTAAATTACTTTCAATGCATTCAATTACTTCTTTTTGTCTTATGCAAGGATTGCAATTTTTTTGATGCAACAAAACTAATAAAAACTTATTGTTATCCAAGTATATTGGTAAATCATTTGCATTTATGTCAATCATTCGCTATACTGCTTTATTTTTTCAAACAATAGTTTTTTTCCTATAACGCCCATTGTTGTATGAACCAAATTGCCATTGCGATACCAAAGCATTGTAGGAACGCCTTTTACTTTATTTTCTTTAGCAAAATCAGGTTCTTCATCAATGTCTAAGCCAACTATGGTTATATCTGGAAAAGCTTCTATGGCAGTTTTAAGAACTGGTTTAAGAGCTTGACAAGGACCGCACCAAGTTGCGAAACAATCAACGATTGTTAGTTTTTCATTTTTTATTTGTTTCTTTATTTCCTCTGCTGTTAGCACTTTCATTGTTTATTTTCCTTAATCTTAGATAACCTTTAAGAGCCATAAAGAATCCCCACAGGTTAGTAAGATTAAACAGGATAACAGCGGTTTGTTCAGGGTCTCTGATGGCTAAATGGGTTTCTATAATAATATAAATAATGTAAGCAATCATCGCTAATGGATAGGAATATTCAAATTTTCCATTTCCATAAAACCAATGATTGATGAATTGGATACAAATGACGGTTATGGACAGAGCCCATAGTGTTTCTGGGGACATAAGCCAAGGACAGGAGTCGAACCTGCGAAAGCTTGCGCTTGCCGGTTTACAAAACCGGTCCTTTTGACCACTCAGGCACCTTGGCAGGTTATTTATAAATGGGTCCGGAGAGAATCGAACTCTCTTTTAACTGATTAAAAGTCAGGTGCCTAAACCGATCGGCCACAGACCCAAAGAACTTAGAACCAAGAAACTAAATCGGAAGGAAGGGCTCGAACCTACAACGACCTCGTTCAAAGCGAGGGGATCTACCAATTGATCTACTTCCGAATGTTGTCAGCGTTGTTTCTATCTGACTCCAACCAATATAGAACAGGTCAACCGAAATGTAAACTCTATTTTTTCGCCGCCAATTCTTTGATAAGTGGAATGCTACCAATTAAGAGAGAGCTATGGTTGCACAAAAGGGAACCTACGGTTCCGAAATGTGTATAGGGTTAAAATTATTGAGGAATTTGGAATGATATAATATCTTGAAAATTGGCTAAGGGTATGATATTATGTATGTATATGAAGACTGGTAGAAATGGTCATCGTAAGCGCCGCACGGATCGGAATCACATTGTATATGGGATTACGTGTGAGCCTACTGGTGAGCGTTATATTGGCATTACGGTGGTTAGTGGGCGAGCTTTTCAGAAGAGTGTGAAGGTTCGTTGGCAGAAGCACGTTTATCATGCGATGGTTGAGGGTCGTGATTATGCTTTGCAGCGTGCGATCCGTGAGCATGGTGAGTCTTCGTTCTCGCATGAGTTGCTTTACATTGTGCGTGGTAAGGCTGCTGCCCATGAGATTGAGCGCCAGTTGATTGATGATGAGGCTCCGGAGCTTAATACGGAATGCACGGCTCGTAAGCGTGTTGGAAAGCGTCGTGGATAAATTTAGGCATCTGTAAGTCTTATAATAGCTAATTAAGCCATAATGAAAGGATATATTATGAATAAATTGAAGCTAAAAGAATTAATTCGAGAAGAAGTAGTGTCGGTTTTGAAAGAGAGTGGTCTTTCACGTATAGAGTTGCACGTTAAGGAGCACGATTGCGCTATTATTACGGCATTTCGTAATGATCCGAGAGATCGCTCTGTCTGTGTTGATGATGTATCGGATGAATATTCGGATAATCCGGATTTATCTATCCGAGATATTAATAAGTTAAGGAATCGTGATCTTAAAGCGGTATTGCTTAGAGCTGGATGTGGTATAACGTTGGTGCAAGGTAGTTTTGTTGAGAATTTTGAACAACCGGAAGCGGTTGAAGTTCATGAAGATTCTCTTTTTGTTGTTAACCTTAAGGATCGTGCAGATTTTCTTGATATCATTCGGAGTTTGGGTGAACGTTATTGTCAGGACAGTGTTTTGTATATACCTCGTGGTGGTCGTGGGAGTCGTTTAGTTGGAACGAATAGGTCGGAATATCCTGGTTATGGCAATGACATTTCTGTTGGTGATCTGAGATTGGGATCTAAGTCAGAATTTATGACACGTGTTGGTGGCCGTCCTTTTGTTTTCAAGGAGAATCTTGAGACATATGAATCAAAATCAAGATTGGAACGTTTAGCTATTTCTGCTTTGGCTCGTCGTTTTAATGTTTGAATGAGTTATGTTGGAAGTTGGTATGCTTGTTAAGACTTCGGATTGGCGACATATCACGCTATATCCAGACGAGGAAACTGCATTGTCTATGATGTTTGCTCCTCCCGGTGGACCCGGTGTTTCTCGCCATCGCCCTGGACATAACTTGACGGAGAACATTCCTCTTCTTGTTCTTTGCATGGGTGAGGATCCTCGTCTTGTGGAGGTTCTTGCTGGTGATAAGAAGGGTTGGATGGTTAAGTATCCTACCATGATTTTCCGGAGGGTTAAGTAATGAAGTTTGAAGTAGGCAAGCTATATATGTCTGATGGGCGATATAGTTTTGTTATATATCCGGAGGAGGCGATAGCGATTGAGTGTATGATTTTGCGATATACTTCGCTTACTAACCGTAGGACGGCTATGCTTCTTTCTCAGCATTGGGGGAAGCCTTTTTATTGTGTAGATGGTGAGTTTCCGATTTTTGTTTTGCGTAATGGAATTGATGATGATCGTATAGTTGAGATTCTTTATGGGGACAAGAGGGGTTGGCTTGTGCAGCATTCTGATCTTGTTTTTGAGTTGGTATAATGTTGGAGGTTGGTAAGTTATATCGGTATTATACGTATAATGGTAAGTCGGGTCAGATTATTCGTGGTTGTATTGTTAAGCGTGGTGGGATGATTGACAATGGATTATCTGGTTGGCTGGGAGATATAAATACGATTGAGGATATAACGGAATATGCTGGAGCGATGTTATTGGTGGAATATTATGAAGCGGGATCGCAATATATGCCTTATGGTATATTTCTTGTTGGGGATCGTTATGTGATGTTAGATCCGGCGGTTGTGGAGTTGGTTTAATTTAGCGTTGGAATTGTTTATAATCGTTTTATGACCGTTAAATTTCGCATTGGGGGGTTGTATCGTTTTATTGGACAGAAGCCTTCTGAGGGTATTTCTTTTTGAGGAATTGATATGCATATAGTATCTTGGGATGATCTTGAAGCTGGTAAGTTATATTACAGTCGGACGGGATTTTTTTGTTTAGCTTGGTTAGATATTCGGATGGGTGATTATGTGCCGGGTAATGTGCAAGAGTTGGACGTGGATGGTGGTGAACCGATATTGGTTGTAGAAACGTTTGAATTTAATGATAAACAGGATTATCGTAATTTTGCTAAGGTTGTGGTTAGGGATCGGGTAGTATGGATACGTTTATGTGATCACGAGGTTTATGAATATGGAGATCGGGAAGTTATATCGTCTGAGGGGGTCCACCAATAATATTGGTAATAATCGTCGTCGTGGTATTATTGTCCTGCCGGTGGTTTCGGATGCGGCAGAGTGGTTTCCAGCGGACACCATAGGATTATTTCTTGAATATGAGGAATATCGGGTTGAATCGGATTCGTTAATGGGCAATCCTCTCGGGACACGTTTAAAATTTTTGATTGGGGATCGTTTATATTGGGTACATCGGAAATATGTTGGGGATGCGGTGTAAGTGTCCGGAATTGCTTATAATTTGGGGGTTAATTATTTTTCTTTAATATCTTGAAATATCTGGAACGATCTGATATTCTGTATATATGAAGACGATGAACAAGTGGATTGGTTGGGTTGAGGACAGTCAGGGTTATATGGTTCGTTTCATTGGACCGACGACCCGTGCATGGGCGCAGCGTAAGGTGAATGAGGCTGCGTATGCGTTGGGAACGGCTACTCGGCAGACTATCGGTGCTGGCGAGCATACTGCATCGGATCTTGAATATGCTCTCCGCACGAAGTTTGCCGATTTTCGGTATCTGAATACTCGGACGGCTTCTTCGGATCTTTACTATAGTCGGCTTCCGATTGAGGATCTTAACCTACTGATTAACGTCATGCAGGGCTGGAAGTGAATATGAAGTTTGAACTTAATCCGGAGTTGAATGACGCCTCTCTTGAAAAGGCGTGTGATCTTGCTAACGCTCTTGCTATGAGGGCTGATATGAGCAAGGATGCCTTGGATAAGGCGGCGGATCTTCATTATATGCTTGAGTATCTGCGTCTTAACTACAAGCTTGTTCCCCGCAAGTGAGGTTGAATATGGAAAATCTGGAAGGTCTTGATCTTGTTAATGATCTATTGTCCGTGGAGTTGAATGCCACAGTGCGAGGTGATGAATACAAGGGCTGGAAGCGAGATATTGAGGATGGAGGGACGTGTAAGTTTTATTTGAACGCCGCCGATTGTAAGCGTCTTTCCGAGGCTTTTGCTGCTATGGCTGCTAATCTAAAGGATATCCGATGAATATTCCGGAGCATAATACTGATATCCGGATTATTGCGGATTGGATATTGCAGATTGCTTTTGAGCATCATTTTCCTATTGAGTTAGAGGAACGTGAGGTATGCGAGTGGGCTGTTCAGCAGTTTTATGATGGTGGCAACGTTAACGTATTCCAGCGTTATGAGATTACGATTTTGTATTGGCAGGTTCGTGGTTATTTGAGAGGTTTAGCTGTATGATATTGGAAGTAGGAAAGTTATATTGCGTTAGAGAAGCGCCATTAATGTTTTATCCTACGGAACTTGCGGCATATGTAGGACGTGATCATTATGCAGGAGTTTATATTGATACGTCCCAGCCATTTCTTGTTTTAAACGTTCGTATAAATCCCCGCCGAGGTGTCGGGCGTCCTCGCAAAAACGATCCTTACAATACATATGAAGTTCTTTATAATGATCGCAAGGGTTGGATTTGGATTGATGTAAATAATCCGGTAAAGGAGATTGTTTAAAATGAGTGGTGGAGCATTTAACTATAAGGATTTTCATATTAACGACATAGCGGAACAGATTGAAGAGATCATCCGTAATAATGAAAGTGATGAAAAGAACGAATGGGGATATCCAATTGGTCGGCATTATAGTTTGGAGACTATCCAGAGATTTCGTGAAGCTGTGAAGTTATTGCGAGAGGCTGGTGTATATGTGCATCGTATTGATTGGTTGGTGAGTGGCGATGATGGAGAGGAAAGTTTCCATAAGCGTTTGGAGCGGGATTTAGAGCGGCTGAAAGAAGAGGGTTGAAAAATATTTTTAATCTGATAGGATAGAGAAATGAAGAACAATATATATGAACAGTTTTTGGACGCTTATCCCGAAGCAGCAGAATGTTTGCCCAGGTTTTTGACTGATCTACGTAGAGCGATTGCAAAGGATGGACCGCACGAACGTCCTGCCGGTGCGCTTGAAGCTTTTGACGAGGCTTGTAATCTCTTGGGAGTTCCTTTTCTTGAACCTTGAGGGTTGATTTCCCTTTGTTTTTGCCGCTTTTTATTTTTCTTTAATCGGTTGAAATATCCAGAATAAAATGATATTCTGTATATAGAAAGAGAGATAAGGCGATGCGTTGCGAGACTACGTTTGAATGTCGTGGCTGTGGTAGGTATGTTGATGGATATTCAGACGGCACCATCATTTGTGGATCTGGTTGGGGTCGGATCCAGCGTATTGATGGACCGAACGCTATTTGTCCGGCTT
>VFQS010000365.1_pt1 | contig 53667 bp, 42 predicted proteins | sample 3512361 | NCBI WGS metagenome assembly VFQS01 (sample SAMN10412375, study PRJNA504923) | tailings metagenome | isolation source: Relicate 1 Philex TSF3 active mining | place: Philippines | reverse complement strand
AGTTAACTATCAGACAATCAAATTTTTTACTTTCTGTTACCCACGAATTAAAGACTCCATTAGCATCTACGAAATTGTATTTGCAAACGTTGATGAAGCGAGAATTTCCAGCGGATAAAAGAAATGAATTATTACAAAAAGCGTTAATCGAAAATCAGCGATTGGAAGAAATTGTGGAAGCGATTTTGACAGCGTCTCGTATTGAAAATGGAACGATGGTAGCGCATAAAGAGTGGATTAGCCTTAATGATTTGTTGACAGAATTAGCCACGAGTTATAATAATCGTTTAGAGAAAGAGTGGGTAACACTTGAATTAGATGAAGTAATTCATATTGAAGCGGATCTTTTTATGACCAAAACTATTCTTATAAATCTTATTGAAAATGCATTGAAATATGCCGGGACTAATGAGAAATTAACCTTATTTCTTCATAAAGACAATCAAAACAGTAAATTTGGCGTAAAAGATTTAGGACCTGGAATTTCCAAGGAGGCACAAGCAGATATTTTCAAAAAATTTGTTCGTTTAGAAAATGAAGAAACACGCTCTCAAAAAGGAACAGGACTTGGCCTTTTTATTGCCGCTGAGTTCACGAAGTTAATAGGTGGAAAAATACAATTTAAAGAAAATCAACCGAAAGGAGCGATTTTTGAAATAACGGTTTAGAATTTACAGTCAATTAGTTGACATAAAAATAAAGGTATGACACAAAATGTAGGATTAATTATTTTGGATGGTTGGGGTATAGGAGATAAGTCCAAATCGGATGCAATTTTCAACGCCAATACACCTGTGATGGATGGTTTACTTGCTAATTACCCTTCAGCAACGTTAATGACTTGCGGTGAAGATGTTGGTTTACCAGATGGACAGATGGGTAATTCAGAAGTAGGACATTTGAATATCGGAGCAGGTCGCATTGTTTATCAGGAGCTTACGAGAATAAATAAGTCTATCAGAGATAAAGAATTTTTTGAACTTGCTACTTTAAAGAAAGCATTTAAAACAGCAAAGGAAAAAGGAGTAGCCGTTCATTTATACGGTCTAGTTTCAAAAGGAGGGGTACACAGTTCACAGGAACATATTTATGCTTTGTGTGAAATGGCTAAAAACGAAGAGGTTGAAAATGTGTATATACACGCATTCACTGATGGACGTGATTGTGACCCTAAAAGTGGAATTCATTTTGTAGAAGAACTAGAAAAAGAACTTGCAAAAACGACAGGAAAAATCGCTTCTGTTATTGGTCGATATTTTGCGATGGACAGAGATAACCGTTGGGAACGTGTGAAAAAAGCATACGATTTGATGGTGAATGCAGCAGGTGAACAATTCACTAGCGCATTGGATGCAATAAAAGCTTCGTATGCGAAAGACATTACAGATGAGTTTATTGAACCAGCAGTAATTACAGAAAATGGTCAACCTATTGCAGTTATAAAAGAGGGGGATGTGGCTATTTCGTTTAACTTCAGAACTGATAGACCGAGGGAGATAACCACGGCATTAACACAAAAAGATTTTCCCGAATTAGGAATGAAAAAATTAGCATTAGCGTTGTTTACAATGACTAATTATGATGCTACTTTTCAGAATGTAAATATAATCTTTGAAAAAGACAATTTACAAAACACCTTGGGAGAAGTACTTTCTAAAATGGATAGAACCCAAGTTCGTATTGCAGAAACAGAGAAATACCCTCACGTAACTTTCTTTTTTAGCGGGGGGAGGGAGACTACTTTTCCAAAAGAACACCGAATTTTAGTAAACTCGCCAAAAGTAGCAACATACGATTTGCAGCCTGAAATGAGTGCTCCTGAAATTAAAGACAATATCGTTTCGTATATGAAACAAGAAAAACCAAATTTTTTCTGTTTGAATTTTGCAAACCCAGATATGGTTGGTCACACTGGAGTGTATGAAGCAATTCAAAAAGCAGTAGAAACGGTGGATTCTTGTTTGGGAGAAGTCATTGAGACAGGTTTAGCATTAGGATATGAGTTTTTAGTTATTGCCGATCACGGAAATGCTGATTTTGCGATTAATGCAGATGGCTCACCAAATACAGCACATTCCTTAAACCCAGTTCCTGTTGTACTTGTTACAAATGAAGAAGTTACCCTTCAAGACGGAATTTTAGCAGACGTAGCACCTACTATTTTAGGTAGATTAGGAATTGCAACACCCATTGAAATGACTGGAAAGAATTTAGTGAAATGAACTTTTTATATAAATAAAAATGAATTTAAATTTAGAAAACAAGACTGCTTTTGTATGTGGAAGCACACAAGGAATTGGAAAAGCAGCAGCATTGGAAATGGCTCAATTGGGAGCAACAATCGTATTGGTAGCTAGAAGCGAAGATAAATTAAAACAAGTATTAACTGAATTGCCAACACCTGCTGGTCAAAAACACAGTTACATCGCAGTAGATTTTAGTCAACCATCTACACTAAAAGAACTGGTAGAGAAAAAAGTAGCAGAGGGTACAACATGTCACATTTTGGTAAATAACACAGGTGGACCAAAAGGTGGACCTATTCGTGAGGCAGCAATCGATGAATTTTACGATACATTCACACAACATTTAGTATGTAACCACGTATTAGTTCAAGCATTATGGCCCTTGATGAAAGAAAATGGATATGGACGCATTATCAATATCATTTCGACAAGTGTAAAACAACCATTACCAAATTTAGGGGTATCAAATACCATTCGTGGAGCTGTTGCAAATTGGAGTAAAACATTAGCAACAGAATTAGCACCATTTAATATCACCGTTAATAATGTATTACCTGGAGCGACAAATACTATTCGTTTACAAGGAATTGCGGAAGCAAAATCAGCTAAAACAAACGAATCTGTAGAAGATATTTTTGCTGATATGGCAGCCGAATCTCCAATGGGACGTATAGCAGAACCTGAAGAAGTTGCAAACGCGATCACTTTCCTAGCTTCACCGGCAGCTAGTTACATCAATGGAATCAACGTTCCTGTTGATGGTGGACGAACTAAATGTTTATAGTAGAATACATATTTTGAATGAGGGAGGATAATTTTATTCTCCCTTTTTTATTCCCTAATTTATAAAAAACTAAAGATTAGTACCTAATTACTCCGCCGAGGCGGATCACTACCCTACGATACTATTGACTAAAAACTAATGTCTATTGACTAATCACTAACAACTATTTAAATTAAATCTAAATTAACATTTCCTCAACATTATGACAATACTATGACAATCGAGTAAGGATTATACCGCACATTTGCAATACTCAAAGTTGTAACGATGTTGGAACACTTTCATATCCTTGCTTTCACCCATAAAAATTTGGATGTTACCGAAGTTGGTAAACTTCACATCGAGCAAGACAGACAACAAGCAACACTTACAGAATTCAAAAATCAGATGCAGATAGAAGAAATGATGTTTTTATCTACCTGTAACAGAGTTGAGTTCTTGTTTTGCACTCAAATGCAAGTAGATGCTGCTTTTATTCAACGATTTTTTGAAACCCTTTATCCACATTATTCACAGCAACAGATCACTATTTTCCAACAAGCTGTAGAAGACTATTCAGGTATTCATGCGGTAGAACATTTACTTCAAGTTGCTTCATCGATAGATTCAATGATTGTGGGTGAAAGAGAAATCATCACACAAGTTAGAAATGCTTTTGAATCTTCTAAAGCAATGGGTTTAACGGGTGATTTCATACGTGTTGTAATGAGACATACCATTGAAACAGCAAAACGTGTTTATACAGAAACGAGCATAGCAAACAAACCCGTTTCAGTAGTTGCATTAGCTTATCATACCTTGAGAGATATGAGTATTCCTTTGGATGCTCGTGTATTGATGATTGGCGCTGGAATGACAAATTCCAACATGGCAAAGTTTTTGAAAAAACACGGATATAAAAATTTCACTGTTTTTAATCGTACAGTTTCAAAAGCTGAATCATTAGCTGCTGACTTAAGAGGAGAAGGTTTTGGTTTAGAAAGATTAAAAACTTTTGACAAAGGATTTGATATTATCATAACATGTACAGGTGCTGAACAAGCGATTATTACACCTGAAGTGTACGAATTTCTATTACAAGGAGAAAATTCTCGAAAAGTAGTTATAGATATTGCAATTCCTCACGATCTTGATGCAGAAATAGTTAAAAAACATAATGTAACACATATTTCGATTGATTACCTACAAAAGATTTCGGATAGAAACTTACAAGAGCGATCAAAAGAAATCATTCATGTAGAGCAAATTTTATCAGAAGCGGTAGAGACGTTTATGCAAATTCATAAAATGCGCAAAGTTGAAATCGCAATGCGTGAGGTTCCAAATATGGTAAAAGACATTCGTTCAACGGCAATGAATGAAGTGTTTAGAAAAGAAATCGAATCTTTAGATGATGATTCTAAAGAAGTACTAGATAAAATCATTGGTTACATGGAGAAAAAATACATGAGTATGCCGATGAAATTAGCAAAAGAAATCATGCTAAATTCCTAACCAACAATTACCGAATTAAAATGAAAAAAATTACCATTGGTTCTCGAGGAAGTGACCTTGCTTTGTGGCAAGCAAACCACGTAAAAAGACAATTAGAAGATTTAGGTCATGAAGTAGAAATCAAGGTAATTATCACGCAAGGGGATGCAATTCAGAATTTAAGTTTCGATAAATTAGAAGGGAAAGGATTCTTTACCAAAGAAATTGAAACTGCTTTATTGGATAAATCAATCGATTTAGCGGTGCATTCTCACAAAGATCTAGAAACAAATCCACCTGCAGGCTTGATTATTGCAGCAGTTTCTGAACGTGAGGATCCATCGGAATTATTATTGATCAGAAATGAGTCGGTTGATAAAAACCAAAAATGGAACTTAAAATCAGCGGCTATTATTGGAACTTCTTCAGCAAGAAGAAAATCTCAAATTAATTTATACCGTTCTGATTTACAAATTAATGATTTGAGAGGAAATGTTCCAACACGCATTCAAAAACTTCGTGATGGACAATATGATGCTATTTTATTAGCGAAAGCAGGTGTTGACCGCTTGCAATTGGATTTGTCTGAATTTCATGTAGAAGTATTGAACCCGACTGAATTTGTACCTGCTCCTGCACAAGGTGTTTTAGGTTTACAAATTAGAGAAGAGGATACTGAAATGAAAGCAATTATGGCGCATTTAAACCATGCTGATGTTGCCAAAAAAATAGGAGTTGAACGTAAAATCTTAAATTTAATGGAAGGAGGATGTCAACTTCCTTTAGGAGTTTATTGTCCGAATGAAAAACAAGTGTTTGTATCCTTTGCTCCAGCAAGTAATTTAGCTTCTAAAAATTTCTATTTTGAACCAGAACAATTAGATGGTTTCGCTGAAAAAGTAGTGGCTATTTTAAACGAAGTTGGATAAAATAACTATGATTTCTTCCGTTTTCATTACCAAAGAACTTGATGACGAAAGTGAATTAACGCAATGGTGTAATGATAACAATATCAAATTAGTAAATAAATCATTTTTACATTTTGAATCGTTAACCTCTTCTGTATTACCATTTGGAGAGGTTTATTTTTTTACAAGCAAGCGCGCTGTTTATTTTTTCCTGTCTCAACATAAAATTCCAGATGAGGTTCAAATCGCTTGTGTAGGACAATCTACTGCTAATGAATTCTTTAAAAGAGGAATTCCTGTTGATTTTATTGGAACATCTTCTGGAAATCCGATGATAATCGCTAAGGAAATTTCCAATTTTATCGACCAAAAAAGCATCGTATTTATAGGTGCTTTAGAAGGAAGTGATGCTATTTATAGTCAATTGAATTCTAACTCCAAACGAAAGCATCCTGTTTATAAAACCATTATTTTACCTGAAAGGGTGAATGATAAGTTTGATTATTATGTTTTTACTAGCCCATCCAATTTGAAAGGTTTTTTAGAATTAAATAGTTTACAAACTTATGCGAAAGTAATTGCTTGGGGAAAAACGACAGAAAAAGCAATGTTTGAAAAAAATATAAAACCAATTTATACCCTTGAAAATTCTTCCGAAAATGAATTAATTTCCAAACTCTCCCTCCTTGAGGAGGGGCAGGGGAGGTGACGCTTCTACGTCCTTCTTTCTCCTAATAATTTTCTAACCAAAATACTCAATCCCAATCCCAACCCCAACCCAATACAATTCGCAAAGAAGTCAAATATACTGAATGTCCTATAGGGAAGGAACAAATGTAAACTTTCACAAAAAGCCGCAAATAAAATAGCAAAGGGTAATTTTTTAGAGATAAGAAATCGGCTATTTTCTTTTGAATAGATTAAACCAATGATTATCATATAAGGTATAAAAATGGACGAATGAACAAAATGATCACCTCTAAAACCCCAGATTGTTTCGGCTAACTTAATTTTACCATTTGTTTTTATAAGCATCAGTACGATGATAATACTGATATATAGATAGTAAATGAATTTAATTTGTCCGGTTTTGAGCCATTTCATAGAGTAAAGATACTGATTAACTTTTAGTTGAATTGTGTTGACACAATTAAGTCTTATAATTGTTCACAAATTAACTTATGAATAGTGAAAAAAGTAAATGAAGAGTTTGTATTTTTGAAGTATCTTGCAAGGATATGATAATAGCTGTAGCAAATCATAAGGGTGGAACAGGCAAAACAACGACGGTAGCAAACCTCGGTGTGGCGCTTTCTATTCGAAATAAAAAAGTTTTAATTATTGACTTAGATCCTCAAGGAAACTTGTCTTATTCCTTTGGTGTAGAAGAAGATGCTTTTGAAATTTCGCATGTGTTTTCTGGAGAAAAAGCGTTTTCAGATGTTTTGGTGAAAACAGAAGGTATTGATCTATTACCTTCTTCAATGCGTTTAGCTGACATCGAATTATCAATGTATAGCGTTGAAGATAGGGAATTTTATTTGAAGGAGTTGTTAGATCAAGTGAAATCAAATTACGATTACATTTTGATTGATTGTTCACCAGCTCGTTCTTTGCTTACGGTGAATGCATTAGTTGCAAGTGATTATGTGATGTCCACGATTTTGTTGGATGTGTTGAGTATACAAGGATTGATGCACATTGTAAAAACCATCGAGGATATTAAATCTTCGTTGAATCCAAACCTTGAGTTTTTAGGAATTCTAGCGGTAAATGTTGATTTGAGAAAAAAAATATCGCGCGAAGTTGTTTCTTTTGTAAATGAACATTACGAATTATCTTTTTTTGATACTTCTATTCGAACAAATGTGAAAATTGCAGAAGCGCCCTCGCATGCACAAAGTGTTCTTACATATTCCCCTAATTCGAATGGGGCTCAGGAATACTTACTTTTAGCAGATGAAATAATTGCTTTTAATAGTTAATATATGGCACTCGGAAAAAATATGAAAATTGATAGACTGATACCTGCTGCAAAGGTTAAAAAGTCTGTATCCGATGAAAATTTGAAAGAGGATCAAATTGATTTGAAAAAAGAAGTTTCAAAAGATGAAACTATTGAAGCTAAAGTTTCTGTTTCATTGGATGATTTTTTTGATAGCCTTTCAAATGAGCCCTTACCTCAAGAAACAATTATTTCAGAAGAAGCTAAATTAGAAGAAGTTAAACAAACCGAATCAGTAGATAATCACGAACTTGATATTGATCGTGAGAACTTTAAGATGATTTTTAAACCTTCTCGAAGAAAAACTCAAAAAAGGATATTAATTCATATTGAAGGGGAATTGACCATTAAAAATTGTGAAATCTTGAATAAAAATATTCAAAAAGTATTTCAAGATTTCGATAACGTAGAGTTGATTTTAAATAATATTACGGAAATAGACGTAACTTTTATGCAGATGTATCACACAATTAAGTCTTTTTACTTACCTTTGGATAAGTTTTTGTCAATGAACGCTGATTGGTCTAAAGAAGACAAAAAAATACTAGCTGTAAGTGGGTTTTCAGATGTTTTATTGGTAAATTAAATTGAAATGGCTAAGACAATTTTAATAGCAGACGATTCAGAGAGCATTAGAGCAGTAGTTAGTTTTGCATTACGTGAAGCAGGTTATGAAGTTATTGTAGCAAATGATGGACAACATGCGTTGGATTTACTCTTACAAAATGAACATGTAAGTTTGATCGTTTCAGACTTAAATATGCCCATCAAAGATGGTATTTCTTTCTTAAAAGATGTAAGAAGTTTGGATAAATTTAAGTATCTTCCTTTCTTAATATTGACTACGGAATCTCAAGAAACAAAAAAAATGGAGGCAAAACAATCTGGAGCAACTGGTTGGATTATTAAGCCTTTTGTTAAGGAGAAATTAATTGCCGTTATCAAAAAAGTGATACGCTGATGGATCAAATGAAAGCAATATATATTCAAGAAGCGAATGAGCTACTTGAAAATCTAGAGGTTTCTCTTTTGTCGTTGGAAGATAATCCAAGCGACAAATCAAATATCGAGCAGGTCTTTAGAGTAATGCATACCTTGAAAGGCAATAGTAGCATGTTTGGTCTTGCTGTAATTGCTGAATTTGTTCACGATTTAGAAACTATTTACGATAAAATTAGACAGGGTGAGATGACTTTGTCTAAAGAGATACTGAACACTACTTTAGCATCTTTTGACCACTTAAATAAAATTATCATTGATTCTGAATTAGAAGATGCTGATAATAAAAAAAATCATGCAGAATTAATTCAGCGTATTCATGCACTAATTCACGTGAATGGTGTTGTTGATTCTAAAACAGTTTCGGAAGAGAATGTAAATAAGGATTCCAATAGTTTAGACGGCAAAAAAAGAACGATTCATATTTCTTTTGAACCTGAAGAAACATTTTTATTAGATGGTTCAAATCCACTTTTGTTAATTGCTGAAATTGCGCAATTAGGGAAAATAGTTGTAATTCCACATATTAAAACAGTAGACGATATTTCATCGTTTGACCCAACTAAATGTCTTACTTCTTGGGATATTTTTCTTGAAACAGATGTACAAGTTAGTCAAGTGAATGATGTGTTTGTGTTTGCAGAAATGAGTGCACATATTATCGTTACTGAATATCCTTGTATTGATTTGATTTCGAATGATTCATTTAACCAAAAAGTAAATGAGTTATCACTTTCTGAAAAATTAATTTCAGTTGAATTAATTAGTCAACTTGTTACTGATTTTGGTGTTGCTATCGAAAATACAAATGCTACTATTCAAGAACAGGTTGAGAATATAGAAAATCAAATTAACGAAGATTCTAAAATAGAAGGAATTAAGTCGGATGTTCCCGTAACAAATTCTCCTTTAGTTAAAGAGAAAGTAGTATCAAGTATTCGTGTTTCGTCTGATAAATTAGATGAATTGATGAACCTTGTGAGTGAGTTAGTTACCACTCAGGCTTCTCTTACTTTGTACAACCAAAAAAATGAAACACCTGAATTAGAGATAATTTCAGAAAATATAGAAAAACTTTCAAGACGATTAAGAGATATTGCTTTTGGTATGACTTTGGTTCCTATCAACAATATGTTTGGTCGTTTCCAACGCTTAGTACGTGACGTTTCTTTGGCCTTAAATAAAGAAGTTCAGTTTGTTACAGAAGGTGGTGAAACAGAATTAGATAAATCAATCATTGAAACATTAACCGATCCATTGATGCACATTATTCGCAATAGTTTGGATCATGGGTTAGAATTGCCTGAAACAAGGGAAAAATTAGGAAAACCAAGAAAAGGAACAGTTAAGTTAAAAGCTTTTTATTCAGGAATATCGGTTTACATACAAATTATTGATGACGGTAAAGGAATAGACTCCGAAGTGATTCGTGAAAAAGCAATTAGCAAAGGATTTATGAAACCAGATGATGTTCTTTCTGATAAAGAAATATTTGATTTTATTTTTTATCCTGGTTTTTCAACCGCTGCAGTTGTTACAGATATTTCTGGTAGAGGAGTTGGAATGGACGTGGTGAAGAGAAATATTACTGAGTTGAAAGGTTCTATTTTAGTGGAATCAAAGGTGAATGTTGGAACAACACTTACCATAAAATTACCACTAAGTCTTTCTATCATTGATGGTTTATTAGTGGATGTTGCAGATGTTTATTATATCATTCCATTGTCAGTTGTAGATAAATGTTACGAAGTAGACAATAAGCAGATGATGAATAACTTCAATGAATTACTTGTTTTAGATGATAAACAAATTCCATTTATTAATATTCGCAAAGAGTTTGGTTATTCTCCACTTTCAGGATCTGAAAAATCACAAATCATTGTGGTAAGTGATGCCGATCGAAAAGTTGGAATTAGTGTCGATCACATTGTTGGAGAATACCAAGCAGTAGTAAAACCAATAGGAAAATATTACAAAAATCAAGATTTTATATCTGGCGCAACTATCTTAGGTGACGGTTCGATTGCTTTGGTAATGGATAGCCATAAAATTATTGATTTATATACAGAACATGTTAAATACGAAATGAAGTCATGAGTACCGAGTTAAACAAAGAAAAGGTAACTTCAGTTGAAACGCAATCTTTCTTGTCTTTTAAACTTGAAAGTGAAAGTTTTACTATTCCAGTGATGAAAATCATGGAGATTTTAGAAGTTCCAAAAATTACCAGAGTACCTCAAGCACCTAATTTTTTGGTTGGTGTCATTAACTTAAGAGGTGCTGTATTGCCTGTGATTGATACACGAATCAAATTTGGGATGACACCAATTGAGTATACCATCAATACCTGTATTTTGGTTGTCAGCGTGATGTCAAATGATGAACTGATACAAGTAGGTGCATTAGTTGATTCCGTATCCGAAGTATTCGAGTTCAGTACAGACAAAATTAAACCTGCACCAACGATAGCGACTCGATATAGAGCTGACTACATACATGGTATGATCCAAGAAGATGATCATTTTATCATGGTACTTGATATAGATAAAGTATTTTCTAGTAATGATTTAGAGTCAATTAGTGAATTTAGAGATACTCAAAAAGAAGAAAATTAGTAACTACCCACCTAAAAAATAGAAACCATGTTTGGAGGATTAAATAAAAAACAAACATCATTATTGGCTGAAGTCTTAAAAAAAATTAATGATGGAAAGCAAAATGATTTAATTTCGACGAGTTTAATTGAAGATCAAGCGATTGTTAATGAAATAAACACACTTATTACTGATTTTAAAGCAATTAAGAAATGGGCAAAAAAGAGTGTAGAAAATCATTTTCAAGAAACGGTTGAATTGAAAGGTAATGATCAAGAGTTAGTATCTGCCTTTAAAGAAGTTCAAGCAAGTTATTTAAACTTAAAAGCTGAATCTGAACAACAAGCTAGAGAAATCGAAACCCGAACTAAGTTGGTTGATGAAATGTGTATCGTATCAGAAACTGATTTAAGAGGTTACATCACTTATGTTAACGATAAACATTGTGAGGTTTCTCAATATACAAGAGAAGAATTAATAGGTTCTAACCAAAATATGGTAAGACACCCAGATATGCCGAAGGAAGTATTCAAAGAACTTTGGGCTACGATTGGTAGAGGTCAAATGTTTAGAGGTCCGGTGAAAAACCGTAAAAAAGATGGTACACCGTATTATGTAGATGGAATTTTTGCACCTGTACTTGGCGCAAACGGAAAACCAATTAAATATTTAGGTGTTCGTTATGAAAATACTCAACAAACTTTTGAAAAACAAGCTGCTGAAGGGGTTGTAAATGCTATTAATACTTCGTTTGCATTTATAGAGTTTGATACAAAAGGCAATATTGTAACAGCGAATGATATCTTCCAAAATACGATGGGTTATAATTTGTCAGATATTGTAGGAAAACACCATAGAATATTTGTTGAACCTGCTTATGCAAATTCAAGTGAATATGCACGTTTTTGGGAAAGTTTGGCTTCTGGAATTGCGCAAAGTGGATTGTATAAGCGCTTTACTAAAAATGGTAATGCAGTATGGTTACAGTCTGTTTACTCTCCAGTAAAGGATGAAATGGGTCGTGTGGTGAAAGTGATTAAAATCGCAACAGATGTAACTGCTGCAACTAATGCGGCTGATGCTACTCAAAAAGCAACGAATGAAGTAATGCGTGTATTAAATGCTTTATCAGCAGGTGATTTAACTCAAAAATATTCGATTTTATCTGAAGCTGAATTAAAACAAATGGGTGATGCCTTAAATTCAACAATTGATGTATTAATTGCTCAAAAAGAAGGGGAAATCGAAACACAGATGGCTGCTGAAGAAGTGAGTCGCGTAATCAAAGCATTAGCTGAAGGAGATTTAACACAACGTTATTCGATTCATTCTAAAGGTGAATTGAAAGTAATGGGTGATTCATTAAATAAAACAATTGAAATCTTAAACAGCTTGTTAGCTCGTGTGATGGAAAACACCTTGAATATTTCATCTGCGAGTGTTGAAATGGCAAATTCTGCACAGCAATTATCTGAAGGTGCAACAAACCAAGCAAGTTCAGTAGAAGAAATTTCTTCATCTATGGAAGAGATGACTGCTAATATTCAACAGAATACGAGTAACTCTAGACAAACAGAAAAAATCGCTTCAAAAGCGGCAAATGATATCATGGAAAGTAAAACTTCAGTGAGTGAAACAGAAACTTCGATGAAATTAATTGCATCCAAAATTTCAATTATTGGTGAAATTTCAAGACAAACAAACTTACTTGCATTAAACGCTGCGGTTGAAGCGGCACGTGCAGGGGAGCATGGTAGAGGTTTTGCCGTAGTTGCAGCAGAAGTTAGAAAGCTAGCAGAAAGATCACAAATGGCAGCTACTGAAATTGATGAAGTATCTGCAAAAAGTGTTCATATCGCTCAAAAATCGGGTGAAATGTTGAACGAAGTTGTTCCTAATATCCAAAAAACAGCTGATTTAGTAATGGAAATTACTGCTTCTTCAAATGAACAAAGTTCTGGATCGGAGCAAATCAACAACGCAATCCAAAACTTAAACATGGTTGTACAAGAAAATGCTGCTACTGCAGAACAAATGGCTGCAGGTGCTGAAGAATTAAGTGCTCAAGCTGTAAGTTTAAAAGAGGCGATTTCATTCTTTAAAATTGAGGGTATGGAAGAGAAATTTTCTTCAAATATGGGTAGTTTCAAAGCGAAAAAACCAGTACCTCAAGTAAGACCTTTAGTTGAATCTAAAGTTATAAAAAGCAAACCAGTCGAAAACCGATCCTCTTCAAACTCTGGAGGAGTAAATATTAGTTTAGGTGGTGCTGATAATTTAGATAATGATTTTATGGAGTTTTAAATAAATAGTTAATTGAATAAAGAAGAGGCTGTCTCAAAACCAATTTGAGCAGCCTCTTTTCATTTTAGCTATTTATAAGTCTCTTAAGAGAATTTTTTTCTATTATAAAACCAATAGATTAATGGAAAAACTAATAATGTTAAAATAGTAGCGGTTACTAATCCACCGATTATAACAACGGCTAGAGGTTTTTGAGATTCAGAACCAATACCTGAACTTAATGCAGCAGGCAATAAACCAATTGAGGCCATTAAAGCAGTCATAACTACGGGTCTTGTCCTTACTTTTACCCCTTCAAGAATTGCTTGACTCAATTTCATTTTGAGTTTTAAATTATGCTTAAACTCTGAAATTAATATTACTCCGTTTTGAATACAAATTCCAAACAAAGCAATAAAACCAACACCTCCGGAAATACCAAAATTAATCCCAGTAAGATGCAAAGCAATAATACCACCAATTACAGCAAAAGGAACATTGGTAAGTACTATTAATGAATCCTTAACGTTTCCAAATAATATAAATAATAAGATGAATATGCCTAACAAACTTATGGGTATCATATTAGATAATGTTCCTGAAGCTCTAACTTGATTTTCGAATTCTCCAGTCCATCCGATCGTGTACCCTTTAGGTAATTTTATTCCTTTTTCTACATTTTTCTGTGCCTCTGCTATAGTACTTCCTAAATCTCGGTCACGCACTGAAAATTTCACACCTATAAATCGTTTTGTATTATCACGATAGATAAATGCTGGACCTGTATTATCTTCAATAGAACAAATCTCATTCAAAGGAATTTTAACACCATGTATTGTCTCTACTTTTAAATTACTTATATCTTTTTCTGATTTTCTATATGTTTTTTGAAATCGTATTCGAATATCAAATTTTCTTTCACCTTCATACTTTTGCGTTACTGTTTTACCTCCTATAGCCATTTCTAAAGCTGCTTGCGCATCAGCAACACGCACTCCATAAGCAGCCATTTTTTCTCTGTCTAAAACAACTTTAATCTCAGGTTGACCAACATTTCTAAGTATACCAACATCTTTTATGCCCTCTACATGTTCTATTTTTTTAACTACCTGATTTGCGATTTTATCTAATTCTTCTAAATCATCACCATATATTTTAACTGCATTTGATGCATTTATTCCTGCAACACTTTCTGCCACATTATCAATTATTGGTTGAGAATAGTTGAACCCAATACCTTGATATTTTGATAAAGAATCATCCATTTCACGAACCAAATCATCCATAGATATCTTGCGTTTCCAATCATCTTTGTGCTTTAAATTTACCTGCATTTGTACATAGTAAAAACCACTTGGGTCTGTACCGTCATTACTTCGACCTACTTGGGATAAAACTCCATTTACTTCGGGAAATTCATTTAATTCTTTTCTTAGTTGTGCTGTTCTTTTAACCGTCTCAGTTAAACTTTGACTCATAGGAAATTTAGCTTCAACCCATAATGCACCTTCATTTAATTGTGGTAAAAATTCAGTACCTAAAAATGAAGAAGAAATTAAGGTGATTATTATCAAAAACATACTAGAAATCATCGTGATTTTTTTGTTTCTAAATGTCCAAGAAAATCCTTTTTCTACTATATTATTCCAAAAATTCACAAATGGGTTGTTCTTCTCTCTCACATTTTTATTAAGGAAAATATGACATAATACAGGAACTAAGGTCAATGTAAAAATTAATGCTCCCAATAAAGCAAAACCTAGTGTATATGCCAGAGGACTAAACATTTTACCTTCTACTTTTTGGAAAGCAAAAATTGGCAATAATGCTGTTATGATAATTAGTTTAGAAAAGAAAATAGATTTTCCTAATTCTGTCCCTGTTTTCTTTATGACACTCCCTATCGCTAATCTATTGTATGCTTCTTTCCCTTTTTTGTGTGCTAAATGATCCAAAGCAACAAAAATTCCCTCTACCATCACTACTGCTCCATCGATAATAATACCAAAGTCCACGGCTCCTAAAGACAACAAATTGGCGCTCATTCCCTTTAATTTCAGACATAAAAAAGCAAAAAGTAAAGACAGAGGGATGATAATAGCTACCGTGACTGTAGTTCGCCAATCAGCCATAAACAAAAATACAATCACTGTTACAAAAATGATTCCTTCTAACATGTTGTGCATCACAGTAGAAGTGGTATAATTCATCAATCTATCACGATCATAAAAGGTTACCATTTTTACATCTTTTGGTAGCACTTCATTATTAAGTTCTTCAATTTTTTCTTTAACTCGTGTTAGAACTTCTTTTGGATTTTCTCCCTTTCTCATCACTACAATCCCTTCAACTATATCATCTTTTTTATCTAGACCAACTTGACCAACTCTAGGCATGAAGCTTTCAACTACATCTGCAACATTTTTTACTAAAACAGGATTCCCTGAGGCTTCATCAACGATGATGTTTTCAATGTCTGTAATCGATTCTAAAAGTCCTACACCTCGTACTACAAATGCCTGATTGTTTTTTTCGATGACATCACCACCAACATTAATATTACTTTGACTTATAGCTTCAAAAACTTGCAGAGGAGATATATCGTATTTTGCCAGCCTATTGGGATCTACACTTACTTCATATGTCTTTTCTTGCCCCCCAAAAGCAACTAAATCGGCAACACCTGGAACCGAGCGCAATTGACGATCAATGACCCAATTTTGTAATGTCAATAACTCTTTTGAATCCCTTGATTTACTTGCCAAAGTATATCTGAAAATTTCTCCAGTAGGACCATACGGAGGTTGAACATCAGGAGATACCCCATCAGGAAGAGAGACATTTCGAAGTTGATTATTGACTTGCTGTCTTGCAAAAAAATCTTCAACGTCATCCTCAAAAATGATTTTAATTACAGACAAACCAAACATTGTAATACTTCGTACACTTGTTTTCTTCTGAACAGAATTCAAAGAAATTTCGATTGGTGTAGTAACAAATCGTTCAATTTCTTCAGCACTACGTCCGTTCCATTCAGTAACTATTATAATTTGTGTATTAGTAACATCTGGAAATGCCTCAATGGGCATATTTTTAAAAGCAATGATTCCTGATATTATCAAAGTACCTACCCAGAAAAATGTAAAAGGTTTGTTCTTTAGGGAAAATGAAATAATGGATCGAATAAATTTATTCATAACTAATAGGTTTTTCTAATCATTTAATTCGTCGTATATCAATAACTGATTTTCAGTTATCACTCGATCACCTTTTAATATTCCAGACTGAATAAATGCTTCATCACCCACAGTTCTAAATACCTCCACTTGTCTTGTTTCAATATTTTTTCTATTCTTAAAAATCAAGACAAAGTTTTTACTTTTATCAAAAATCAAAGATTTAGCAGGGATTGTAATCATTTGTTTATCTTCCTTATACGAAAGTTTTATTGTTGCACGCATTTCGGGTTTTAATAAATATTCTGGATTTTGTAGCTTAATTCTAACCTTCATCGCTTTTGTTTCCGGGTCGATAATGTTAAAAATCTTATCTACATGCCCATAAAATTTCTTATCTGGATAACTCAAAGTACTTACTGATGCGTTTATTCCCATTTTTACTTGATCGATATCGGTTTCGTTAACGTTTGCCAATGCCCATACGTCCTTTATTTCTGCAATGTCAAAAATATTATCCGAACGATCATTCCTTAAAATCATATCTTGATTGATTTTTTTCTGAATAATAAATCCGCTTAAAGGTGAACGAACTTCAAAAGTCGCTCCATCTTTAATGTGATAAATCTTATATGTTTCTTTTATTCTATTTAATTGCGATTGAGCTTTTTCTAATTCACTTTTGGCTTCAATTAAGCTGCTCTCAGTACTTAAGTTTCCTTCAAATAATTCTTTAGCAACTTTTAATTTATTTTTAGCAACTATCACGTCGTTTTTTGCATCTTCAAATTCTTTATCAAAACTTGCAACCTCTGTACTTCGAATGGAAGCAAGTAACTGTCCTTTTTTGACATAATCACCCAATTCTACATAAACCTTATTCACATTTCCACCTACAACTGGAAAAATTTCTACCATTTTATTATTATCAGCAACGATTTTACCAAATAAACTCAATTCATTTTTTAATTGGGTATAGTCAGCACGAACTGTTTTAGTAGTTCGATACATTTTATCTGTCAAATAAAATGGCGATTGTATTTCTACTTTAGGTTTATTGGAATTACAAGCAAACAATAAGATTGTTATACCAATTAAAATAATTTTATTCATCATTTTTTATTTAATTAAATAGGATATTATTTACCAAGTAATTCATTTCTAATGCTGTTAAGATTCTATTTTTTTTAACTTCATTGATTTGAATCGTAGAAAGATTGTAACTTTCCATAAAATCAGAAAATTCAATTAAGGAGATATTTTTACGTTCAAAATTTTCAATTACTCCTTTATTCACAAGTTCCATATCTTTAAAATCTTTAGCTTCAAACTCTTGTAATTGATTGGTATATTCCTCCCACAATAAAACTGAATTTTGAAGTTGAGAAATAAGCTGATTTCGTTGAATGTCAACGTTTATTTTTGAAGCCGAAATTTCATTTTCAGCAATTTTAATATTTCCTTTATTTTTATTTTTAATTCTTAAAGGCATTCCAAAAGTAAGATTCACTTGATTCCCAAATGCCCCACCACGTTGATCATAGGATAGTCCAAGCGTTAAATCAGGAGTAGCTAGAGATTTTTGCCAATTTAATTGTAAACTATAATTTTCAGTTATTTGTTTTGCAATCTTTAAATCTATGTTGTTTGCTATTGCTAATGATAAAATACTATCTTTTTTTAAAAGCAGTTTATCAAATTTTTTAAAAGAATTTTCGTCAGTTGTGGGAATATAAATTTTTTCAGTTCCTGTTAATAATTTTAGGTTTCTTTGAAGTTCTAATACTTGAAACGAGAAGCTATTAAAATCATTTTTTAAATTCAATAATAAAGATTGTAATCGGACAACATCTTTTAGCGGTACATTTCCTTTAGTCGCTTGTATATTGTAAAAATCAACTAGTTTTTCAATTTTGGCAATTTGATTGGTAAGACTTTTCAATTTTATATTCTCAAAATACAAGGCATAAAAATTTTGATTTAATTGTAGTTTCAGATTTTTAATTAATTGTTCAAAATAGAGTTCAGCCAATAAAGTATTTGATTTTGCAAATTCTACTTCTTTTCTTTTCTTTCCTCCTAAATAAATTAATTGTTGTATTGCTACAGCTTTTTGTCCTTTATGTCCTACATCAAAAAAGGAATTATTTTGTGGATTTATAAGATTTAACTCGCCACTCACGTATGGTAAATCCCAGATTTTTGATTGTATTTCTGCTGCTTTAGCATTTGATACATTATATTGATTGGCTAATAGTTGAAGATTGTTTTTTTGAAATAATTCCTCAGCTTGTTCGATTGTTAAATTTTGTTGACTCAAAGAAGAACCCAAAAAGGAAAAACTAAAAAGGATCGCTAAAAATTTCATAAAAATAAATTAAATGTTAAAAAGATTGCTAAACCTACAATTGCAAACCAGCTTAAACAGATAATTGCAATAATAAAATTGCTTGGATTCAATTTCACTATCTTATAATTTTAATTATAAAAAAAATAGCTATAATTAAAGCGAAAATGATAATTAGTAATTTTTTAAAACTCATATTTTTTTACACAAAAAAATGAATATGGTCTTAATTGTTACTTAAGAACAAACTTAAAAATAACTTAATAAAAAATTAGAGAGCACTTGTAAAACCATAAGAATTTGAGTATAATCTATTAGTATATTCGTAAGGTTTTGTTATTTAATTGTTTATATTTTCCCTAAATTTCATTTTAGTATTTAAAAACGAACAATGAATCTATTTTTTTTGTCGTAAGAATAATTTACAGAATATCCATAAAATGATAAGATGCGTTCAACAATTCTTAATCCAAGACCTAATCCAGATTTTCCAGAAGCATTCTTTCCACGGACAAAAGGTTTAAAAATTTCAGAAACATCGGTTTGGTTAATCATTGGTCCATCATTTTCAAAAATTACCAACAATCTATTTTCTTCATTTTTTACAAAAATTTCTACCTCTTTCAAATCAGAATACAAGTAAGCATTTTTAAGCAAGTTTATGAAAACAATTTCCATAAGTGTTTTGTCACAATTCAATGCTAATACATCAAGTTCATAATCATTAATTTCGATGTTATATTGTATTTTGAAGTATGGATATAATTTACAGATTTTATCTATTGCATTTTCCAATATTTCATTGACAAATACATTTTCTCCAATTGAACTATCTTGATTTTCAACTTTCGTTAATAATAAAAGAGATTGTATTAGTTCATTCAAATTTTGTGCATCTAAAATAATTTTTTTTGCAACTTCTTTTTTATCTGTACCAAGTTCTCGAATTAAATTTTCTAATTGGACGATTATTCGAGCAATCGGTGTTTTTAATTCATGGCTAGCTTGGGCTGTAAATTCTCGTTGTTTTTGATATGCTTCCTCAATTCTATCTAACATCAAATTAAATTCACTAGCCAATAAATCAATTTCTCCTTTTATATCCTTATTTATTTCCAAACGAGTATTTAAATTTGATTCATTTATTTGTGATATTCTTTTGTGAAATATATTTAGTGGATTTAACCCTCTTTTAACGAAGTAACGTATTAATAACCACGAAGCAATCAAAAAAGTTATGGATGTTAAAATCATAATAAAAATGAGGAATTCTATTTTTCTTTTACCACGTGTATCATGCGCAGAAATTAACACATAATATGGTTTGCCTTTCGAATAATAGTACGTTCCAAATATTTCATTTTCACCTTTTTGTCTGAAAAAAGTATGGTTTTTCTTCAGATATTTTAAATCTGATTTTTTCCAATGAATATGATGATCATCTAAACTACTGTAAATTAAATTTAAGGAATCATTGAAGATTAGTGTTTTTTCATCATATAATTTATTTACAGAATTTTTATCTATAATTCTTAATAATTTTCTATCAACTTCTTTTACGTCAATTAATAATTTTAGAGTGGTTAACGCCTTCTCTTCGAGTCTTTTTTTAAATTCTATTTTCCTATACTCATAATTGGTATAAACTACTAAAAAAGAAGATGTAAGATCTATAATAGTTAGAATAATACTTATTACTAAAGAGATACGATTTCGTAAGTTCATTTTAATTGGACTGTATATAATAACCAAAACCTACTTTCGTATGAATTAGTTTTTCATCAGATAAAGAATCAATTTTTTTTCTTAGAAAATTAATATACACTTCTATAGTATTAATGCTGGTCTCAATATGGTAATCCCAAAGCATTTCTGAAATCTCTTGTTTTGATAAAACTCTGTCTTGATTTTCAATAAGAATACATAATAACTTGAATTCTTTAGGAGTTAGATCTATTTTTATATCTCCTCTAAATACTTCTTTGCGATCAATATTTACTATTAAGTCTGAAACTTTATAAATATTTGATTGATTTTGTGGTTGATCCGAACGTCTATATAAAACTTTCAATCTTGCTATTAGTTCTTCAAAATGAAAAGGTTTAACCAGGTAATCATCTGCTCCTGCATCAAATGCTTCAATTTTATCAGAAATTGCTTCAAATGCTGTTAACATCAAAATTGGCGTAGCAATATCTTCTTTTCTAATCAATTTACAAACGTCAAAACCATTTATTTTTGGAACATTAACGTCTAAAACATAAATATCATAGTTTTTTTGTTGGGCTAATTTTAAAAATAATTCACCATCATATACTGCATCACATTCGATTTGATTATCTGATAAATATTTTTTGATCTCCAACGATAGGACAGCATCATCCTCTAAAAGCAACACTAACATAAAACGAAATAATCAGACTAAGTTAGTACTAAATAACTTTTTTCTTCTTTTTTTTAAACTTAAAATTAACTTGAAAAGTTAGCTTAGTGTGAATGATTTCCTTAATTATATTGATTCTAAATTAGCAAAAATTCCTTATTATTTTAAAAATAAAAAGTATCTTACCTAGGTAAATTTTATCAATTACGAATTATGAATGCACTTAACAAAATCATTTTTACAGCTATCTTTTTGATAGCAACAGCAATAGGAATCATACCTTTTTTACAAATTGAAATAAAGCCCGTATTTTTACTTATAGCTTCTAACGCTTTTATAATTTTAACCACATTTTTATTGATTTCGCTTCTTAAAAATCAAAAAAATAAGGAAGATAATATTGTTTCCTTGTTAGCAAAAGTGTTTGTTAATCCTTTAAAATACAGTAAGATTCATTCTGATAGAATTAATAATGAAGTTGAAAAATTCGGTAAAAATTTGGAAAAACAAAATGAATATGTTGCATTAATTTTGGAAGGCAAAAAATTGAACTCAGATTTTTTAGGAGATGATGTCTTATCTTCTAATATAAAAAAATTAGCAAATCAAATAGAAATTTTAAACGCAGAATCAGCCCAACTTAAACGAGAAATCGAAACACGTATGAAATTAGTGGATGAGATGTGTATCGTTTCTGAAGTTGATTTGAAAGGGTACATCACTTATGTGAATGATAAACATTGTGAAGTTTCCCAATACAAACGTGAAGAATTAATTGGTGCAAATCAAAATATTGTTAGACACCCTGATATGCCGAAAGAGGTGTTTAGAGAATTGTGGGCAACGATTACCCGTGGTGAAATTTTCAGAGGACCGGTTAAGAATCGTAAAAAAGATGGTACGCCTTATTATGTAGATGGTGTTTTTGCGCCTGTTTTGGGTGAAAACGGTAAACCAGTTAAATATATAGGTGTGCGTTATGATAGTACCCAACAAACGTACGAAAAACAAGAAGCGGAGGGTATTGTGAACGCAATTAATAAATCGTACGCATTCATAGAATTTGATCCTAAAGGAACTATAATTTCTGCGAATGAAAACTTCTTAAATACCTTAGGTTATACATTAAATGATATTCAAGGTAAACACCATCGTATATTCTGTGAGTCTAGTTTTGTAAATTCAAATGAATATACTCGTTTTTGGGAGGACTTAGCTATTGGTATTGATAAAAAAGGACAATTTGTTCGTATAACCAGAAATGGTCAAAAGGTTTGGATTGAAGCAGTGTATACAGCTGTTAAGGATGAAATGGGAAGAATTACCAAGATAATTAAACTAGCAACTGATATCACTCAACAAAAAGAAGCTGAATTAGCTACTAAAGCAGCTGCTTCCGAAGTTAGTCGTGTAATTGGTTCTATGTCATCAGGTGATTTAACTCAACGTTATTCAGTTGACTCTCAAGGTGAATTAAAAGAAATGGGGGAATCTTTAAATGAAACTTTAGAAAAACTTAGTCAATTGATGGCTACTGTAATTGCAAATTCTGAAAATATAGTTGCTGCAAGTGCTCAAATTGCCTCATCTGCAACGCAATTATCAGCTGGGGCTACAAATCAAGCTAGTTCGGTGGAAGAAATTTCATCTTCTATGGAAGAAATGACGGCAAATATTCAACAAAATTCGAGCAACTCTCGTCAAACTGAAAAAATTTCAATTCAAGCAGCACAAGACATTCAAGTAAGTAAAGATTCGGTTATAGAAACGGTTAATTCAATGAAAACCATTGCTTCTAAAATATCTATCATCGGAGAAATTTCTAGACAAACAAATTTATTAGCGCTCAATGCTGCAGTTGAAGCTGCTCGCGCTGGTGAGCATGGTCGTGGTTTTGCAGTAGTTGCTGCTGAGGTAAGAAAATTAGCTGAAAGATCTCAAGCAGCTGCAACAGAAATCGATGAGGTTTCTCTTAAAAGTGTGGATATTGCACTAAAGTCTGGTGGTATGTTGACTGAAGTTGTTCCTAATATTCAAAAAACTTCTGATTTGATTCAGGAAATTACTGCTTCAAGTACTGAACAGAGTGCAGGCGCAGATCAGATCAATAATGCTATTCAAAATTTAAACGTAGTGGTTCAAGAAAATGCAACTACAGCAGAAGAAATGGCAGCAAGTGCAGAAGAATTAAGTAACCAAGCAGAGGTATTAAAAGAAGCAGTTGCTTTCTTCAAAATTGATTCAACTTTTGAAAGTTCATCTAAAAAACATACCTTTAAACAAGAAAATAACAAAAAACAAGTAGAAATTAAGAAGCAAGTAACCCTAAAAACCTCTGATAAAGGTGTTAATATCAATTTAGATCAAAAAGATAATTTGGATAACGATTTTATTGGTTTTTAGTTTTACTTAAAATATAGAATAACCTAAGACCGAATACCAAGTATGTTTGAAAATAATCAAGCGCAATTAAACGATGTAGATTTTGAGAAGTTAAGCAATTTTATTTATACCAATTATGGAATAAAACTTCCTATATCAAAAAAAATAATGCTTCAATCTAGGCTAGCTTCAAGACTAAAAGCAAATAAAATGAATTCTTTTACCGATTATACAAGATATGTATTATCAGGTAAGGCTGGAGAAGAAGAGATTGTGAATATGATCGATTTAGTCTCTACAAATAAAACCGATTTTTATCGTGAAGCTGGTCATTTTGATTTTATGCGCGAGGTAGTATTACCTGAATACATTGCTAAAGAAACAAATGCTCCATTCAAAGTATGGAGTTCAGCAAGTTCATCTGGAGAAGAAGCTTATACCATTGCTATGGTTATAAGTGAATTTATGGAAGAACATAGAAAATTTGACTTTGAAATCTTGGGTACAGATATTTCTTCTCGAATTTTAGAAAAAGCAAGAACAGCAATTTACCCAATGGATCGCGTGGATGTTGTTCCTTTAGCTCAAAAGAAGAAATATTTGCTTCGTAGTAAAGATCAAGATAATCCACAAGTGAGAATAGTTCCTCACTTAAGAGCTAAAACTCGTTTCTTTCGTTTAAATCTAATGGACAACACTTATAATGCACCTAAAGATTTTGATATAATTTTTTGTAGAAACGTATTGATTTATTTTGATAGAGAGACACAAGAACAAGTAATTAAGAAATTGTGTTCACATTTGAAGCCTGGGGGGTATTTTTTCTTAGGACATTCTGAGTCAATTTCGGGAATTGATGTACCATTACGACCACTAAAACCAACAATGTTTGTGAAAATATAACATAAATCATGTTTTTGTGATTATTTCTTTATTATTTTTACGCATTATAACTTACTAACCAACCTACCTTAAAATGAATAACTCACCAAAACTGACCGATGAGCAACTACTCAGCGAAATCAAAAGAAGACTAGATGAGAATGCTGCTAAATTATTAGAAGAAAAGAAGTTGACCTCTGAATTGAATGAGGTAAATGAGAAATTAATTGCTTCTGAAAAGCTTAAATCTAACTTTTTATCTAATATTCGAAATGAAATAAATAACCCGATTGCTTCTATTTTAGAATTGTCTAAAAATATCGCACAAGGAGAGATTTCCCAAGAAATGATGTCTTCTTTTGCGAAATTAATTTATTCTGAAGCTTTCGATTTAGATTTTCAATTAAGAAATATTTTTCTTTCAGCTGAAGTGGAAGCGGGTGAATCTCCTTTAATGGTGATATCTGTTAAAATTCAACATTTGTTGGGGAATATCATTCAGCAATTCAGTCATCGTATTGAAAAAAAAGGAATTAAAGTTGAATGGTCTAATAGTATTGATGAAAATCAAATTTTTAAAACAGATTCTGAAAAATTACATTTAATTATTAGTAATTTAATAGCTAATGCAATTCAGTTTAATCATGAAAATGGTTGGATTAAAATTGAAAGTGAAATAATTGATAATGTATTAAATATAAAAGTTTCTGATTCTGGTATAGGAATAAATCAAGACGAGCAAGACAAAATTTACGATCGTTTTTATCAAATTGAGTCTGGTTCAATCAAAACCTATGGAGGTCATGGCTTAGGATTAAGTATAACCAAGGCGTTGATAGATATATTAGAAGGTAACATATGTTTAAAAAGTCAATTAGGGAAAGGAAGTGAATTTTTAATTCAATTACCTAACTTGGAATCTGAATCTGCAGATGATGATACTTTTTCATCAGATGGAAATGATTTTCTTTTTGACAACGATGAGGATGATATGCTTTTTTAATTTTTAAAAGTGTATTATGCAACTGACTATTAATAAAATCAACGTAACCATGGAGGAGGAGTTAGGTAAGCATTATTTGTATCCTTCAGCATTATTTGCTGAAAAGACTCCCTTTATGGTAGATACTGTGTTGGGTTCATGTGTGGCAGTTTGCCTTTTTGACCAACATTTGAAAATAGGTGGTATTAATCATTACATGTTGCCTTTTTGGAATGGTAATGGATTAGCTTCTCCTAAATATGGAAACATTGCAACCGAAAAGTTAATTGAGAAAATGTTGCGAAATGGTGCAACTATCCAAAACATGGTGGCTAAAGTCTTTGGCGGTGCAAATCAAATGAATACATCTTTAAAAATTGGAGATCAAAATGTAGAGATAGCTCGTCAGACTTTATCAAATAACGGAATCAAAATTGTAGCGGAAAATGTAGGAGGAGATGTGGGAAGAAAATTAAGATACAATACTGGCACAGGACAGGTTATGATGAAGTTTTTAACCAAAAGTGAAAGAAAATGAGTAAAGTAAAAGTACTTGTTGTTGATGATTCTGCTTTGGTTCGTCAAACATTGGTTTCAATCTTAGAAACAGACCCAGAAATCGAAATAATGGGGGTTGCATCTGATCCATTTGTGGCTGTTGAGCGCATGCGTGAAAATAAACCAGATGTAATTACATTGGATATTGAAATGCCTAAAATGGATGGTTTGACTTTTCTAAAAAAATTGATGAGTCAACATCCAATTCCGGTTGTGGTGATTTCTACACTAACAGAAAAAGGTACAGATACAGCTCTTTTAGCATTAGAATATGGTGCAGTTGAAGTAATTGCAAAACCTAAAGTAAATACAAGAACATTATTAGAAGAGTCTACCATTGAACTTTGTAATAAAGTAAAAGCAGCTGCGAATGCTACTATTAGAAAAAAAGTAAGTTCATTAGGAAATAATCGTTCGGTTGACGGAATTGAACCAAAACTTTCTGCTGATGCAATATTGAGTAAAGCCCGTGTTTCGAGTATGGTTCAAACAACTGAATCGGTAATTGCGATTGGTGCATCTACCGGTGGAACAGAAGCATTACGAGAAGTATTAGTTGATTTTCCTGCAGATTCTCCAGGAGTTGTTGTAGTTCAACACATGCCTGAAATGTTTACCAAACAATTTGCAAAACGCCTTGACGATTTGTGTCAAGTAACGGTGAAGGAAGCAGAAAATGGTGATAAGGTTTTAAGAGGTCAAGTATTAATTGCTCCTGGAGGTAAACACATGATGGTGAAACGAAGTGGTGCAATTTATTATGTTGAAATCATTGATGGTCCATTAGTAAATAGACATAGACCCTCTGTGGATGTATTATTTCGTTCTGTGGCGAGATTTGCAGGTAAAAATGCAGTTGCTGCTATTCTAACAGGCATGGGTGATGACGGTGCTAGAGGAATGTTAGAAATGAAAGAAGCGGGTGCATTTACTGTTGCACAAGATGAAAAATCATGTGTCGTTTTTGGAATGCCTAAAGAAGCGATTCGTATGGGAGGTGTTGATAAAGTTGTACCTTTGAAAGACGTTACGCGTACATTATTAAGTAAAGTTAAGATAGTTTAAAAATAAGATCATGAGAAAAGTAGTTATAGTTGACGATTCATTGTATATGAGAACTTTAATTAGTACTGCATTATCTGCTACAGGGAGATATGAGGTAGTTGCACAGGCTGGTACTGGAAGCCAAGGAATAGAGTTGGTATTAGAACATGAGCCAGAAGTAATTACAATGGATAATATCCTACCTGATATGATTGGAATAGACATCGTGAAAGAATTAAGAGCTGAAGGTGTTTCATCTAAAATAATTATGGTGAGTGCCGTAGGTCAAGATGATGTTGTAGAAGAAGGAAAATCAAATGGTGCGGATGATTATTTAGTAAAACCTTTTACTGCTGAAGTGTTGGTTGAGCACATTGATAAACTTTTTGAATAATTAGGAAATTATCATGGTGACTTTAAATCAACAAGAAATGCAAGCTGCTCGTAATATCATTTCCGCGGGGCTAGTGAAAGCTGCAGAATCTTTATCATTCTTTATGAATGAAACTATTACATTAAATGAGTTTGATCAAGAAGATTCATTAAGTGTAAATGCTATTGAAATAGAAAAGAAAAACCAATCAAACATACATTTGATGATCACTAAAGTTATTGGTGAATTAAATGGTGTTTGTTGCCTGATTTTTTCAGAAGAAGAAGCTAATCAATTGCGTAATACAGCCCTTCCTCCTGAAGTATTGAATAGTCCAGAAATGATGGCTGAAATGAGTGATGGGATTATGCTTGAAGTAGATAATATTATTTCTGCATCAGTTATTACACAGTTTTCTAATATGTTGAAAGTTAAAATTTATGGTGGGGTTCCAGCATTGAGAAAAGTAGATTCAACGGAATTAGAAAAATACCTTCAAGAGGAAATTAATAATGAAATGTATTTAGTCAGTTTCAAGACAAAATTTAAATCTTCACATGTAAGTTTTGCGCCTGAATTTATTTGGCTATTTGACAACACATTTGTAGAAAGTATTAAAAATTATTCAGCAACATTAGCATAAAATGAGTTTAAAAAACAATACAGTTTTAATCGTTGAGGATGATGTTACTGTTTCATCTGTATTTAACGAATTACTGACTGAATGGAATTATGAAGTAGTACATATTGCTCAAGATGGTCAAAATGCGATTGAAGCTTATGATGCAACTAAACCACAGTTTGTGATAATAGATGGTCACCTTGGTGGTGCTCTAAGTTGTACCGAATTAGCTACTGAAATACATAAAAAAGGCAATGCAGTCATTCTATATTCTGTTAATAATATTGAAGATGCATTTGAGCACGAGCAAGAATATATTTTTGCTACTGGATTTATTCAGAAACCAATCAATCATTTTCAGTTTAAGTTAGCGTTACAATCTGCTAAATCTTCTTTGCAACATTGGAATACTAAAATTTCAAAAGTAGAACAGGATTTAAATATGGCGAATCTTCAAATTGAAGAGTTAACGGTAACGAATGAACATTTAATTACTGCCACATTCAGAGAAAGAGCCTTAAAAAAGGAACTTGCTGAATCACAATCATTGATTGAAGCTCAATCAAAGAAAATTCAGGATAGTATCAACTATGCGAAAAGCATTCAAAATTCGATATTACCAAAGGAGCAAGTTTTAAATGACTTGTTCTCCGATTCTTTTATGTTTTTCAGACCAAAAGATATCGTTAGTGGTGACTTCCCTTTCATTTACAAAAAAGATGAATTTGTATATTTTGCCGCGGTAGATTGTACCGGACACGGTGTACCTGGGGCATTGCTTTCATTGATAGGTTATTTGTTAATTCAAGAAATTGTTCATTACAACGTTCCAACACCTTCCGTTTTGCTTGATAAGTTACACGACGCAGTTGTTAAAACACTTCGTCAAGGTGTAGAAGGTGGTGAAAATGAACGTGATGGTATGGATGTTGGTATGTGTCGTTTTAATCAATTGACAGGTGAATTCCAGTTTTCGGGTGCGCACAGACCGTTGTATATTCTTCGCAAAGGAAAAACAGATGATGAATGTTTAGAAGAAGTTAAAGGAGACAAGTTCCCTATTGGTGGTGTTCAATATAGAGGTAGAGATAAATTCATTAATTTTGAAACAGTACTTTCAAAAGGAGATCGTGTTTATGTTTGTTCTGATGGATATCCTGATCAATTTGGTGGACCTGATGACACTGATTTGAAAAAAATTGGACCTAAAAGAATTAGACAGGTATTAATAGAAGCAAAAGATCAACCGATTGCTAATGTAAAAGAAAGATTAGTTTCGGTATTTGATGAGTGGCAAGGAAAGCACAAACAAATGGATGATGTTTTGTTTTTAGGAATTGAATTTTAGTACATAAATTTGAAATAGAGAAAATGGAAGAGTTGAAACATAAAGGCATGAATAGTAATTCTCAATATATGCGTTTTGTAGTTGATTTTCATAATATGATGGTTGACAAAAAGATAACATTAGCATATGAAGGTGAAGTTACACAAGAAATTACAAAAGCATTCACTTCAATGACGGAACGTAATCTTGAAAAAGTCGAAGAGAATGGCAAAATCAAGAAAAAAGTGTATCACGTGATGGTGGAATGTCTTCAAAATATTTCAAAACACGCAGACGATGAAAGTGAAACAGCATCTAATAATTTGGATGAAGGGTTAGCTAAAACAGGTTTGTTTTTAATCGGTAGCGATCACAATGAATATTTTATCACTTCTGGTAATGGAATTGCAAATGAAAATATTCCTGCATTGAAAGAAATGATTGATAATATTAATTCATTAAATCAAGATGAATTAAAACAATTACATAAGGAAAAAATGAGAGAAACTGCTATTTCTGACAAAGGAGGAGCAGGTCTTGGTTTTATTGATATTGCAAGAAAAACGGGCAATCCATTGGAATACCATTTTGAACCAATTGATGATAAAAATTCATTTTTTCTATTAAAAACTAGTATAAAAAGAAATTCAGAAGAATAAATTATATATGGAAGCACTAATTATTAAAAAAACAGAAGATACACCAGCAATTCATTTAGACAAAGCAGCTGGTATTTTTGAATTTTCAGGTAAATCTTTACCAGAAGATGTTACCTCTTTTTATGGTCCTGTATTTGATTGGATCACAGCTTACGGTGAAGACGCAAACGAGTCATCGAAGTTTGTTTTTAAAATGACGTATTTTAATACAGCATCTTCAAAAATCATTTTAGATATCTTAATGCGTTTGGAAACGCTTCACGAAGATGGTAAAAACATTTCTGTAGAATGGCATTACGAAGAAGATGATGAGGATATGCAAGAAGCTGGAGAGGAATATGCAGATATCGTTGAAGTGCCTTTTACGTTTGTAGAAGATTAAGAGCATATTAAATTACTTTTTAAGTGCTGTTATTCTATATAAGAGTTTCAGCACTTTCATTATTTTAGGGTAAATATTCTGATTCATGTCTGAAGAAATATTAAAGGCGTTAATGCAATTATTTGCCATCATTGCTAAACAAGATGATGGTGCCACGGCAAGTGAACGTAAATTTGTTGAGGAATTCCTATATTTTCAATTAAGTGAAGATTTAGTTAAAGAATATCTGGCTTTATACGATGAATTTGTTGGTCCTGTTGAATTAGACGAAAATGGGAATCCAATCAAAAAATTGACATCGGTTAAGGATTCAGTAAAAACATTAGGAATTTGTAAAAAAATCAATAAAACACTTTCTCAAAAACAGAAAGTGATTGTATTGGTTCGTCTTTTAGAATTGATTGCTGCCGATCGTTCGTTTACAGAACAAAGAATGGCCATTATTCAGACTGTTTCTGAAGTATTTAACTTTGTTGAAGAAGAGTATAACGCTATAGTTGATTTTTGTAAAAAAGAAAGTTCTGAATTAATTGATGTTGCTGAAATCATGGTCATTAGTGATGATGATCAGGTTTGGGAATATTCGTGTAAACATATATCTTCCAAATTATTAGGAAATATTACGATTTTAAGAGTTGTATCAGAAGATTTATATTTTCTAAAATACGATGGAAAAAGTGATGTCATTCTAAATGGTTTACCTGTTAATCCATCTCGAATGTATTTGTTTGCTCCTGGTAGTACGATTAAAGTTCCTGGAGGTAAGCCTATATTTTACAGTGATATAGTATCAAAATTTAGGGCTGATGCTGTTGGGATTAATTTATCTTTCGAAGCAAAAAATATTAGTTATTATTTCCCAAATGGGGCTATTGGCTTAAATAATGTTACCATTTCTGAAGGATCTGGTAAACTTATTGGTTTGATGGGGTCTAGTGGTGCCGGAAAAACAACCTTATTAAACGCACTTTCTGGAATTGAACCAGTTTCTGAAGGTCAAGTACTGATTAATGGAATTGATATTTACAAAGACAAAGATCAGATAAAAGGGTTAATTGGTTATATACCTCAAGATGATTTACTTATAGAAGAGTTAACTGTTTTTGAGAACTTATTCTATAATGCTAAACTTTGTTTCAAAGATGCCACTGATGAGGAGATTACTGAAAAAGTAATGAACGTCCTTTCGAGTTTGGGATTGGCAGAAAGAAAAGACTTGAAGGTAGGTAATCCACTTCAAAAGACAATTTCAGGTGGACAAAGAAAGCGTTTGAATATTGGTTTAGAGTTAATTCGTGAGCCTGCAGTTTTGTTTGTCGATGAGCCAACTTCTGGACTTTCTTCAAGGGATTCTGAAAATGTGATGGATTTATTACGTGAATTAACTTTAAAAGGAAAGTTGATTTTTGTTGTGATTCACCAACCTTCGTCAGATATCTATAAGATGTTTGATAAAATGATTTTCTTGGATGTTGGTGGGTATCAAATTTATTATGGAAACCCAGTTGAGGCGGTTGTTTATTTCAAAAAAGCAGACAATCAAGCAAATGCGGAGCAAGGACAATGTTTGGTGTGTGGTACTGTAAACCCAGAATTGGTATTCAATATCATCGAATCTAAAATTGTCGATGATTATGGAAATTTTACGAATAAACGTAAAGTTTCACCTGAACAGTGGAACCAACTTTATAATAATCAAATCACATTAGAGGACATTCAGACAGTTACTGAAAAGCCGGATGTTACCTTGAGTATACCTACTTGGTTTCAGCAAACGAAGATTTTTGCTACCCGTGATATGCTATCAAAGTGGAGTAATAAGCAATATTTATGGATAAATCTGTTGGAAGCCCCTATTCTTGCTTTCGTTTTATCTTTTATTATACGTTACACTGAAATTCCTGGTGCAAGTTATTTATTCCGTGAAAACGATAACATTCCTGCATTCATTTTTATGAGTATCATAGTTATGTTATTCATAGGGTTGACAGTCAGTGCAGAAGAGATATTTAGAGACCAGAAAATTCTAAAACGTGAACGTTTTTTAAACTTGAGTAAATCGAGTTATCTTGTTTCTAAGTTGATGATTTTGTTTTCAATATCAGCGATTCAGAGTTTACTTTTCGTTGTAATTGGAAATTCAATCGTAGGTATTTACGGAATGTATTGGGATTATTGGTGGATGTTATTTACCGTGTCTTGTTTTGCTAACTTATTGGGATTAAATATTTCAGCAACTTTTAATTCTGCTGTAACGATTTATATTTTGATTCCGCTGATTGTTATTCCTCAAATGATATTGGGAGGTGCGATGTTTAGCTTTGATAAATTAAATCGCGCAATTGGTGGGGGAGAAGATGTACCTGCAATTGCCGAGGTAATGGTTTCTAGATGGGCTTTTGAAGGGTTGATGGTGGATCAATTTATGAATAATCCTTTTGAAAAGGAACTATTTGAAATTGAGAAAAAGGAAAGTATGGCGAGTTTTAAACAGGCGTACTACATTCCAAAATTGCAAGAGTTGTTGGAAGAATGTATCGAGTTAAAAAATACGCCAAGCGATTCTTCTAATTTATTAATCGATGATAAATTAAAGACAATCACAAATGAGCTTAATCTTGAGCAAGCAGAGATTAAACGCATTACTTTTTCCCATAATCCTAAATTATCACATTCAAATTTTAATGATTCAGAAATAGACAATGTACGAGTTACATTAGAAAACCTTACTGCTTATTATACTGAAATATTCAATGTTGTTAATGGTAAAAAGATGCTTGCAATGCAACAGTTACAAAAAAGTCCTGAAGCTCAAAAAGCATTTATTCAAGCAAAAGATGATTATACCAATGAATATTTGAATGAATTAGTAACAAAGTCTGTTGAGAAAAATAAAATCATTGTTAAAGACAACTATTTAATTCAAAAGAAAGATCCAGTTTTTAAAGATTCAAAAACTGGTGGGTTTATTAGAACACACTTCTTTGCGCCAAATAAACCAATTTTTGGTAAATTGTATGATTCATTTGGGTTCAATATTTTGGTTATTTGGATATTTAGTGTTACTTTATATGTGATACTTTATTATGATGGATTAAAAAAAGGTATTACATATTTATCAGGTTTTTCATTTAAATTTAAATTGAAAAAAAGTTAAAATGAAATTGAGACAGACTGATTTTTTAAGTAAAGTCTTACATCGTAGTACATTTTACTTCGGTCTGTTTTTAATATTGCACTTATTTTTATCTAATTACGCATTTGCTCAACCGTGTGTTCCTGTTATCGAATTTACTACACCGGACGGAAAATTAGAAGGTTGTTCACCATTTTCAATTTATTTTAAAGATCCTAATAATACATATTCTAGATTATGGGATTTTGGTGATGGAACTCAAACATCTACGTCCGCAACACCTTTCCATGTTTTTAAATCAGGAAAACTTGGAGATACCACATATACAATAACGCTTACAAAGAATTGTAATGGAGGTACTCAGACAACACTAAATATTAAAGTATTTGCACCACCAAAAGTAAATTTTAAAGTAGATACAACATCAGTTTGTGCTATTACTGATAAAGTGAAATTTACAAATTTATCTGACATTGGAACTTATAACTGGAGCTTTGGTGACAATACTTCTTCTACCCTAAGAGATCCAATTAAAATATACACGCTCGGAGGAATTTATGATGTTAAGTTGACTGTTAAAAATTCAAAAGGGTGTGAGGAGGATTCCATTTATCAAAAATTAATGAAAGTAAATGCGTTGCCCTCTCCTGAATTTTTATTGGATAAGTATTCTGGTTGTGTCCCATTTCAAGTAAATATTTCTAATATTACAGATACTGTTGATGTGCCAATCAAAGAGTGGAATTGGAATTTTGGAGGTGAAGCAACTGCTTCAAATGTAATTAATCCTTCAGCTATTTCATTTAAAACTCCGGGGTACAAAAACATCAGCTTGTCTGTAAAAAGCGATGTAGGATGTACGAGTACAACTTCAAATATTGTACATGTAATTACAACTCCAAAGGCAAACTTTATTTTGTCTAAAGATGCATTTTGTTCGAGTGACTCAACTCAAATTATTTTCAGTGGTACAAGTGGGCCAAATGCTAAATATACCTGGAATTTTAATGGAGGAACAACTAGTTCAACTGGGGTTGGGCCTCATTGGGTTAAATGGTCAAAAGGAGGCATAAAATCGATTCAATTGGATTTGGTTGATAGTACTTGTAACGCGACTTATAGTTCAAATGTAACTATTCAAACCAGTCCAGTTATAACTCTAAAGTCTACTACAGATACAATTTGTGATTTCGAGGAAATTATATTTAATGCCGAACCTAAATCTCTAGTAGATTATAAATTTTATAAAAATAGTCAAGTAGTTCAAGAAGGCGATCAGTTTGAATATAGCTCTGATCAAATTTTTGATAAAGATGTGTTTTATGTCGTTGGATTAGATGCGAAAGGGTGTAGTTCATCAAGAAGTAATTATAAACCAATTAAAGTAAAAGCAAAACCTATAGTTTCTTTAAATTCTTCAGATTTTGACAATATAATTTGTGATAGTGATGAAGTTCGCTTTAATGGTGTTCCAAATTCCTACAAGGGGTATACATTTTTTAACTTTAGTAATCCCTTACAGAGTGGGATAGCAAGTGAATTTAAAACAAATAGTATAAAAACCAATGATTCGATTTTTGTTGAAGCTACTAATTTGAATGGTTGTAAAAAAACATCAAGTAATGCCTTTATTTTTAGAGTTGTTGAACGAATTTCCAAACCAGTAGTTCATTGCGGTAAATCGACCAATACACAAGTAAATTTTAATTGGGATCCATTGCCTGAAGCTGTCGGTTATGAAATAAGTATAAACGGAGGTTCATTTCAGTCTCCGAGTTTGGGTGCTACTTCTTTATCACATTTAGTAACAGGGTTGAGTGATGGGGAATCTGTGAAAATGGTGGTTAAAGCTTTAGGATCTTTTTCCTGTGGCACTAGTATTGCTTCAGATACACTCACTTGTTCTGCTAAAACTTGTGATCCTCTTCCTATCAAATATACTCCTTATGATACTATTTGTGCAGGTGAATCGGTAAGTTTAAAAATAAATGGTTTAAATCAAGGCAATTTTAGTATAGCATGGAATGGAGGAACTCCAGGATATGATAGTGTTTATACGAAAAGTTTGAACAAAGATGCTGTGATTTCAGCCTTGATTGTTGATTCAAGTAATTTAACAAACTGTTCTTATTTCAAAGCTACATTTAAAATAAAGGTTTACGAAGTACCAAAAGTTTCAATTTCTTCAGATATACCTTCTACAAATTGTAGTGGTAGTACCGCTATTATTACAGCATCACCATCAAGTTATAAAAGATATACTTTCTATAATGGAAATCAAATAATACAAGACAATTGGAGAAATAGCGTTAAGATAAAAAACATCAAAGATGGTGTTCCGATTAAAGTGGTAGCTACAAATTATGGTTGTTCAGCAACTTCAAATTCAATCGTTAATACGGTAATTAAACCTTTAGCTCAACCAGTGGTTAACTGTGGTACCTCTACTACATCATCTATTGAATTTAAATGGGATGCTGTACAAGATGCTATAGGATATGAGGTAAGTGTGGATGGTGCTAATTGGATAACACCAACATCTGGTAATACTGGATTGAATCATATTTTAAATGGATTAACGCCGGGTTCTGCTTCCTACATTTCAGTAAGAGCTAAAGGTGCTACTATTTGCGGTAATTCCCCAATATCACTTCAAGCAAGCTGTTTCACGCTACCATGTTCTACAATATCCTTCACTTCTGAGAGTAATAAAACAATTTGTGAGGGACAAACCGTAAGTCTAGCTATTTCGAATGTAAATATTCCGAACTATGCAGTTTCATGGAATACTAAAAACTACAGTAAAAATTTAAGTTTAACAGTTAAACCAAAAAAAGATACGATTATTTCAATTTCTGTAAAAAACCTAAACGAACAAAATTGTCCAGCAACTATAAAATATACTAGGTTAGAAGTGATTAAACAGCCTGATGTTAAATTAACAGTGAATCCTTCCTTATTGTGTAATACCGATTCATTAACACTTATTGCATCTCCAGTTGATTACGATAATTATCGTTTTTATAATGGTTCAGCTACTTTGTATTCTGGTGCTTCAAGTAGTTACAAATTATCCATGTTTAAGTCAACAGTTTATTTAAAAGTAGTTGCTCGTAATGGTATTTGTACAGATACCTCTGATGTTTTAAAATTAGTGATTGATAAACCATTAGAACGTCCAATAATCAATTCTGGGACAATAACGGATACTAGTATTGAATTTGTTTGGGATTCAGTGCCACAGGCGACGGGTTATATGATTAGTGTGAATGGTAAACCTTACATTACACCGACGAGTGGAATTTTAGGTAAAAGTCATGTTATTTCTGGTTTGGGGATGAATCAATCAAGATATGCTAAAGTTATTGCTCTCGGCGCAGGAGCTTGTGGTAATAGTTTGGAATCAGATACAATTATAAGAAAAACAACCAATCATAAAGATTCAGTTTGTACAGCGATAAGCTATAAATTAACGTATCACGATTCAATCTGTGAAGGAGATGATTTTATTGCTAGAGTTACTAATATAAATAATACTACAAGCTTATTAAGGTGGAATAAAGGTTTTGAAGATACAATTTCAATTTATGAAATTGCACCATTTAAAACTGATACTTTGAGTGTTATAGTTAGAAGAACTGATGAACCTCTTTGTCCTGGGGTGAAAAAATTGGTAAGAATTACTGTTAATCCTAAACCAAATGTTACTCTTTCTACAAGTATTTCGAATGATAGTATTTGCGAGCAAAAGGAAATTACTTTTTTTGCCAGTCCTGCAGGTTATGAGAATTATTTGTTTAGTTCAAACGGAAATAATATTCAAAATTCGAATAATAACGAGTACTATTTTTCAAAAATTGAAACAAAAAGAGATTCAATTGTAAGTCTATCCGTTCGGGTAACAGATGATATTGGATGTACAGGAAGTAGCAGCCCTTTGGAAATCACTGCTGTTAATAATCCAATTATTTCTTTATCAGCTGATTTGAAAAACGGAGGAGTATGTGTTGGTAATGATATTGAGATTAAGATCCCTGAAAATAAATTTAATAGTTATAATTTTTATAATAATGGAAATCTTATTCAAACGAGTAATTCCCCAAGTTATAAAATAATGAATATTTCTTCATCCTTTTCGATAACTGCAAATGCTATTCACAATTTTGGATGTATTGGTTCAATAACATCACCTCTTAATATTTCTCTATTTCAATTGCCAGAGATAAGCCTTTCGAGCGATAAATTGAATAATACAATTTGTGATGGAGAAAATATTACTGTTTCTACATTACCTGTCAAATTAAAGAATTACGATTTTTATGATGCTACAACAAATAATATATTGCAATCCTCAAGTAGTGAAAATTATACATATAATTCATTAAAGTCATCTAAATTAATTTATGTAATTGCTAAAGATTCAAATGACTGTTTAAGTAAAAAAACCACTTCTTTAAAAATTACGGTTAATCCTAATCCAGTGATGACAAATCCAAATAATCTAACGATTTGTAGTAATAATATTGTTGAAATTCCTTTAACTTCAAACATTAGTTCTACGTATACTTGGCAAGCGACTGATAATCCATTGGTAGTTGGTGAGACAGTAATATTGAATTCAACTAATAATCTAAAGGATACTTTAAGAAGCAATTCAATTATTCAAGAAACAATAAATTATTCTGTTGTACCAACTTCATTATTAGGGTGTAAAGGGAATGAGCAAATTGTTTCTATAAAGGTAAATCCAACTCCTGTCATTTTAAATGTTACTGATACTATTTGCAGTGGTGTTAGTTTCAATTTGGTGCCCACACATCAACTTCCCTTGGGAAATATAGTTCCTTCAAATACAACTTTTACCTGGCCCTTACCTTCTTTTATTGCTGGAACAATAACGGGCGTATCAGCGCAAAATATAGGTGCTAAGAATATTTCTCAGTTATTAGTAAACAAAACAAATTCTTCAATTTCATTGACATATCAAATCACACCTAAATCTGGAGCTACTGGTAATTGTATAGGAAAACCTTTCGATTATAAAGTTAATATTAACCCAACCCCTGAGATAATAAGTTTTTTAAATGATTCGATTTGTTCTGGAGAAATAATAAATAAGCAACCAAAGAATGGACTGCCAAATAGTTCCATAATTGTACCAGCTAATACAAAGTATACCTGGACAAAACCTATTGCTATTCCTAATGGCACTGTTGAAGGTGTGACAGAAGAGTTAAATGGTACTGATCAGATTTCAAATCAATTGATTAATTCAACATCTCAATTTGGGAAAGTAGTATATTCAGTTATTCCAACCGCAGGTAAGTGCGTTGGAAAAACATTTGATATACCCATCATTGTTAAACCATTACCAAGTATTACAAATGGTTTCAATAAATCTTTTTGTAGTGAAAACTCGGTAAATTTAAAATTAACAAGTTCAATACCAGCTAAAATAACTTGGTTTGCAGAAGATAATTTAAAAATTGATGGAGAAACGATATCAACAAACTCAAGCGACTCTATAACAGATTATTTAATCAATAGTTCATCCGTAAATCAAGTTGTTAAATATAATTTATCGCCGATTTCATTTTATGGATGTAGAGGAAAAAACGAAGAATTAATAGTTGAAGTTTATCCAAAACCAACGATTAAAAATAATTCTTTATCATTATGTAATGATGATACTTTAAATTTTATCCCAAAAGATACAGAGAATGGTAATATAGTGCCATTAAACACTCTTTACACTTGGAAAATTACAGAAAAAAATCCTTCAGATAGTATTAGTGGTTATTATGAACAATCAACTCCAATAACTAAAATAAATCAAATTTTAAATACTAAAACGATCTCAGCAAATTTAAAATATGAGGTTTTACCAATATCAAGTTTGGAAGGTAATTGCGTTGGAAATCCATTTATTTTAAACATAAACATCCACCCAGTACCCAATCCAAAAATAAGTATTTCAGATACAGGTATTTGTAAGGGTTCAGAAATTTCGATTAGTACATTGTTAGATGAAACATATTATCCATTAACTTTATATAGTTGGAATACTGGTCAGGAAACGAAATCATTAACAATAAAACCACAACAAAGTACTGTTTTTAAATTGATTGCATCAAGTAATGGTTGTTCAAGTATTCCAGATTCAGTTTCAGTATTTGTTGATCAAAGTGTACCAAATATAGATGCAGGATTAGATGCAACCATCTGTCGTGGGGATAGTATTCAATTAAATGCAACTGGTGGAAAAACCTTTATTTGGAAATATGATAAAAGCTTGTCTGATACACTTGGGGCAGCTCCTAAAGCAGCACCCTATGTAACTACCACTTATAAAGTATTAGCAAAAAATGATTTTTGTATTGCTGAAGATGAGGTAATTATTACTATTGATAAGTGTCTAAAAGAACTTCCATTTAAAATACCTCAGATATTCACTCCAAATGCTGATGGATCAAATGATGTTTGGGAATTAACAGATATTGATTACTTTCCTACAAATAATATTATAATTTTTAATAGATGGGGTGATATTGTTTATGAAAAAACTTCATATCTAAATGAATGGGATGGAAAAAATATGTCAGGGGATTCACTTCCTGATGGTACTTATTATTATGTAGTTGATCTTGGAAATGGTCATGAATTATATAAAGGTTTCGTTGTAATAAATCGATGATTTTTAAAAAGGATACATATATTATTTGTTTAGTACTTACTTCTTTATTCATATTGAAGAATAAATGTTGGTCGCAACAAGAGCCTATGTATTCTCAAAATAATTTCGATAGATTGGTATTTAATCCTGCTTATGCAGGTAGTTCAGGTTGGATTGTAAATACGTTTAAACATAGAACTCAGTTTACTGGAATTGAAGGCGCACCACAAACTCAAATGTTTACGATACATGCTCCTTGGCAAATAAAATCAATGGGTTTCGGCGGAAAAATTGTAAATGATAAACTGGGAGCAACGAATCAAATCAATGCAAATCTAATCTCAGCGTATCACCTTGGAATTGGTGATGGTAAATTGTCAATAGGGTTAGAGTTAGGTTTATTTTCTCAATCGATAGATTTCTCTCAACTACATAAAGTTAATCCTATTGATCAAGCAATACCGAATGAAAAACAATCAGTTGTAAAACCTGATGGAGCATTTGGTATACAATACCAATCAGTTAACAGAAAAAAAAGAAGAGAATATTTTGTTGGGTTTTCGATTCAACATATATTCAAAAATGATTTGAATTTTACTGGAAAAGCTAGATCAATTATTGCTGAGTTATCTCGCCACTATTTTTTATCTGGTGGTTATGCATTTGATTATAAGAATGGTTTGACTTTACAACCTTGCTTTTTACTTAAAAAAGTTGCTGGATCACCATCTCAAATTGATCTTTATGTTAATGCTATATACAAAGAGAAATATACAATTGGTTTAGGTTACAGAACGAGTGATGCAGTTACTTTTGTTTTGAAATACCACATTACAGATGCAATTAGAGTAGCTTATTCTTATGATCTGAGAATTTCTCAAGTTGCTAAATATTCATCGGCTGCTCACGAAATAATGTTGAGATATGGAATAAAATTACTTCCTCCGCAGCAAATAAAAGAAATTGATCCAAGGTTTTATTTTTAAAAACGAAATTATAGAAAAGGTAAAACATAGTATCATTTTATTCATTTTTTTATCAATTTCATTGATAGGGAGTAGATCCTATGCCCAAAAAAATGACATGCAGAAAGCGGATCGATATTTTGATTTAAATATGTTTAAAGATGCTATTCCATTCTATTTAGAAGCTTCCAAACAAGGTAAATCTGTAGAAAAAGAGAAGGCACTTCTTCAGTTAGCAAATTGTTATCGAATAATAGGTGAATTTGAAGAAGCTGAAAAAACCTATCAAAAGATTTTAAAAAATAAAAAAACACCAGCGTCGAGTTATTTTGATTATGGCTTAGCTTTAAAAGCAAGTTCTAAATATTTAGAAGCCATAACTGTGTTTGAAAAGTATCGTTCAAAAGTACCTGCTGATAGTGCAAATGCAAACCGTATGATTAAATCGTGTTTGATGGCACAGCAATGGTTAGATGAGCCAGTCGAATATGATGTTAAATTAGTGGATAAGTTTAGCACTGAATCACCTGATTTTGCTGCAGGTTATTACATGGATGGAGTTTATTTCTGTTCTTCTAGGGAAGGAAGTAAAAAACCTTTGCTAAATTTTAGTGGAGGAAGTCCAAACCCAGCTTTAGATTATTATTACTCTTTTATGAATGTTCCTACTGATTCGATAAAAACACCAGAACCATTTCCTGGAAATCTTAATACTGTCGAACATGAAGGACCAGGTACTTTCTCTCCAAATTTTGATAAATTATATTTTACAAAAAGTGTAATAGGAAATAAATCGAAAGAAACTAAACGATTGAAAACGCTACAAGTGTATGTAACAGAAAAAGATTCAGCAAATAATTGGTTGATTGCCAAAAGTGCATTTGATTTTAATAGTTCTTCATACTCAGTTGGACATCCCTCGCTTTCAAAAGATGGAAAGCGTATTTATTTTATGTCAGATATGCCAGGGGGAATCGGAGGTACAGATTTATACTACGTAGATTTACAAAAAAATGGAAAATGGGGAAAACCTAAAAATTTAGGAAAACCTATTAATACTGTTGGGAATGAATTGTTTCCATATATTTCCGAAGATTCTACTCTATTTTTTTCTTCAAATATGCATCCTGGAATGGGGAAATTAGATGTTTTTTATTCTAAACCGAAAAATGATACTTCATGGACAGAGCCTTTAAATATGCGCGCACCGATTAATACAATTGGTGACGATTTTGCTTTTGTTAAGGATAATAAAAAGAACAGAGGGTTTCTATCTTCAGATAGATTTAATGGAAAAGGGGCTGATGATATTTATACTTTCAGTCATATAGAACCATTTACAATTAGTGTAGAAGGAACCGAAATTTCTATTTTAGATCAAAGTTTTTACGATGGAGTTACATATAAATTAGTGAATGATTCAACTAAAGAGGAAACGCTTTTTCTATGGGAGAATGGTAAGTTTAAAACAACTGTACAGCCTGAGGTTAGTTATACTTTAGCAGCCAGAAAAAATGGTTTTAGATATGCGAAAGTTGGAATAACACGAAAATTTACTAAGGAAAATCAACACATTGCTTTTGAACTAAGGCCAATTGATAAGTCTATTAAGGTTGAAGGTATATTGTATCAGTTAGATTCAACTCAAAAAATGAATCAGAAAAAAGTAGGGGAGGGTTTTGTTACTTTGACGGAAAATGATAATTCATTAGCGTTTCAACAAATGGATTCAACAGCTACATTTAAGTTCGATTACGATTTGACAGCTGGTAATACATACCTGTTAACGGATGCTTTAGAATTGAAAAATAAACCACCTCAAATAGAGCAAATTGATACTTTAAAAATTGATACTCTATTGATTAATAAAGAAATAGTATCAACAGATAGCATGACTATTTCTGATTCGATTTCTAAACCGTTGTTAGTTTTGACTGATACTCTGAAAAATAACCTGGATACTTTAAAAATAATAGTTCCGGAAAAGATAGTTTTTAAAGGAATTTGTAGTTCACAATCGAACAAATTATCAAATGTTCAAATAAAACTCTATGAAAATGATTCAATTCAGGCATCAACTAAGAGTAATGGATCTGGGGTATTCCTATTTGTACTTGATCCTAAAAAACAGAAATATACAATTTTTGCTTCTAAGCCTGGTTATGAAAGTCGTGAAATAGAAATTATAACCAAAAATTATTATGCGAAAGACTTACCTTATTTTAATGTTGAAATGATTGAAAAAGATAGAATTGATGTTAAAGGAAAAGTCAAAGATAAAGATTCACTAGTTTCAAATGCGCAGCTTGATATCTATTCTAACATAGAATCAACTAAAACTCAAATCACCGATAATAATGGAGAATTTCAGTTTTCTGTAAATCCAGATGGTGAGTATAAGATGATGGTCAACAAAAAAGGGTATCTCCCATCTATGATGGACATCAATCTTCAAAATCTCAATGAAAATGGTGATTTAGATTTAAGTATAGAGATGGATACTTTAAAAGTTGATAAAATTTTCAGGATGAATATATACTATGAATTCGATAAGTCAGATATAAAACCATCCTCTGAAGCAGAACTTGATCGATTTATTTCTTTTATGAAAATTAATCCAACGGTTTCAATTGAAATCAGTGCTCATACTGATGAACAAGGAGCAGATGCCTACAATTTAAATTTATCAAAAGAAAGAGCAAGACGCGTAATGAATTATTTGATATCTGAAGGAAGAATTGATAAAAAATTAATAATTAGTAACGGATATGGTGAAACCAAACCGATTGTTAAAAATGCTTCGTCGGAGGGAGATCATCAGCTAAATCGTAGAACAGAAGTCAAAATATTAGGGTTTTAGTTTTTATACGTATTTTTAAGCTTTCGATTTGAAAAATTCATATAATAAAACTAATTTAGATCTTAATTTTATGAAAATTTTTGATATGGATAAAATGATAAAAAAGACAATTTTGAAAAAGACTTATTTGTTTCTATTCTTTTTAAGTTTTATAGGTTTTTCCAATGCTCAATGTAGTTCTGATGCATTTATGGATAATTGTTCTAGTGCTTTAGAGGATTTTAATTTTATAAAATCTTTTGAATATTCTAATGCAAAAGGAGGTACAAAAGGTGAGTATAGTTACGTTTTCTCTAAGGGTACAAGTTATCGAATTGTTGTTTGTGACGAGAACATCGCTGGAAATAAAATGATAATATCATTGTATGATCGTAATCATAAATTAATTGCGTCAAATTTTGATAAAGCATCTAAAAAAGTTTTTCCTGCTTTGACTTACCCTTGTTCTGCAACTGGTGTATATTACATTGAATATTCTTTCCAAGGTGATAAAGCAAAATGTGGTATAAATATTCTTGGATTCTCAAAAAACTAACTTAAAATTAATATAAAACATGAAATCTATTTTTAAATATTATTTACCTATAACTGTACTTTCAGTTTCTCTTTTTTCATGTGGTGGAAGTGATAGTACATCATTAGATAGTGAACTAGGTGACCCTTCATTAATGGTAAATTCCAAAAAACAGGCGAAAATGTTAGATGATTTAATTCAGTCTATACCTTCGCCCGTTGAAATGAACACGGTAATTAAAGAATCTGGTGCACTTTTTAATGCGAATATCATGCATAAAACATCAGAGGTTAACAAGTACACCACGAACTATCAACAAGCATTTAATGTAGGGGTTTATACAGCTGATATGGGATACATAAATGTTTATGATAAGACAATGTATTCTTTAGCTTGTATCAGTGCAGTTAAAAAATTGTCTGATGCGATTCAAGTAGGGCAATTTTTTGATTTTGAAGCTTTACAACGTTTATCTAAAAACAATAATAATGTTGATTCATTGCAATATATTAGTATAAATAGTTTCAATAAAATGGATGCATATTTACGTTCTCAGAACAGAGGTGAATTATCCGTTTTGATTGTAGCTGGAGCATGGTTAGAAGGATTACATATTGCAACTCAAACTATGAAAGCAAATGCGAATTCTGAGTTACGAGAAAAAATAGGGGAACAAAAAATTGTTTTAGAAAGCCTTCTAAAAATTCTTGAAATGTGCAAACAAATTCCAGAGTTTAAAAAAATCATTGATAACTATACAAAATTAAACAACTTGTATAAAAATGTGAAAATTGAATATGTTCAGGGTGAGCCTACTACAAAAGTAGTTGATGGTCAATTGGTCATAGAAGATACTTCTACAAGTAAAATAAATATGAGTGATGCACAACTTACTGAAATCACGAACTTAATAGAAGAGGTTAGGAAAGAATTATTGAAATAATTCGATTAATTTTCTTTAAGGCGCAACTAATTAAGTTTGCGCCTTTTTTATTTTCAAAAACTAGGAAAGTAATATTTATAAAAAGGCAACGTTAATAAGATTAAGCTCGTCTTTAAATAAAAACAAGTAAGTATTAAACATTAATCACTTGTGTTATGAAACCGTATTATTATTCAGACTTTTTATCAAATTACGTAAAAGTATTTTTTACTGATAAAAACTTTCCGCTCGATAAAACATTTTTAGAAGAATTATTTTTCTATATACAAAATAATCAAGATAGCTGTGTAAATCATTTTGGCGAATTTTTAGAATCAACAATACATATGAATGTTGTTGTACAGTACTTAAAAGCATATTTTCATGAAGAGAAAAATGATTTAGATAAGTATCAATTTTTAAATGATTTTGCTAAAAATAAAGACCTAAAGAGGTTAAGTGCAAATTTATTGAGTGAGAAACAATATGCTTTTAGATTAATGAAGCATTTTTACGAAACACATACACTAAATTAAAACCACCACCAATAAAAAGGTGTTAAAATACCTGCTATCATAGCTATTTTTAAAAGTCTATCAGCCATTTTAAAATCCTGTATTGTTTTTGCTTTTAAGAGGTAAAGTAGCGAAAAAATGGTTGCTAATACAGCTAAAGCAACCGGAAATGTGGCATATATTTCTGATAGAGAAATACTTTTTTTAAAATATGTTATAAGAAAAAAATAGGAAATTGGGATTAAAATTAAAATAACAGATGCACTTTTTTTTGCATATGTTACACCGTATTTCAAAGGAAGTGTTTTTGCGGATAAAATACGATCACCATCTATATCCTCAATGTCTTTGATGATTTCTCTACCAAAATTCAGAATAAAAGAGAAAAAGGCAAAAATCCAGATAAATTTACCATTTTCTAAAAATATTTTTTTCCATTCAAAAATGGCAAAACCTACATTTTTAGAACTTTGAAAAATTGAATGTGGAATTTGTGAACTAAAAGAACCATTTATGGCAAAATGAATACCTGTTAAGATAACGACTAAAGCTGTTAAAAAAGCTATTATGAAATTACCTAGCAGGGTTGTTTTTTTAAAATAAACAGAATACAACCAAAGAATATTTATTGAAAATAAATGAATAAAAACATACCAAAATGTATGATAGTAGATACTTAAAAGTATAGCAATTCCAAAAGCGATGGTACTAAGTAACCAATGATATAAAATGGCTTTTCTTTTTGGAATGGAGTTTCCTATTATCCAATTATCTGGTTTATTTACTTTATCACTTTTAATATCAAAATAGTCATTTATTATATTTCCAGCTGCTGCAATTAACAAAGTTGAAACAACCAGTAATACAAATAAAAGTTGTTCAATTGTTTCATTTACAATTATCTTACCACCAATCGAAAAGAAACAAAATCGAACAGCATACATTGTCAATCCAATAATTATCAGGTTCGAAAAACGAATTAACTTTAAAAAAGTGCTCATTATTTTACAAATTTATATTCTGTACGTCTGTTTTGTTGGTGGGCTTTTTCTTGTGCTATCGATGATTTTAATGCGGCTATTTCTTCGTCTGAAATTTTTGGTTGACTTTCTCCATAACCTTTAGCAGATAATCGTGAAGCTTCTATGCCTTGCTCAATTAAGTAATTTTTCACAGAATTTGCACGGCCTTCAGAAAGTTGTTGATTTTCAATTGCATCACCTCTAGTATCCGTATGACCGCCAATTTCTATTTTTAAGCTAGGATTTTTAATAAGTAAGTCACGTAATTTATTTAATTCAATGAATGATTCTGATCTCAAAATGGATTTGTTTAAATCGAAAAATACATTTGCTAATACAACTGGTAATTCACTACCAATTGGAACTAAATTAATATCTAAATGCATTGCCTCTTGATTTTCTTTTACCTCCATATTAAAGTTTTGAGAAAAGAAATTATATCCTGGATATGAAACATTTACTGCATATTCTTTTCCAACTGGTAGTGAAACAGTAAATTCACCATTAACTGCATCTGCCTCTGAACGAATAACTTCTTGTCCAGTTTTTAAATCAATAAGTTGAAATTTACCAGGTATAGGACTTTTTGTTACCGCATCCATTACTAAACCTTCAAAATAGAGTGTTTTTATCGGTTTAATAGAAGGTGGCATTTCAAAATAATAAATATCTAAGTTACCGAATCCTCCTTCTCTATTTGAAGCAAAAAAGCCGATTTCTCCATCAGGACTAACCATCAATGAATTTTCATCATTTTTTGTGTTTATTGGATAGCCTAGATTAATTGGATCTGCCCATGTACCATTTTCTTGTAATCGAGTCATAAATAGATCAAAACCTCCCATTCCAATATGTCCGCGTGAGGCAAAGTAAAGTGTTTTTCCGTCAGGATGAATTAAAACAGATTCTTCTTCGCTACTGGTATTTATATTATTTGGTAGCCTTGTAGCTTGTCCCCATGTTCCATTTTCGTTTAAAGTTGCAGTGTATATATCTGAGTTTCTTTGACCATTTTGTCCCCTGATACTTCGAATAAAATATATGGTTTTACCATCGGCAGAGAGGGAAGGTTGTGTTTCCCATAAATTAGTATTGATTGCACCCGGTAAATTTGAAACAGCACCCCATCTATTTCCAAGTTTTTTTGTAATAAACAAATCACAGCTACCTTTTCCAGTTCTGTGTTCACCATAATCTTCTCCACTAGCGTCAGGACACGCGACGAAAATAAGCGATCGACCATCAGCTGAAATCGTTGGTGCTCCTTCGTTGTTTACAGTGTTTATATGCGTTGGCATTGGTTCCGAATTTGTCCATGCATTGTTAATTAAATGAGAAATATAAAAATCTTCTTGTTTTTTATAGGGTCCTTGAACTCTACCATCTTCAACTAATCTTGTAAATAAAATTGTTTTACCATCAACAGTAATCGTAGGGAAATATTCAGGATCTTTTGTATTTATTGAAGGTCCCATGTTGATAGGATTGAAATTAGATGGATGACTCATCGATTGTAAAGCAAAATTTGAAGATTCAATTAAATTTCTTGCAATTTTGATATTACTTGGATTTGCAGATTTAAATAATAAAAATTCATTCGCACTTTTAATACAATTTTGATAATCGCCAACAGTAAATTGAAGGTTACTTAAATAAAAATAGGTATTCCCTGAAGGTGAATGATTAGGATTTATTTTAATCGCATTTTTGTAACAATCAATAGCTAATGGTAATTGTTTTAAAAGTTCAGCAAATTCACCTGCAAGGAGGTGTGCTTCCCAAAAAAGTGGATCTTTATCTATCGCTTTTTGAGCAATTTCTAACCCAAGTTTATAGTTTTCTCTACCATATTCATCTTTATTTTTTCGTGGAGCTTCCATAGCCTCTTCGAGTAATTTAACGGCTTTTTTACTTCTAGAGGAATATTGTTGCCCAAAGGAGATAAAAATATTAAATATTAAAATTGTAAATAGAATTATTATTTTCATTTATTATGGAATATTAAGAAACTTATGGGTTTGTAGCGATAGTCTCCAAGCTGGATTTACTTTTATAAATTCAATTATTTCCGGAAGTAAAATATCACTTTTTGACCATTCTGGTTGTAAATATAATTTACAGTTTGAATTAACTTTTAAACTATGTTCTGTAGCCCAATTTAAATCTGAAATATGATATATTATTACTTTTAGTTCGTTTGCTTTTAGGTAAGCTTCATCTACAGGTTTTTTAAACTTTTTGGGCGAAAAACAATACCAATCTATTGCTCCTAGTAGAGGGTAACAACCTGAAGTTTCTATGGCAACCTCAAATTTATTATCATGTAGAATATTAATCAATAAAGTTAAGTTATACATAGCAGGTTCACCCCCAGTAATTACAACAAAATTTGTTTTTGATTTTTTAATTTCAGAAACAATTTCATCAATTGTCATCGAATTATGATGTGAAGCATCCCAACTTTCTTTGACATCACACCAAACACAGCCAACATCACAGCCCCCGAGTCTGACAAAATAGGCTGCCCTACCAGCATGAAAGCCCTCACCTTGCAAGGTGTAAAAATGTTCCATTACAGGAAAATTTGTATTCATTAAATGAATTTTTAATCTTTCAAAATTAACGAAAAAAGGATGAAATTATTATATAGATATGAACAAAATCATAGGATTAAATTATAAATCGAATTATAATTAATAAAAAATTCAGTTATATTTGTTTCACAAAAAAAATGAGCTATGTCTACTGAAAAAACAAGATACTCAGACGCTGAATTACAAGAGTTTAAAGCGTTGATTCAAAAAAAAATAGATGAAGCAGAAAAAGATTATGCTTTATTACGAAATTCCCTCTCTTTGTCTGACGATCATGGTACTGATGATACAGGTAGAACATTTAATATGATGGAAGATGGTTCTGAAACTTTATCTCGTGAAGAAGTAGCTCAACTTTGCTCTCGTCAAGAAACATTTATTAAAAATTTACAGCAAGCTTTAGTAAGAATTGAAAACAAAACATACGGAGTTTGTCGTGAAACAGGTAAATTAATTCAAAAAGAAAGATTGTTATTGGTTCCGCATGCTACCTTGAGTATTGAAGCTAAAAACGCTAAAAAATAATATGTTGCGTAAAAAAATAATACTAGTAGGGGCTTTAATAGCCCTTATTTTGTTTTTAGACCAATGGTTGAAAATTTGGGTCAAAACTGATTTTGCTCAATCAGGGGAAGATTATATTGATTTAGCTGGATCCTGGTTACGTTTAACCTATGTTGAAAATCAAGGAATGGCATTTGGTACTACTTTTGGATCTTCTGTTTGGGCAAAGTTTTCATTAAGTCTTTTTAGAATTGTAGCGATTTCAGGTATAGCATGGTATTGGTTTAAAGAGGCAAAGGCTGGAAGAAAATTAGAGTTTTTAATTGCAGTTGGGTTTGTTTTTGCAGGTGCAGTAGGAAATTTAATTGATTCGATGTTTTATGATTTTATTTTCAAATTTGATCCTTGTCTTGTGTACAATCAATTACAAGGTTCAGGAATAAAGGCATTATGTAATACTGATTTTGTAGACTATCCAGTTGAAGTTAGAAAACAAGGTTTTTTGTTTGGCAATGTTGTAGATATGTTTCAATTCAATTTTACTTGGCCTTCTTGGATACCAGCATTGGCTGGTAAAGAGGTTTTTCCTGCGATTTGGAACTTGGCTGATGGATCAATTACTGTTGGTGTAGTGATGATCTTGTTAAGACAACGGATTTATTTCCCAAAAGAAAAAAAATAAATTATGGGTTTTTCTCCTGGTTCGAAAGGTTGGATAAATAAATATGCGGATTACATTAACAGAGGTAAAATTATAGTTGATGTTGAAAAACCAAAAGAGTTTAGTCTAGAACATTTCGCCCACCTTCAACTTTCTCAATCTGGTATAGTATTTGGTTTTCCCACTGAACTTATTTTTTTGAATCAACTTAAATTAAAGGAGGAGGCAAATTGGACAACAGAAGAAAAATTAAAACTATTACTTTTTGAATCTCAGTTATTTATTTTTGTTCTTAACGGAGGCGATGTTTTAAACGAATTTGATTCATTCATCGATTCTTTAAATGAATATTATGGTAAGTATTCATTTCCAGCTATTCATAAATTGACCTCTTTTTTCTTAAAAGAAACGCAAGAAGAACGATTAGAATATATTCTTGACAAAAGAATAGATATCAAACAAAACTTTATTGATAATGCATTGTGGGTGAATTACCTAAATAATGCCTTTGTGTATTTGGATGTTATTCTTTATCACGAATTTATCAAAACGAAGAAAGCCATCGTTGACTCAAATTTTGAAGAGCTAGCTTTGGATGTTCTAAAAACGATTGTGATTTCTGCTTTTTCGGATGGTGAGATGCAACAATCTGAAAGAGTGATGTTTGATGTGTTTCTTGCTTCTGCAAATCTTTCTGAATCAAGAAAAAAATTAGCTTTACATTATTTTAAAAATGGAGCGACATTTACAGATTTATCAGCTTTGTTTTCACATATTTGGTTGTTCAAACGCTTTTTAATTGATATCTCTGTTCTTACGATGTATTCGAATCACGATACAATCTCGCAAGAAAAGGAATTCTTGTATCGTTTTTGTGATTTCTTACATATTCCTAGAGAAGAATTAAATGAAACAATTGTATCGATTGAGCAATTTGTAGTATCTCATGCAGATAAGATTTCATTCCTAAAAAATCGAAGTACTGTAGAACACATTTATGACAATATATCCATGCGCTGGATAAAAATTCTTGGTAGAAATAAAGATAAATTAATTGCTGAAATCAAACAGAGTAAAGAGTTGATGCAATTGATAAAAAAATCAACTACCGAGGATTTAACCAAAGAAGAAAAAGAAAAGGTAAAAACACAATTCATGGACATCGTGAAAACCATGCCCGCGATTACGATTTTTATGTTACCTGGTGGCACAATTTTGATGCCAATAGTTTTGAAAATTATACCAGCGCTTATTCCCTCTGCGTTTAGGGATAATGAAATTGAAGTTTAATAAAGTATGAATATGAAAAATGTACTTTTTATTTTTTGTTTTGTTAGTGTTTCTTTTTCATCAATAGCTCAAAAAATTCAAAAAATTGCTAGAATTCCTGAAATTATTTCTGAGTCCTCAGGTTTGATTTTTTACAATGATACTTTATTTATTACTCACAACGACAGTGGCGATAAACCCATACTTTATTTCATTAATCTAAAAGGAAAACTTATTCATCAAGTAGTTGTTAATAATGCAAAGAATGTGGATTGGGAAGATATTACAAAAGACGGTTATGGAAATATCTACATAGCAGACATCGGAAATAATTCAAACCAACGAAAAGATTTAAGAATTTATAAAATTAAGTCTCAGAATTTACTTTCGAGTTCAACTGTTAAACCAGAAATCATAGAAATATCGTACAAGGAACAACAGGATTTTCCGCCAAACGATGATGAATTAAATTTTGATGCAGAGGGACTTGCATATCACAACGATTCACTTTGGATTATAACCAAATGCAGAAGTATACCCTTTGAAGGAAACGCTTATGTGTATAAATTACCTATAAAGGCAGGAAAGTATCATCTGAAACGCAAAACACATTTATTTATTGGGAAAGATGGTTTTACAAAGGATGCAGTAACTGGGTTAGATATTTTCAATGACAAATTATATATTTTAACCTATAATAGAATATTGATTTACAAATTGAATGGTAATAATTTGGAGTTTGAAAATCAGATTTATATAAAACCTTATACTCAGAAAGAAGCCATTACTTTAAAAAATAAAAATGAAATTTACCTTACTGATGAAGCAACCAAATTACTAGGAGGGGGGTATTTATATAAACTAACAATCGATGCAACCAAAATTAAACATTAATCAATTCGAAGCGGTAATCTTCGATATGGACGGAGTCTTGGTAGATTCTGAACCGATTTGGAAAGTAGCTATGGAACAAGCGTTTCATAGTGTAGGTTGCAATTTGACAAGGAAAGATTTTCAAAAAACGGTTGGTCTTAGAATAGATGAGGTAATAAGTTATTGGTATAAGATTGCCCCTTGGGAAAATGAAACAGAAAAAGAAGTAGAGCAGTTAATAGTTCAAAAGATGGTTGCTTTACTTTCAGAGTCTGCAAAACCTTTAGTAGGAGTGGTTGAAACTTTACAATATCTAAAAAATAAAGGAATTAAAATAGGATTAGCGACTTCTTCCTATCGCATCTTAGTTGATACAATACTAACTACTTGTTCCCTTACTGAATATTTTGATGTGCTTCATACTGCAGAAGAAGAAGAGTACGGTAAACCCCATCCTGCTGTTTATCTAACTGCTGCTAAAATGTTAGAGGTAAATCCGCTGAAATGTCTTGTGATTGAAGATAGTATTAACGGGGTGGTTTCAGGAAAAGCTGCTAGAATGCAGGTGGTTTGTATTCCAGAAAAAACCCATCATCCAAATCCAAAATTAATCCTTGCTGATTACACGTTTGAAACGATGGAGCAGATGTTAGAGGAGGTAAAGTTGACGAATCAATAATTTTAAATTATGTTAATAGAAATTCAAGATAAAGTTGTTTCCATAGATTTATTTGAAAAGAAATTTGTTTG
>VFQS010000364.1_pt1 | contig 53792 bp, 43 predicted proteins | sample 3512361 | NCBI WGS metagenome assembly VFQS01 (sample SAMN10412375, study PRJNA504923) | tailings metagenome | isolation source: Relicate 1 Philex TSF3 active mining | place: Philippines | reverse complement strand
ATGACAATTGCTTAGAGTAATTAATTAATAATTTCTATGACAATTGCTGAATGATATTATTACTTAAAGATAAATATTAATTTATAAATAAAATGCCTGAATATTTATGTGATAGATGTGGATATAAAACAACTAGAAAATCAAATATATTAACACATTTAAATCGTTCAACTAAATGCGAACCAATATTAAATAATATAGAAATAAATATAATTATTAATAATATTTTTAAAGAATTTAAATATGAATGTAATATATGTAATAAAAAATTTAAAAATTATACTTCTAAATATAGACATCAAAAAAAATGTAATATAAATTCATCAAATAATATAATCGAAGAAAACATCTTAAATAGTGATAATGAGGAAAGTGATAATTTGAATGAAACAATTTGGGTAGATGATGAAGCAGATGATATTTTAAATGACCCACCACCTCAAACACAAACACAAACACAAACACAAACACAAACACAAACACAAACACAACCACAACCACAAATAACACCAACCTTAACTATATTACCTATAGTTGAAGAAGAAAAAAAAGATACAATACAACCAATTATTAAACAAGAAACAACGGTAAATATACCTATAAAAGAATGTATTTCAAAAAACAAATCTATATTACCATATACAAAATATGATATTGGAATATTATTTAAGGACAATAGCAAAGATTTAAAAAATTTAATAAAAAATGATATTAAAGCAAATAAAAACTTTGAATTAATGAATAATATAATAAAATTATTTTATTTTAATGAAAATGTAGGTAATAATTTAAATAGTTGCTATGATGAAAGTAAAAATAAGATAATAATAAAGATTTCAAATGGTGTATCAGAAAGATATTTAATTGAAGATTTTTTAGCAGATTTTATAAATCAAATAAAGTTATTACTAACAAATTTATTAAAAAATAAATACGGTAATATAAAATTAAATAATTTAGAATCAGAATATATTTTAGATAAAATAGACAAATATAAAGTAGATAATAATTACGATTATTTATTAAATTTATTAAAAGAAAATACAAAATTAGTAATAAATCAATATAATAAAACATTATTATTACAGAATGAATCAAATATAGTAAGAATAAAAACGAAATTAAGACGACCAATTGATTTACATTTAGAAGGAAAGGTGGATTTTACGAATCCTGATAAATTTACAGATAAGTTATATAGAGGAGAAAAGTTTTATTGGGATACTTTTAACGATACTTATTATTATTATGATAGTAAGAAATTTGTTGGAAAAAGAATGTCAGTTGTTAATCGTATGAATGGTTATGATACAGATGGAAATCCACTGGATTGACAGAAGTAATCAGATGTAATATAAATTGAAATATGTTAGAATTATAGAAAAAATAGTTATTTATACATTAAAAAAAAATAATGTGTAAATAAATAATAAAAAATAAATAATAATATTTATTGATGTCCGGAAGAATAATAGAAGATATAAAGCTTGATTTTAAAGATGTATTAATACGACCAAAACGTTCTACATTAAAAAGTCGCAATGAAGTATCATTAGAAGTAAGTTATACCTTTAAACATAGCAAACAACAATGGTCAGGTGTTCCTATTATAGCGGCAAATATGGATACAGTGGGGACCTTCGAAATGGCATCGGAATTATCAAAATATAAAATAATTACGGCAATTCATAAACATTATACATTGGATGATTGGGTTGAATTTACTAAAAAAAATTGTAATGAAGGTTTAAACCCAACTATATTTGATTATATTGCAATTAGTTCCGGTATTTCCAAGGATGATTTTACTAAATTATGTTTGATATTAGACCGTATAAGTTTTATAAAAATGATTTGTATAGATGTAGCGAATGGTTATGCGGAACAATTTGTAGAGTTTATAAAAAAATGTCGTTCGCAATTTCCAAACCATACTATAATTGCTGGAAACGTGGTTACTGCCGAGATGACAGAAGAATTAATTTTATCAGGGGCAGATATAGTTAAAATTGGTATAGGTCCTGGTTCAGTTTGCACAACTCGCAAAAAGACGGGGGTAGGTTATCCACAACTATCAGCAATTATTGAATGTGCCGATGCAGCAAGAGGATTAGGTGGATTTATAGTATCAGATGGAGGATGTACAGTTCCGGGAGACTTAGCAAAAGCATTCGGCGCAGGAGCGCAATTTGTAATGTTAGGAGGTATGTTTGCAGGACATGAAGAATCAGGTGGCGAAACTATTGAAATTAACGGTAAAAAATATAAGGAATTTTACGGTATGTCATCATCTACCGCAATGATTAAACATGTAGGACAAGTTGCGGAATATCGTGCATCAGAAGGAAAGCACGTCAGAGTGCCATTTAAAGGTAGTATAAAAAACACTGTAATAGATATATTGGGAGGAATACGTTCAGCATGCACATATGTAGGGAGTGGAACTTTGAAAGATTTACATAAAAGAACAACATTTATAAGAGTATCACAACAAACAAATGAAGTATTTACACCATTTAATAGTGAATAAAATTTTTAACCACTTATAAAAATCAAATATTATAATTTACTAAATTTAATAAGAAAATTTGATATTCTAAAAAAAAACTTAAAAAATGATTAATTCAATTTAAAATGTCAGTAAATCAAATTAAAAAAGTAATACGCGTTAAAAAAGAATCAAATGTAATTGCACCAGTTGTTATCAAGCAAGAAATTATACCAATCAAATTAGATTGTGAAAACTTGCGTAAAGAACGTCAGCAAGATAATTATAAAAAATTATCAGATGCAATTACAAATAATAATAAAGTATTAATTAATAAATATTCTAATAAAGAGGAATTACCTAGATTATTAGATTATTTAGGTTTAAAAGATTTAGATGAATTAATTACAAAATGTAATAATAATGAACAGAACGAATTAACAAAAAAATTAGTTGTTAGAAGTTTAGCTATAAAAGCTGCACGTCAAGGTTTAAAAGATGAAGCATTTGTATTATCAAAAATTAATGAAACAACCTCCAAAATGGATATAAAAGTAAGTAATTTAGCAAATAATACATTTAGACCGACAAAATCAGGTGATTTAGTCAACAAAAATCAGTTTAAAGAATTAAATCTTAAAAAAAGTGATTGTTTAAAATCATTTGATGGACAAATTACTGGTAAAGTAAAGGGCTGGATTTTTGCAAAAATAACTTATTCGAAGGGTGGCTTTCAAGACAGTGTTTTTCACGAAGCATATTATTATGTTGAATGGATAAAAAAGTATGAAGAGACTGAAAAGAAAAATGATATTTATGCCATTATAATAGATACAAATTTAGAAAAAGAATTGAATGAATTAAAAGAAAAATTCAAAGATTTAAATAATGTATTTATTGGAAGTCATTTTGAATTTCAAGAATATATGATTGCGAAATATAATAATTAAATTTCAACAAGATAATTAATTATTTCAAAAGCTAATTGAAAAGATATTCTTTTTCTGGACATTTTATTTTTACTTTCTCTATAATTCGTTAAAAATAATGAATTATACTTATTTCGATTAATCATTAAATACTCATTAAAATCGATTATAAGTTTTTTTTGTTTATCTTCTTCAATACTAGGAGTAATTACAATAGATGCATAGGAACGTCCTGTTAAATTTGGAGTTTTATCAGCATAACTATCTGGATTATCAATCCATTGTAATCTAATTAAACTATTTTCATTATCATCAATGCATTTTAAAAGAATATTTGTTTTACCAATTGAATTAATATTTTTAGATGTAAGACGTTCAACAATAATATTATTTTTTTGAGGTAAATTATAAATTTCACCACCAATTGTATAATTATTCGTATTATCTAAATTAATAATAAACTCTTTTTTATCAGGATAAATATATGTTTTAATTTTAAAATCTTGATTATTTCTTTTAACAAATTGAAAACTGCATACTGTATAACTTGTATCATTAAAAACTTGTTCTTCAAATACATTCATACGGGTAATATAATATGTATTTATGAATTTTTGACGTAATTCACAATCAGTTTTACGTATTGAAGACCAGAAATTAAGTGGTATAATTAAAATTCCACCAATACACGGGTCATTAATTAAACATTCAATAAAACATTTATATAAATCGTTATAATTATATTTATTAAAAATAGCCTTTTCATCGGATTTATTTCGTGCTAAATATGGTGGATTTGTAATTACATATTTATTACAATAGGTAGGTGGATTTAATAATGTATCTCTTTTAGTAATAAAAGTTTGTTTAGGTTCGATATCATAGCATTCAACTGCAACATTTTGTGGGAAAATATTTAATAAATCACCATTACCAGCAAATGGCTCGATAATAATATTGAGATTATCAGGAATAACAAAAGAATCTAAAATATATTTATAATTAGTTGTATAAAATTGTCCATAGTTTTTTTTATTCATTATAATTTCTTTTATAATAAATAAAAATTTTATATTTTTAAATCAAATTTTATAAATCAGAATGAAATATTTAATACTCTATTAAATCTTTAATAATATAATCAACTAATTTATGATTTTTTATTTTACAACGATGACCACATGCATCACATTTCATTTTAAGTTTAGTATTATCTGAATTTAATTTTAATTTAGTTTCTGCTAAATCGCATTCCGGGCAAACAATAAATTTATCGATAAATCTGTATAATAATTCTGTAAGTAATTCAAATGAATATTTACCATTTAAAATACCAGTAGATTCGGTTGAAGAATAATTTGAGGATGTTCCTAATTCATATCCAAAGTATTTAATAATATATTTAGGTTTGGTATGCAATGATTTAGCAACTTCAGATAAATTAGTAATTTTAAGTTGTCGTTCTTGTTTTAACACCATTTTAGGCATTTTATATCTATAAGATGGGTCATCGTTTTGGCGTATATTTAACATTTTGTCATAATAATATATTATTATATATAAAAACTTTATCTATTTATAAAAATAAACTTTATAAAAAATGACAATACAAATATACTAAAAATAATCTATAGTTATATAAATAACTATAATTTAAAATTAAATGTAAATTTATGGACAATTAAATTTATTAATTATAAGAATTATAAAATAAATATCTTATAAATTAATATAGATTTTTTTATTACCAATATGAATATACTGAATAATCATATGTTCCATACTGGGATCATCTAAAAAACATTTACCAGTTAATCTGTCAGGTGTATCTAAATAATCATCTAAATTAGTTGGCATCTCTGTAATTGGTCTGTAAATTTTATTATATAAATTATATGCATAATTATTCGTTAATAATAATATAGTTCCTATAGGTGGATTACCAAAATTATAATAAATAGATGTAAATTTAATAATTGGTTCAAATAATTCAAAAATATATATATCATAATATAAAATTAAATAATGGGTATTATCTAACTGGATTAAAATACTAGTATATTTATCATAATCTAGTTCATAATTATAATTATAAATAAAGCCATTTTTTTTTATAACTAATTTTACCTGTTGGATATGCATAATATATTTTTATATAGTGATTGGTTTCATAATCAACTTTAATATACTTATTTGTATTCAATTCACGTTCATAAAATTTAATGTTATTATTATTTATTATTATTTTATATCTACGTTTATGACTATCATCTATTGTATAAATAACTTTTTCAACCATACTACTAATTTTATTATTGTAAAATATAAAAAGATTTAATATATTTTTTTATACTTTATTATTTAATAACCTTCATCAAAGTGTCTATTATTACCACGATTTGCAATAAAATCTCTTTGTTTTTTATTACTACAAACACAACCACCACTACAACTATAAGTTCCAGGACAACACTCTGGTTTGCATTGGTTATATTTAAACATAAACATAGATTCAGGTGTTTGGTCAGTTCCATCTACAGTAGTCCCAGTAGAACCCCATAATGGCCCTGATAAAGTAGGTTCTAAAGGTAATGGAGTTCCAGAAGGAACATACATATTACCATTTTGTAATTCTTCTAATTTAGGATTACGCATAAAATTATCGCCATTAGAATGTTTAAGTTTAATATTAGAATAAGGACCAATACCTTGGTCTAAAGGAGCACCACCTTCAAACATTTCGAACGGAATTAAACCTTTAGAACCAATAATTCTATCAAAACCTAAATCAGTTTTTAATTTAATATCGAAATACATAAAAAACATAACTAAAATTAATAAAACAATAACAACGATTAATCCAAAATTTAATATTTGTTCATATTCCATTTATATTTTATAATATATTCAAATATAAATTTCTGAATAAATTATAAATTTTGTAAATAATTAAATACTTGTTTGCTAAAAACTTTTTCAATTTCTTTTTTATTCTTTTTATTTTTTTTATTTGTTTTCTTCCAAATCCATAAAGGTTTATTTCTATTGGATGCTTTAATATTAATAGCACCTAATGATTCAGCACCACCTACAAAATTCTTAATATATGTGTTAATTTCTTTAGAAAATCCAGAATCAACAACTAAAACACCACCCTCATTTAATTTCATCCAAATAATATCGATTGTTGGTAATAAGAAATTAATAACCCAACTATCAAAGTCATTAAATTGATTAATACTTTGATTATATTCATCCGTATATATTTCACCAATAAATGGCGGTGGAGAAAAGAATACAATTGACATCGAATTATTATATAAGTCAGAAGGTAAATTTGCACTGGGCATAGCATCAGAAATAAATTTAAATTTATTTTCATTACCAAATTTACGAATCATTTTTGCATATCCATCACGTAAATTAGAATTAGGGTCAATACCAACATATTTATTACAATCAATAGCCATTGAAGCAAGTAATCTATCGCCCCAACCACTACAAACATCAAAAATATTTAATGGTAAATCATTTTCTTTAATAATTTCATTTAATTCCTTTAATAACATAACATAAAAGGTAGCTCTTTCATTCATACATTCTAAATATGGACAACCCTTAACACTGGATGCAGAATAAAGTCCTTCACGTAAATTATATGCATCTAAATCATCCTCATTATCAAGACTATATTGAATAGCATCACGCACATATTTATCATATTTATTCCAACCATTAATAGGTGAATCAATATAAATAGTTGGTGAAAATTTACGTGTATTTAATCTAGGTTTTTCAGTAAAATAATTAACAATATTATCAATATTATAAAATGTGTCAGCATCTGGAATATAACTCATATACAATTTATAATCTGAATTTTTTTTAGGAAATGTTAATGATAAAGGAGTATCTGTTTTTTCATTATCTAATATATCATATTTATTAAATGACCATTTTCCATTATAATTTTGTAATCTATTATACATATCATCTAAATTTTTATCAGATAGATAATGTTCAGAATGTGGATATGGTATATTCATTGTTTCAAAATAATCAACTAAACCGTCGGTTAATTCTTCTTCGGAATACTTATCTTTTAATAATTTTTTAGATTCATTTGATAAATTAAAATAATTATTTTTTTGTGTAGCTAAATCCATTACATCCGATAAAACCTTCTTATTTTTACGTCTTTTACCGCCTAATTGACCTAGTTGAATAGATTGAGGAACTAAATCATATATAAATCCACCATTAATATTACAATGAGGTTCATTCAATATTTTACCTTTTGAATCTAAATAACTAATACTTACAGGACTAATATATCTTTTATTTGTATTTACTAATTTAAATATTCGATTACCAGTATCAGGTTTATCTAACAAAGGTTCTATAGAACTATAAGATACCATACCATTAATAGGAATTGAAGAAATCATTTTTAAATTAAATAATTTAATATTTTTAAAAATATTATCATCATTAGCTTTTTCAGTCATTGCTTTACATGGATATGCCGAATTTTTAATAGCTTTTTTTGAATCAAATAATTCAGTAGTTGTTCCATATAAAAATTTATTTAATTCAATAATAATTGAACCACCAACCGAATCTAAAAATTGTTGTGCATTGACTAATCCATTGTTATAATCAAGTATATCTTTATACATATTCAAAGGTTCAATAATTTCAGTTGTGCTATTAATAATAACATTAGTAATATCATCTGAATAATCTAATAAAAGTTCTTTACCAATTAATGATTCAACTAAATTAATAAACTCAGGATTTTCAGATAATCTAATTTTATCAATAACTGTATTACCTTCATTATCTATTATTCTATTATATTCTTTAATAATTTGACTAATATTATATTCAACCGGTTTAAATTTTAAAATAGAATTTATTATATCTTTATCATTTTTAATACATGCTTCAATTAAAGCTGAATTACCATACGCAGTTTGTGATAATGAAATTAAGTTTGAACTAAAGTCCAATAAATTTAAAGCAACCTCTTTCATGTCATTTTTAATAGCATAAATTAATGGAGTATATCCAAAATTATTAATATTACCAATAATGTTAAAACTACCATCCATATTAATTAAATTCAATGCAACATCACTCATATTATTTTTACAAGCATACATTAATGCATTATTTTTAAAACCATCTACTTTTTCAATAACATTTGCATCCGGACCATATGTAATTAAATAATTAGCAATTTCACTATTACCAATAGAACATGCATAAATAAGTGGAGTTTGGTCATTATTATTCGGATTAAATAAAGTATCATTATTTTTATCAATTATAACATCAATATCGTTTTTAGATTTATTATTTTTAATTGCTAAAAATATATCAGTGTTCTTATGATTAATAAGTTCTTCTGAAATATCAATAAAATTATTTTCTTCCGCAATTAAAATAGCATCTTTACCATCTTTATTTTTGTTAAGAATATTTAAATTATAAATATCTTTCAGTAATTCGAGAGCTATATTACTGTGTTTATTAATTAAAGATAACTGTAATGCAGTATTACTATCACTACCAACTAAATCTAATTTTAATTCAAATGATTTTGCTTTAGACAACATTTTAATAGCAACTTCATTCATAGATATATCATTAATTGAATCACGTAATAATAAAATAAATGCAGAATCACCATCTCTATTTACATGAGATAAATTAAGTCGCTCAATTGGTAAATCTAATAATTTAAGAGATACAGAATGTAATTTATTTTTACAAGCGCACATAATAGGAGTATATTCATTATCATTAATTAAATCAATACCAGTATTATCACTATTTAAATCTAGTATTTTATTAGCAACATCAGGTAATGATTTGCCTATAGAAATTAATAAAGCCGAATTATTAGAAGTGTTAATATATGATAATTTTGATATTTCATCACCAAAGTCTAATAATTTTAATGCAATATCATTATATTTAAGAATACATGCAATCATTAATGGAGTAAGTCCTCTTTCATCAATATAATCTAATTTAATTTTATCTAATGAAATAATATCTTCTTTAATTAAATCAAGAATTTTATTAACTATATCAGGTCTTTTTTTCCACATTGCCGCAATTATAAATGGTTGTTCTTCTGAATTAATAGTATTTAATGTATCTGGTTTAGTTTTAATATATTGTTCAACAACATTAATAGGTGTATCATTATCTAATAATGAAAAAATATTATTAGTGAGAATATTAATATAACTAATAACATCAACTAATTTATTATCATTTGCAATATTAAATGCATTTTTTTGTAAATTATTAACTTGTTCTAATTTAATTTTATCCGCACCAAAATCTAACATTCTAATAGCTATTTTAGATAAAGAATAATAACAAGCTAACATAAATGCAGTATTACCAGATTTATTAACATGGCCTAATTTAATAATATACGGAGATAAATCCAACATTTTATTAATAGCCTTTTCTAATCTTTTTTGACAAGCAATCATTAAAATAGTTTCATCTTTAAAATTAATATGTTCAATATCAAGTTCATTCGGTTTAAAATCTAACATTTTAATAACAACATCTTCTAAACTATTTTCACAAGCAGCCATTAAAGCAGTATATCCAGTTTTAGTTATTTGTTCTAAACTAATATCATCAGCAGATTTATCTAATAATATCAATGCAACATTAGCTAATCCATTCATACATGCATAAATTAAAGCAGTATAACCAAGATTATCTACTTTACTAGTATCAATATTTAATTCTAATAATCTAAGAGCAACTTTATCTAATGAATTATTACATGCAATTATTAAAGTAGTTTGTTCATTTTTAATAATATCAGCTAAGTTATCCTCAATACTAAATTCTAATATTTTAATAGCAATATCAGATAATTTTTTTTCACAAGCCCAAATGAATGCAGTATCATTATTAACATTTTTATGAGATAAATTAATACTTTTAGACCCCTTTTCTTTACCAATATCAAGAATAGACAATGCAACTTGATTAAAATCAGTAGAAATACAACTATACATTAAAGGAGTTAAACCAAGGTCATCTATAATATCTAATTTAACACTATCAGGTCCATTAGTTTTAGCATAATCTATAATAATCATAACCATATCAATACGTCTTCTAATTAATGCATAAATTAATGGTGTTTGATTATATTTATTAACTTTAGTTAGTAAATAAGGAATTGTATTAATAGATTGTTTAAATTCAGCAATAGAACTATTATCAATTAATGTAAATAAATCTACTCCTAAAACATTAATCATATTAATAACATCATTTAATCCTTTTGATTTAGCAATATCTAAAGCAGATAAACCCATATTATTTTTATGTTGAATTTTAATTTTATCAAATCCAAATTCTAATAAATTAATAGCAACGGATGGAAGATTATTATCGATAGCATTCATTAATATAGAATTATTATTTTTATCAATAAAATCTAAACCTAATAATTCAGATTTATCTTTAAAAGTTTTTAAAATTTTCAAAATAACAGTATCTAGTTTATTTTTACAAGCAATAGATAATATAGTATCACCATCTATAGGAAAATTAATATTTAAATCAATATTAGATTCAATTGATTTATCAATAATTTTAATAGCAGTATTAGATAGATTATTTTTGATAGCATAAAATAAATAATTTAAATTATTATTACTAATATCTAATTTAATTGGATAATCCAATATTTTTAAAGTCAATTCTTCCATACCTTTTTCAGAAGCTAGCATTAATGGAGTTAAACCATCATCATTTATAGTATTTAAGGTATCATTGTCTAATAATGGAATAATTTCAGAGATAGTAGAATTTCTATTAATTAAAGAAAAAATAGTTTGATTAGACATTTATATATAATTGATATAAAAAAACTAAAAATAATATTCTAAAAATCCAAAATTTATAAGATTATAATATATTATAAATTATGGAATATTTAAAAAATGATATTTGTAAATTTAAACCATTATTTGAATTTAATCCTCAAAAAAAACAAAATATATATTGCACAACATTTTTTAAAATGAATAAACATTATAAAGATTTTAATAAATATATAAATGGTTTAAAATTATGGATAAATTATATTAATAATTCTAAAAATGATTATCAGTTTAGATTATTTATAGACCAAAATATTTTAGATGATAATGATGTAATGACATTAATTAATTCATGTAAAAAAATGCAACCGGTATTATATGAATGTCATGATTATATGGCTGGCAAATTTCATATAGATTTATTTGGAACATTATTACGTTTTTTTCCTTTATTTAATTTCGAAAATAATGATGCTAAAAAAGTATTCATTGTTGATATGGATTGGGGTAGTCATGATAAAGAAGTATATCCAAGAATGGATTATGTAATAGAATTTTCTAAGAAATATAAATATCCAATATTATCTCATTATCTACCAATAATAGAACAATTTTATAATCTAAATGATAAAATAACAATAAATAGTATTAGAGCAGCATTTTTATTATTTCCTAATAAAAAATACGATAAAAATTTAATAATAAATTTTATAAAAGATGCATCAAATATAAAAGATATTGGACCATATGGTAAACGTTTAACAACATTTGGATTTGGAGTAGATGAATTATTTTTGAATAAATATTTTATAAATAAAATAAATTTAAAAAATGCTGGATTGATGTCTTTTTATTTTCCAAGTATGATAATATGGGATTTTCATGAACAATATAAATCAATTAAAAATGATAACAAAACAAAAGATGCATTAAAATATATATTAGGTAAATTTTATAAAGAACATTATAATGTTTCAGATATGTTAAAATTATTAGATAGAGCATTTTATTTAGACTTTATTAAAATTAATAATAAAATAGTTAAAAAAAGAATAAATAGTAAAAATATTTATAATATTTATTTTGCTAAACGTATTTATAATTATTTTAAAATATGTATTGATAAACAGATAGATTTTATAAATATAGATTTATTAAAATTTATAATAAAGTATTTCGATAATATAATATTATCAATATCAATAGCAAATTACAATTATAAAAAAATGAAGATTGATAAAATATATAATTTAAATTCATTAGATATATAAATTTTTTTAAAATATATAATTTTATAAAATTATATTATTATAAAATGGATAATAAAGAAATAATTAATTCATTAAAAAAGTATGAAAAAGAAGAATTTAAATGTAAATTTTTAAGTGAAACAATAGATTATTTCCATAAAATAAAAAATCCTATTATTAAATTAGATGATAATGAATATTTATTAGCAGGTATTAAAATACATTTAATGTATAATAATCATTATGTTTACTTATTATCGGAATTAGAGTATGATAATAAAACATATAGAGAAATTAATTTATCACAAAAAGCTGCTAATAATTTAATAAATCAAATAGATGGTATAAAAAATGGAGACTTTATAATATGTAATGAATTAAAGTCTGAAAATATCCGATTTTATTTGATAATATCAGATGTAAAACTAAATGGTCAAAAACCAATAAGTGAGGATATATATAATCCATTATTGGGAATCCATTCATTATTTTTTTTAGAACATCAAAATTTAACAACTTATTGTTCAGAGAAATATCAAAATGAATCAATAGCTCTTTATAAAGAATTACATAGAATATATAAATTAATTCAAAAATTAAGTAAAATTCAAAAAGAAAGAATACTTTTCTTTAGTGGTTTATTATACCATTTTTTAGGAGCAGTTCATACACGAGATATAGATATATTTTATGTTTCAAATAACATAAATGAATCGAATAAAATGATTGATAAATTTAATTTAAAAGATACATTAACTGAATTACATATATTATATCGTGATGATTTAAGTGAAATATTAAAATTAGAAGAATCTAAAAACTTACCAGATAATATAGAATGGAAACAAAATTTTTATAAAAATATATATCCGTATTGGGGTGGTGCGGAAAATATTTATGAATCACTTATAAATCCAAAATATCATTTTTATTTTATGGGTTTAAAATGTATTGATATTTATTCAAACTTTAAAAAAGGTTTAAGTAGGTCGCAACCTTTTCAAGTAGTAGACGCATTAATGCTATTAAGAAATAATGGATTAAAATATTATAAAGAATATTGCATTAAAAATATTTCAATACGTCAAGGAAAGGCGATAATAACGAATGATACTAAGGATGTATATCAATTTAAAAAGACAGTAATCAAATATTTAAAATTATGGTATGATATTGGAATTCAAGAAAATCAATTAGATAAGTTTTTAGTTAAATGTCAAGAAAAAGACGGAACAATATATAAACCAACAGATATACCATGGCAATATAAAGATAAGTTATCAATTGAACAAATTAAAATACATCGTAATATATCTCAACGTATAATTAAAAAATATGGAAATAGAGGTGATTCATTATTAGATATTGGTTGTGGTAAATTAACCGGTTTAGAAATATATGAAGAAATGAAACTAAAAAATGTTTATGGAGTAGAACCATCATTAGAATCCATTAAAAAAGCAAAGGAAAGAATAGAGAAAGTTAAAAAGAGGGGAAGTAAAATACATTATGAGATTATTCAAGGATATGGGGATAAACCAATAAATTTTAATAAAGAATTTGAAATAATAACATTTATATTTACAATACATTATATGTATGAAAATTTAGAGGAAGTATTTAAAAATATTAATAGATTATCAAAATCAGGAACAATAATAATAATAACACTAATTAATGGAACAAAATTAATAAAACAACTTAGAAAAGAAGCGAAAGTAGAAGTAAGACAAGATGGTAAAGAAATATATTGGGGTGTTTATAAATATAATGATGACCTAAAAAAAGATAAATTTAAAGCATTATTTTATATGAAGGATGTATATGGTGTAGAAAATGGTTCAGAAGAATGGGTTTTAGAACCAATAAATATAATAAATTCTTTTAAAAAGAATAATTACAAATTAATATATAATGAATCATTTTTAAAAGAATACGAAGATTATTTTAATGAAACAAAAATAGAAGATTTTCAAAAAGAAATATTAAATTATCAAGAAATATTGGTATTTAAGAAGTTATAATATTAAAACTAATTTCTAAAGTAATATAATAATTATATAAAATGATTATATTAATTTATTGGTTATTTATTTTATCATATTCATATTTAGAGAGATATAATTTATTATTAATTTTGAATGAATTATATTACAATTACAAACATAGTAATGATAATAATTTTAAAATTAAAAAGATAATATCAGAAAAAATAGAGAATTATTATGTATTAGAATATGAATATAATAATGGAAAGAAATATTTATTTATATCAAATATTGAAATTTTAGAACCGCCTTATAGTTCAACTTATATATTAAAATATAGGAATAGCAAACAAATAGTAAAGTCGGATGATGATATAATATTAGGTGATATAATATTAAAAAATGATAAAATAATAGATGGATTAGATATTATAAAGATGTTAAGTGGTCCATTAGGTAATTTTTATAATGATATAAATCATAATGGTTTTACATTAGAAAGATTTAAAAAGGTTTCAAAAATAGAGAATGGATTCGAAATGATAAAAAGAATTGAAATAATAGATTCTAATGGACAAATAAATGAATTTTTATAAAAAAAATTGATATTAAATAATAAAAATATTAAATTATTTAAAGAAAATTATCAATACATATTTATAGGAATGGGTGATACTCAAGGTAATATTGATTGTTCTTCAAATTTCGACCATGATAGACATTTATTAAATAGTCAATGGGTTGTTTGGTATCATAATCCATCGGATAAGAATTGGACTCCAGAAAGTTATAAAGACATTTTAGAAATACATAGTGTAGAAGATATGCTTGTATTAAAAAATAGTTGGGAACAATGTTTACCACTAGTATCTGAAGGAATGTTCTTTATGATGAGAAAATTAAAGAATGGACAAGTAATTTATCCATTATGGGAAGATAAAATGAATCGTAATGGTGGTGTTTGGTCTTTTAAATTAGATAAAGAAGATGCACAACGAGTATGGTTTAAATTATGTTCTTATACGATTGGTGAAACAATATGTGCCTCAATTAAAGATTCATTAGAAATTACCGGTATATCAATATCCCCAAAGAAGAGTTTTTGTATTATAAAAATATGGAATCAAAATAAAAAAAATAATGACGTTAAATTATTATCAGCTGAATTAAGTAAATTTTTAAATATTAAAGAAGTATTGTATTCAGACCATGATAATAATATAGAAAGAGATGCAGAAAAACGCTCAAAATATGAACGTAGATGGAATGATGATAAACATGACAAATACGATAAATATGAACGTTCTTTTGAATTTAAAGGTCGTCGTTTTTAAAATTAGATAAAATAATAAATAATTTTTATTTTATTTAATTATTTATAAATACATCGCTAATTTATATGATGATTATGCGATAAACTTAGTAAATAGAGATAAATCGACATTAATAAATGGCGTAGCCATAGGATAATGTTTTTTTGAATCTAAAATTACTAAATACATCGCTAATTTATATGATGATTATGCGATAAACTTAGTAAATAGAGATAAATCGACATTAATAAATGGCGTAGCCATAGGATAATGTTTTTTTGAATCTAAAATTACTAAATACATCGCTAATTTATATGATGATTATGCGATAAACTTAGTAAATAGAGATAAATCGACATTAATAAATGGCGTAGCCATAGGATAATGTTTTTTTGAATCTAAAATTACTAAATACATCGCTAATTTATATGAAGAGTTCTTATAAAGATTAATTATCATAATCATATTCACCTTTTTTATTTATATTTACATTATAAGTTCTTAAACCATGTTCTTTTAATAAAGTAATAAATGATTGAACATTGCCACTATGAGTATATACAACACAAGGTCCTTTAAATTTAATAGCAAATAAATCTGAACCAGATAATGCACCAATAATAGAATTATTTTTTTCAACAGTATGAGAACAAGAAATTGGAGCAGCTAAGAAATTACCAGGTTTAATTAAAATATCATCATAATCTTTTAATTCATGTTTTTCAACATGTCCATATGCAGATAACCATATATCAGCATCACCATTAATTGCTTTAATAGTAGTAAGCGCAATACCTTCTTCAGATACTAGACCACGAATATTTAAGGTTGCAGATATTTCTACATTAGAAGTTGATGCCAAAAAAACAAATTTTGATAATTTCCATTCTTCACCACTACGTAATCGTAAATGAACAATATCACCATTAGCTGGTAATGATAAAGTAATTTTTTGTGGTGTCGAATTTAATCCAGTAAAATGAGTCATAAATGAATATTCACCTGCAAAACTACGTGCAACACCTTTTATTAAACTACCCATTTTACTAACAGATTCAATACCAGATGTCATAGATACTAATGAATGTTTATCTGCAATAATTTTATCATTTTTTTTTAAATATAATTCTAAATATTCCGAACCATCTGAACCTAATTTTCTCCATTTGATACCATCAGATGTAGTATCATGGTCTAATAATTTAGGTTTGTCAATGTCAATATTTGCAAAGCTATTTCCTCCAATCATCATACGTTTATTTTTAGGTGATGAACGACGTTTTTTATCATTATTTTTTGGAGAACGTTTTATTTCTTTTTTAGAAGACATTATATAATATTTTTATAAAAAAAAATTGATTTATAAAAATATATTAATTACTATTTTTTAATAATTGATTTATATAAATTGCATTATCTCTAACAATATCAAAGTTTAGAGAATCTTTAAAACCAATTTTACGTGTTAAGGTTAAAAAATCTACAATATCAATATTCATTTTCATATCTTTTTTATCTAAAGAAGGACATCCACCAGTATTTCCAAATGAAACATCAAATGTTTTAATTTTAGTAGCTAAACAACTTATTAATACTTTAAAAATATCATCTCTATTAATATGTAAATGTAATCCTAATTTAACATGCATATGTTCATACACCTCATTTAAAATAGAATTTAAAATACTTTCATCGTATTTACCGATAGTATCACTAATAATAATTTCAGAAACAAATGGATGATAAATATAACGATTAATAATTTTAACAGTATTTTGAATGATAACTTGTTTATCATTTGTAAATGGACAACCAAAACAACATGAAATATAAATACGATATTTAAATTTTTTAGTATCAATAATGTCATCTAAATCATCCAATGAACGTTGAACACTCATACCTGTATTTTTGAAACTGAACGCATCGGTAGCAGCAGTAATTAAAGAAACAGTTTCAATAATATTATTAGAATGAAAATCAAATAATTCAAAATATTTTTTTTTACTTGGAACCAATGCAATTAATTCTGGTTTATTTTCATATTTATTAAATGAATGATATGTAGCTATACCCTTTAACATATTTTGAAAATCAGCCATTTGTGTAATCTTAGGAGAAACATTACTACCAAATTCGATTGCATTAATTCCGGATTTAGCAATACGTTTATAAATATCTAATTTTTTAGCAGTAGAAATAATTTTAGGGAAACTTTGTAAGCCATCCCTAAGGGTCATATCACATAATCTTAACATTTCTAATATAAATATTAATTATAAAATTAGTTTTTATATTATTTTTTTAATAATTATTATATGGACTAAGATTTAAATTAATTTGAAAATGTTGATAAACAGTTAAATGGTCAGATAAATTAGTAATATTAAATGCTGAATAAATGGAATTTAGGAATATTTTTCATATAAATATATTAAATATAAAAAATATTATAACAATTGTTATTAAATTATTTATTTAATTAAACTTAAGATATCAATTATCATATATATGATTGCAATTATGCAAATATATTTAAATACTCAAAAAAATTATAAAGAATAAAAAAAAATCTATAAATTAATTATTTTCTAATTTAATAATTTGAATATTATTTTCATCTGCTAATTCTTTTACAAGAGGGTCATTTTTATAATCATTTAAATATTTAATAGAGTTTATACCCGAAGCAACTAATAATTTAAAACAAGTTAAACATGGATAATGAGTAATATATGCAACTGAATTTGAAATATTTACACCTCGAAATGCCGCATCACATATAGCATTTTGTTCTGCATGAACAGTAGCTTGTTCGTGATTATTAAGAACCCGAGAAATATGTGGAGCACCCCTTAGAAATCCATTATAGCCAGTAGTGACAATACGATTATCTTTAATAATAATACATCCAACATTAAGACGAGAACAACTGCTACGCTTAGAAGCAAGAATAGCAATAGACATAAAGTATTCATCCCAAGACAAACGATTATCATTATGAGAATCAAGATTAGTTTCCATTTTAAACTAAAAATTTATATATATATTATAAAATGTCTTTATGTAAGGATACCATATTTTGTTTAAATGAAGTAAATAATAGACCATATATAATAAATTATCAACATTTAGACAAAAATATATCATATGAAGATAATTATAAAAAATATGAAAAATTAATAGATGATATAATAAAAAAAAAGATAACAAATACAGAATTAATAAAAGATAAATTAATAAATTTATATACGAATCCTGAAAATATCCAAAAAATAAAGTATATATTTATTGGAAATGTAGAAGATAAATCAATAATAGATTTATTAAATAAATTTGAAAAAAATAAAAAATTAAATAAAACAGAAATAAAATTATTAGATGATTATTTTAATTATAATGTTCTAAGTGAATGGAAAATAGACACAACTATGGAAAATGTAAATACAGAAATTAAATTTATTTATCGAATAATATGTGGAGATGATACAATAAAATATATGATAAATATGATTGTATTATATTGTAGTGATTTATATAATGAATTTTCGAATGAAAATATTTATTTATATAATAATAAAGAAACAGATTGGGGAACAATAGAGAAAAAAATAATTTATACTTTTAAAGAGAATAATGAACAAAATAAAAATCTAGATATAGAAAAATATTTAAAAAGTTATTTAGTTCCGAATAAAATAATAAAAGAAGTATTATCAGAATATGATAATCCAGATAAAAATATAGAAGAAATAATAAAAAACAAATTAATAAGGGTATTTATTGATAATTATAATAGATTTAAGCCATTAACTTATGAATTCTATAATAAATATATACAATATCCAATTGATAGTTATATATTTAATTATTGGAATAAAGAATCAGACATATACATAGATGATATTGAAAAAGATATCAATATAGATTATTTAATAACAAATAATACAATAAGTTATATAACAGATGATAATAACGAGTTTTATATGTATAATTTTAATTCAATAATAAAAAATTTAATGAACCAAAATAAATATTCAGTAAATCAATTATCAGGTGAAATATTTAAAAATTATTACAAATATTTTTTAGGAAAATTATTTTATAATATAAAACAAAAAGATTATGAACAAAATATAAATAAAAAGGAATCATCAATAAAAGAATTAAAAAATATTTATGATAAGCGTGATTTAATAATGAATATATATAATAATTTTAAAGACGAAGATATAAATAAAAATATAAAAATAGTATTTAACAAAATTTATTATGGTATAATAGGTCATAACATATTGGGATATAAATTAAAATTGCCAATAGAAATAAAAAATATATTTAATGAGTTAAAATTAAGTTTAGATATTCCTTTTGTAAAATTTAGAGATTTAAATTCGAAAGAAATGATGTATAAAATTTATAAACCAATAACACAAAAAGAAAATAATGATTATACGTCGATTGTGCCAATTGAATTATTAGATTCATGGATTAAATATAGTAATTATAAATTTGAAAATGGTAAATTAACAGAATATACATTACAACCAAAAGAATTATTATATAAATTATTTTTTTATAAAAAAGAAATAGGAGAGGTATTAAGAGGTAAAATATATAAATTAAATGATGATAATACTTGTGATGTAATGTATAATGACTATGTTTATAATTATGTAAATTATACTCTTGTAAATAAAAAAAATAATGAATTTGCAAAATTAAATGATGAGGTTTATTTTAGAAAATATGAGAGATTATATCTAGATGTAGAGTTATTTAAAAATGGTGAAATGAATATAACATTTAAATTAGATGATTTTAATTTTGAAGAAATATATTTTGGAAATATTTTAGGAATAATAACAGATAAAATAAACAACTTTATAACAGAATTATATCAAATTGATTCATTAAGAATATATGATGATTATATAAATTATGTAAATTTAGATAGTTTAAAATATGATAGACATTTATCAAATAGTAAATTTGAAAATTTAATTTATAAATATGATGTAATAATACCAAAAGATATACCAATTTCATATAATGAACTAAATAATATACGAAACTTATGTAATCAATTTATATTAGCTAATGATAAACCTTTATTAAAAGACGAACACGTAGAATACTTTGACAATAATTTAAATGAATGGGTAGGATGTAAAATAGTTGATTTTTCTTATGATGGTCTATACAAAATTAAACTTGATTATATAATAAAAGGACAAGAACAAATATTAAATGAAGTGTCTCGTGCATTATTACGTTCAAAATCAGATGAAGAAAGAAAAGGAGTATATGAAATAATTTATAAAAGAAAACCAAAATTCGATAAAATAGAGCCAATGAAACAGTTAATTATTCAATATAATAAATCAGGGTTATCTGAATTAATGATAAGAAGTAATTTAAAAGAAATGTTTGAATTAACAGATGAAGAGGTAAATCAATATATAACAGATATTCAAAGAAAAGAATCAATAAGTGAGTTAGATAAATTAGATGCAGAATTAGGTATAAGTATAGCAATAGATTATACAGGTGAAGATATAAAAACAAATTCAAATAAATTAAATATATATATTCAAAATGTATCGTCATTAGAATATATACCAGTAATTTATAAATTTATAACTTTCTTTTTTACCTTATATATTGATAATATAACAAATAATAAAAATAGTAAATTATATCCAATAATAAAAAATCAAATAAATGAATTAGATATTAAAAAAGAAGAAGATTTATTAAATGAAATATATGGTAATAATATTAATAATAAAAAAATAGAATCATTCGATGATTTAGATATAAATGATTTATTTAATGACGATGATGATTTTTTAGATTTTGATATAACAGACTCAAATGATGAAATAAAAAAAGTAGATATTTATGATGAAGAATTAAGATTTAAAAAAATAATGGCTGAAAGAAAATTGGAATTATCATCGAGTCAAGATGGTAGAACAGAAAATAATCCAATATTAAAAAAATTATATAACACAGATGCAAAGTTATTTAATTGGAAAGAAGTAGTTGATAAAAAAGAAAAATCATATTATTCTACATGTCAAGGTATAAATAGATATCCGAAAGTTTTAACTGATGAAGAAAAAGAACAAATAGATTTAGAACATCCAGGTTCATATTCATTAGACCCAAAAAATAAAGATACATGTGAAAATAACGATGATATTAAAAAGAATATGAAAAAAAATAATAATAAAATAAAATGTAATGCAATTAAGTGGGGAACAACTGAAACGAATAAAAATTGGTATATATGTCCTCGTATTTATGATATCCTAGAAGGAACCCCAATTAATATATCCGATTTAAAATTTGATAAAGACCAACCCCAATTTATATCAAAAAATATAGGGTCTATAACAGATTGGAGAACTGATAAAGATACAGGAAGAGATATTTTAACTTTTAATCCAACATATAAAGGTCGAAAACTAATAGAAGACATTGAAAGTTATTCAGTTAATAAAAATAAAACAGTTTTAATATTAAAAAAAGGTATAGAATATGCATATCCAGGTTTTCAAAAATCACCAACAGTTCCAGTAATATATTCACCATGTTGTTTTACAACGACAAGTATGAGAGCAAAAGAAGCATTTTTATTAACATCGGATGATGAAACAAAAAAATCGAATGATTATATACAAACTTGGGGTAGAACATTAGAATCAAATCCACCAAGAATAGGTTTATTAGCGCCAAAATTGTATGAGTTTTTAGATATAAACCCAAATAATTGTATAAATGGAGATTTAACAGAAGATAAAAAATGTTTTTTTAGGAGAGGAATAAAACAAGATAAAAATTCATTTTTAAGTTTAATAGCAAATATAAAAGATGATAATTGGACTGATGAAAATATAATAAGAAATATAATGAGAAATTTAACACCAGAAGAGTTTATAACATTAAATAATGGAAATTTGGAGATTCAATTTTCAGGAGTATCAAGTCAATCAGGATATCAGAATTATTTAGAGTATTTAATATCAGATTCAGTAAAAAATTATAAATTTTTTTATGATTATTTAACAAAACCAAATAAATGGTTATTTGAACATGGAATTGAGTTAATAATAATAGAAGTATATACAGAAGGAGATGAAGAATATTTTAAAATATTATGTCCATATTTTATTTCTAATAGAAAAATAGATAAAGATAATACACCAATCGTGTTAGCATTAAAAGAAAATAATACATATGAACCAATATATTATTTTGATGGAAATTCTATAGCCAGAAAAAAATTTAATTTAGAAGATAAAAGACTAGAAAATATATATAATTTATATAAAAAAAATTGTCAAACTATAATACCATCAAAATTAATAAATCTAGCAAATTCTAAAAATAAATTATTATTTGATAAAAAATATACTTTAAATGAAACAATAAACATATTAAATAGATTAGATTTTTCATATCAACCAAAATTATTAATAAGAGATGATTATAATAAAATAGTATCTATATTTTTGAATAATAATTTGTTTGTGCCAGTTTATCCGGAAAATTCATCTGAAACAAATATTAAAATTATGCAATATAATGAAATAATAGATAATTATTTATTAGATTTATATGAAACATTAAAAAAATATGATGAATTATATATCAGAAGTGGAAAAAGAATAGAAATACTACCATTTAAATATTTTTATGATAATAAAAAGAATATAATCGGTATTTTAACCAATATAGGTATATATATACCAGTAAAACCAACACAATATTATGAAAAAGAAGTAAATAAATTGATAAATTATTTAGAAATAGATAAAAATATAAGAAAGTTTCAAATTGATAAAGAAAATTTAGTTTTTAAATCAAAGAATAAAATAGAAGAGGTAGAAGAAATACTAGGTAATTTATATAAAAAATATAAAGATGCAAAATTTTTAATCAATAAATATATATTAAATGGTAATAATATAGTTGCAATATTAATTAATAATGATATAATTATACCAATAGAATCAATAGAAAAAATAAAATTTAATAAAAAAAATGCGGAATTTATAAACCAAGATGAATTTAAAATAGATAATTATGAAAAATATATAAATAATTCATTTGAAATAGGTAGATTATCCGATTATAAAATTAAATGTTTAGTATTTGGAGGAATATTTGAAGATAATACTCATAAATATATCGGATTAAAAATAGAAAGTAATTTTAATATATATTTTGAAGAAAGTGAAGTATTTTTAATAAATGATAAAGATGAGGTAGATTATAAAATTTTAAAATTAATAGAAAATAAATTGATTACAAAAGCTTTAAATAATAACATATTCCTAAATGAAAATAATAATTTATTTATGGATAAACGTATATTAAGTGTAAAAAAATTGAATTATAATAAAAATATGTATGAAATATTAAAATATGAATTACATTTATTTTTACATAAAAAATTTAATAAAGAAGTTTTAAATTTCATAACAAAAATATTAAATTTAAATATAATATCATCTAGTCAAAAAAAATATATTTTATTACCAATTTTTAATTTATTATTCAATAGTTTTATAAAAATAAAGTCAGATGATTATAATAATTATCCAACTGTAAATAAATTTTTAACATGTAATACAGCAAACGGTTGCAATAATAATTCAAACTGTATTAGAGAATCAATAATAACTGGTAAAAAAATAAATAATTTAGATAATTATATATCTCAATCAATAAATATAAAATATGATAAAAAATATTTTGGAAATACATTATTAAGTTTTTTTGAGAATGCACATAAATTATATAACAAATTAATAGATACACTAAATGGTGAAATATATTGTAAAACAAAATTATCAGATACAATAGATAATTTATTATTAAATTCAATAAAAAATAAAATAATTGAAGAATGTATTAAGAATAATTTTATAAGAAATCAAATATTAAAAACATATACAAGAACAATAAAAGAAGATAAATATACATTATTTCCAGATGTTGAATTATTATTAAATAAAGAGGATATTGATTCTATGGGATTAACATCATATTATGAAGCTGAACGTAAAGAATTCTTTGAAAAGATAGATTTATTTGAAGAAGTAGATACTTCTAAAACAATTGGAGGAATCGTAATAAAAACAAATATTGAATCAAAAGATAAATGTGAAGTAGGAAAAATAATGAATCATAAAATAAAATTTTTAATAAATAAAAAACAAAATTTAAACACAAGTAAGATAACAAATAAATTATTATTAGATGAAATACAATATAAATTATTATCAAATAAAATTAATAGATTAAACTTAGTATTAACAAATTATGAGATAGGAAAAGTTAAAAACTATAATATAAAAATAATCAAAAATAAAACAAAAAGATTAAAATAAAAATTATATAAAGAATAGTGTAATATTTTAATTTATATAAAATGGCTCAAGGAGAAATTGTTAATCAACAAAATGAAGAAGATTTCAGTGATTATATATTTTTAATTAGAACGGTTCAAGCAAGTGCTTTTAAAACATTGATAGAAGCATTAAAAGAAATATTAACAGATGTTAATTTTGAAATTGACCCAACAGGTATTAAAATAATTGCAATGGATAATAATCATGTAGCATTAATTCATATGAAATTATTATCAAAGAATTTTGAAAAATTTTATTGTCCAAAAGCAATAGATTGTGGTATATCAATGTTTCGTTTATTTAAATTATTAAAGACAATGTCTCCAAATGATACATTAACATTATTTATTGAAAAAGAAGAGCCTAGTGTATTGAAAATTCAAATTGAAACGGCAGAAAAGAATTTAAGACATACTTTTGATTTGAAATTAATGGATATTGATTTAGATAAAAATGATATTCCCCCAACAGAATTTGAAAGTGTTATAAGATTACCATCAAGTGATTTTAAAAAATTATGTGGTGATATGAGTGCATTAGCTGATGATATAGAGATTAAATCTGCAGGAAATCAATTAATTTTTAGTATTAGTAATGAATGGGTAAATCAAGAAACAGTTATAAGTGAAACAAATTCAAATAATGGATTATCCTTTATTCAAAATTCATCACCGGATGAAGTGATTGAAGGTGTATTTAGTTTAAAATATTTAGTATTATTTGCTAAATGCACAAATTTATGTCAAAATATAGAGATATATTTAAAAAATGATTATCCAATTATAATAAAATATTCAGTAGCAAATTTAGGGGAGGTTAAATTTTGTTTAGCAACTAAAAATAAAACAGATGATTAAGTAAGAACATAACTTTTTAAAATAATAAATTTTTATTTTAGAAAATTAAATATAATAAAAAAATGGTAAAGTCATAATACAAAGAAATTAAAAAAAATATCATTTTTAGTAAAAATCATATTTTGTCTGTAATTTTTTATGTAAATTTTATTATTAAATGAATTCTTACCTAAATAAAAATACAAATCATAATTATATTTACACTAGTTAATTATTTTAAAATTAAGGTGTTTATCTTATAAGTACAGCTAATTATTTTATTGATTAAATGACATGTAATTTCAAAAATTAAGTATTTCAAGACACAATCACAAATTTTTTTAATCAATTACATTATTGTTTTGTAGCAATTAAATATATTTAATATTCGCACAACATACATAAATATTTTATAAAATAAAAAAATGACCCTTAGATAAAGAAATATATTAATTATAATTAAATTAAAATAATTAATATATATCAAAAATATTCAAAATACTAAAGAAATAAAAATTTTTATTATTATTAGAAAATTTTAAAAATTAGTGATTTAATATTTTTCTTATTTTATTATATATATTAAATGGCTTCTCGTATTTTAAATGCTGTTAATTCATTAAACGATAATATTACTTCTATAGAAACAGATTTATCAAACTTAAAAGATTTTGGTTTTAGAACAGATGTTATTCAATCAGTTCAAACTTCTGTTCCTGCATGGGAATGGGATGCTCGTGTTAAGTTAGCTAAAGCATCTAGATCTATTGTTGCATTTGGTTCTAAAGAAGGTATTCAAGCTACTACTTGTCAAGCAAACCATATTTCTGCGCGTGTTCCTACAGGATATTATAGTGATGGTACTTTTAAATATACTATTAATCCATCTGCATATGATGCATCTGGTTATGTATCATGGAATGGAACTTTATCTGGTGCTAATGGAACTAAAGATTTAAGAGATTTAGATATTAATAATCTTAATCCATGGGTTTTAGCATCACCTGTTGGTTGTTTCTTAGAAGAAACTACTGCATCATCATTAATTAAGATTAATATAACTGCAATTACTGATGCTGGCGTTGGCGCATCTCTTATTGCTACCGATGCATCTAAAGTTCAATATGTTTTACCACAACAACAATGGTTAAAAGATAATAATTATACTGTTGCAACAGCTTTTGCAACTGTTCATAAACCATTATATGTTAATGACCCTAGATGTCATGCAACTATTCATTTACATGGAACAGCTGAACTTATTTCTTCATTACCAAAAGGTATTTATCCATTAACCTTTATTCAAGAAATGTTTTTTGTTCAATCAGATTATGTTGAATTCCCTGGTTTAACCAACAGTGAAATTATTCCAAATGGTGATCTTGATAGATTAGTCTATAAAAACTATCAAAATTATATTAATGAATGTGTTAGATTAGCTACTTATGTTGACCCAACATCTGGTATTAAACCAACAATGTCTGTTGCTGAATTACCAAAACTTAATAATCAAACATTTCCAAATCCAAATAATCCATTAAATGTTCCAAATTGGGAATCTAAATTTATCTATATATTAAAAAATCATGGTATTACAGCTTTTTATAATAGATTAGACCATTTAGATATGTTAGCTTTATATTTTATTAAAGTTATGCAAAACTTTTTATCCGCTAAACCATTTATTAATGATATGTTTGTTACTCAAGCTAATTTAACTAGTCCATTCGGTGAAGAACATCCTCGTTTTATCTCCCCTGAAGCTAAAACTTATTTAGATGCTTCTGGTATTTTAGCAAACTTTAGACAACTTACTATAGATGCATCTGCTAGACCATTAGTTAAAGATGCAAGTGGTAGATATACTAGTTTTGGTTTACCATCCGGTAGTGTTAAATATGATGGAACTATTCACTCTTATTTAAGAGCAGAACAATTAGATAGATGGTATAGAGGTGATGTATTTAATGTAGCTTCAACTGATAATTCATGGTATGATATTAATTTATGGGGCACTGCAGACGATGCTACTGTTAGAATCTATAATGATTTTATTATTACAGGTGGTATAAACTTTTTAACAACAAATCAATATAAATTATTTGCAGACCCTTGGTCAAATCCATTTATTAGAAACTGTATGGATAATCCATTAGTTATTCTTAATAATTTATCATTAAAACATACAGGCGAAAATGCATTAGCATTCTATTTACCTGGTTATAATTTATAATTTAGATATAATATATAAATTTTAATATATCTAAAATATTAATATTCAATCCATTCATTACTACCATATGCTCCCATTATATCAATATATTTAGCATTATCATTTTTATTTGTAATACCAAAATATATATCCAATATATTACCGATATAAATACCCGATTTACCTGTAGAATATATATATTCTAATAATGGATTTGAAAAACCATTTGCAGCAACTAATGCAATATCATAATTGTTACTAATATCAATTAATTTATCACATATTTGTTTATATTCAATCATCCAATCGCTGCTCTCCATGTTTTCTCTAGTATCTCTAATACTTAGAAAACTACAATTAGATATATCCATAATGGGCTCTTTATAAATTTTTTTATTCATTTGTTTTTCAATTAGATTAGATTGAGAAGAAATAATAAGTATTTTTTTATTTTTAAATAGTTTTATCCATAAATTATCTTTATGAATTAAGTTATATATTTCCAAACAATAAAAAAAATTATATTGTTTATTACTATTTTCTTTTTTAATGAAATTAATTGATTCATAAATAGTTTTATATACTTCACTATTTATATTAACTTCAGGTTCTATAATATATTCTGCTAGGTTTAAAGAAGACATATATGAATTATAATATTGTAATAAAGAATCAATATCTGTGCAATAAATACCGCTATTTATTTTTAATGTAGGGATATAATTTTGTATTTGTTCACTATATTTTTCTAATAATGAAGTATCTTCTGATTTATATGCCTCTAATAAGTCATGTGCTAACAAAATACATTGTGGTTGAATACCTAAAGATATTCTGGGGATAATAAAATGTTCATTATTATTAATTTTTGTTTCAATATAGCTAGAAAGACTTTTATTACTAAACTCTAATAAGTTATTTTTTTGTGAATCATTTAGCTTTGTAGATACAATATTAGTATTAATAAATCTTATTTTATTAGATAATGATGATATTGTATTCTTTGGACAATTATTATCATCAATAGATACAAAAATAGGTTTAAAAGTATCATTATTACAAAAATTATAACCGAACAAATATAAAATATAATTAATTTCTTCTATATTAGTATAATTACTAATAGTTAATAGTTGTAATAATCTTTCATTAAAATTATGTATTTTAAAAAAGATAGAGATGTGATTATTTTTAGATGATAATGAAATAATAGAGTTATTTTCTTTTGTATTAAGTCTATAAATAGTTTGTATATCTAATTTATATAATGAATTTGCACAAAACCAAATAATATCGGTATCAATGTATTTTTGTATGATTTCTAGATATAAATTAAATGTAGGTTCCCATTCATAAAAAACAAATTCTATATTTGTATTCTCAAGTAATTTTAATAAATAAATTATACTATCATTTTTACAATTTGATGGTAAAACTAGAAAAACTTTATTATAGTTAATACTAAAATCATTGATATTAATTGAATATTTTAAAATAGTTTCAATATTAAATGATTCATTAATAATACCATTATATAAAAATGGGTCAGATATAATAGTATTTATTTTAACTAATTGTTCTTGTTCAATTAATTCATTTGTAATTTCATAAAATAAAGTCATACAAATTTTAATTATAATAATTATTATAATTAAAATAGATTTATATTACGCGCCTAAACACCTCTTAAAATAAATTCACTTGCAATTTCACCAACAACATATGCGGCAGTAGTAGTATTATAACCGTGTAATTCTGGCCATGGATAAATAGAAGTATCAGCAACACGAAGACCATTAATACCTCTAACCTTAAGTTTAGAATCAACAACCCAATCAGCTTCATTATCTAAATATGGATTTGGACCCATTGAACAAGTTCCGGAACCATGATGACCATATGATGTAAATTTTCTAAGATATAGCATAGCATATTCGTTAGTAAGTTGATTATTCCAATTACCACTAGCATCTTTATGGAAATAAGCTCTACCTGGTGAGATTTCCCATTCCCAAGTATCAGCTTCACTTATTGTAGAGAATAAAATTCTAGAGGTAATAATACCAACAGCTGGATTTAATTGAGCATTAGAAACATCAGTGACAGTAGGAACAGAACCATTTAATAAGACAAATTCACCGTATTGATTAATAATATCCATATTAGCATGAGTTACAGTATTATAGTTATCACTAGCGTCTGGTGTGTTATAAACATTTAATTTAATAAAGTTAGGTTTAACAACTTTATAATAAGGTTCTGGATTACCACCTGCATTATAAAAAGTTTTAATTAATTCATAATACATAACACCGTCTGCATCAACCCAATTACCACTAGTATCTTTAGATAATGGACGACCAGCACGAGATAACATTTTACCGATATCAGCAGGGTTTGGACCATATTGAGTCATTGGTGTATCAATCCAAAATTCAACAAAATTTCCTAAAATATCAGTTGGAACTGATTTAACTCTAGCAAATTGTTTCATAATCTTTTGGTTCATAATATTTCTAATTAATGTAGTTCCTTTAGCCATACGTAAATGAGCTTCATCATTTTTCCATAATCTCATATCCATAATAGGAGGTTCAGATGGGTTATTAGATCTAAGTTTAACTCTACCAGTATTTTCTTTAACATTATTCATATATGGTCTACCAGATGGGTCAATCCAAGCTAAATTTTGACTTCTTAAGTTCTCATTCAAAAATGAACACATAGGAGATTTTGGTAAACCAGTGCTATCAATTGAAACTGCTTCAAAGAAACGAACTTCTTTAGAACCGAATTCCCATCTAGAATAAGATGCATCAAATCTATCAAATAATACTGCATCCATAAATTGAAAATAATCTAAATTATAATCTGGTTTATCAACAAATTTAGGACCAACATTAGATGAAAAGTCAACATAAGAAGCATCCCACAAAGCAGGGTCGCTAGCATTAGGAATAAATCCGTTAAACTTAGCATAACTAGGTTGATTTAAAAAGTATTTATCTTTATTATCTGGGTCAGTCCATAAAGAAGTTGGAATAAGTTCAGTATAACGATTTGGTTTAACTGGATTATCAGAACTATCTCTATTTCTTAATTCTACGGTATTTAATAAAATACCACTACCATCTGCAGTAGTTCTATAAAATTTAACATTTTCATATATCATATCTAATACATTATTAGAATTAAATGCATTATTAAAAGAAACAGAATCAAAATCAGATGAACCGACCATAACGTGATGAATATGTAAGTTAGGATCTTGAATATCATATTTACCCCCATACATACCAGGATAAGGTTTATCAGCAATATCTTCGTAAGTAGCATTACCAGATAAATCTACCCAACCAGAGTGCCAATCAATCATATGTGGAATACCATTATCATTCCATGGATTTTTATCAGTAACCCATTCAATATCATTAGTTTGATTAATAAATTTCATATAATGTGCTTTAACAGCTTTCTTTTGTTCAAAAGTTAAATGGTTGATGTTATAGTTTAATGTTCTACCTAAGAATGGTCCTGCTTCAGAACCAAAACCTAAATAATATGGAATATGAACAGTGGATGCATCTACTGCATTGTGGTTCCAATTTTCTAAACCAGTTGCTCTTAATAAAAATGCAGCTAACCATCTTGGAATATATTTTTTAGGATTAATTCTATAGTTTTGGAATTGTTCATTGTGGTCTTGCATATAATAACCAACACCCGGTAAATTTTTAATAGTTTGAATACCAACAGCAGACAAATCAGCTTGATTACCAACACCGGATAACATTAAAATTTGTGGGGATTGAATAAAACCACCGCAAATAATAACTTCTTTATTACAATAATATCTGGTATAGTTATTAATATTACCTTCGATACCTTTAATATCAGCGTGTTCTACTTCATAACCACCATTATATGGTGTAGCAAAACCACCATCCATTTTATATAATGTATTTGCACCATAATAGTTTTTATATACACCAGGTTTATTAATAACTTCTACACCTTTAGTATTAATTACTGAACCACTAACATCAAATAATACTCTTGAAACTAATGAGTTAAATTTAACAGTTAAAAATCTATCATTACTATCTAAAATTGGTTCAACTAATGCTTTAAATGAATTAGTACGTTCATTAACTTTGTCTTTATCTTCAGTTACGACATCAATTTGAGTTTCAGCTGGACCAAAACCAGAGACACCATGTGGATCATTAAAATCTAATGTTTCTGGAATACCAACATTAAAACAAGCTTTTCTCATCGCATTACTTAATTCACCTTCTGGAGTGACTCTTTTAACTGCTAACCAACCAGTTTTACTATGATATGATGCATCCGCATTTGGATTATAAGAATAATTTTCAATTTTTTTCCATATACGGTCTATATTTGCACCAGACCAACTTTGGTCTCCAACTATAGATGCAATACGGTCATAAACCGCAGATGAACCTCTACCATGAACCATCGCATGATGTTGTGCACTACCACCCGCACCAGCAGCTCTTGGATAGTGATAATATCTTGGAAAAACAATATTATTTGCATGAAAACTATTAAAACCACTACCGTTAGGTGGTTCAACATCATCTTCTTTTCTAAAACCAACAGTAGTTGAATATAAACTATCTGGACCTTGTCTAATATTAGAACGATGTTCTAAATGATTAATAGCGGAATGAGTTGTATATGTTTTTAAATCTATTGGATAACCGGACCAACCCGCAAAATAATAAGCGATTGAACCAGTTTCCCAAGTAAATTTATTAAAAGAATCCAAAACTCCTTGACCTTCACGAGTATCTTCACCACCTTCTAAAAGTAATGTTCTTCTTCTAGCAGTTGCTAATCTAGCTGCAATAACTGAACCTGCTGAACCAGCGCCAACGACAATATAATCAAAAGTGTTTGACATCCTATATAATTAAAATATAAAATAATTTTTTGATTTAAATTTAAATTTTTCTATAATTTTTAAAAAGATTTGATATTTTTACTTTAAAAATTAATATAATAAAAAATATTATTAAAATGGCATCTCGTGTTCGTTTACAAAAAGAAGTTATTGAATTACAAAAAAATCCACCTCATAATTGTTCTGCTTCACCAGTAGGTGATAATTTATATCATTGGGAAGCAATTATTTTCGGACCTTCAGGCACTCCATATGAAAATGGTGTCTTTAAATTAAATATTCATTTTCCAACAGAATATCCATTTAAACCTCCTAAAATGACATTTGTAACCAAGATTTATCATCCAAATATAAATTCATCTGGTAGTATTTGTTTAGATATTCTTAAAGATAAATGGAGTCCTGCATTAACTTTAAGTAAAGTATTATTATCATTATGTTCTTTACTTGATGACCCAAATCCAAATGACCCTTTATCACCCGATGTTGCAAATGAATTTAAAAATAATCATGCATTATTTGTTCAAACAGCAAGAACATGGACACAAAAATATGCAAACTTTTAAATATTTACAAATTTTTATTTTATTGGATTACTAATAGTTCTATTTAACTCAGTAATCTAATGTAGTGTCTTTTAAGACATATGTAATAAAAACCTTGATTTACATATTATTGCATAGTTTTTACATATATCAATATGTTGAAATATACAAAATAGATACAAATCTGCATTAGTTAATAAAAATTAATGCAAGTCTGTATAGGACTCGTAGGGGAGCTTTAATTAAGTATTAAATATTCTAATATTATAAATTATTAAAATAATATGAATAAATTTGAATTATTTAAAAATATTAATAATGATATAAAAAATGAAATAAATTTGTTTTTAACTTTATATAATCATAAAGTAATAAAAAATTATAAATTAAATAAATATAATAAAATATTAAATAACGATATTAATTATAAAAATAATTCAATTAAAATAGAAGCGATTGATGCAAAACAAGAAAATAGAACATATTATTTATTTTATATTAACAAAAATAAAATAGGTATATTTATATTAGATAATGATGTAGATTATATTATAATATCTATATTTGGACCTATATATGATTTATTTAAACCGGATATTCTATTGGAATATATGCTAGAATATATTAAAAAACATTTTAATGATAAAAAAATAATTTATAGAGATTTAACATATTTTTTAAAGAAAAATATTAGTAGTTCAAAGATATATACATTATTATATGGTTATCCATAGTTAAGTTTGCATAATTTTATACCTATTAATATACAAAAAAAAGATAATAAAATTTTTATATTGGAATCGAATGAAACATTTATAGATTATAATAAATCTATAGTCTATAATTTACAAATAAATAAAGAATTATTTTATTCATTTATAAATGAAAATTATGAAATAGATATATATGATTTTAAAAATGAATATAAATCAGTTTTAGAAATAATAAATATGTTGATAAAAATGAATATTGACAAATTAGAATTATTTATAAACAATTACTATTATTATTTAAAATTATATGATTATAATCATGATTTTTTTATTTATAATTTATAAACTAAAGTAGTTTTATAAAAATTATGTAAATTCATTTTAGTATATATATCTTTTATTAAATAATAAATTAAATAACATTTTTCTTTCCATATAATTGGAAATACATCTTTAGTATATTTATATTTATTAAATATATTTATTAACCATTCTTTATTTAATAATATGCATACATATGTCTATAAATATTTGACTACATAGTCTAGCATAGTTTTTACATATATCAATATGTTGAAATATACAAAATAGATACAAATCTGCATTAGTTAATAAAAATTAATGCAAGTCTGTATAAGACTCGTAGGGGACTTTAAATCCTTTTTCGATTTAAAGACGCAATATTTAGTAGATTGTCAATTATTCTAATGGAGAATCGGTAATTTTAACACCACAATATTCCCTTGGATTATTTTTATAATCTTCTTTTTGATACACACCAACTTTAATAGCCTTTTGTAATAAATAACGCATATTATCCCAGAATTCTTCTGTATGACCAACTGATTTAGTCATAATATGCGCAATTTCATGTATAGCAACAAACATCATTGTATTCACATCCTCTAAATTCTCTTGTTTATTCTTCGCACGAATACAAAAAACAATCTTTTCACCTTTATTAACAGAGTAAGAAGTATAGGAAGTTCCTGGCAATGATTCAGAAATATTATCTGGATTAAATTTTGTAGCTAAGCGTTTAATACGAGGGTCTGAAATATGATTATCTTTTAAATATTGAACTAATTTAATAAGATTAGATTTAATACTTGCTAACATATTAGCTGCATCAATTTTATCTTCACGATTACGAACAAGATATTTAGTTTTATCTATAGTAGATTCTACATAAGTTAAATCTGAGAAATTAGACTCATAATTTAAGAAAAAAGCTAAAGCGATAACCACTATAATTAAAATACTAATTATTTCATTCATTATACTTATTATAATCAAACATTTTATCTAATTCTCCAAAATTATTATATCTTTAAATTTTTATTTTTATCCTTTTATTTTTTTATAAATTTGATTATTTTTTTATAAAATTATATTCCATTATTAAAATTATAAATATGTCTAAATCAGTATCTTCAGTTGAATCAATCAATTCTGATATTTCAGATGCGAAAGATGGTGTTGAATCTATCGAAAATAAAAACTTAACCTTTCAAATCATTGATTGGTATAGTGAAAATTACGATAAAAGAGAAAATAATAATAATCTCGGCGAAGATAATGATGATAATGATAACGATAATTCTGATAACGAAGATAACGAATCAGATGATGATGAACCTAATTATGACTCAGATAATGATGATTTTAATGATGGCGAAGATAATCGTAAAGTTAATGAAGATAAAACAGATTATAAAATATATATATTCGGCAAAGACTTGGATGAAAAAACTTATTGTGTTGAAGTTAATAACTTTACACCATATTTTTATGTAAGACTTCCAGATTATTCAACCGAAACAACTAAAAAAGCTTTTGAATCATGGGTGCGTTCAGCAATGTATCCTAAATTTCAAAAATGCTTAATTCGCACAACCTTATTAGAAAAACACAGTTTTCGTAATTTTGATAATAAAAAGAAATATAAATTCGTTCGTCTTGTATTTAGAAATACTTCGGCAATGCGTAATGCTATTTCATTATTCCAAAATAAAGAAATGAATGCTGTTACCAATAAACTTAAATTATCCCCTAAAAAATTAGTTATTCCAGGTGTATCTAATACATCTATTCAATACGATTTATACGAGAATATGATTGACCCCCTACTTAAATTTATTCATCATAAAAAACTTAAACCAGTTGGTTGGGTTAAAATTATGAGCGGTAAATTCACTGTTAAACCAGATGAAGAAAGAACAAGTCATTGTAATTATGAAATTTCAGTAGATTGGACTAATATTAAACCTTATGAAGAACCCAATAATTCTAAAATGAAAATTATGGCATATGATATTGAATGTGATTCTGCACATGGTGATTTTCCATTACCTAAAAAAGATTATACTAAAATAGCACGTGATATATTTACATTTTATCAACGTATAGATAACTGTAAAATAAAACTTTTAAATGAAACTAATTCTAAAGCTGTTAATAAAGAAAAAATAGCAGAATGTCATGAAGTTTTAGAAAATCGTGAAGAATTTACTCGTGCTTGTTTAGAGTCTGCTTTTCATCAACCTGAAGAAAAACTAACTGATGAACAATTCAAAAACAAACAAATTATTTTAAATGAAAATAGCACCAATTTTAAATGGTTATTAGAATATATGAAAAAAAATACTAATAACGATATAAATAAAGTATTTACTAAAAATAAACAAATTCCTGGTCCAGGCACTCTTGATTTTGTAGCTAGAAAAGTCGCTCCTAATTTAATTATTAGCACTGCTCAAACTACTAATGATAGAAAACGTGAAAATACCAGAACTATTAATAAAATCATTAAAGTATTGAATGAATTTTTACCTCAAATTGAAGGTGATACCACAATTCAAGCTGCTATGTCTTTTATTAAATACGGTGAAACTACTCCTTATAGAAATATTATGCTTACTGTTGGAACTTGTATAAAGTTATCTAATGCAGAAACATATTGTTTTAAAAATGAAAAAGCATTATTAAAGAAATTTCGAGATATAATTATCCAGGAAGACCCTGAAGTTATAACTGGTTATAATACTGATGGCTTTGATACGCCTTGGTTATTTAAACGTGCTGAAGAGTTAGGTATAATGAATGAATTTAGTAAAATAGGAAGATTTATTAACTTTGAATCAGTATTAAAAGAGAAACAAGTTAAAGGTCCTACTGGTGAATTAATTAAAAAAGAATATGTTGAAATGCCTGGTCGTATTCAAGTGGATATATTACCGCTTGTTATGAAAGGTTATCAATTAGGTTCTTATAAATTAGATGATGTTTCCGCTGAATTTATCAATGGTAAAATCAAAGAATTAGTCTATAATGAAGACACGGATGAAACTACAGTAAAAACAGACTCTGTTAAGGGTTTGCATGAACGTAATTTTATAATGTTTAATGAAGTAGATGGTTATTTAGAAAATAAATATAAAGATGGTGAAAAATATGAAGTATATAATATTCAAAAAGATGTTCGACCTAAAACATCGACATTTATTGTTAAAGGTAAAATCGAATTAGATTTGAAAAACAAAAAATGTAATTGGTGTTTAGGAAAAGATGATGTCAGCCCTAAAGATATTTTCAGATTACAAAAAGGTAATGCAAATGATAGATATATTATTGCAAAATACTGTATGATGGATGTTATTTTATGTATTGAATTATTGAATAAATTAGAATTAATTACAAATAATATTGGTATGGCTAATGTTTGTTTAAATCCATTATCATGGATTATTCATCGTGGTCAAGGTATTAAAATTCTTAGTTTAGTCGCTTATTTTATAAGTAATAAAGATTATTTATTACCTTATTTATACAAAGATTCTTTCGATAAAGAAGGATATGAAGGTGCAGTCGTTTTAGACCCACAACCCAAAATATATTTAGATGATGAACCAGTTGCTGTATTGGATTATGGTTCATTATATCCTTCTTCAATGAGAGAAAAAAATATATCACATGAAACAATTGTGACAGACCCTAAATACCTGGGTGAAGAAGGTATTAAAGAATTAGATAGATTAGGTTATGATTATGAAGATGTGTCCTATGATACATTCAAAACAATTTTTACATCGACTGGTAATGTCAAAGAAAAGATTAAGATTGGTGTAAAAACAGTTAGATACGTGCAATACCGTGATAAAACTAAGGGAATTATTCCCCAAATTTTAGAATATTTAGTTAATGCACGTAAATCAACACGTAAGAAGATTACTTGGGAAACTGTAGTGACTGAATCAGGTAAAACTTATTCCGGTGAATATAATGCAGAAAAGAAAAGTATAAAAACTGAAAATGGTATGGTATCATTAGCTGACGAAACAATAGTATCTGTAAATGAAACATTCAATAAATTTCAACAACAAGTTTTAGATGGTTTGCAATTAGCTTTTAAAATTACTGCTAATTCTTTATATGGTCAAGTTGGTGCAAAAACCAGTGATATTTATTATAAAGAGCTAGCTGCATCAACTACATCCGTAGGTAGAGGCTGTTTAATCATCGCAAAAGAATATGTTGAAAATCCGCAAAACTTCCCTCATCAGTTGCGTTCAGGCGAGACCGTATATTTAAATAATCGAGTAGTCTACGGCGACACGGACAGTGTATTCGTAAAGTATCAATGTCTCGATGAAGATGGAAATCAATTAAAAGGTCGTGAAGCTCGTAAAAAGAGTATTGAATTAGGTATTTATTCCGAAAAAGAAATAGGAAGAACTAAATTAAAAGAGCCACAAGTATTAGAATATGAAAAAACTTTCCATCCATTTATCTTATTTAGTAAAAAGAGATATGTCGGTAATAAATACGAATTTAATCCAGATGAATACAAAAGAACCAGTATGGGTATTGTTTTAAAAAGACGTGATAATGCACCGATTGTTAAGGTTATTTTTGGTGGTATTATAGATATAATTATGAAAGAAAATGATATTAGAGCCGCTTGCACATTTTTACGTAAAACATTACGTGATTTAGTTAATGGTAAGTTCGGTATGGATACATTGATTATTACAAAGACATTATCTTCATATTATAAAAATCCAGAAAGTATTGCTCATAAAGTTTTAGCAGATAGAATTGCTGAAAGAGACCCTGGAAATAAACCGCAAGTTAATGATAGAATACCATTTGTATATTTTGATACATCAAAAATAAAAACAACACGTAAATTATTACAGGGTGAAATGATTGAAACACCTGAATATGTTAAAAAAAATAATTTAATGTTGAATTATGAATTTTATATACAAAAACAAATATTAAAACCAGTATCACAAATCTTTTCATTATGTTTAGACCAAATTCCCGGATTTTATGGAGATATGTCTGCTTATGATAAACAATATCGTGAATTATTGGCAACAGGTTTATCGAATAATAAATGTATTAAAAAGGTATTAGAAAGTAAAAGAAGAGCTGCTGCTCCATTGTTATTTGGTGATATATTAAGAACATTAGAGAATAAAAGAAAAGGTTTTAATGAAATTACAAGTTTTCTTATAAGACCAAATAAAAAAAAATCAGATGATAGTGATTAAATAAATCTAATTTTTATTTTATCCACAAATCCAAAATTTTAATTTATTTTTTAATGATGGATGGTTTATTTTTTCAACACAATCAAAACATAAAGATAACATATTATCATCTTTATATTTTTTTATTTGTTCTGAACAAGGATGAGTATATTTTAGATTATTTGTAATATAAAATAATTGTCTCTTTCCATATTTACCAAATATATGCTTATTATAGTTATGGTCTAAACACTTATAACAATTATATTTTTCACATCTCATACATAATCCCCCTTCTATTCTATATGTAGGTGGTTGGTTAAGATGAATACAACAATTCATTATATAAATTTCCTATGTTTTTATACGATGAATAGATTGATAAATGATTAAATCAAATTTTTTAAGATTATGCTAATATTTAATTAAGTATGGATATGATTGATTTATACTGATTCGTTCATATTAATAAAATTTGTATTATAATTACTTAATTTATATTTTTGTATGACAATTGCTACTTTTTAATTATTTATGGGTTATTATAGACATATATCAATATTGTTTTTAATTATACGATATACATTGAATAATACCTTAAAATTTATAATAAATAATTTAAAATTTACGAAATAATACAAAAACTTAAGAAATTGTTAAAATATACAAACTAAAATATTGAAATTATAATAGGATAATCTTTTTAAAAATTTTTGTATTTTCTAAATTGCCAAAATGATAACAGATATTATAACACTCTAAAAATGTTATCATTGAATAAAATAATTACGATAACATTTTTGATGATAATATTTTATATAATTAAATAATTATAAATATATTAAGAATATTGAAATAATTAAGATAAAATAATTATAAAATGATTAATTGTAAAAGATGTGGTAAAAATTTTAAATACGACCATCAATTATTATATCATTTATTTAGAGCATATAAATGTCAAGCTATATTATCAAATATAGATACACAAATATTAGTAGATGAGCTTAAAAATAATAAATCGACTAAAATAATAGATAATCAAAAAGTATATGTTTGTCAATATTGTAACAAAAATTTTAATTCACGTTCAAATAAAAGTCGTCATTTGAAAACTTGTAAACTTAAAGAAACAAATCTAAATAATACAACAATTAATGATAATTCAGTAAATAATAATAATTCAAATAATAATAATTCAACTAATAACACTAATTCTAATAATAATTCAAATAATATAAATAATTCTACTAATATTCATGATAATTCCACACAAAATATTACAAATAATACAACAATAAAATTAGATAGTTTAGGTTTATTAAATTCATTTATATCAAATAATAATTTAGGTGCATCATTTAAATCATTTCCAACATATACAATAGGTCATTTATATAAAGATATGTTTAATTTGATAAATAAAATAATTAAAAAATGTAAAATAGATGATATAAGTAAAGAAAAAGCATATCAATCAAAATTTAATTTAGTATTAGAAATATTTAAAGAAATAATGGCAGTCGATGATATCCAAACTAAAAATATGTATATTAATAATATTAATGATTCAATTGCATTTTGTTTATTAGATGGACAATTTTATACTATTCATGTAAATGATTTATTTGAAATAATATGTGAGCATTTGCCCATCATAGTAGATTATTTAAAAAAAATAAAAGACCAATATAATGGAATGAATAAAGATGACAAAGATTATACTGAATTTGCTAATGAAAATTTTAAGGAATTTATTAATAATAAGAATAGTGATAAAACTTATTTAAAACAAGAAATAATAAAATGTATTTATAATAATAAAAAAGCTCTTGAAAAATTAATAAATATATCAGAGCCAATTGGAGAATTTAATAAAAATTACTTTAAAACATTGTCTTTGCATCAAAATAAAGTTAATAATTTACGAAAAAGATGCGGTCTAAAATCTAAAACAACTGAAAATCATGATGAAATTAATGTTAATACTAAAGATAAAAAATATCGTAATAAAACATCTATTAAATTAAATGATAATGATGAAAATACTAATATTGATAATGATGATAAAATCATAATTGATTATAATAATACTCAAAATAAACGTTTTCCAGATGGTAAAATTTGTTATACAACTATATATAAAGGTGTCGATATTTGGTATCATGAAGAATGCGAATTAGGTTGTTTTGTAGGTGATAAAAAATTAAATTTAATACCGGTTGAAGAGTTAAAGTTTATTATAAATAATATTATAAATAAAACCAAAAATTATCAAAATTCAGAACAAGTAAACATAGAAGAACCTGTTGAACTAACTGATATAGAAGATGATTCAAATTATTCAGATAGTGATTAATCAATAATTTCATAAAATATTTTTGTATTATATGAATTTATTTTTTAGTATATTCTTCATATTTCTTTTGCATATCTGATTTAATACCATTAATAACTTTTGTTAAATCTGGAACATTATTTTTATGTTCTTGTGCAATATATATACCTGCTACAAATCCAACTGCGACTCTAAACATTATTATTATAAAATTATAATTTTATTTTTATAACAATATTTTATTTTTCAGATTTGTCATCATAATATTCAATTTTATAAGATTGCATTATTTGTAGTTTTTTCTGTTCATTTAAAATTATTAATCTTGTAGTTGGATTTAAAAATATATGGTCTGCTATATTATTCAATTTACTAATAAATAATATAAATTCATTACCTAATTTCTTTTTTAATACTTCAACATCATATTTCATATTAGCCTTGATAATATATTTATTATCTTCAATATAACGTATTGGTGTTATTTTTTGATTAGAAAAATTAGCTACAATCTTTTCTTTAGTTAATTCAGGGACTATAACATTGGCTTTAATTTCAGTGTCTTTTGTCTTCGGTTCGGATTTAAATTTATTATTTTTAATATCTGATAATCTATATATAAAACCCATACTTATAGCTTTATTTAAACTTTCTTGTCCAGAAATAGTAGATAAATCTAATATTGGAATAACATTAGAATCAGAATTGAATTTAAAAACATCAATAATTTCATCAGTTTCAATATTTTCTAAATTAAGTTTTGTTAAAATAGATTTTTTATAATAAAATTTTCCAATTAATTTATAATCATTTTCATTAAATTTATTAGACATTATTTATATTCTAAAAAGATATAATTTTTATATAAAATCTTTTTAATACAAGATGTTATAATAAAATGATTACAATATATTTAATGGGTGGATTAGGAAATCAACTATTTCAAATTGCACATTGTATGGCGTATGCATTACGTAATAAAAAAGCATTTTTCTTTACCTATTCAGAACAACTATTAGTTGGAGAACCAAGACCAACATATTGGAATAATTTTCTAAAGCACTTAAAATCATTTACGAAACAAGCTGTTCCGAATCAAATGATACGTATTAATGAACCACAATTTGATTATATAAATTATCCCCAAAATATGGATAATATTGAATTCTTTGGTTATTTTCAATCCTATAAATATTTTGAGGACCAATTTGCAAATATTCTTAAATTAATACGTTTTAATTCATTTAGAGATTCGATATTTGCAAAATTTCCTTATAAATTAAATAAACCTATAATATCTTTACATATTCGTTTAGGTGATTATAAACATAAACAAAATTATCATCCTGTTATGCCAGTATCTTATTACATAAATGCATTAACAAATATATTAAATAATCAAAAATCTACTGAGTTTTCAGTGTTATATTTCTACGAATTAGATGATATTGAATTGGTAAATAATAATTATTTATCTAAATTAAAATCTTTATTCCCGGATTTAAATTTTATTTCAGTTGATAATAATTTGGAAGATTGGGAACAAATGATATTAATGTCATGTTGTAGTCATAATATTATTGCAAATAGTTCATTTAGTTGGTGGGGTGCATATTTAAATCAAAATGAAAATAAGATAGTATGTTATCCAGAAATATGGTTTGGTCCCGCAATGGGTAATAAGAAATTAGATGATTTATTTCCTAAAAATTGGATAAAAATTAAATTATAATATAATTATATAGTAAATAATGTTATATGTATCAATTGTTTTATTAATATTAGCATTATTAGTATATTTATATTGTGGAAAATCAGGAACTAGTGTAAATGTTTCTATAGAGAACTTTACAAACGAAGAGAGATATACTAGTGAATTTAGACCAATATATGAAATACCATTTAATGAGTTAAATAAGCCACAACGTTTAATAAATCCGGATATGAAAATAGCACCGGGATATCAAGAGGATGATTATTTATATTATCCACGAAATAGATATTCTTTAATAAATGAAACAAATACCAAATATTGTAAAAGAAATCCAGCCTGTTATCCATGTCCTGGATGGACTCAAATAGGTAATCCATATTGTCCTCCTCATTAATAAAGTTAGCAGCAGTCTTATATAGTCAAATGTTAAAAAACAGTCATAGACTAAATATATACATAAAAATTATATATTTAGTATGCAAGTCAATATATAAATAGGTGTAAAGACTTCATATTAAAATACAAAATAATATAATTCATATCTTTACGATAGATAAATATATGAACTGTATAATTAATGAAAAATACACAAAAAATACATAAAAATTATTGTGATATTGTTGTAGTTGGTATTTCATTAGCATTTTTTACACATTTTTTTTCTTCAGAACTATAAACTTCACCCGGTGGGCATTTTTTAGGCAAACACCTTTTAAGTTTAAAATTAAAATATTCATTATCTTTACATATAACTTTTTTCTTTTCAGGATTAGATTCTATATTATTTTCATTAGATTTTTGAATTGGTATAGGTTCTAAATTCTTGGTTTTTTCATCTGATTTTTGAATTTGTATAGGTTCTAAATTTGTAGTTTTTTCATCAGATTTTTGCATTTGATTAGTTTGTTCGTCACCAAATCCTAATGGCATATCCGGACTAAGTAATTCAGTGCTTGGATTTGGGGTAATATTAATATCATCATTTAAATCTAATTTAGATTCAGGTTCTGGTATAGACACAAGTTCATTAATGATTTCCTTAGCAACATTTTCATTTTGTAATTCTTGGACTAAATTATCGCTTAAATCCGTAGCAGTTTCGATGGTATTTGTATTTTTTGAAGTAAGCTTGCGACATGTGTGATTGACATAACTATACCATTCATTTTCACGACACTTAGGAATTTCTATACATTTTTTAGAAGGATAATGATAATAAAAACCAGCATCACAGTTTTTTTCAATTTGACGATTTTTTGCTTCTTTTTCTTTAGCATCTAATAAAATTTTATTACGTGCATTAACTGCTTCTAATTCACCTTTTAAGTGCATAATTTCAGTATTTAAAACATCTTTTTCATTAATTAGACTATTTATAACTACTTTGTTCATTTCGTAAGCTGCTGCTAATTCATTTAATTGTGATTCATATTTATCTACTCTACGTAATAATTTAATATTATCAGTATCTATTAATTTTGCATTTTTTTGTGCTTTTTCTAAGTCTTTTACGGTCTTTTGCAATTTTAAATTAATTTCATTATTATCAATATCAACTTCTGAAGTCCTATTATCAAGTGCATTTTTAGCTTCTTCTAATTCTTTAATTTTTCCTACTAATGTGTTTTTTATATTATCAATATCTGAAAACCCAGTTAGTCTTTCTTCTAATTCAGCTAAACGAACTAACATACCTGTTTGACTTGTGCTATTAACACATTTACCAGTATCTGGATTATATATTTTATTTGATGGACATTTTCTTAACATTTTTTAATTTATTATATATTCCTATTTTATATTTTATATTTATTAATTAATAACATTTAGCACCCATAAATATATGATAAAAACTATAATATAAAACATATATTTCACTAAAAATTGTTGCAATTATTGTTGTAAAAATACGTAATGTTATATCCATATTTCTATTACAATCCCATGCTAATATAAATGCTACAATTGATATTATAATTTTACATAACATAATAATCGAAATTTTACCCCAACTAATTGTTTGTTTATTTTCATTTGGTAATTCAGCACCTATTAATACGTTATTCATATTTATATATATTTAGATTCTTTTACAATATTTAATTAGTTAAATCTAAACTAAAAATACTATTGATTTTTCTAATTTCACTTCGCTGGGACTGATTTTAGACATTATTATTTTATTGATTAATGTATAATTAAATTTATAAAATGTATAATTAATTATATTTTATACATTATTATTATAATTAGGTTATAATTCATTATACATACTTTTATATGAATAATATTAATGGTCATAATGTATATTAATATATAGTCCTCAACTCAAGTGTTAATTTACTGAATGCATATGCATACAGTTGCTGCGCACGCTAATTTAGCGTAGATAATTACTGTAATTTTGATTGAATAATAAAAATTGGCATAATCACACACTATATTTAATATAGATATAATATATGATGTATAAATTTACTGAATACATATGCATACAGTTTCTGCACACTCCATTCCATCTATTATAAACACCATAATTTTTATTGAATAATTAATAATTATAATATATCAACTTATAATGACATATAATAATTAATTTTCTATCTTATTAACGATTAAAAATAATGTATTATTTAATCAATATTTTATCGATTAAAAATAATGTATTTCATAAAAATAAAGAATAAATAAGCTGGTGCAAATAATGCAGCTACATAAACACGGATAGCTGTAACCCAACCTGGACTAGGTGGATATACATAATATGCATGAAAACCCGCAATAATAGCCATAGTAAGCCATAAGATAAAAAGAATCCAGCCAATAGTTTGATAAGTTGAACGACGTGTATTTGAAATTTCGATATTCATTTTATCAGCTAAACCAGCTGGTGTATTTTCTTTTTCTACAATTTCAAAACCAAATTCATCCATTTTAATTTCATCTTTTTTATTATCTTCATTAATAGCAGACATAATAATATTAATTTATATTGATATTATTTTTTAGTTTAATATGATTTACTATATTTGGATTTACATGATGCAACTAAATTATCTGGAACAGCTATATCTCTATTCTTATATATTGAATTAATACATACTGCATATGGATTAACTTCATTATTGTTATTCATCATAGTTTGATTCCATAGATTACGTATATAAATATTCTTTGCACAATAACAGTATTTAATATTTAAAGCCTCATCTAATATATTTTGTTCTTTTAATGTGATAGTATCATTGTTATATTTTTTTAATAATTGTTCATATAATTCATCGGATATTCTCGTTGATGGTAAATTTGATAATTGACGAACTGGTTTAATTAAATCTTTTAATGCAGATACTAATGTTGCACATTGTAATTTACCAGATGGAATCTCGTTTAAAAGGTATTGAACATATGGATTATCTTTTTTAATAGATTTTAGGTATTTAATAATAGATTTACAAGTTTTAGCTTCAGTATCTTCTTCTGGAATACCTAACATTTTAGCAACTAATTCTAAATCATTTTTAGTTTTATTAATAGATAATTTAAGTCTATTTAATAATATTTTATTTGGATTAGACATTTTTATTATACTAATAGAAAAATTTGATAATACTAAAAATTCGAGTATTAATATTTAAAAAATATTAAAATGTTTAAATGCTCTCAATTAAATTCAAAATTAATTCAAAATATATATAATCAAAAGCGTTATATTATAAACCAACATTGGCATAAATTCAAATTTGAGTATAAATGTATGTATAGTAAATATCAAACAATAACTTATCAATCTATAGATGAAGAAGATGATTGTTTAACGAAGTTTGCAATATTACAAGCTCATGATTATTTTAGGAATTAATATTGAGAAGCAATTTTTATTTTATAGAATACCAATCATAAACTTTAGATTACCTAATTAATTTGTTCATCCTTATATATACTGAAACAGTCTTGTAATATATTTTTGGATTTAATGACGTAAGATTATCGCTAATAATATATGATAAATATGCGATGTATAACGTAAATGAATCATAATCAACATTAAAATAGGCGAAGCCTTTGATTATGTATTTTTGGATTTAATGACGTAAGATTATCGCTAATAATATATGATAAATATGCGATGTATAACGTAAATGAATCATAATCAACATTAAAATAGGCGAAGCCTTTGATTATGTATTTTTGGATTTAATGACGTAAGATTATCGCTAATAATATATGATAAATATGCGATGTATAACGTAAATGAATCATAATCAACATTAAAATAGGCGAAGCCTTTGATTATGTATTTTTGGATTTAATGACGTAAGATTATCGCTAATAATATATGATAAATATGCGATGTATAACTTAATTTAAATTTGCTAATTGTATATATGTTTTTTTATTTAATTTATTATAAATATGTTTTTGTTTAATAATTGAATATCTACTTGGTATAGAGATTGTATCTAAAAAATTGGAACAGGTATTAAATAAAAAATTAATTATGTAAGACATTTTATTAATAATAACATATATAATTAATAAAATATCTAAAATTTTAATCAGAATCATCAACTTCTTGAATATTATAAATAGAATAAGATGAATTAAGAGTTTTTTGAAATTTCTTAGTATAAGTTTTTTCATAATTATCAAATAATAGAGATAATTTTAATGTTTTTTCTATATCTTTAAAAGTTAAATTATAAGATGCACAAATCTCAAGAATTTTAGGTAAAAAAGAAGTTTCAACAAAAACAGCATGAATTAAGATAGAAGCAAACATTTGAAAATTAGTAATGTCAATAAATAATTTTTTAGAAATAGAATTAATAGATTTTAAATTATAAAAACGATAATTATATTTTGAAATTAAAGCGGATTTTTCATAATTAGTATATTGTAAAGTATCTTTTAATTTAGCATTATGATGTATAATATAATTAGGAGCAACACATGAAAAATATCCAATATAATCTAAAAATTCCCAATTACCAAAAAAATCATTTTTATAAATTTGAGATTCAATAAGATTATCATAATAATCAATGCATAAATTTATTTTTTCAATATAACTATTATTAGTATTTTTATCAATAAATGGAATGAAATTTTCGTGAATAATAAAAGGGACATAATTATTATCAGATTCAAAATTAAGTAAAATCTGATTAGGTGTAAGGTCATTTCTAGTAAAAATATTATTAATTGCCTGAAATATTTCAATGTCTAAATCCTTAGAGCCCATATTTTTAATTAATTTTAAAATAGTATTAGTATTCACTTTAGATTTATCAATATTATAATTTTCATCACGAATATGTAAACTAAGTTGTTCCATTAAATAGGTAGCTCTTCTATTATCACTTTGACAATGTGGAACAATTAAATTTAATATAATATCATTAAAGCCCATATTTTCGGAATCATTAATTTTTTTAAGTAAAATGTAAATATCATAATCAGATGGAGGATTAAATTTAACATGAACGACATTTTTTAAAATAGGTGTAATATTTTTATTAATAACATTACAAATAAGAATAATAGGATTTTTATTAACCCAAACACCATTAAAACATCGCTTCTTTTTATATTCTTCAGGGTCTTTTTTCATAGAATTAAAAAATACTTGAGGTTGTTTTTTCTTTTTAGAAGTGCTAGTAGATACTTTATTATTTTTATTTTCAATTTTAATTAATTTATTATATTCATTTTCAGAATAATTAATATAATCAATAATATCACTAGTTGAATATTCTTTTTTAGATTCAATTCCATCAACTTCATCCATAATAACACCGGTTCTACAATCATTATTAAATATAGTTTTAATAGATTTACCTGATAAAATATTACTTAATTTTTCACAAATTTCTTTAGAAGTTCTTAATTCGGATGCATTAAATTCTATAACATCAAAACCATGTTTTTTTAATAAAACATGTGCAGTAGTAGTTTTACCAATACCAGGAACACCTGATATTAATAAACCATTTTTAAAAGATTTTGTAGCAGTAGATGGATTTTTAAAAACACCAAGCCATTTATCGATAATTTCAATTTCAGATAAATTCCCAATAATATCATCAACTATTTTAGGTCTATATTTATCAACCCATTGTAATGTATTTATACTCATAAAAAATATATTATTTTAAAATATAAATTAGTTTTTAAATTAAAAAATTATAAATTATTAAGTTGTCGTAATTTATCGATAACTGCCGATTTTTGAATATCATTCAACTGGTCCCATTTATAAAAAATTGAATTTGATAAATGACTAATATATTCATCTAATTCTAAAATCTTTGAATTAATAAAATGGATTTCATTTTCATTCAAATCAAGGTCTCCTATATCGGTTTTAGATATAAGATAAATAGATTGTATTAAATCCATAGATTTTTTAGATTCAGTAGCATAAATAAATATTTTGTTTTTAATTTCATCTGAAGTTTTATCAGGATGACAATTTAATGCTATTATTTTATATAAACGATTCATTAATTTATTTTCTATTTCCCCTAAATCTTCTTTATTATATAAATCAATATCATTATTACTAATATTATTATTACTAATATCATTATTAATATAATTATATGGAATAATATCACCAAAAACTTCATTAGATAAATCGGTAGATAAATTAGTTTCATCAGAATCAGGTTCTAATCCTATAGATTGTCTAAATTTTTTATTAACTTCAGATTCATTATACATACATATATCTTCCATTTTAGCAATTTTTTGGATAGTTAAACCTATAGTATTTACAAGATTTTTAAAAGGACTATGACTAAGAGTATCAACTTGACGAACAATATCATTATATTTATAATTTTTTTTCATTATTTATTTTTTAAAATAATAAAATAAAATTTAATAATTTATTTTTATTCAATTATTTAATTAGATAAGAAGGCTAAGTTAGTAGTATAGGAATTACCAGAACCATCTTTATAAACTACAGCTAAGAAATTATAACCACTAACACCATCTTGAGAAATACATAAAGCCGCTTGATTATTAGATAATGTAGGGGTATTAGGTGAAATAACAGAATAAGTTAAAGCCATATTACTAACATTTAAAGAATTATTTAAACCACTAACAGCCAATTCTAATTTAGGTAAAGTAATACCAGCATCTTTAACTTCTAATTGTCCAGAACCATTTAAACCAATAGTTGTATTATCGTATTTGACAGAAATAGTAGAACCGGAAAGATTAATAGCAGAACCACCAATTAATTGACCTGTCCCAGTAAATTGACTGAATAAAATTTTAGTTTGTCCAAAAACAATACCACCTGATGGGTCTACTTTATTACCAGATAAATCTACTAATGTATTAACAACCCAACCAGTATTTTTAAACGCACTACCTTCTTCACAGAAAAAGAATGCACCAGGTGAAATTTCACCAACAGGGTCATTATTAAAATCACGTGTTCTAGTTAAAACAACTTGAGAACCAGATAAAGAAGTAACTTTATAAATACCATTTTGAGTTTGGTCATTTTGACCTTTAAGTAAAATACGGTTATTTAATTCAACATCAGAACCATCGATAGTTAAAGGTGCATATGCAATAGTTAAAGTAAGTAAAGTATTATTAACAGTTCCAACAATATTAGATGCAGATACTAATCTAACTGATTCTTTAGGGTCTAAACCAGCAGAACGGTCATCTACATATTGTTTAGTAGCGACATGTGATGGTAAAGTAGGTTCTGGAGCAGTTAATGTTCCAGAAACAATAACATTATTTAAAGTGGATGTACCTCCAACAGATATATCTGATGCAAATTTAGCTTGACCCGCAACCGATAATTCATTCGATAAATAAACTTCTGAATCTACAGATAATATAGCATCGAGATATACATCACCGAAAATAGATAATGTAATAGTATCAACAAAAACATCGCCACCGACACTTAAAGTGCCTGATAAAGTTAAATTATTAGAAATATCTAAACTATTAACAGAAATATTATTAATTAAAGCATCATTTAATGTTAATTCACCTGCTACTGATAAGCCACCATTAACTAATAATTCATTAGCAATATCAACATGACTACCTGTAATTTTAACATAATCAGTAGAAGTAATTTCAACCGCAGTAAAATTAGCATTAATTTCGAATAAACCCGCATCTATATTAGGACGTAAAGTGATAATATCATTAATAGAAGATAATGTAAGACCGGTTCCTTCAGTTCCATTAGTAAGTAAATTTAATGCATTATTATTTGAAGCAATAGTTAAAGAATCATTAGAATCAGATACAATAACGTGGTCATTTAAAGTAATTTGATGATTTCCATTAATAGTTAAATCGCCCTCTAATAAAGTAGGTGCAAAAATATTTAAAGCAGTTGCAACCTCTAAACCTCCTTCTGCGGTAGTGCTTCCAGAAATAGATACTGTATTTGCAGTAATAGAACCTGCAACACTTAATGTATTAGTTAATTGTAAATTTGGAAGTTTATAAGTATCTCTTGAAATCCAGCCATTTGTATTTGTAGATGACATTATTATATAATATTAAATTATATTTTTTTATTTTTACTATTTTTATAATCTTAGATAAGTTTTAATTGAATGGACTTTCCTTTAGATAAATTATCTATAGTATCTGTCAAATGGTCTACAGAATCAAAATTATTTTTAGCCGCATTAATAGCCATTGAAGCTAACTTACCACCAGATTGCACAATTTTAACAGTATTATTAAAATATAATTTAATATTATTCCAAATTTCAGATGTCCATTGTTCTTGTGATACTAAAACAGCCAAAGTAAAACAAATAAACCCTAATAAGATATGAATAGTATGAGGTGGACATTTAGCTTTAGAAAATTTAGCTACAAAATTACAATGAACATCATGGGACATTAAACCCCAAAAAAGGGCATTTATTATTAAAAATACTACTAATATTTGACGCATAATATTTATATAATATTAATTTATATTTTTTTGTAGAAATATAAATCTAAATAAATATAAATGGATCTAAAAACTATTGAAAATGAACAAAAAAATAATTTAATAAGACAAGATACAATGAACACAATACGTAATGGTCGTGTAAATATAATGGGAGAACCAATTACAACACAATTATTACCTTTGTTTGAAGAAAGAAATAATGGAAATATAAATTTTTATAGAGAAGCATTAACTTCTATAGCTCATATAAATCCTTTACAAGAAAATTTCTTTAGTGAAAAAAATATAGAAATTTTACAAACATTAATATCTTATCATGTTAAATTGCAAACTGATGGAAAACATCAAATTTCACGTCAAGATGATAATCAACTTAAAATAGTGATGAAATCAGTATATTTAATGTATGGAAAGAATCAATCTAGTGATATTCAAGGACAAGTTAAAATTCTTAATAGTTATGTATTAGATTATTGTGTTCCGAATATAATATCAAATATAGAACAATATATAGGATATAAAAAACAAGTTAGCACATTACCTACACCATTAGAATTACCAAGATATACTTCTAAAGCAGGAACTAGAACAAATCCAGATTTTGTTTTATAAAATCTAATATTTTATCCTAATATAATATAAAGAGAATGGAAACTTTTACTAAAGTATTAATAGTAGTTTGCGTTATTTTATTAGGAATGTATTATTATAGACAATGGAAACAATATAAAG
>VFQS010000363.1_pt1 | contig 54055 bp, 56 predicted proteins | sample 3512361 | NCBI WGS metagenome assembly VFQS01 (sample SAMN10412375, study PRJNA504923) | tailings metagenome | isolation source: Relicate 1 Philex TSF3 active mining | place: Philippines | reverse complement strand
GCATGTTTACATATAGGGCTAGACTAACCTTGGCAACTTTAGTATCTACATTAAATGGAACACGGATTAGAACATCAATATCACCTGAATTTGCCGCTTCACGACGAAAACTTCCTACAATTTCCGTCTCATATGCTTCCATTTCATCTGGTTTTAAAGAATCAAGAATATCACGATGCTCTTCCATTTCTGCACGAGGAATACGCTCCAATAGATCTTCATAATACTTCAGACCAATCTTCTGCTTATCATTTAGTAGCTTGGGATTCTTTTTAACTTCATCACGTAGTTGCTGAATATTCACAATACCAGCCTTAATAAGATCTGTTGCTTTAGCTGGACCAACTCCATAAATTTTCTGAAGTGCATCTAGTGCATCAATATTATAGAGCTCTCGTGCCTTTTCAGCTGATGCTAGAATACCCGTTTCTAGAATCTCTTTAATTTTCTTTTCCATCTTAGCACCGATTCCTTCAATACTTTTAACATCATCATATTCTGTAATTGGCCCATTATAATTTTTAAGTTGATTAATAACTTTAGCATATGCTCGTGCACCAAATGGTGACTTATCTGCTAAATCACGTTTTCTAAGAACATCAAGTGAGTCAATAATGGTCTGCTTGTAATCAGTGGACATTCTTGGAATAATAAATGATTGGTTAGGTGCACTGATTTTCTATCAAAAATATATTTCAATTTTCTTTTATTTTATTTATTTATTTATATTTATTTATTTATATTTATTCATGACGTATTCTTTTAACAGCATTATTTTCATCATTTTTAAATGGATACTTGCGCTTCTTTCCAGATTCCATTTGTTTATTTTCAACTTTACACCAATCATTTGCATTAATTACATTATTTGTATCAATTAGATTAATACTTCCTCTAGGATACATTACATCAAACCAGTTTTCACCGCGTTCCATTGCTTCATATAGTACTGCAAAGTCAGGAATTGTTGCTAGAAAGTCAATTTCACCATTTTTATTACGTACAAATCCATTTTTATCAATATTCTTATTATCCTTAAATAGTGCTTGGAACTGATTTGTGCTCATTTAATTCCTCTTAAATTAATTATCTGCTACATTATTTAATATACTACTATTTTTCATTCAATTTTTATTTTTAACTAATATTAAAGATTTTATTTATCTATTTTATAGATGACTAAATTTATACTTAATAAGTCTAAAAATCCATCTGAATATTGGAATGGAAAAAATATTCTACCAAATGAAATTAATGTTATAAGTTATGATCCTATTATTTCCGAATTTGAACTCTTATCTATAATTTGTGCACTTCACGGTTATTTAACCGCATTTGATATTCTAACTGGCGCTGATCCAGATACCGAAAAAGATAAAGATATGAATGCAGTTATAACTGCATTACTAATGTATATTTATCCTAAAATGCCATTATCTAAATACTCAAATAGTGATAAACGTATTGGTCCTAAAATTTGACATTAATTTCTTTAGATTAATTAATAGCGTGCAATGTTCAGACATAACTGGAATAATAAACATCTTCAACAAATCCTATCTGATACTAAGTCACTTAATATTAATGCAATTAAAAGTTGTATTGAAGCTGATGAGGCACACTTACTCCTTGAAATGATAAAAGATAATCAAAAAGCTAAAATTTATTGTCTAATTTCCTGCTTTACTTATATTCCTTCTATAAAGTGTATTGAACTTCTCGTTGCTAATGGAACACCACTTAATATGACTTTTGAAAATAATCCCTATCAATCTACACCAATGGAATATCTTCATAAAAATTTCGAGTCTTCTTGCGATAAATGTAATATTAAAGCACTTAACTCTATATTTCAAGCAATTGAACTAGGAAAATTAAAACAAACAAATAAAGATCAACCTGTAGAAAATACTTTAACTAGTATGAATACTTCTTCTAGACGTTCTTACACATTTAAAAGAGTAAGTAATATACTTCTTTCACCTCTTAAAAAGTCTAGTTAATATATTACGGATTATTTTTAATTTTTAATTATGTATCATACTATATAATTAAAATTTAGTATGAACTGACTAAATGGGCAAAAATTGACGCTTTGAAAATATATTGTGAAATATAGCCACAATGTCTGTCCAAGAAGCATCTACTACTAAACCTAAACGTACAAGGGCTAAGAAAACAGAAGAAAAACCAGAGCCTGAATTATGTGGAATCTGTATGGATAATTATACACCTATTATTAAGAAAAAAATAGTATGTAAGTATTGTAAAGCAGATAGCTGCTCTAAATGTATTGAACGCTATCTATTAGATCGCCACGAAGATGCACATTGTCTTCATTGTCGTGTAAATTATAATGATGCTACACTACATGAGATTTGTACTAAAACTTATGTTCAACAAGTCTACTTCAAACATCGTCAAGAAGTTCTAATTAATCGTGAAAGAGCTAATTTACCTGGTCTACAAGATATTGCTATTGATGAACGTAGAAAACGAGATAATGAACTCAAAATTCAAGAAATTAAAAATGATATTAATGCTCTAGAAAAAGAACGTGATATCATTATGACAGAATATAATCGTATTTATACAGATTATTATACTAAGATTGCTGCAAAAGTAGATGTATCTGGTATTCGTAAACTATTAGATGACACACTCGCTAAATCTGAAAAGATTAGAGTTCAAATTACTACTAAGCGTGATGATATCAACCGTATTAAATGGCCTGCAGCTTATGGGCTCCCTACAAATAGTGGAGCTGCTAAACCAGAAGAAGAAAAAAAGAAATTCATTCGCCGCTGCACACGCGAAAACTGTCAAGGTTTTCTAAGTACTGCCTGGAAATGTGGAATTTGTGAATATTACTCTTGTTCTAAGTGCTTTGTAACTAAAACTAAGAAATACGATGATCCCCACGAATGTAAGAAAGAGGATATTGAGACGGCTGATATGATCAAAAAAGATTCTAAACCTTGCCCTAATTGTGGTGAATTCATTATGAAGGTTTCAGGTTGTGATCAAATGTACTGCATCTCCTGCCAAACTCCTTGGTCTTGGACTACTGGTAAAGTTGTTACTAGCGGGCCAATTCACAATCCCCACTACTATGAATGGATGAAACGTAATGGTGGAGCTGCCCCGCGCAATCCTGCTGATATTCCTTGTGGTGGTTATCCTACTGGATGGGAACTACGTAGAATGCCTAGAGGTATGCCTAATAATACAGCAAATATCTTCTATGAATTTCATCGTATCTGCCAAGAACTACAAGATATTTCAGAACGCACCTATCGCAGTCATATTGATCAAACTACTACTAATAATATTAATGTTAAATTCCTACTTGGTGATTTTGATGAAAAACATTGGGGTCAGCTACTCGGTAAGAATGAAAAGAAGAGAAAGCGTGATCAAGAAGTTCAAGAGATCTTTGCAGCATTTCGTATGGTTGCTGTAGAACTCATTAATCGAGTACAGAATTATAGATCTGAAGATAATAGAATTAGAACTTTTACAGAACTTCCAGTTAAAGAAGCTGAAAAATTCCTTGAAGATCTCAAAGTTGAAATTGATGCCCTTATCAAAATGATTAATGATGCACTTCGTAATGTTAGCATTTCATACTATTATTCTGTTCCATACATTCATCTTGATGGTAAATATTATAGTATTAAAACAAAGAACTTCTCTGATGAAGTAAAAAAGAAGCGTGGTGCCAAAAAAGATGATGATAATGAAAGCGTAGCTACAGAGCAGGAAATGCTAGTAAAGAAAAATATTGTTGTAACTAATCAATCTACTATTCCTCCTCTTCCAGCTTTAATAACTGAACCTGTACTTCCTGCTTCTCTTCCTGCTTCAGAAACTCCACTTATTAATGGACGTCCTATGATTGCTCCCGCTCTTCCTACTCCTATTGCTCCTACTCCTACTGTTCCAGTACGTGCCAAAAAACGACCATAGATTGCACCACAACCTGCTACACAATTTGATTCTGATAGCGATAATGATGCTGCTCTACAAGCTGCTATTGCTGCTAGCCTAGAGAATTAAACTACAATAGCAGCTAACCTAGATACCGACCGATTGCGATAAAATACAATAACATATATATTTTTAACTAATAAGTATGGATATTGATGTTTTACTAACAGGTGTTACAGGGTTTGTTGGGAGATTTATCCTATTAGATTTAATTGAAAATCATCCTCATACTAAAATTGGTGTTATTATACGTCCACTAAAAAATAAATCAGCAGCTCAACGTTTTCAAGATGAAATTATAAATGATACTATGTTCTCTAAACATCAACACATACTAATAAAAATAAATGTTATAGGAACTTCAATTGAAGAAATAGAGAAAACTAGTCTACTTATTAAAAGTGCCACGTGTATTATTCATTGTGCTGCAAATGTTAAACACTACGATCCTTATCCTATGTTATTAAAAGATAATGTTCAAAACATTCAGGTTATTCTTAAGTTAAGTGATAATTTACAATGTAAGAAACTAGTTTTACTTTCAACCTGTTATGTTCATCCAAAAAATGATATAGCGTGTGAGATTGAACGTATTCCTAATTCTCCACGTGAATCATTCTATAATGATTATTGTTATACAAAATGGTTAGGCGAAGAAGAAGTTTTCAATTCAAAATCAACCATCAAGGAAATTAATATAGTTCGACTAAGTTGTGTTGGAGCTCCATTACGTAAAGATTTATTATCACATCCTTTTGCCGCACAGGCACATTTAGGAATTATTTCTTTAGCAAGTAGAGGATATATTAGAGCAATTGGATTAACACACGATGCACGGCTTAGTATTATTCCTGTTGATCTAGTCTCAAAATATATTACTTATATTTATACTAAACCTATTAATGATAAAATTGTAGAACCTATTTTACATCAGGTATGTCCACCAAAACATTTAGATGCATTTCATCCAAATTTAATAAATATGTTTTCAATCACTAAATATGAATTTGGCATTCAGAGTTTACATACTGTTATTCACGATGGACATTCATCAAATTATTTACCATTATGGTATTCTTTTTTAAGATTTTTTAGTAAAAAAATAGATAAATTTATTGATTTACACGATAAGGTTCAAGAATTTGTTTTACTTTTTACTGAAAAGGATATTCGGTTTACAAGCTCTTTACCTCTAGAATATTTTCCCAATATAACTGAAAAAGATTTTCTTATTGATACCTATAATTTTTGTATTCGTATTGCACAACAACTGCAGTTTAAAAAAGGTATTCCACTTTCATTAACTGATAAATTTTGGCATAAAATGGGCGCAAATGAACCAGTACAAATATGTTGTACTTTGGCTAAACCATTTGAATTATCAGAGATAGAACAAGTTAAAAATAATGTATGGACTCTCATTAATTCAAATCAAAAATTTACAACAGTTATTGAAAATAATAAATGGATTTATAAACCTGGTTCTTTTGAATCTCATTTTGGTACATTTGAATTCAATGAAAAAGATAATCTTACTGAAGCATTAATTATTAGTAAGGGACTTAATAAATATGCGATTGAAAATATTTGGCATTGTGATTTAATTATTCATAATAATAAAATTACACACGGTTTATTACAATTTGATCACGGAATTACTGATGGTATTGGTCTTATTAAACCTATCGTTAATAAAATAGATCATTATATTCTTAATAAACCAGTACAAAAATTTGTTATTCCTTCCACTAGTAAAAAGCTAAATATATTTCAAGAAATTACTTTTACTCTTTCTTTTTTTGCTATATTATTTGTTGCATTTTTCTTTAATGATACATATAAAGGTAATAGAGTTACAACTCCTTCAATTAGTACTACTACATTACCTTTAGAAAAACATAAAAATATGACTTTTACAACAAACTTATTATGGAAACTTACAAAATCACTAGCAAAACATACTGGACAGGAAAATTTTATTTTTTGTATTCCATCAGTAATATCTGTAAATCGTTCTGCTAATGAGATTATTAATAATAACTTTGTACCAATTCTTCTTCCAGTATCTTCTGCAATGACTGAAGAACAATTTAATAGACGTTGTGGACTTTTAAAATCCAAAGCTATTCTTTTTTTGATGTATTTAATACAAGAACTTACTACTATGCGTGAATGGTGGTGGCTTCGTGATAAAGTTATGTCAAAAGTAATAGCGGTAATTTCATCTGTAAATTTAGGTGAAAATATGCCATCTCTCTTTTCAGGTGTTCATATAGCAACTACTACACCTGATCCTGTTTTATTTTGCATAACAGCATTTTCAGATACTAAAAATAGTTTTATAACTGTGCGATCACAAGATTCACAAATTTCTGCTGCAACTATTTTACAAGATATTTCTTAAGATATATTAGGATGAGATATACTCATAAAAAAAAGAATGGACTAAATAAAACCAGAAAGAAACAATTTTTATTTAATCCTAACAATCCCAAAAAGAGTTTTGATGTATATATTGATAAAAATCCAAAAGATACTATCCCTATTCGTTATAAAACTGTAGATGATGTAAAAGATACAATTTCAAAATTAGAGAAGTTGTATAAAGCAAAAAAATATTCTCATAAGAGGATTTGGCAGGTTGGAATGATTATGAAAGTCCGACTTGAAGTTCTTAAAAATAAAAAACCTCAAGAATATAAACTTGCTAACCGTTATTTTAAATTTTTGTCAAATCGTACTGATTTATCAGAAGATGAAAGATATAAATCTACTTTTGTATTTTAATACTTCATAATTTTTTCACAGAGTTCGTATTCATTTTTGTATTGTTTAGTATATGTTTCCATAAGATTGTAAGTATTTTCGTGTGCTTTTTCTTCAATTGACAATGTAGTATGATATTCTTTATCTGCTAGTTGAAGATTCATTTGAATTTCGGCCAATTTTTGAAAACATTTAATACGTTCTTCATAGATACACGATTTAGAAGAAATTGTTGAAGGCTTGGAAGCAGAATACATAATACGTTCAAAGACATAGAACATTTTGTTAGTTTTATATTGTGATTATTTGGTTATCAATTTTATTAGGAAAAAATTGAAAATATGATTTGGATTAATAAAAGTATGCAACAATTATTCAAACTCTTTATCCAAGATGGCTACTACCATTATTGATTTCTGGAAAAGTAACCGCTCATATTGGATTACTCATATCTCTAAACAGAAGGAAGTTGATGAAATTATTTGTAATAAGTTCCTAAAATATGACTGGATGTCTGAAAATATTATTGGACAAATCATTTATTGTGATCAATTCTCACGTCATTTTGCTCGTCTTGGTTGCTTTACTGAACAGGATGTATTAGACTATCGTGTATGCGCTACTGAGATTGTAACAGCTCATTTAGATCTTGTAAGAGACTTTGATGAAATTGAAATTATCTTTGCACTAATGCCTTTTAAACATCTCAAACAGTTTGATTTCATCTTTAAATTCCTTCATAATGATTGGCTTTTAGGCAAGGCAGAGCTTAATGCATTCCCTGAGCGTCGCGAAGTCTACGCAGGGCTCACTGCGTTCCCTGATCTCCAGAAGTTCTATATTGATACCTATAAGAAAGCATTTACACTTGATACAGTTAAAGCAAATATTATCACTGATCATATATTAAAGCCATATGATGCCTCTCTCATTTGTGATTACTATCCAGAACTCTATACATCTGATGCTTGGAATCTGAATGCTGTTGCTAATAATAAACTACTTCCTCTTCTCAAAACTGATAGAAAAGTCATTGTCAGTCTCAGTGGCGGGGTTGATTCGATGGTTATGATCTCTCTTCTAAAATATAATAATGTGGATGTAAGTGCAGTTCATATTGTATATGGAAACCGTGCAGAGTCAGAACACGAGTATTTATTACTCGCTGAGTTCTGTAACAAGCTTCAAGTACCACTCTTTGTATATAGAATTAAATGGCTAAAGCGTGGCACTATTGATAGACAGTTTTATGAGGATATGACACGTGATTTGCGGTTTCTAACATATCGTGCGACAGGGGCTATTATTGGCTCTGAAGAGCCTTATGTACTAATGGGACATATTAAGGATGATATTGTTGAAAATGTCTGGACCAATATTGCTCACTGCCATCATCTGGGGAACTTAAAGAAAATGATGGCTGAAGAGGTTCAACTTGGTGTGCGAATTGTGCGTCCTCTTCTTACTGTTGATAAGGCCGATATCTATACTATTAGTGAGCTAATTGGTATTCCTTATCTTAAAAATACTACACCAAGTTGGTCAAACCGTGGCAAGTTTCGCGAGCATTTTCATAAAGCAACTGTTGCACAATTTGGTAAAAGTATTGATGCGAAAATTATTGAGTTTGCTGAGGCTATTCAGGCACAAGCATCCCTTCTAAATATGTTGCTATATGATCCAATCTATGATAGCTTCAAAGATAATCAAGTTAATATTACAACAGCTTTTAAAGCACAATTAGATGCTACATCCTGGCTTTCAATCTTTGAACATATCTGTCATAAATTCCTTGGCTGTGCTAGACCTAGTATTAAATGTGTACGTGATTTCACTATGAGGCTATATAAACCTTGGATTCAACTAAATGTTGAAATGGGTAAGGGCCTTAAAGTATGTGTAACTAAAACAAACAAATCTCAGTATATAATGAAATTTATTCTTGTATAAAGAATAAAACTATATTAATTATTTTTATTTGTAATGGTGAGAAAAAATTGAAATCACTGGCTCCATAAAAATTATTGTTCAGCTTTCCCTTTCCACGCTATTATCCACGCTTTTTAGCCAAGACAATGTGTGACTTTACTTCCAATAATACTAGCATCCAGTCTAACGACCTGGAGGACATCGCTGCATTGCAGCGTCTCACCCAGACTAATAATCTGGAGGACATCGCTGCATCGCAGCATCTTGCCCAACTCCCAGAGTTGGAGGACATCGCACCCACACCCTTTATGCCTAATCCACCCAAGGCCAAGCTCATCCTCAAGGATATCATCAAGATGGATCCTTCTAAGTACAAGAATAATGAGGGTCTTACTGCCTGTATGCGTATCACTTCTAAGAAGTATAAGTATCAGAGCACTAAGAGGGAGCTTGGTATGATCTACCGTCAGATGCTCAAGAAGGATCCTATTAACTATCCCTACATTGAGAATCTTTGGAATGTTCTTATTAACAAGAGTGTTCGCTCAGAGAGCGGTATTGTCAATGTCAGCGTCTCTCTGCCTCCTGATCGGTTTAGCTGCAAGTATAATTGCTACTTCTGCCCTAATGAGCCTGGAATGCCTCGCAGTTATTTGAGTAATGAGGATGTCTTCAAGCGTGCAAGTGAGGTTGGCTTTGATACCGTTCAGCAGGTCTATAATCGCTTTGATGTCCTTGAGAAGAATGGTCATCCTATTGACAAGCTTGAGTTTCGTGTACTTGGTGGCACTTTTAGCTGCTATGAGCACTCTGTGGCAGATGACTTCATTAGGGATCTGTACTATGCCGCAAATACCTACTACGAGGACACCGCTAATCCTAGGCCTCGTGGTACTATTGAGGAGGAGCAGGCAATTAATGTTACAGCAAAGGCTCACGTTGTCGGTCTGGGCATTGAGACACGCCCTGATGAGATTAATGAGGCTGAGATTGTGCGGTTCCGTCGCTATGGTGTTACCCGCGTAGAGATTGGTGTTCAGCATACTGATGATGCTCTCCTTCGTAAGGTTAATCGTGGTCACGGTGTTAAGCAGTCTAAGCGCGCAATCAAGCTACTCAAGGATTATGGTTTCAAGGCTGAGGTTCACATTATGGCTGACCTGCCTGGTGCTACTCCTGAGGGTGATATGAAGTGCTATGAGGAGGTTCTTCAGGGTGAGGATCTAATTCCTGATTATATGAAGGACTATCCCTGCTTGGATGTTGATTTCACTAAGGTTAAGGAGTGGAAGGCAGCTGGAACTTGGAAGCCATATGCAGAGGCCACTCCTGATGCTGCAGACTTGAAGCGTGTTTTGATTCATCGCCAGAAGATTACTCCTCCTTGGGTTCGTGTTAACAGGATCCAGCGTGACTTTAAGGAGGCAAAGAATGGCGAGCTTGGTTACACCAGTGAGTCTATTAAGACCAATCTCTCACAGATTGTTCATAGGGAGGCGGAGCAGCAGGGCATTTACTGTCAGTGCATTCGCTGTTGTGAGGTATCTTCTGAGAAGTATAATAAGGATGATATTCAGTATATTATTCGTCCCTTTATTGCCAGTGGAGCTCAGGAGTATTATATCTCTGCTGAGATTCCCCCACCAAAGGTGGGTACATCAAACCCTAAGGGTGAGATCCCCCAGCCAAATCGTCCCCTCTTGATTGGTTTCATTCGTCTCCGTCTGGGTAATGCTCTTGAGAAGAGTATTATTCCAGAGCTAGAGGGTAAGACTGCAATGATCAGGGAGTTGCATGTTTATGGTCGTGTGAAGCAAGTTGGTTTGAAGGATGCAAGTGGTGCACAGCACTTTGGAGTTGGAAAGAGTCTGCTGGAGATTGCTGAGTCAATTTCCTCAAAGGCTGGATATGAGCAGATGGCAATTATCTCTGGTATTGGTGTTCGCGATTATTACAGGAAGCGTGGTTATGAGCTGCGTGGATCTTATATGATGCGTAATTTGGAGAAGTCTGAGATGCCTCTCCTATGGTTTATCAGTATTCTTATTATCCTCTGCGCCATTGTTCTCAAGTTCTTTAAGATTTAACTTAAATAAAATAATAAAATAATCAAAAAATTAAAAATAAAAATATTGTAATATAAACCATAAATGATATTTTTATTCTAGGATTCAAATAAATATGTCAGATCAATATGACCTCATTATTGTTGGGGGTGGTATCGCAGGTTTACGGGTTGGAATAGAAACATTAAAGCGTAAACCACATATTAGATGCTGTATTCTTGAAAAATATGATTATATTGGAGGACGTATAACTACATTTAGAAAAGATATCCCTAAAGTTGGTCTTGTTCAATGGGAAAATGGAGCAGGTAGAATATCTACTTCACATAAAAAAGTTTTATCTTTATTAAAAGAATATAAATTATCATTTATTCCAATTGGAGCAGATACTGATTTTATAAAGGATTCTAAAAATCCAGATATTGTTGCAAATAAATTTTCTGATTTAATTAAGATATATTTAGAACCAATTTCAAGTTTATCATCTGAAATTTTGGCTACACATACTTTAAAAGAGTTACTTGATAGGACTATTGGTCCAACTGATGCTAAATCTTTTTATGAACAATTTCCTTATTATTCTGAGATACATACATTGCGTGCAGATTTAGCTTTAGAGGCGTTTAAAAATGAAATGAAATCAAATGAAGGTTTTGGAGTTTGTGCTCAAGGATTATCTTCATTAACTGATTCAATGATGTATGAATTTGTTAGTAGAGGCGGCACTGTTTTAATGGATAATGAAGTATATAAAGTTATTTCAAATATGGATAAGACTATTACTCTTAAATGTAAATTAAGAGGCACTACAAAGAAAATGGAATTTAACTCCAATATTGTCGTTTTAGCTCTTCATTGTCAGGCACTTAAAGACATAAAAGGGGTAAGTAAGCTGCCAGTACTAAAACATTTAACTATGATGCCATTATTACGTATGTATGCTGTATTTCCTACAAAAAATGGTGTCTCTTGGTTTTCAGGATTAAATAAAATAGTAACCAATTCATTAATTCGTTATATAATTCCTATAGATTATAGACGCGGTATTATTATGATTTCATATACAGATGGTCAAGATGCAATAAAATGGATAAAAGAAAAAGAGTCTGTGCGTAGATATGGAGATGAAAATGTTAAAGATTTAGTAATGACTGAAATAAGAAAATTATTTCCTGAAAGAACTATCCCTGATCCTATTTTCTTTAAACAACATCCTTGGTATGATGGTTGTACATATTGGCAACCTGGAAATTATAATGTAATAGAAGAAAGTAGAGATTCTCTACGTCCTAATCCAGTTAAAATGCCACATTTATTTATGTGTGGTGAATCTTTTGCTGTTCATCAATGTTGGATTGAAAGTGCATTAGATCAAGCTGATAAATTACTCAAAAATGATATATTTATTGAATTATTAAATTAGAGCTTAAATAAATAAATAATGAATAAAAATAAAATGAATAACAATTCTGAAAAAATAAATAGTCTGGAAAATAAAATTTTTAATATTGAGAAAAATATTGAATCTAAAATCGTAAATTTAAATAATCAAAATAGAACTATAAATAAATCACTTTCAGATAGATACGATACTATTGAAAATAAAATTAAAATGATGGAAGAAACACTTAAAACATTAATAGCAGAATATGAACAAAATAATAAAAAAATAAATGATCTTAAAATATTGATAGCAGAATATGAACAAAATAAATGATCTGCAACCTCTCGCTGGCCAAAAAAGAAAATGGTGGGAAATGAATTGAAGGATTTAAACAAAATAATATATAAATATCTAGAAAATGTGTGGAATCTTTAGTCTAGTTAATTTAAAAAAGAAAAATCTTGATACCCTCGCAAAGCGAGATCTAGACTCTTCTGACAGAGTTGATGTTGTTAAACTATTTCAGGATTTTATGCAGTTAAAACATCGTGGACCAGATAATAGTTATTTTGAAACTTATAATAATGTTCTAATTGGATTTCATCGCCTTGCTATTATAAATGATACCTTCACATCCAATCAGCCATTTATTTTAGAGGATGATAATCGCACAATTATTTTTATTTGTAATGGCGAAATTTATAATTTTAAAGAAATTATTGAAATGTATAATTTATCCCCTTCTATTAAAAATGATTGTATGGTAATCCCTAAAGCATATATGTCTATGCTAAAAGCAGATCAACAAGATGATTTTAATAGATTTATTAAGGAAGATGTAAAAGGTGAATTTGCTTTTATCCTATATGAATTTGATCGCCTTAAGAATTTAAAGAAAATCATTGTTGGCCGCGATGAAATTGGTATTCGTCCTCTCTATTATACCCCATCATCTACTGATACTCTTTTCTTTTCATCAGAAATTAAAGGAGGGCAGACACAATCACATAAAATTACTGAATTTCCACCAGGAAATATCTTTACTTATAAATTTGATGAACTTGGTAATATTACTTGTGACATATATAATTTTACATCTGTATATGATATATGTCCCAGTCATATGCATACACATGAACATCTTAATATGATTCAATCAAGCGTTCTAAATTCAGTACGCCGCCGTCTAAATGCTGATAAACCCTTCGCATTTCTTCTTTCAGGTGGGGTAGATTCATCTCTAGTTGCGGCAATTAGCGCTAAAATTCTTGGCAAGCCGATTCGTACATTTTGTTGTGGTTTTAAAGATGAAGGAACTGATTTAAAATTTGCTAAGAAAGTTGCGGAACATATTGGCTCAAATCATACTGAAGTCTTTTTTACTCCTGAAGAAGGTCTCGCAGCAATCCCTGATGTAATTCGTACTATAGAGTCTTGGGATACGACTTCTGTACGTGCTTCAGTTGGTCAGTATCTAGTTTCTAAATGGATTGGTCAAAATACTGATTGTAAAGTTGTAATGGTTGAAGAAGGCCCAGATGAAGTATGCTCCTCTTATCTTTTTAATTGGTATGCCCCTAGTCCAGTAGAACTTGAAAAGTGTGCAACTGAGTATGTAAGAAATATCCACTATTATGATGTAAAACGTGCGGATCGTTGTATTACACGATGGGGTCTAGAAGGACGTGTTCCACTCTTAGATCCTGAATTTATTAAAGCATATTGGAGTATTCTTCCTGAACATCGTATGCCAATCTTCAAAGGCATAGAAAAATGGTGGCTACGCAAAGCTTTTAAAAATACTGGTATTCTTCCTGATGAAGTACTTTGGCGACAAAAGAGTGCATTCTCTGATGCAATTAGTAGTAAAGATAAAAGTTGGTCTTCTATAATTCAAAATTTTGTAGAAGATAAAGTGAGTGATGAAGAAATGATTAATGCATCCAAAAAATATCCTTATTGTACACCAACTACAAAAGAAGCGTTTTATTATAGAAAAATATTCTGTAATATTTTTGGAGAAGAGAGACAGGATATAATTCCAGAATTTTGGCAACCAAAATGGGATAGTAATGGTAATGAGATTAATAAATATATTGATCCTTCAGCAAGAATTCTAAATGTATGTAAAAATTGATTATATTAAAATTAACATATATTTATAAATGTCTATAAGTTGTGAACATAATAAAAGACACTCGCGTTGTATAGAATGTAATGGTAAAGAAATTTGTAAACATAAAATAATACAATATTATTGTAAAGATTATAAAGGAGCAGGAATTTGTGAACATCTTAAAAGAAGAGCTTACTGTAAAGATTGTAAAGGTTCATCAATTTGTGAGCATAATAGAGAAAAATCAAAATGTAAAGAATGTGGTGGTAATCAAATTTGTGAACATAATAAATTTAAAATAACATGTAAAGACTGTAAAGGTCTAGGTATATGTATTCATAATAAAATTAAATATACATGTAGGGAATGTGGTGGTAGTTCTATTTGTGAACATAATAAAGAAAGAACAAAATGTAAAGAATGTGGGGGCGGGGCTATTTGTGAACACAATAGACAAAGGTATCAATGTAAAGAATGTAAAGGTACTTCATTTTGCAAACATAATATAAGAAGAACACGATGTAAAGAATGTGGAGGAAGTGAATTATGTAAACATAGTAAACAAAAATACTTTTGTAAAGATTGTGGAGGAAGTCAAATATGTGAACATAATAAACATAAAGCTAATTGTAAAGATTGTGGTGGTGCTTCTATTTGTATGCATAATAAACAAAAAGCATATTGTAAAGAATGCAACGGATCTCAATTATGTAAATCTTCTTGGTGTGAAACAAGATCAAATCCTAAATATGAAAACTACTGTCTAACTTGCTTCATTCATCTCTTTCCAGATAAGCCAAATACAAGAAACTATAAAACAAAAGAAAAAACTACTACTGATTATATTCTTAAACAATTTCCAGATTTTACTTGGATTGTTGATAAAAGGATACAAGATGGATGTTCTAGAAAACGACCTGATCTAGTATTAGATCTTGGATATCAAGTTATTATTGAAGTTGATGAAAATCAACATCAAGATTATGATTGTTCTTGTGAAAATAAAAGATTAATGGAACTGTCAAGAGATGTAGGTCATAGACCGATTGTATTTATTCGTTTCAATCCAGATGAATATAATACAAAAGATGGAAAAGTAACTTCCTGTTGGGCTAATAATAAGCTTGGTATTTGTACTGTAAAAAAATCAAAAGAAAAAGAATGGTCATACCGTCTAGAAGCCCTAAAAACACAAATTGAATATTGGATAAATTCTGAAAATAAAACAGAAAAAACTATTGAAATAGTTCAGTTATTTTATGATTGTAATTAAATTATTTATATTATGATATTATTTAATTAATTTAATATGTTTTTTTAATAATCGTAATCAGGCTCATTGCGTGTCCAATTCCTAACACCACGTAGTTCCTCTTCTGTTTTCAAATCCTGTTTAGTAGGAAGAATGTGAAAGCGTGTAGCCCAGATCTTCAAGTTATTAAGAAAGTCTGGATAGAATGATTCCCTATCATATTCACCAGATCTTAGAAACCACCAATCAATATCTCTTAGAATACTAGAATATGTATCACGCATAGGTAGAAAGTTTTTACAGAAGAAACAGTTGGTATTATCCTCTTTGCACCATTTCTTTTTGTAAATCTGTTTACAGTTGCCACAAGTAAAATCTTCTTGGATAGCCTTGGTAACCTTTAGGAGATTGGACATATCAGAGAGAGCAGACATTCTTGACAACTATTTTATATCCATTATTCATTTCAATTTTTTTATTATTTTATATTTTAATTTATTTATTTATATATTCATAATATTACTATAAATAAATTATTTACGGTATTTCCTTTGAGTTTTACGTGATTTTCTAGATTTTCTAATAGTTCTGTGAGATTTACGTTTTCCTCCATATGGATTAGGAAATAGCCACGCATATCTTTCTATATTGCGCTGTCTTTCTACGCTTTCTTTACCATCATCCCATTCATTAATTAGATCTATAATATAATTTCCTGTAATACGAATATATTCCTGTCGGGCAGCAGGGCTACCCTGCATACCTTCTAAACTATTTATTTTAGAATTAAGTTTACTTCTAAGATATTCATAAGTATGAATTTGTAACTTTTGTGGATCTGTAAGTACTATATGAAATGTTCTTTCAAGACTACCAATTAGAGCTCTAATTGCTCTACTATTATTTCTTTCTTCTGCCTCTCGTAAAGCCTGCGCAGCTGCTCTTTCATTTCCCATCTCTATTATAAATAAAATAAAATAATCTGTGTCCGAATTAGATATGCCTTCTCTAAAAACTAAAAAACATAGGAGATATAGTTTTCCTAAAAGTTATGAAAAACGTCAGGCAAAAAGTTTAAATACTTTTATAAATAATCCAAATCGAAATACTAGAAAGCTACAAGGCTTATCAAATGAAATTAATTATCTAAATAAAAAAAAATCATTTAAACCTTATATTTCTAATTACTCTTTAAAATCTAAAGAAAGAAGTCTTAGTAATATTGAAAATAATAGACGCAATAGAAATAATAGAAATATAACTAGACGAAGAACTCGTAGTTTAATGTCAATTGCTAATATTAATAGCTTATACAGAAATATAAGACCTGAAAAGGTTGGTGAAGGGGCATTTGGAATAGTATCTAGACCGCCAGCTAAATGTGATAGATTTAGATCAGAAAAGGAACGTATTGATTATCAAGATAAATATTTTAAAAATAAAAAATATATTTCTAAATTGACTGAATATATGAGTGCTGAAAAAGAAATTGAAGTTGGAAATGTTGTTAAAAAAATAATTCCAAAATGGAAAGATTATTATTGCTTCATTGAATTTGAATGCCCAGCTCCAGAATATGTATTTGAACAAGTTGGCCCTGATGACTTTCTTGATACATATGCAATTGCACCATATTGTGGCATAACTCTTCAAAGTATTCTTGATAATAGACATCGTATTTCATTCTATCAAAGTTGTTGTTTAATTGAATCTGTTAAGAAATTAGTTAAAGGTTTACAATTATTGCATAGTAAACAAATATATCATCAAGATATTCATAGTGAAAATGTTCTTTACAGTCTTGAAGATAAAAATATAAGATTCATTGATTTTGGATCATCAATTAACTTACAAGAAATTAAAAGAATTAAGGGAGCTAGATGGGAATTAGATTATAGTATAATTAGTGCCAAAAAGGAAGATTATGAAAATTTAATTTTTCATATTATTATTCCTGTATTACAATTTGTATGGAGGAAAATAAGACGACATTATCGCGATTTAAAGGAACAAAATAAAAGAATAGATTCATCTCTACACGAATGTCTTACTATGACTGGAAGATATTTATCTATGATGCCTGAAAAAGTAGAGGATGATAGATATCCTGAGTATAGACAATATGATGCATACATGCAATTTACTAAAGAGGTCAGTGACTATTATGCACAATATATTGAACAATTTATTAAAAATTATGATGAAAAAATAAAATGTAAATTTTTATAACTAATATAAATAGTATAATGACTATTTTATCTGCAATTACGGATTGGCTAAAAGAACAATGGCGCTTATTAACCCTTAGACATCTTATTTATTTGATGATTTTTTCTATTATTTTATCATATATTACTGAGTATTTACTTAAATTTAAACAGACTAAATGGATTTATTATACAGCATTTGTATTATTAATGATAAAATTAGTTGAAGGAGGTCATCCTGTTAGTGCGGCAGAAACAGTTTATAAATTTATTCTTATTTAATTTTCCTAAAAAGACATAGATATGGAATTTGATAATCATTTTTGGCTCTCTATTGTTCATTTATTATTAGTTGTACCTCTCTTTCTATATGTTGGATTATCGCGTGCGGATACCCCTCGCTGGTTATATCTAGCTCTTTTAACAATTGGATTAGTTGTTTTAGTTTATCACGGATTTAAACTTATTGTACGGCTTAAGAACAGATCTGGATATTCTTGGGTTAATGCAATACACGTTCTTTTAGTTGCTCCATTATTAATTTATATTGGGTATCATAAAAAAGAAACACCTCGTTTTGCATATGAACTTTTATTAATGTCTGGATTTGCTGCTGGTGGTTATCATTTATTTTCATTGGTTAAACAATTAGATGCTCATTCTGAACCATCTAAATAATGTAGAGTGAAATACCAATTTCCTCCATCCCATTCCAAATTTATACATTTTAGACCACTTGGTAGGAAATGTGTGAATTCTTCTGCCATAGTCTTATCCATCACCCAATATGGCAATGGATTATCCTCCTTATCCTTCCAAGTAACCATATTCAACCCCTTTACAAATTGTCTTTTTGCATCTACAGGCTGTTCTACTGCCCAATTACTAATTAAACATTTACTCGTTGGTTTAAGTACACGTTTGATTTCTTTTAGAACTGTGTAATGTTCTAAAGGATTAATATGATGTATAACTGCGATCATAATAATTGCATCAAAAGTATTATTTTCAAACGGTAAACTAAGCGCATCACCTTGAATAACATTAAGGCCTTTTTGAATACAGATATCTGTAAGGGCTTGTGAATGTTCTATGCCATAGATTTGTAGATCTTGACGATTTAATGCGTAGGTCATATTTTTACCATTTCCACAGCCTATATCAAGGACTTTGGAATTTGGTGGCAATGAATCTAGAAATTGTTTAACAAGTGGCCAGATACGAAAGCGGCTCTTGGAAAAGTCTGTAGCGTGGATATCATAAAAGGTTGGCATTTTGTCACTAATTATTTTATGGATACATTATTTCAATTTTTTCTTAACAACATTTCCAAAAAAATAAAGATTTTTCTAGACTTTTCCTAAAAAGTCCTAGGCAGTTAGCTCTTCAAATTTCTTATATTTATTATCATTTTTATCAAATGTCATACAACCTTTACAGTGATAATAAAATGCACAGGAACTACTAAATTCCTTTTCACATTCACTACAATAAATTGTTTTAGTCTCTTCATCTTTAGCCATAATATTATTAATCTCATCTTGAAAATGAACCCTTAGACAATGAATTATACAATTTCCTTTTGTTAATGCTGCAAACTCACAGTTATCAAATGGACACTTAAATTTCTTTTCATTATTAGAAGGATTCTTAATAGTTTCTGGATGCTTTGAACGAATATGTAGATCTAATGTTTGTTTTTGAAGAAATCCTTTTTTACATACTTTACAAATATGAGATAGATCTTCTTCGTGTTTCTTCATATGATAATGCATTGTATTTTGGTTCTTTTTAACTACACCGCAATCAGGGCATACAAATTCACCATTTTCATTTTTAGTATATGTATAAGGCATCGTGGAAGGTTGCTTAGTACTAAATAGTATATTAGTCACACCCTTTTTTTCCACCGATGAGATTTCAATTTTTTGTCTCATCCCTATATTATAATTGAATCAATGTTTTAGGCCCTTAAATATAGATTATCCAAAATAAGCATTTAAAACCTTGATTTCTAGTAAAATATTGCCATTTATGCTGTTTACATAAAAATTGAAATGTGTAATCACAATATTATTTTTGTGGCGCTTAATTTACATATTCCCTCTATCAAGAGGAGACAATGTTTCCTTTTCCAAAAGTTGACACTTGTACCATCTTTCCATTGCCTGAAAGTACTAATTTAGAATTTAAAATTGGGTTTACTTCCTCTATGGCTGAAAAGATTATTGCTACAATTTGTGGTATTCTTAATAGTGGTGGTGGATATATTATTATTGGTATTGAGGATGAGACACGGCGTATTGTTGGTATCAAAACTGATAAATCCCTTGATAACTTCCTTCTTATGCTTGATTCAATCTATCATCATAGACATATTAAAAAGTTAGATGGATCTTCTGTACCACTTGATACGATCAAATCAGGAATTGTTCAAGCAGCAGAAGGAAAAGAATTGCTTGTTATCACACTTACTGCAGAACCTAATGAGAAATATACTGTTAAAGATGGAACTATTTGGTATCGCCTGGCTGCATCTAATTATAAACAAACCGCTATGCCTACTATTTATACTGAAAAAGAACACGAAGTAATTCTTAGGAAAAAGCTGGCATCACATACTAATATGCTTTACCAACAGTTTGATATTGAAAAGAGACTAATGAATCAGAAATTTCAAGCTGAGCGCGATACACTTAGAAAAAAGTTTAAAAATATTGAATATGATTTTGAACAAATTGTTCGCGCTGCAAAAGAATCAGAACAACGCTTCGCTGAATTTCGTAATATGATATATGCTCATATTCAACTACAGAAAGCTGAGGTAGAAAAAGAACTATATCTTGAGAAAAAAAATAGTAGCTGGCTTTCTCTGTTTTGCTGCTTCTAAGGACTTTTTAGAAAAAAGTCCACAAAAACTAATTCTAAGGACTTATTTTTATTTTTATAAACTTTTGTTAAAAGCGCTAAGTACATTATTTACATAAGAACTTCATTCCCTCAATTAAATCCATTACATCTGTATCAGTCTCATCCGCACAGTATACTTGTTTATAATAATTCCAAATAGTATAAATACTATGAATTAAACTATGATAAGTACTAAGATTAAAATTTGGTTTTGATCCACGTTCTTCTAGAAGATCATCTAATAGTCGCATAATATAAATTGCTGTATCGTGTAAGTATTGATCTTTATTATGAAATCTTTGTGCCAACTGGGACCAACCTAGTTGTGAATACATATTAATATGTTCAAATCTTTCATCATACCATCCTTCTGAAACTTGTAAACCGTGAGCAATAATATGTCCAATTTCTCGTCTTAAAAGGTCTAATTGTTTTTCATTTCCATATTCTTTCAAATGTTCTAGTTCTTCTTCAATATCAGTTTCATAATCCTCATTCATTTGCTCATCTTCATCTAAATCCATTCTGGCTTCTTGGAATCTGCTTGTCTATTTTATTTATAGCTTAATCATTTTCAATTTTTGTTTTATTACCCTTGCCATCATAAATCCACGTTTCATAATTATAACCAGATTCTTTTGTTGCTTTCTCTTTTTCTTGAATATTATCTTGTTTACATTTATATGTCCAAGTTGATTTTACTTCAATAATTTTATTTTCGGATTTTATATAAATATCTGGAAAATAATATTTTTGTTTGTCTCCTATTTTATAACTAATTCGTGGAATATCTTTTCTATTTGTTATTATATCAGATTCTTCATATATTTTGGTAAGTTCATCTAATGCAAATGATTCATAACCTTGAACTTTTCTTATTTCTCCTGACGGCATTGTATATTCTTTAAATTTTTTGGCATTTTTCTGAGTCTTTTCTTGTATTTCTTTACACTGTGATGGATGTTCTACATTATATCTTTTTAAACAAGTTTGTTTTATTTTTTCTCTAATTTCAGGAGTCTTATTTGGATTATCAACACCATATTGTTTAATAAATGATTCTTTAACTTTTTCTCTAAATTCCTCAGTCTGTGACGGATGTTCTACATTATATTTTTCAAGACAAGTTTGTCTAAATTTTTCTTTAAATTCTGGTGTTTGTGAATAATGTTCTACATTATATCGTTCTAATAGCGTTTGACGTAATTTATTTTTATTTTCTTCAATAAACATTGGGTTATTATTTTTCATTGCTTGTTTATTTTCTGATAATTGTGATATATAGGAAACATTATATTTTTTATTCATAGTTTGTTTTATTTTCTCTTGAATTTCAGGTGAAGCAAATGGATTTTTTGAACCAAATTTTTTAATATTATTTTCTTCTATTTTTTCTTTAACATGTGGGGCTAAAGCACTACATACAACATTATATCTTTCTAAATTTGTATTTTTAGTTTTTTCTGTCCAATTTACTCTAGTACATTTTGTACAAAATGCTCCACTTACTTTTATTAATTGAAGACAATTTTTTTCTGATTCTTCACCACACTTACATTTAAATTTAATAGTCATATTGCCTATTATTACATCATATGATTCTACTAATAATGCATTATCTCTTTTTATTATATTATCTAAATTTACTTTACTACAAACTAAATCAGTTTTTTGTTCTAATTGTTTTTGTAATTTTTTAGTTTGATTTTTAATGGTACATTTTTTACAAAATGCACCAGCTCTTGTAACTATATCTAAGCATTTCTTATTATATTCTTGACCACAATTACATTTAAAATAAATAACACTACGTTTAGTTACTTTAGTATAATCATTTAATAAAATAGCATTATCTCTTTCTAGTGCAATTTTGAGTGCTTCTAAATTATAAGAATTATTTGGCATTCTAACTATACGGTCAAAATTCAAAATATTCAATTTTAATTTATGACAAATAAAATCTATGCGATTAATATAGAAATGACAGAACATACAAAAACTATAGGTTCAAAAGCAGAAGTTTGGCATCAAACGGCCCTCAAAACTCCTGGGGGCTTAAAGAAAAAAGATTTAATGAAACACAAGGGCCGCATTATTTCTCGTAAGAAACACGAGGCTGGAAAGAAAGCGATCAAGCACTTACGCGCACTAGGCTACATCGCCAAGAAGGGTACTTTCAAACTCTTCAAGAAGTCTGATGCAAAGAAAACTGCAAAGAAACACGGCAAGCGTCACACTCGTAAGCGCGGCGGTGCCGCTGGTGTTCCCGCTGCTACCAGCGGGACTGGCCACCTCCCTAAGCTATAAATTAATTACGGCTAATATTAAATAAATTAATTAATTATTAGAATATCACTATATTATTCAAAAATAATATAATAATATTATAGAAATGTCAAGAAAAACTCATAAGCGTGCAACTCATAAGCGTGCAACTCGTAGAAGCAAGTCTTATAGACGCAGACATACTAGAAAGCATGGCGGTGCTTGCCCTTGTGCTATGCGTGGTCAATTTGGTGGCAGAGGTGGATTAGGTGGTGCAGAATTAGGACATTCATACACTACGGGTGCATCACAAACTCTCTATCAACTAACTGGTAAAACACCAGGACTTTCTAGCGGCGGTGGTAAAGGATCATCTGCTAGAGCAAAAACACGTAAAGCATATTTAAATGCTAAAAAGGCTGCTAAAAATGCGGAAAAGGCCGCTGAAAATGCTGAAAGGGCTGCTGAAAATGCTGAAAAGGCTGCTGAAGAAGCAGAAGAAGCTATAAAAAATATTAATATGGGCAATGTTATTCTTCCTGCTGGACACCAATATGCATCAAGATTAGCAGAACTTCGTAATAATAATATGGGTAATGTTATTCTTCCTGCTAATTCAAACTATGTTTCAAGATTAGCAGAACTTCGTAATAATAATATGGGTAATGTTATTCTTCCTGCAGCATCAAACTATAAAAATTTATTAAAAAATCTTCGTAGAAGAAAATAAATTTAATCTTTTTTAAATTGATCTGCTAACCATCCAAATAATTCTGACATTTGTTTATTTGATAAACTATCGCCTTGATTAATAACAGGATCATACCAATAAATTGCGCCACCTGCTACATCCTCATTATGTTTAGTCCAACAAATTCCTGCATTAGCTACTCTCAATTCCTGTAATATCTCTTTGTGCTCCTTTTGTGAATAACTTACTTTATATACACTTTGAAGTATTTTAAATACATATTCAGCATATGATTGCATTAATTCTTCAATTGGAGCAAAAAAGATTGCATCATATGGACGAATATTTAATTGATATGATGAAGTAATATTTACAAATGTTGTAGTCTTATTTAATTTCTGCCATAAACCATCTGGAATTGGTACATCCTCTGCTACAACTAAAAGTGGTTTTGGGGCATATGTAATATAAGTAAGAATTAATGTCCAGTCTTGTGAATCTTTTACTTGAAATACTGCATCATATTGAAGAGGCATATATTTTGAAAATGAAAATGCTGTTCGTGTTAAAAGTATTTTCTTTTTAAATGGATCACGAAGTTTCTGAATATATTCCATAATCGGAGCATACTTTCCATTTGGAAATGGACCTTGACATAAAATTCTTGTTCCATGAAGATTTGTATTAAATCCATCTATTTGAATTGTATGCGTATCCATCTTAATAATTATTAATTAATAATTTATAATTATTAAATTTTAAACACACATATTAGAAATGAAACTACAAATACTTCTTAAAACTGCAGCTATTATTTTCTTAGTTGATCTATTTTGGCTTTTTACTGGCGGTATTTATGCTCGTAAAATGACTGAAAATATTCAAGGTAGTTCATTAAAAATGCGTTACGGTAGTGCTATATTAGTATATTTATTTTTAGCATATATGCTTTTAGAAACTACAAGTAATAAACAAGCATTTCTATATGGAGCCTCTATTTATGGTGTTTATGATTTAACTAATCACGCACTTTTTGATCATTATGATTGGAAATTTGCTATTGCTGATACATTATGGGGTGGCATTCTCTTTGTAGTTGCTCGTCACTTACTTAAGGCATTTTAGTGTAAGCAAATACAATGCCCTTTACAATTACACCCAGATACTTCACAAAACATAAAAAATAGTTTAAAGATGTACATACACAATAGCAGAAATGCGGTATACGTAATTAGACAAGGTAGTTCATTTACATTCTCCTTTACAATAATTGCTTGAACGTAACGTACCTCCTCTGGATACTCCTCTTGACCCTCTACTCCCTCTTCCTTCTCTTCCTCCTCTTCCTCCTCATCCTCCTCACTATCATCTTCTAGATCATCTTCTTTTTCTTGTTCTTGTTCTTGTTCTTTTTCTTGTTCTTGTTCTTGTTCTTGTTCTTTTTCTTGTTCTTTTTGTTCCTCCTGATTCATTCTATTATCTGCATCAGAATTGATACTATCTTCATTCCTTTCAGATACTGGTGATACATTGGGTACATCAGGGATACTTTCATCTGAATCAATATCCTTTAAAATACGTTGAACTAGATCACTCTCAGAACTATTAGATGCTTCAGAAAGATATAGTGAATTTGTCATAATATCAGGTTTTTCTTCATTACTAGATAGAAATTCTTCTACAGATTCTTCAACTCTTTTAATTACTGGTTTAGATTCCTTATCATCAATAATAGTATCAATAATTTTATCTTTATTATTTTCCATATCAGACATTTATTATTATATATAATATTAAATGTCAGGTTTAAGTTCTTTATAAAATTTGATCCTTTAATATAGCATTAAAATACTGACACTATGAATATTGCAGTATCAGGAAATTATAATAAGGCCTCTATAAATGGCAAGGCCTCTATAAATGGAAAAACTATTCATAAAGTTCTTCGTCCAGGATATAAATTATACGTCGGTTCCGAATGTAATGATGGCCGCCCTATTACAGAATCGTGGCGATACAAACAAGCAATTAAACTAGGTATTCCTATTATAACTCAAGATGAACAATCTAATGCACAGAATACAAATACATATATAAAAAAAGAACTATTAGTTGATAAATATTCTCCAAAAACAATTACAGATATTATTGGTCACAAAGAGCAAATTACTCAAATTACTAATTGGCTACAAAGTTGGTCCACCATAATCCCAGAGCGCCGCGAAGTCTGCGCAGGGCTCACTGCGTTCCCTAATAATCGTGGCATTCTTGTAACAGGTCCACCAGGTATTGGTAAAACAACTACAATTCACTTAATTGCCCAATCATTAGGTTATAAGGTAACTGAATATAATGCATCTGACACAAGATCTGTATCTGTTCTACGTGGATTAATGGCACTTGGTATTAAGAGACTTGTTAAAGAAATTATTGTTATGGATGAAGTTGATGGGTTATCTGAACGTGGTGGTGTTGGTGAAATTGCTTCTATTATTAAGAAGACTACAACACCAATTATTTGTATCGCTAATGAAAAACCACCTAAGTTGAGACCAATTATAAATGTTTGTCTAGATATTAGATTTAGTAGACCAGTTAAGTCAACTATTGCTACAGCACTTCTGAAAGTAGCACGCGCAGAAAAAATTGTAGTAACTCAACAAGGTCTCGCCCCTAGGGAAATTACAAAGGTTGATTTAGAGGGACTTTGCGAACGTTCTGGTAATGATATTCGCTCAATTCTTAACAATCTAGAATTTTACGGTAATGATACTGTAGATTCTAGCAATATCAAAGATTCAACTTTACGCCTTGATCTATTCTCTGCTACCCAACGACTTATTGGAAATAAATTATCACTTGATGATGCTGCTTCTCTAGTCTTTGTTGATTATAATATGGTTCCTCTTATGGTATCTGAAGCATATATTAATTCTAGTCGCGGATCCTTAGAAGATACTGTAAGAGCAGCGGATTTTATCTCTACAGGTGATATTATGGATAAACGAATTCATAAAACACACGATTGGACTTTACTTCCCCATTATGTACAAAATATAGTTGCAGCTGCAAAGACCGTTTCTGGCCCAGCACCCTTTCAAATCTTTCCTTCTTGGCTCGGCAAAAATTCTAAACGGTTAAAACATAAACGATATATTGATGATCTGTCCTCTAAAATGCTATGCTCAAACGATTCTTTCCGTTTAGATTATGCAGATCCCATTCAAAATATCCTATTAAATCCCTTAAAGTCTGATAAACCTGATATTAAAGGGACTATTCAGACAATGGATCAAATGAGATTTACTCGTGATGATATTATGGATAATTTACAGGAAATTATGTTTGAAAAGGTTGAACTCGCTACTAAAACTAAAACAGCTTTCACTAGAGAGTACAATAAATCTCATCCTGATAAGAAAGTTAGCAAAACTATGAAGAAATTATCAGCTAATGATATGGAGTTAGAAGAAGATGAGGATGATACAAATGATAATGAAGAATTAGAAGAGGATATTCAGATGTTAGAATTATAATCCTAATTTCATAAATCTGTTTAGAAAATCATTTGATAAAACAATATTTGATTTAACAACTTTTGATTTAATATTATCTGTAGAATCTTTGATCTTTACAGCAGTTAAGCCCATTATTAAATTATCAATATTAATATTATTTGCTATTTTCTTTTTTGTTTTTAATACATTTGAATACTCTTTAATTGTTTCCTTTATAGCTGTAACTGAATCTTTTATAAATCCAGAATATTCTATATATTCTTCTTTTACATTTGTATTACTATTTGTATTATTATTAAATTGCATTCTTGCACTAAGAATTGAATTATAATATTTATCAAGTACTTTTTCATAATCTTCTAATATCTCTTCATCTTCAATATATTCAATATACTTTTCTAAATATTCAAATGGATTCTTTGATAAAACATTCATTATATTATTATTGTTTAATATATCATTTTCATCAATTATATCTTCATAATCTTCATTGACTTCTGATAAAGAACTTGCTAACATTGTAGCAAATAATGAATAATTTGATATCTTATCTGATTTTTTTGAATCCATTATCATATCATATTTTTCAATAAATTTTTCAATAAATGCTAAACATAATTTATATGAGTTTAATTGACCTAAATCGGAATCATCAACTTCTTTTTCTATTTTCTTTTTTAATGTTTTAAACTTTTTTTGTTTTAAAAATTTTTTTACCTTAAATGACTTTTCTGGTTTTGCTACATATACTGTTGATATTTTCTTTTTTGGCACAGGAGCCAAACTCTGATGCACTTTTCCACTTCCTTTCATTCTATATTATATAATTATTTAAATTATTCAAATAAAGTTATAATTTTCCATTCTTCATTAGCTAAACTATTCCAATTATTATAATATAAATAAATTACAGAAAGTAATGCTATAGGTAGTTTAATTCTATCATTTAAAATATCATTAATAAAATCACCTACTAATAATAATTTAGTATATAGTAATATAATATTATAATCAATTTTTATAAAAACTACATATCAGCTTTATAGAACCATTGTAATAATCCCTGCCGCTGTTTTGGGCGACATTCTAAATCTCCTGGCTTACAATTTGCTTTTATCTGTCCTGTGTGTCTTTTAAAAGCTTTCCATCTTTTAATTTGTACTTCATCAAGTTCTGGAATACGCCTACCCAACCAATACCTAAAATACCACAGCGCGACACCGGACGGGTCAGGATTCTTGTTAGGATCAGATAGAACTGGATGTTCTTTATCTATTTTTCCATCTTCATCTGGTACCCATCCGTAATCCTGCCATTCTTGAAGGCTTAGTCGTGACTTTATTTTGAAATAATTACATTCTGGATTAGCTCCTTGAGGGCTTAGTTTTCCTTTTTTGATTGCCTTGTAAAACCACTCTTTTGGAAATTCTAATAAATTTTGATTGAAGTATTTGCCTTCAAATACTCCCATTTCTAACAATTCAGCTGGTGTATAATATGGTTCAAAGCCTTCTGCAAAATTCTCGCCCGGATTCTCAGACAATACATATGAATAATCTTGTTGCATTTTATTATAAACTGTAACCTTAGTACCTTTTTTATAATCCTTTAAAGAATTCCCTTTGGAATCAAGAATTTTTAGCATATCATTTGTTGATTTTATCGTAAGAACTCTTTTGTCTTTAAAGTGCATCTGATTTTTGCTAAGGTTAAAATTTGATTTTAAAATTATACATTTATTTAATCAGACAAATGCAAGTATATACACCGCCCAAGTCCGCACCGCTTCCAGATGATTTTGATGAATTTTATGCTTCTTTAACCGATCAAGAAAGAGAACTTCATAAGTTAGCTATTGAGAAACTACAATCATCCTACTTTGTACAATGGACTCACTTCTATAAAAAGTGGAAAAAATCTAAGGAGGACTTAAAGAAAAACTAATCTAACCAACCGCATTTAGAACACGATAAATCATACTCCAATTCCTTCTCTAATATATTTCTTTCATCTGATCTTAATTTCATTATTGGCTCCTGATATATCTTATTAGCACACGCTAATTTTAGTGCCTTATCTGGATGCCACAATGCATCGTGTAAATATTTAAATGGACCTTCTTCAGAATTCCTTAAAATAAGTGTCTCTTGTGGATATCTATCAAACTGTAGTACCTTTAATGCAGCTATATAAATTGCTAAATAATGCGGATCACGAATCTTTTCAAAATTTATTCCCATTTTCTTTCTTGAATCTAGATAGGAATGTATATCCTTAAAAGCCGCCACCTCTAAAAATTCTTCTTTCCATAATTTAATAAACTTACTATTTTTATTTGCTGCAAGAAACCAACTCTCTATTACTGGATACTTTCTATCATTTGTTATTGACCCCATATAATACCCTGCAAATTCACCATATCTTGGAAATAACCATTCATCAAATGGCTTCTTAACTAAAACAGATGCATCAACCCAAATTCCACCGTGTTCCTCTAACACAAATAGCCTTACTAAATCTGAAAATCTTGCCGCCGAATCATTAAAATGAGGATGATTCCGTATATCTTCAGGAATTGTTACATATCCTTGAAAATTCTTCTTTGTTAAAAGTACAATTTCATAATCTGGATTATGTTTCTTCCAAGATTCCATACAAAGCTTTACTGATTTTGGTATTTTATTAGTGCCCGATTTATCGGAATTATCCCAATATGACCATATTTTTCTTGGAACCACATTATAATTTGCTTTTTGTCTAAATAGCAATGATAATATTGATAATATTAATCCAATAAAAATAAATACTATTATATTACCCTGGATCATTTCCTTATTATAAGAAATAATTAATCAAAAATAATCCTAGTTGGCAAAAAATTGATATCCTCTTTTTTGTATATAAGAGACATACATTCCAAGCTATATACTTGCATACTATTAGCTATCTTACTGACTTCCAAGTATAAAATGAACTTTCAGGCATATACTCTCTCTACTCATCCTGAATGGGCGTGTATTCAAGTCAAGGCACCTGAGTCTGAAAATCGTACTCCAATTCATCTATGCTGTGTTATTGATACATCTGCATCTATGACCACCTTTAATAAGCTAGAAAATGTTAAACAATCTCTACAATTCCTACTTGACTTTCTAGGCCCACAGGATCACGTATCTATTATCACATTCAGTGAAGCTGCAAAAACAATTCTGAATCAAATTGCAATTACTGCATCTGAGAAAGATAATATTCGTACACGAATCTCATTCATTCGCGCAGAATCTAATACAAATCTCAGTGCTGGTATCGTTCAGTCACGTGAATCCCTAATGATTGATTCCAGTAATTGTAAACAAGGTATTCTACTACTTACAGATGGCAATGCCAATCTAGGTCTAACACGCCCATCTGATATTATTGATCTTGTACGTAATACTATTAATAAGTTTAATGGTACATCTATCTCTTCAGTTGGATATGGTACTGATCACAATGTTGAGCTTCTACAAAATATTAGTACTGAGGGTGGTGGCTCTTACTATGTAGTTAACAACCTAGAAGATGTTGCTACTGTCTTTGGCGATGTACTTGGTGGCCTAGTATCCTGCTCATCCCAGCAGGTTTGTATTAGCCTACCAATTGGCTCTGAGATTAAGAGTCGGTATGCGACAAATACAACTGGAGATGTGATGGATATTATTATTGGAGATATGCCAGCAGGCTCTGAGGCAGCATTCCTTGCTAAAATTCCTTCTGGACTATCTCTATCTCTAAAAGGATATGATCTACAAACACATAATTCTTTTGAAGTAACTACACAAGTAATTACTACAGATGATAGTGATCTACAAACTAATGGGCTCGCACACTATCTGCGATTTGAAGTTATGATGCTATTGGAACAATCTCGTAATCTATTTACCCGTTTTGCACCGGTTGCAGATGTAACATCTCAACTTGATAAAATTAAAGAGTGTATTGGTAAGATTACTCAATATCGTACTATGCACGAACATACTCTATGGGATATCCTTCTAGAGGAGCTAAATACTTGTAAGAAGAATCTTGAGAATCGTAATACAGTTGCTATGGATACTCCACATATTATGACTCAACACGCAGGATATCTTGGTAGGATGCGTGGTCTTCCTGCTGCTACACAGGATCCTAATGGAATTCCTACTCCTCTACCTGTTGGACGTACTTTCTCTAATTATGCTCAGCGTCAAATTAGTTCTCAGCTATGTGCTACAGTTAGTGGAGGTCTACCACGTCAGGATGCATCTCAGGATCCTCTTTCTGTACCTGTATTGCCTGTTCCTCTAGTACATATGTCGAATGTAAATAGTTTTCCAAATATTATGAGAACATATGCCAGCAGTGGTCCTCTAGGTGAATCTCTAAATGATCCTTCTCATCCTCTTATGACACCTCTAGTTCGTCATGTAGCTTGTTCAACTTCTGATTCTAATTCTGAAAATACTGAATAATTAAAAATAAAATAAAATAAAATAAAATAAAATAAAAATAATAGATAAAGATTTAAAGAAAAAACTATATCTATTTTTAGTGAGATGACTATTAAAAAGATTATGATGAGTGATGGTATTGGATTTGTAGAATGTATGGAAAAATTTGGCGATGATCTGACTGTAGTAAATGCAGCTCGTGTATCTTTTCATAAAGAATCTCATATTATGACAGATGGTGATAAAAAACTAATTAAATATCTTGCTAATCACGACCATATTACACCTTTTTTTCATCCTCAAGCTAGATTTCGTATTAAGATGCCTATTTTTGTTGCTCGTCAATGGTTTAAACATACTGTAGGATTTGCACGAAATGAAGTGAGCCGTCGTTATGTTGATTTTGTTCCTGAATGCTGGGTTCCTAAACCAGATGAGATCCGAGAACGTGATCCTAAAGCAAAACAAGGTTCTAAAGATACTCCAGTTGATAATTCTGGCGAAGCCTGGCTTGTAATGCATAATCAAATTACTTCTGCTATTAATACATATGAACTACTTCTAGAAAAAGGCGTAGCTCCTGAAATTGCTAGAACAGTACTTCCTCAAAGTATGTATTCTGAATTTATTGAAACGTCCAGCCTTTCTGGTTATGCTCGTCTCTGTAATCTTCGTCTAGATCCAAGTGCTCAAAAGGAAATTCGTGATTATGCTGAAGCTATTCATCAGATTATGACTGAGCTATTTCCTGTTTCTTGGGAGGCACTAAGTAATAAGTTTAAAGGGCATAATTAATAATTATTTTTATATTTCGTATATTGTTGCCAAATAATATATCCTATTAATCCAATTGCTACTATTTCTGCCGCCTGTGCAACTCTCCATTCTATTTTTGAAACCATTGTATGTGTTTTACCATAATCAACAGGTACATCGCATATAGCACATCCTTTTTCAGACTGAATATCTGTTTTAACTTTTTGACTTTGTCTTAAAATTAAATCAGTACATCCAATTGTTCTAAAGTTATGAACATATCCATATATTGAAACCCATAAATCTATGTGAGAATGAATTGGATATACATCCTTTAATAATCTTTTTGCACCGTGTAGTGTCATAACATATGCGTGAAATAATACAAATTCACCTACACGAACTGCTTTTTTTTCACCAGGAATTTCTGTTAAATTATCCCATATTCCTCCTAAGAGCCACATATCCCATTTTTTAGGGTCTTTTAAAATTGTTGATTCACTTATACATTTATTTGCTCTGTCTATAAAATCAGGTAATACTATTGCATCATCTTCAAAGACTAAACAAACTTCTTGATTATTATCTACCATCCATTGCCAAACTGCTATATGTGATAATGCACATCCAACCCCACCAACACTATCAAGTTCTTCGTGAGATCGACGAGTTTTTGCTAAGATATTTCGTTTAGTGCATAATGCAACTCTATCATCATTTGTTATATCAATTGTTTTTCCATCAACTCCTAAAAATCTTTTTAGATTTAACCCGTCAATTCCGGACTGATCTTGAAATCTACGCCACCTATCCTGACGACGCTCTAAAGTAATACAAAATGCTGGTATTGACTCTATGGACCAAGAAGGCATTCTCTTTTTTCAATGCCGATTAAAAATGTGTAAAATTTGACAAGTAATTCGCTCACACAAAAATTAGCAAACAAAATGGGCTATCTTTCTCTAATTATTGGATGTATGTTTAGTCAAAAGACTACTGAACTACTTCGTCGTATTAAACGTTATAAATCTATTGGATATAAAGTACTTGTTGTAAATTATATTGGTGATACTCGATATGGTAATGAATGTATTGCTTCTCACGATAAAGAAATTGAAAAAGCTGCGTGTGTAGATAAACTTGCAGTAGTTGATAGTCTTGTACGCTCTGGTGAATATAATGTAATTGCAATTGATGAAGGACAGTTCTTTACAGATCTTCATAAATATGTTACTAATTGGGCGGATGAACTACCTGTTCATATTGTCATCTCTGGCCTAGATGGTACTAGTGAAAGAACTGCCTTTGGTGATATGTTGCGTCTAATTCCTCACGCTGAAGAGGTTGAACGTCTTAGTGCATTCTGCTCAGTGTGTCGTGATGGAACTATTGCAAACTTTTCAAAATACTTTGGGGAGCAAGAAAAAGATGAAAATGGAGTTGCTATTGGCGGGGCTGAAGCTTATCGCCCAGTTTGTAGAAAACATTTCCTAAAATAACTTAAACATTATATATATAATTATTTTTAATGGAATTTGATAATGTTATTGAGGCTTGTTATTCTGCTTATAATGAGCGTCAAGAACTTCTAAAAACACTTACAACTAATGAAGAAATTCAAAAATGGCAGACTGATACACTTCATTTTTATAGGATGCAACTGGAACCATATGTTTTTAATTATTTGAATTACACATATAATAAAAAACTAGATGAATTTTGGAAAACACATATATTCCCTAAAAAAGCTAATAGAGCATTTATTATTGTTGAAAGACGTATTCATCCAAATTGGTGGTTCGTATTACGAAATATTGCGTGGGCAGCTCCACATTTTTCACTATATATATTTTGTAGTGATTTAAATTATGATTTTATTAAATCACTTCTCGGCAATAAAGCTGACAATGTTCATATTCATAAATTCTTTAAAGGAATTGCAGATAGAGAAAAAGGATATTGGGAAAGTAATTTAGCGCTTCAAATGCCACAATTTTATAAATTAATTGATGCTGAATATTGTATAAATGTACATATGGATGCATATTTTCTACAAAAAATACCTGATTGGATTTTTACTGGAACTTATTATGGTTCTCCTTGGTGTTGGGATCCTAATCGTGGAGGAAATGGAGGATTAGCTGTAAGAAATATTAAAAATCTAATTGAACTATGTGAAAAAAAAATAAATAATGTATTTAGTAAATGTGGTGAAGATTGTTATTTAAGTGATGCTGTAACCAAATATAATTATACCCTTCCAGATCTTGAATTTAGACAATCTGTTTTTCAAGAAAATCATCCTACTCGTTTTAATCCTATAGGTACACATCAATTTTGGACATATCTTTCAAATTATAATATTGGAAATAAATCTGAATTTATAAATCATATTAAAAAATTACTTACAATTAATATTTAAATATAATTATACTATAGAATGTCTAATCGCATATATGATGCTTCACAGCTTACAAAAAGAAAAGCTGAAAAAGCTATTGCGGGATCATTTGTAACACGAATTAGTTCTCCGAATAACCAAACTAGTTATGCACCATTACCTGGTATTTATGATGGCTCAATTATAAATGCGGTTAATTCTGGTCATATGACTGAATATACTCGCTATCCTACTTGTATTGGTATTAGTCCTGGATGTCCTTGTCCCTCTCCATATATGCCTATAATTCCTGGTATTGTTAGTAGAGTTACATTTACAATTGGTTCAATTATTATATCTTGGAATGCTCCTACTACAGGTACAGGTCCATTTACATATAAAATTACACCATATTTTGAAGGTTCTGCTCTAGAACCAGTTTATACTACAGATACTACATATAGATTTGAAAATTTAGAAGAAATGAAACCATATAGTTTTACAGTATGTGCAATGAATTCTGTTGGATCAGGTCCTACTATTACTTCTGAAACTATTTTAGCTCCACCTGCTGGATTATCAACTATTATGTCTGGCTCTTCTATATCTGTTCCACCTGAACCATCTTTGAAATTTATTCTAAATACTGGACTTGATTCAATGCTAAATTATATTGCATCTGTAAATCTTGGACCTACTCGTGGTTCTCGTTATATTTATGTATGGATAACATCAGTTGTTGGAGCTTGGAACTGGGTTAGATCTGAATCAAGAATTAGCGGTGAACATGATAATTGGAATTGGACCACTAATAAAGCATCTAATCCTCTTAATGATAATGATTCACTTATATGGCTTTGTAGTGTAATTGATTATATTATGCCATTTTTTATTCCATCTGGCTATGTATCACCTTATAATTGTCCTGCTGATGTTGTAGCTCGTGTTAAAGCTACAGGACAATGGAATAACTGGCAAAATAATTGGCAGACCTGGTACAATTATCGTCAAAATGATGGATTTACTACAGCTACCACTACACAACCTACTGATTCTGCTAACTGGAATCAAACTATAGTTGTTGATGATACAACTGTAAATAATATTTCAGGATTCCCTCAACCTCAGCAATGGACGCGTCTAACTGTTCAAGAGAAGAAGCAGGGATATTTAACATATTCTTGGGACAATGTATTATCATCTTGCTTAACTGAAGGTGATGAACAGACTATTCAAAATACACCAGGATTAGTGCCAGCAACTGGTGCTATAAGAGATGCAGAGATTGATGAAGTGAAAGATATTACTGCAAATTTAACAGATGAGCAAAAAATAATTGCGGAGTTTTGGGCAGGAGGCCCTGGTACAGTTTCTCCACCTCTTATGTTTATTTGGATGTGGAAAGAATATATGCGTATTTTACCTACAATTAGTTGTCCAAATATGATATTCTCATTACAAGATTTAGCAATTCATTTATTTGAAGGAGCTCGTGTAACTTGGAGACTAAAGGCTGTATATATGGAGGATCGTCCAATTCAGGAGATTCGTCGCAGATTTACTGGCCAACAAATTGCATCTTGGAATGGAATAGTTGATGGTGCTCAATGGATTCCATATCAAGAAGCAAACTTTATAACACCACCTTTTGCTGATTTTCCATCAGGGCATAGTCATTTTTCTAAAGCATTTGCTCTTACTATGAATAAATGGTTTGGTCTAAATATTATAAAATCGACTATTGCATATGATCAACAGAAATTGATTTGTCCATTATTTGTGCAAAGCCAAGTGACACAATATGGTGATTTTACTATACCTACAAAGTCTTCTTTAATTCAATCTAGTGTACCAAATGTACCTATAACATTATCATTTAGAACATGGGATGAAATGTCAGATAGTGCTGGAATTTCTCGTTTATATGGAGGAATTCACGCAGAAACAGCAAATGAAAAGTCAAAAGAAACTGCAGTACAAGTTAATTCATATATTAATTCTACTTGGAATATTCAGACTAATTAAATAATAATATTTCCAATTAGAACACGCATTTTTTCAGATGTACTATACCATTTTCTCCAATTATCTATGCGAACCCAATTTTGTCGTGCTGCATAGGCTACATTTTGAATAAAAAGTGTATATTCACATTTTGGAATAAAGCATCCTGCATAATGTTCACGACACGCTTCAGATGTTCCAATAATAACAGGCTGGCCTTTCATAATTCTTACATGATTATGGAAGCTAAAAAGCCATACACGTACTGTATTACGAAGTTCTTCGCCTTTTAATTTTTTTAATGATGGCAATGGATTATTTGATATATATGTTGTAGCGTGTGTTTGACATTCAGGACAAGGAATAATAAGATGTAAAGTATTTATTAAAAATTCCATATAATTTGCTTGATCAGTATCAACGATTATATTACCTGAAAAGCCTATTTTTTCAGCTAAACAATGTAAGTATTTCCAAACAATTGGACCCCATTCTTCAGGATCTGATATATCGGAACCTCCTTGACCCATAAAGTGCATAGTACCATTCTTTTTTTTTCCACATCCACATCCACCCATTTTCTAAACTTATATAGAAGAACATTTAATTCTTTAAACCCGTTTATATTTTATTTAATTAATTATAAATAAATAGCATAATTATATTATTATCAAGTATAACTTAAAAATAATATAATTAGCGACTCGTGGTTTTGATCCACAGGCTTTCTGGTATCAATGATTACTCTTATGAGCCAGGCGCTCTACCTCTGAGCTAAGTCGCTACTGTGTTATAGTGCTAAAAGCACTACAAAAAAATAGCTATGTAGCCTATGTGGGACTCGAACCCACAGCCTCGGGCTTAGAAGGCCCGCGCGCTTCCAATTGCGCCAATAGGCTATTAGAACCATTTCTGGCTCTACTTGAGTAGTCTAATTTATTCTTTAAGTTCTTTATCAGCATACTTCCAAATAAATCCACCTCCAGTATTAGTTCTTCCTGATGCATTTGATTGAATAGATGCCCGACCTATACCTGTACTTTTTGCTGCTAGTTTAATACTATCAAATGATTTTATATATTCATTATCTTTAGAATATTGAATAACTTTTTTACCATTAATTTTTGTCATAATTTTACTATGCTTTTCTTTATTTATAGAAGACCCATTATTTTCAAAATACTTTTTTAATCCTTCACTAATTTTCTTTTTAGATTCATTATCTCTTTCAGCTCCTCTATTACCAATTCTTCCTTCTTCCAATGCTTTTTTCCATTTCTCTGATTTTCTTACTATTTCACCATTATTCATACGCCTATTTAATTCTATTGCTAATTGACGAGATCTCTCTTTTACTTCAGGCCTATTACAATATTCTTTTGATTTTTCTCCTATTTTCTTTTTAGTTTCTTCAGAATGCTTTCTACCTAGAAATGACATACCTATCTTACCACCTTCTGCTATATTATATCCATTTGGTGATAATGTATTATACTTTTTTATATATTCTTCTTCAAACTTAAATACATCATCATCAAAGCATATAATTAATACTTCAAACTTAAATGCACTTTCACCATATTTATTAAAAGCTTTCATTAATAAAGGACACCCTTTTCCTCTTTTATTTGATGATTTATGAGCAATCCATCTTTCATTTGGATTTTTTTTAGTTGTAAAACCAATATAGCATTTATTATTCTTAATATTAGTAATTTTATAAATATAACCCATTTTAAAATATCTATAATTTTTATTTTGGAAATATTTCAATTTTCAAAATAAAATTATGCCTCCTGGCGGAATTGAACCGCCGACCTTTTCATTACAAGTGAAACGCTCTACCCCTGAGCTAAGGAGGCATATAACTGATTTTACTCAGCTATTTTAAACCTATTACAAGATTTAAAATAGCTTTATCCCTCAATGAAAGAATAACTCATATATTGGGATACTTGGTCATAGAGGGATTTGAACCCACGACTTTCGCGTTATTAGCACGATACTCTACCAGCTGAGTTATACGACCAATAGGACAATCTTGTCCTAAACTAGTTAGTTAGTTTGTCTTTAAGTTCTTAATCAATATACTTCCAAATAAAGCCACCGCCTGTTTTAAGTCTTCCTGCCGCTGAAGCTTGAATCGTTTTCTTATTTACGTCTGTTTTCTTTTCAGCTAATATTATACTATCAAATTTAGCTATTAATTCATTATCTTTAGAATATTGACCTATTTTTCTACCATTTATTTTTGTCATAATTTTACTATGCTTTTCTTTATCAATGATATGACCACCATTATTCTCAAAATATCTTTTTAATCCTTCACTAATTTTATATTTTGTTTCATTATCTTTTTCTCCTCCACGATTACCTATTCTACCTTCTTCAACTGCTTTTTTCCATTTCTCAGATTTTTTTTGTAATTCTCCTATATTATGTGTTCTATTAAATTCTCTAGCTCTTTCTCTAGCTCTTTCTTTTATTTCAGGATTATTATTCCATACTATTGCTTTATCTTTTAATATTTGTTTAGTTTCAAATGTATGATGTCGTCCTTTAAAATTACCACCAGGTTCTCCACCATCTGTTAAATTATACCCATTTGGTGCCTTTGTATTATACTTTTTAATATATTCCTTCTCATATTCATATCTATCTTCATCAAAACAAATTATTAATATTTCAAACTTAAATGAGTCTTTACCATATTTTTTAAATGCTTTTGATAATAATGGACATCCTTTGTTGTGTGTTATAGAACTTTTATGATCACTCCATCTATTATATGGATTTTGTTGCATTGTTTCACCAATATAACATTTGTTATTTTAAATATTTGTTATTTTATAAATATATCCCATTATAGTAATTTATAATATTTTTTAAAGAATCAAATTTTAAATTTTAAAAAATATTTTGTCCATCTGAGCTATACGACCAATAGGGGATTATCCCTTTTCTATACATACCTGTACAGAAAACAGATAAATATTCATCTGATTCTACTGAGGATCGAACTCAGGACCTCAACCGTGTCAAGGTTGCGCTCTACCACTGAGCTATAGAATCTTGGCGCTTCGCCCTTTTCTTTACTTATCTACAAAGAAAATAACGAAGTAATGGAGAAACTCGGATTCGAACCGAGGTTGCCCGCTTCAAAGGCGAGAGAACTGACCACTGTTCTATTTCTCCACAATTATTAATTGTCATCAAGTCTTTAAGTCCTTTTCTTCATAGTATTTCCAAATTGACATAACTTCAAACTTAAAATTATTTAATCCATATTTATTAATTGCATTTTTTAATGCTTTACATCCACCATCTCGTTTAATTGCAGATCTGTGATCCTTCCACCTTTTTTAGGATTCTGTATTGTTTCCCCTATATAACATTTATTATTTTTAATATTTGTTATTTTATAAATATATCCCATTCTAACCTTTAGAAAATAATTTTTAAAATTAATTTTTGTAAATTAAAAATTATTATTTAAGACCACACTTAGGGCACGTAACGTACCCCAAAAATAGTCTTTATGTAAGCGGTGGGACTCGAACCCACGCGGATTGCTCCAACGCGACCTCAACGCGTCCGATTAACCACTTTCGTACGCCTACTTGTGGATTTCTCCACAATATATCTTCAGACTAAGTCTTTAAGCCCTTTTCATCTGCATATTTCCAGATAAAACTTGCTATATAATTGTCTTTTTTATACCAGATAATCTCTCTTCTTCACTAATACTATTATATTCTTTAACCAATTTATTATCTTTTGTATATTGTGATACTTTCCTACCTTTTATTTTAGTCATAATTTTTCTATGTTGTTCTATATTAGTAATTTTATAAATAAATCCCATTTGTCTAAAATTAAAACTATTTTTTTAGGAATTTCAAATTTCTCAAAAAATAATTTTTAGGGGAACGCTGGGAATCGAACCCAGGACTTCTCGGACCCAAACCGAGAATACTACCACTGTACGACGCTCCCTCTCTGGTTTTTTTAGAACCATTATTAAGACTTTACTAAAATCTCAATAATAGTTCATTGCGTATGCCAGGTATCGATCCTGGTCCCTTTTACGGACTCGTTCTTGAGACGAGCGGCGCGCCTTTTGCCTTCACACGCACTTTCCACAATTAATCTTCTTAATAAGTCTTTAAACCCTTTCAGTCTACATACTTCCAAATATATCCTCCTGCAGTTTTAGTATTTCCTGATAAAACTTGTTGTATATTTGACTTTTTAATACCTGATATTCTATCAGCCTCACGAATACTATTATATATTTTTACAATTTCATTCTCTTTTGTATGTTGACTAATTTTTCTTCCTTTAGCTCTTGTCATTACATCTCTATGTTTTTCTATATTTTCTTTATAATAAATTATTAAACTCTCTCTCATTTTCTTTTTGGTTTCCTCAGATTATTTTCCATCTTTATGAGCTTTTCCACCTACTCTACATTCTTCAACTGCTTTTTTAAACTTTTCAGAATTTTTAACTGCCAAAGATGTATCCACTTTTTGCATAGCTTCTTTATGCTTTTCTCTATATGTTTCAAAATGTGTTGGATTTTCTTGTATAAATAATTGTAATCCTTCTATTATTTTATTCTTAGACTCTTCTGTGTGATTTTTACCCTGAAATCCTGCTCCTCCAATACCTCCTGGTAATATATTATATCCATTTGGCACTTGACAATTATATTTTCTTATATATTCCTTTTCATAAATAAATCTATTCTCATCAAAACAAATAATTAATACTTCAAACTTAAATTTATCCAAACCATATTTCTTAATAGCATCTCTTAATGCAGGACAACCTTTACCTCTATTAATTTTTTGAATATGTTCTTTCCATCTTAATTCAGGGCTTTCTTGTTTTGTTTCTCCAATATAACACTTATTTGATACTAGATTTGTTATTTTATATATAAATCCCATTTGTATAAAAAACTATTTTTAAGGAATTTCAAATTTCTCAAAAATAGTTATATGCACAGAGTGGGATTTGAACCCACGACCCTTTCGGGAGCAGAGCTTAAATCTGCCGCATTAACCAGGCTTTGCTATCCGTGCTTGTGTCAGAGTACTTGCCTCCTCCACAATATATATACAGGAAAGGTTCTTTAAGTTCTTTTTGCATATCTGATCTCAACAAAAATAATTGAAAATTTCATTTTATCTCATCATTATTTAGAAATGTTCCAATATAACTCCATACAAACCCATTCCGACTTTAAAAATGGTAAAGGACAAACTAAAACAAATCGCGTAACAATCAAAGGAAAATCAGGATACAAAATTATTACCATCCGAAATAAATCTGGCAGAGTCACCAAAAAATCTAAAAAACGCCTATCACAAAAAGAAATAAATTGCATTAAACGCTGTAAATTCATACCAGGGCTCTTTAAAGATTGCGAAAAATGCTTGAAATAAATTATCATATTAAATTAGAGTATGAGTTCAGCTTTTTTTACTGCAATAGAAGATCCTGAAAGTTATAATTCTGTTTGTGATATCAGTAAAAATAAATCTAGAGAAAATAAAAATGTATTAACAGCATTCTCATCCCTACAATGCCCTGGTGATAAATTACACGAATGGGATTTTAATAAACCATTATATATAAGAAAATTTAAAAAAGCTAAACAATGTGTTCAACGACGTATTACTAAAATGAAAGAATTTTCTGGTAGATCCGCTGCAAATAAAACATCACGAAAAAAACACGTTTATCCCATTCAAGTAGCATATGCCTATGGAAAAGACTGTCTTAAAAAGTTTGCCTCTAAAAAACAACAAGCCACTTTTGAAAAAAGTGTTAATGATCTTATTAAGTCTGTATCAAAAAAACAACCCGATATACAAGACTACTTTGGCAATTCAATTGAAAATACTATTTTATCACATAGCCCAAAAAATGTTAAAAATATTCTTGATAAAACATATTACAACGATTTACAATTAAATATTATTAATAAGGAACGAAATTTAGGATATAATGCATTAAATGAAATTAATAAACAAAAATACTTTTCATTATTTAATAATGGAAGACCTGAAAATAATGTAGAAAATGAAAATAATGTAGAAAATGAAAATAGTAAAGAAAATGAATATATAAGACCCCCATCAAAAACTCTAAAGAAAAATTTTAGACGTCGTCGTGCAACTAAACGAATACCCAATATAAAACCACCAACCAATATAAATATCTCAAATCTTAATACATTATTACAAACTAATGAATTTAAAATAACTAATAAACATACATTAGATGAGATATCTGAACGAATTAATAAATTAGTAAAACTTTTTAGAGAAAAAATTATAGTTGATGAAAAAATTTATTTTATTACACAAATATATAATAAAACATTTAGTAGATATGATAAAGTCAATACAGATGTTATAGATATTATTAAAAAGTTATCTGGAAAAACTATCACTAAAAAACTAGCAAGACAGGCTGGTCTTACTGAAAAAGATATACATAAATATCACGCATATGAACAACGATCACAATTAGGCAATGATCTTGCTAGACTTCATAGGAATCTATTACAACGATTTAATAAAATTGATGAAAATATCTATGATCTTTTAACAAATGGTGATCCTAAATTAATTGCTCCGCTTGAAAAATTCTATAATACTAAGCTATATGATTATATGTTTAATATATTTAATAAAGAAATTTCATTACTAAGTCCTGAAGAAAATGAACGATTAATTCACCAAAAGAAAAATATATATGGAATTCTTGCAACCATTGTTGGTATAAATCTTAATCTATTAGAAACTGAACTATTATTACAGAACAATCTTGAAAAACAAAAGAGAGTTCAAAATTTACTTAAACTTCCTGCGTTAGCAGAAAGAAGTAAAGAAGAACTTAAAAAGCTTAAAGATGAAGAAAATGAAATAAATGATGAAATTATTAAAAAATATAAAGAAAAGACTAATACCATTCGTAATATTGAAGAAGAACTTAGTAAAAATATTGATAATGTATTTATATTAAAAGATAAATTGACAATGTTGCCTCCTATTAATTCATTTAAAAAATAAATAATTTATAAAAATAATTTATAAAATAAATTATATTCCCAAAAAAATTGAAATGATTTATGCAGATAAATAAATAGTGTGCAAATCCAAGCCAAAATGATGCCCCATATGGATACCTCCTCTCTTATGTTTCTTCTTATCGGTAAAGATAGTAATCTACTACCATATATTATGGTTCTTATGTTTATCTATCAACAATGGTCTGCTATTAAAACAAACTTTCATAAACTTATGCTATTTGGAAAAGCTCAATACCAAATCTCTGGTAAAGTTTATACTAATATTGAAGAAGCACATACATATGGAAACCTTCCACCTACTATGTGGGCCATCCTACAGGCCATTAATGATAGTATTAAAACTAGCAATATTAAATTATCTAAGGCTAAAAATATTAAACTACCAAGCAGCTCTACTTTTGATCACGATGATACTATTATAATTCCATCTGATGCAAATAATATTCAACTTACACCTGATATCTTCTGTGAAATAGAAATAAAAACAAAAGATCAAGAATCCTCCTCAGATAGAGGAAGTGGCAAAGTTACCACTCAATGTATTGAGGAAAATACTATTAAAATTACTCTTACTTCTAAAAAATCTATTGATGTTATTATGAGTTATGTTAATAATATTACTGATTCTCATAATAAAGCTGTTAAAAATAAACGTACTGATATTAGCTTTATCATTAAACCTTCCTTCAGTAAAAGTTCTCGTGATTATGGAAGTTCGGATCTTGATTTTCCTACATATAATAAGTTTAGTTCAACTAAATCATTTGATAATCTATTCTTTGATGGAAAAGATGAGCTTATTAAGAGACTAGATGCTTTTGTAAATCGTGATAAATATAAAACACTTGGTCTTCCTGAAACACTCGGTATCTTATTCCACGGAGAACCTGGTACTGGAAAAACTAGCGCCATTAAAGCTATTGCTAATTATCTTAAGATGAGTATTATTATTGTTCCTATGAATAATATTAAAACTAAAAAGAGACTTGAAGAACTATTCTTTGATAGTAAGATTGATATTCCTCAAGATAAGCGAATTTATGTATTTGAGGAAATTGATTGTAATGGCTGGGAAAATATTGTTCGTGATAGGCGATTTATTAAAGAGGTTAATGAAAGTACTAATTCTGAAGTAAGTGCTATTGAGATTCTTGCTGATAAACTTCAACCAAATAATAAGAATAATAATAAAGAGAAAGATGATAATGATAAATTAACTCTAGGCAGTATTCTTGAAATTCTTGATGGACTAATTGAATGTCCTGGGCGAATTGTTATTATGACTACAAATCATAAAGATCATCTTGATCCTGCACTACTACGACCTGGACGTATTGACGTAGAAATTGAATTTAAGAAATTACGTCGCGGACATATTGCTCAGATCTATCAAAAATGGTATAATAAAGCTATGAATATTAAAGTTGCAACAGATATTCCAGATTATAAATTCACACAGGCTGAAATCTCTCAACTTCTCTTTAAACACGAACAAAATCCTCAAGACTTCATTAAAGAGCTTATGAAGTGTAGTTCCTAAATAAAATATAAAATAATATTTATTTTTAATGCGTTCAAATTCTTAAAAAATATTCTCCGTCTATAGTGAAGAGAAATCTTCAAACTCGCGATAATTCAATGGTAGAATTCTTGATTGTAGATACTTTTAGTCTAAGTAAAACTCAAGCAGTCGCTGGTTCGATTCCGGCTCGCGAGAATATATTATTAGAATGTTAAACATTATAATATATATTAAATACAATATTTTACTAATTCTAAAAATATGAAAGACAATATAAAAATTAAGGTTTGAAGTGCGTTCAGAACTTAAAGAATTAGTTCTACGGTAAGAGTGGAGGGAAACCTCTGTGGGCTCATAGTTTAGAGGCTCTAAACATTTGACTGTTATGTATATATTACATTGAAATCAAAAGATCCAGGATCGATACCTGGTGGGCCCGCATTAATATTAAAAATATTGGTATATATTTTTAATATTTTATTTAAATAATTTCATAATTTTTTCTTTATTTATTTTTAAATAATTATATTCATAATCTTTTAACCACTCTCTTACATTATAACTATCTTCTTGATAGTATGCTATTCTAATAACAGTATTAGTCTTAATTTTATGAGAATCGCTAATGTATTCTCTATTATATAATTCTATTTCAGGAATTATCCAAAATCTATCATCTACACTTGAATGTATCCAATAATAATCATTTTCACCTAATTTATAGGTTCTAAACTTTCTAGTACCATTTTCATTTTTACCATTATTTGATGATAAATATATATTTAATGACTTATGATATTTATCGTATCCACTAACTTTTTCTTGAACTTTCTTTCCATTTACTATAAAATCTGTTGGAGTATTTTGTACATTTAATTTATCAAACTCTAGAAAGTCTATATATTTTTCTCTTTTTTTAACATATTCTTGTTCTCTTTGTTGTAAATCACATACTGGTAATAAACATTCATCCAATGATTGTCGCATACATTTATTTTTATGCAAATCAATATATCTATTAACTATTAAATTATTACCGCATCCATAATCATTATATTTAGACAACTCTGATATATTTAGATTTGGAGCTTTAATTTTTAATTCATTATATGGAATAATCCATATTTTCTCTTCAGAAGTACATACACAAATTAATAACATATCTTTATATTCATCTTTAATTCCTCTAAATGAATACATTTTATGACATATTTTTTCAGTAGATTTAACTTGAACTGGTATCCATTCATCTTCTATTTTTCCTATTTCTCTTATTGCTAAATCTGCTCTACATCCTTCATTTGTTCTAACTATTTCATAATATTTAGATAAATATTTTTCAATTAATTCTATACTTCTATATTCTGTTTCATTTGATAATAAATTATTTCCTTTATTTTTAAGAATTTCTTTCGTTTCTTTCCTAACACAATCTTTACATCTTTTCCCAGTTCCTCTTGATTTAAAGTTTATATATACTGCACTTGAATTATGTCCACATACTCCTATAAAATCAATTCTTACATATGAATATGATTTATTTAAAACTTGTTCTTTTTTAATCTCAATTTCTTCAAATGTAGTTATTAGTTTACACTCGTTATTTTCAACACACTCTTTTATCTTATTATAATAATCCATTTTATAATAATTTTATTTTATAAATTCGTATTTTTCAGAAAATCAAATTTATAAATTTGATAATCGTTATTTCATAAAAATGTATTGGAAACAAAATGCTATTCCACGTAATTACTTTCGCCGCCCTACTTATTCCAAGCTATGCTACTATCACAGATTGCAATCCATCATCTATCTTTCGCCCCACACAACTTTCCGTTTCTCCTGATCCTCCAATCCCTGGAAAACCATTTAATGTAATTCTTATCTTTAATAATACTGGTTCTGAAATTACATCTGGAACTGTTACTACTACCATTTCCCTAAATGGACTTCCACTTCCAACTAGTAAAGAGTCCCTATGTGAAAGCACTATCTGCCCTATTGGTCCTGGTTCTAATGACAGAAGTGCTGAATATACTTGGCCATCTAGTGTATCTGGATCTATTAAGTCTGAAATTAATTGGACTGGACCCAGTGGTGAATCACTTCTATGCATTAAATCCGTTTTCAAAATTCCTGGCTCCTGGAATCCACTAAAATTTATTTGGTAAAAATAAAAATTAAAAATAAAAACTAATGAATTATTTTTTATTTTTAATTTTACAACGTGGAAGAAATTTTGTATATCAAGTTGAATAATACACCTGCCTAAGACCATACTCCTTCATACACTTCTCCAAATGACACTTGCACGAATGACAAGGCTCAGAATTTCCAATTTCCTTTGTACCCCTCATAACCCTAATAACAACAAGTACAGCACCATTTAGCTTTGAGATATCACCAACCTTCTTAATAACAGCTCGCTCTGCGTGAATTGTTCTCTCCTGATACCCAGAACCCTTAGACCTTGACCCAATTGCATTACTTGCTACAGCCAATACCTTTCCACGCTGAAGAAGAATAGCAACGTGAGCCTGAGTCTTATGCTTATTCCATACAGACTCAATAGAGATCAACTGATTAACCATATTAAGTGCAACATCGTTATTAAGCTTCATCTTGGAAAGATACTCAATATTGGATAAGCTATAGTGTCTATGTAATTGTCACGGTCCTGCTTTAACCCATTTTGAATTTCAATTTTTTATGCACATTAAATTATTTAATATATATTTTTACTCCTTGCTAATAATAATAATATTTGCATCATTTTCTGATTTTGTATAACCATCTTGTGATGTTATAATCTTATTTTTACCATCTTCAAATGAATATATTGCTGATTGTGATCTTTGATGAGAATTAATTGATTTTCTTGCACTATCATTTTTAATACTTGATACACTAGTCCTTCTATAATTTAATCTATTTTCAAATTGCGATCCTCCTATTTTTGTAGTATTTGTATGCTGTGATGATTCTTGAAATAATTTTTTCTTTTCTAATTCAATTTCTTCTTCTATTTTTTTTCTTCTATCAGCAAGGGCCTTTTCTATTTCTTCATTTTCTTTTTGGGTTTTCTGATGTTTTAATTCAATTTCTTCTTCTAATTTTTTCTTGCGCTCTTCTAATGCTTCTGCCATTCTTGCCTCAACCTGCTCAGCAATCTTTTGCTCAATTTGAGGCGAAACAAGTTCATTAAGAGTTTGACGTTTTCTTCTTAACATAAGTGCAGCTTCAGCTGCTACATTTTTTAATCGTGCTTCTGAGCTTTCAAATACGGCAGTATGTTCTAATGCACCACATACATCTGGTCTCTTCAAATCCTTAATAGTACCAAATTTGCCTTCAAATCTATGAATAATATCCTTTGGTATTGGTGGGGACTGTTCAATTAATCTATCCAATTCTGCACGACAAATCTTTAAAAAATCTAGAGAATCCATACGATCATTCGGATTTAAAGCTAGTTCAACAGCTAATAAACGTTGAAACTTACCCCAAGTTATAGATGCTACACGATGTGATTCTTCTAATTGCGCATACCGTAAATAGTTACCAATGGTTGTCAACATCCCTGCAAAAATAGAAATGCCACCAATTGCAAAACTCGCATATTTCTTACCATTTTCATCATTCTCAAATAATGATTGTGCTGCAAAGTTTGCTGTTCCACCTAATGTTGATAAAATAATAACAGGAATATTTACCCATAAATTCTTCATATGAAAAACTTTTTCAGATTGGTCGTGTAACCATCTATAACAAGATGCAATATCACTCCAATCTGCCATAAGTCTTTCTTGTTCTTTTGTCCATCCATTTTGAAATTTTTTTGGTTTTTCTTCCGTTTTTTTACCACTAGGCGATTCTGAACGTGATGCTGGTTCATAGCCATTAATCACTTTTACTCCTTCCTCTGACATTGTGCCTCTATTATTTAGATTTTTTTTTATTTGATTTAGCCGCACTTGCTTTATCTGCAGCCTTTTCACTATTCCATTTCTTTTTCGAATCTAATCCAGTCTTATAAAGCGTTTCTACTTCTTTTTCTGTAAGTGTAGATCCATCAATACCCTTTGGCAATGACACAAATTGCGGCTTCTTCAAGGTTGTCTTCATAATATATGGCCCATATTGCCCATTGCGAATTACATATTCTTTAAATTGTTTAATAACATTAGCTCCACCATTCTGCTTGGCTTCAAACCTCTCAATTATTTTATCTAATTCCTCTCCTGCTTGAAATGGAATTGATAGTTCACCGCACTGAAGATAATCCCCAAATTTTCCACCCTTCTTAATAATTGATTGTCCATTCCATTCGCCAATCTCATTACCTTCTTTCTTTTTTTCCACCTCCTCTTTAAATTTTAGAGCACATTCCTCTGTCATATTATCAAATGCAACTCCTTGTGGCCAACCTAGAAATACAGTATCCTCTTTATTTGCTCCTTCAATTAGTAAAAGTGGTCCCTTTTTTGATTGAATGGCTTTAAGCCCTTTTGTAAATTCCTTTACTTTAGCATTCTGTTCACCATCCTTTGCCTTAAGTGATTGTTTTGCCAATAGATTTTCATATCTATCCTTATAAGATGACCACATATCTCTTAATACTTGTTTCCATAGTTCAGAACCCTCAGCAATTCTATCCAGACGCTTCTCCATTTGTGATGTAAAGTTATAATCAAATAGATCATTAAAATGTTTCAACATAAAACTTAGAACAGAACGACCTAGATCTGTTGGTACCAATTTATTTTTTTCAGCGCCCACCTTCTTCTTTAAGAACTTCTCATCAGCAGGCCACTGATTGGGCTTTATACTATATTCTTTTACTTGCACTTCTTTTGCTGGAATATCTTTTGTCTCCACATAATTCTTATCTTGAATTGTCGCAATCAGAGATGCAAATGTTGAAGGACGACCAATTCCAAATTTCTCCAGCTCCCTCACCAATGTCGCCTCTGTATAACGACCTTGCGCCTTTGTCTCTTTTGGTTCAGCCTTCATATTCGTCCATTTAACTTTATCGCCTACTTTCATTTTAGTAGCTTTATTCCACATATCATCTTTTGAATCTTCACTTGAATCTGAATCATCATCTATTTGTGCTACCTTACCAGCACGCTTCCAACCCTCAAATGTTGTACACTTCCATTGATTTGACCAAGTAAAGTCTTCATCTAGGGGGACGCAATCCTCCCCCTCACCCCCTGATTGATCAATCCTAATCTTAATTTTACACGTCTCACCTTTGGCTGGAGCCATTACAGATTGAATTGTTCTCTGCCAAATTAAATTATATACCTTTTTATCATATGCTGACCAATCTCCCTCTGGAAGCTCAGTAACCTCCATATGTGTTGGACGAATAGCCTCGTGTGCTTCCTGAGCTGGAGGGATGCTATTGCTTTGCGTATCCCCCTGACCCCCTGTTTTTTGCTGACTTTTTTCTATTTCTTCACCAATTTTTGGTTTCTTCTTTGATTTTTTCTCTTCTTTTACTTCATCTGTTTTTTGCGGACTTTTTCCCAAAAAGTCCTCTCCATATGTATCTCTAACCCAATTTTTAGCTTCTGTAATTGCTTCCTCAGATAGTACAGCCTTATCAGTACGCATATAAGTAATATGACCTGCCTCATACAATCTTTGTGCAATTTTCATTGCATTCTTAGGATTAATACTAAAGAGCGCACTAGCTTGTTGCTGAAGAGTACTTGTAATAAGTGGTTCAGGGGCTGATTGAGACCAAGGACGAATATCTTTAGCAATAATGGATCCATCAGGAGTTTCGTGAACAATTTCCATATAATTTAGGGCCGACTCTTCATCCTCTAATTCATCATCCATTTTAGCTGAAAATCCTTTAAAATTTTCGTGGGACCAATTAGCACTAAGTGACCAACTAGATGACACTTTAAAGTTTGTAATTTGATCTTCACGTTCTACTACAAGACGCAAGGCAGGTGTTTGGCATCGACCTGCAGATAAACTAGGAGCAACATAACGCCATAAAAGAGGACTCATTGTAAATCCAATCATCATATCTAGAATAGCACGTGATTGCTGCGCATTTACACGATTCATATCTAAAATTCTGGGTGAATTAACAGCATTTGTTACTGCTTTCTTTGTAATTTCGTGAAATACAGCTCTCTTTGCTGTTTTAGGATTTAATTTTAGTAGCAGACATACAGAATAAGCAATATTTTCTCCCTCTCTATCATCATCTGCTGCTAAGTATATATCAGTTGCGTCTTTTGCTGCTTCTTTTAATTGTTTAATTGCTTTTGCTTTTTCTTTAATAAATTCATATTTTGGTTCAAAATCATTATTAAGACCTATTGCATCTAGCGATTGCTCTAGAGCTCTAATATGACCCATTGACGCAATAACACGCCATCCTGAACCAAGAAACCCTTGGATTTTTTGACATTTTGCTGGTGATTCTACAATAACTAAATTAGTCATTCTTGGATTCATCTTTTATCTATTTATTTTTCTTTTCAATTTTTATTGTAAAAAATCTAACTATAGAGTATAATAAAATGAAAGGAACAACCGAAATTTTTCTTGAAACACTTTTACTCTCTGCTATAAATGTATTTGCTGTCTATACGGCTGCATTTAATTACAGACTAAACTGGATGGGTGTTATGACTGTTATGGTTGTCACTGCTCTACTTACGGCAGCAATTGTTCATTTCTTTATGGCTAAATCACTAGGTGCATTTGGACGTGGTGGAATGGCAGTTGATGAAGGTTTAGCTACATTACTTGTAGCAGCTGGCTCTTCTATCGCTGTTCTTGTATTCCTCACTCAACGTTTCAATTTCCCTGAAGCTCTAGGAATTGCCTTACTATCTGGCGGACTAACTAGCTTTTTACGTCATTTTATGGAGGTATATATGTAAATATATGTAAATATATATTTTATATAAATTATATTAATTTATAAACAATATAAAATAATCTTACATTCGTCTGTATAATATAGAATGACAACTATAAATCAATCTAGTGGACAAGGTGCTCTTTTTGAGCTTGTTGCTCGTGGTAATAAAGATAACTACTTTCTTAAAGATTCGAAAGAAAGTGTATTTCCTTATGATGCAAGCTATAATTCATCTACACATCATCTAGCAGAACGAAAAACTTTTGTACCTATTAATGGTGCATCTTGGGGAAATACATTTGAAGTTGAAATTGATCCATATGGTGATATTCTAACTGAGTGTGAATTTGAAATTGAACTCCCTACTTGGTTACCAAATATTCCAATTAATTTGAATGGTCCACTTTATAAACCAAATATAGCAAATGGATTATATTCTATTACAAGTACAGATAGAGAAAGATCTTATGGATATGTAAATTATGTGGGATATTTTTTATTTGAAAAAATACAATTCTATCAAGATCAGTTCTTAATTCAAGAATGGAGTGGTGATGGATTATTAGCTAAACAATTATCTGAAGGATCCTATACATCTAGTTTTCTTCAACAAAAATTAGGCGGCCTTGAAAATCCTTTTAATACAACTACTAATTTGCCAAATAATCGTGGTATTCAATTAAGAGCTACTCCTAGTAATTTAACTATTAAATTGCCACTTCCTGGTCTACAATGTCCAGGTGATGGTGGTATTCCTCTAGTTGCTATGGCGTGGCAAAAATTACGTATTAAAGCTACATTAAGAAAATTAGAAGATCTAGTAGTGTGTAGTGATCAATTATTAACTAAATATGATTATTTATTTTATCCCTGGAATGTTCCATCATTTACATATAATTTTGATGAAGGTGGTACATATACATTTTCACCAATTCCATTAATCGATATTCCAAATCCTACTATTTTACTTTCAACAGTGCAACATTATGTTCCTCCAAAGGTTCAAGAAGAATTACGATCAACTTCTATTCAGATTCCTTTTAGACGACAATTTGAAAATAATTTTACATTTGGAGAATTAGATTATATCCCTTTAAATAAAGGTGGTACTGCAGCTGTTACTAGACGTTTGGATGGACGTCATCCAACTGAAAAAATTTTCTGGTTCTTTAGAACACAAAATGCTTTAGATAGAAATCAATTAGATAATTTTTTTAATGATTATTTTAATACACATATTCCAACTATAGGACAACCATATACTATTTATCCAGGTTCATTTTATTATTCACTTAAACTTCTTATAGCTGGTAGAGATCGCGAAAATTTACACGAACCATTTTTATGGCAAAATATTTGCCAATTAGTTAAAGATGAAAAAGCAAGTGGCTTAGGAATTGGAGAAATGAAATGGTCAACTGGTGATAACTATGGTGTCATATATCCAGCACCTCGCCAACCTGAAGGAACTGTTAATTTTACTACTGCAGATAGACCTACTATTTATCTAGAATTAGCAAATATTACTGGAAATATAAATACTGGAAAACGTAAGTCAGAATTTAGAGTTTTTACTGAAGGATGGGATGTTTATGATATACGTGAAGGACGTGCAAGATTATTATTTGCTAGCTAAGCACTAAGCACTTTTAAGAAAAGTGCCCAAAAATTTAGATTATTTTCCAAAATGATTTCCAAACTATTTTATTTTCCAAAATGATTTTCCAAACTATTTTATTTTCCAAAATAATTTTCCAAAATGATTTCCAAACTATTTTATTTTCCAAAATGATTTTCCAAACTATTTTATTTTCCAAA